>ERZ724508.305-NODE-305-length-35725-cov-7.759350_pt1 | contig 35725 bp, 55 predicted proteins | sample MGYA00376041_ERZ724508 | MGnify/ENA primary metagenome ERZ724508 (study PRJEB28724, sample SAMN07190887) | wastewater metagenome | isolation source: effluent of sewage treatment plant in Hong Hong | place: USA: Christiansburg, Virginia | collected 2016-03-01 ...
ATGATTGTGCTCGGATTTCTTATGACAGCTTGCTGGCCCACAGACTGCTGAGAAGGGGTGTTATTTGCAGTGCTCGTCCGATTGCTGTCTGGCAGCTGCCCTTGTTTTCTCAAGTGTATGTTACTATCCACACGGGGCTCCAGCAGTGAATTGAGCTTTCTCTCACGAAGAAAGAAATAGAACAGCAGGAGCACCGGAAGATACACGATAACCACCACAAGGATAGCTAGAACAGTGGTGGTTGTTGACGGTGCCTTAACACAGTCTGACTTGCTGGCACAGTACGTAAAATTCATTCCAGAGTCGATGCAGCAGGTTGCGCAGCTCTCAGCATTGCATTGCTACATGCTAAAATAACATTATTATGGACAACCCGTAGGAACGCCAATCAGGTTTCCGAACTGCCTGTGACTACTACCGGGGTGTGCAGGTGGCCAACCGCAAACGGCTGGAACTACCTCCGCAAATCTCCAAGACAGAGTGCTCGATGGTTAACTACAGCCAGCATAATTAACGCAAGGAGCACCAGCAGAGGCTTCTCCGTCACACTCGGCACCGTTCCATCGGCGTAAACGAGTTCAAGATCAAGCTGCACCGATAGATGCTGGACAAGTTGGAGCGTGATGAAGACCAACTGAAGAGGCTTACCATATCCAACCAGCAGACTCGAATGACTAGATAACGGCGGATCCGAGACCTCAAAAGCTAACTACGAAACTCCAAAGTTGCTGAGGTTCGGCTATTGAAGCAAACCTTCAACGTGCAAAAACGAAAATCAATGTAGAAGTAGCGGAAGTTGCGAGAGTCGAAGATGGTGCTGAGAAAACGCGATAGGTTGATGGGAGACTACACAGTGTGTAATATCAACTCGGAGGTTGTGCAGAGTACTTACATCACGCAGATGGATAAGCATCTCACCCAACTTCCTACGAGGCTGCGTCGAATGGAGAACCTCATGAGAATTCGGGGTAGCAGTATGGATGTGGCAGGCTTTCAAAACCTTTCTTTCTTATGATATTCGATAAGTAATATGTTCAGATCATCATTAAGGCTTTGATTCCAATCTCTGCTAGGGCAAGGACTAAAGTAATTTTGAAGGTCTGGTGTAGGAAGTATTTGGCCTTTGTTTCTGCAACTTTCAAGCTCTTTAGGTTGACTCCTTTATCAGATTTGTTGTACTCGTCCACGAGAGGATCCATCATATCGAACCAGAACTGAGTAATACCAACAACTTACACTGGAGAACGGAGCCATGATGAGACAGCCAATGTACCCATGAGGAAGTTGTGGAGAATCTTCATACGAACAAAGTGTTTGGTAGGGCTTCATGCTGTTCTAGTGATGGTCAGAGTGTCGCTGCAGCTTATAAAGCAGGTAGTTGGTAAACCGATGGGGAGCATTCCAGGAGTGCCTAATCGTAACCTTTTCGTAGGTTCCATCAGGAAGACGTTTCCTTCTTAGCCCATAGTGTTCGATGTAGTTAATTACTTCCAACACAATGACACCTCCGAGCCCTCCAATCAGAGCCACCACCATGCTGAAAAGTCCGTTGCGGTAATAAGCCCAAGAGAAAAATAAAAAGCTTGCTACGAGACTAAGTGAAGTTAGTGGTCCGTTGATCTTAAAGGCTGATAAAAGAGAGCCCGCTAATGTCTTTGGAAGAAACTCAAGGAGTGTCATTCCCTGAGGAGCACTTGCAGGATCTTCAGGAGTGGCTACACGCTTATGATGGCCCTGAAGATGCTCAATAGTAAAGTGCATATAGAAATTCTTTATCTGATGAACAGTTCCTATGTAAATTCCCACTTACCGAAGAATTTGTCGACGGCGTTATCCTTGTGAATGAGTTCGTGAGCTATCAAGAAACTCATTGAGGCAAGCAAGGAGAACAAGAGCAGAAGAGGTAGTAGATCGTACCAAGGGAGGTCGGAGAGTTTCTTTGAGGCGATCATGATTGCTGCCCAGTCCAGCAGTAACGTGATGTAGAGCATCGCTCGGAAGCCCTGCATCTTTTCTAGTTCAATGATTTCTTCTCGTTCTGGATTTACCCAATCGTGACTGAGCCACTCGTCGAGCTTGGGCATGATGCCAAAGATGAAGAAAATGATCAGGTAGGGGAGTCTGTAGATGAAAGCAATGATGTAGCCGAAGAAGATGATGACTGGTAAGGCCATATAGCAGTACTGTTGGCTGAGCTCCTTGCGAACTGTCATATATGCGTATTATAAATTGGACACGATGACGTCCATAAGCTTACTGCCGATAATTAAAACAATCGAGTAGGATGTTCAGAGTAGAAGGCCACGCCGCCGATTCGATCGAGTGATCTACTTGTAAAGTTCGTCCACCAGCTACTCTAAGAGCCAGTCGGAAATTTCAATGTTAATCTCCGCCTTTTAGTCTTCTCGATACTGCCAATCCGGACTTTCTGTAATCTTGTTTAAGATATTTTGTACCCATTGCTTGAGGATTGACTGTGTTGCTTACTCCTAGCGACGCTCGAAGACATCGATCTTCCAATCACGGTTGCGTAATGCCAGCTGATTTTGAATGTCTGGCTCTAGTGTAATGATTAGTCCACAAAGTGTTTTGGCAGACTCTGATATACTGTTTGCTACGATTTTGAGTGCCTCCTCCAGAGGGATGCTTCTATGACGAAAGATCATAACTGACCATGGATAGGGCTCACTTGACTGTCGATAAAATGGGCGCAATGTTGTTAGATTCTCGTTGATAGCGTCGAACACTGCTCTCCGGAGATGCTTCTACTCACCCTCCGAACCTTGGCTCTGCTCGATTTCTTAGAATACGTTTTAAGGCACTACGAAGTGCAGAATTTATTCTGAAAAACTATTAGCATTGTCCTCTTCGAGATCTTCCCGTAGCAATGCCAATCGTCTAGCACAGCTAAAGCCAAACCTTTTGTTGACATTTGATGAGCACTCTCTCCGGTAATTCTGACATATGAAGTCTATCATATGCGATAGATATCTACGAACCCACCCGAGGTTGGCACAGAAGCCTTATTTCAACACTTCACTATCCTCCGAAAGTTGATGAAGTATCCGCTGCTCAAGAATTGCTTCGAGCATCCTCGTTACCCTTCCCTTGATCCTATCGCGTCGCTGATGCTCTTACTCTTCGCTCTCGCCCTCCTCTATCTTGACCGAGCTAGACGGAGAGTTTGACTTATTCGACTGCTCTTTCTTCCTATATTTGTTCTCGAGCTATTGGATGTAGTTTACATAGTACGATTCTCGCTATTTGTCTTTTCGCTAGAGACGATCCTTTAATTATCCGATTTACTCCATCTGCCGTCTCAGCTACTCTTTCAGCTGGATGATTCCCTCCAACTCCTTCTCCATCTATTCCGCAGGATCTGGTTTCTTTCCACTGTTACTTGGACTATGACTTGGACTGCGGCTGGCGTCCTTAATCCCGTTAATTATTGAATGCCGGTTTTCTGTAAACTCCTATTCCTACTCAAGCAATCTTTCGTATTACTGCTGTAATCTTCTCCGGGTCAGGAAGCCACGCCAAACCGCTTGGATTTTAATTGCTGATTTGAGCCGTTATCTTTGGCGTTGTTCCAACTCAAGTTTTTTGCGGATAAGCTATGAACAACGCTTCTGAGTTTCCCTTGCTCTGTCTCTTTTCACTCTCATCCGCTCCTCTTCACGTCGATCAGGTGAAGGGTTATCTACCAACATCGATACTGTTTGGTCCTGCATTCGCTTGCTATTGGAGTTCGATGGTGATGGGTGCTTTCCCTTCGTACCTATACTGTCGATATGCTTTTTCACGAGTTCACTGGCCCTTCGAAGTTTTTCCAAGCTTGTCATCGATTCACGTTTGTGGATTGATTTGCTTCTGCTCTTTTGTAGATGTGACTACTGCAGCTTTCTTGAATTGCGGCTGTTCGATCTTTACTGCTGGCTTGCTTCGCTGATGATGTTGCGAACAACGCATCGATGGCACGGTGAGCCTGGATCCTACTTCTTTCGAAATTCTAATCGTGTTGATGGCCGCTACGGTGATGCCAACCTTCCTGGTGAGAGGTGGTTGGGACTACGATGGTTACTCTTCGGAGATCGCAGATGCCTTGCTGACGGCCTGAGCTGATCGACTTCACCTATCAGCCTAATTAGTACACGTGCTTACATGCGAGTGAGCCTGTGCACCCGTAGTTCTGTTGTGAAGGTGCTTCTTTGTGGTTGTTGGCTTTTGAATCTTTACGCTCTTCATCCGAGTAATAAATAAAATTGGGTGATGAGGTCAATCGACGATATTCTCAGTAACCACTTCTACTATGGGTGCTTCGGTAACTATTGGTGCGACAACTGGCTCTGTCTTGGGTTCGGCTGGCGCTTCGGTTAATGCTGGTTTCTCGATGACACTGGGTTCTTCAGGTTTCTGAACCTCCACAGCAAGCACAACAACAGTTGGATCGACTTTCGCTTCTTCCTTGGCTTCTGTTTTTGCCTCTTCGCTTCCTTATGGTTTCCCTTCCTCTTTTGTTTCTGCTGGTTTGACCTCCGACACCTCCTTCCCACCACAGCATGGGCACGGTTTTTCCAACTACAATGGGAAGTTCATCGTTTCAAAGCTAGTTGGATAGAAAATACACCGTTGAGTCTTGTAGTCCTTATCGAAGAACAGGTAGTTCAGGTAGTGAGCAATCATAAACTCTCCGCAAGCTGTACAGATGCACACAGACGACCTGCCAATAGGATTGTTATTCTTTGGCAGGAACTTCAAGTCGCTGTAGGTCAGAATCAAGTCAGGATGAATCTTCGCTGAGAGCTCCTTGTTATCGGCAACATCATCAGTCAGGCACCAATAGCATGGCTTGCCCTTGGGTGCGAGATAGTCAACTATCATCGATAGTGCGAATGTTCCACCCATCACGAACGGCTTGCCTAGCTTGAAGCACAGCGACTGCATCGCTGCATCAAACCAATCTCCATAATCGATCATGTTGAAGATGAAGTCGGATTGTTGAGCAAAGTCGACGATGCGGTGCCAGTTCGTCACAGCACAACCCTCGAAGCCATTCAACACTGTACCACCAACATTGTGGAAGGCTGAGTTTTCAATGCAAGCATGCACCTTAGACTTCCCCACGTCCTTGACGCTGTACATGAGTTGTCTGTTGAGGTTATGCACATCCACCTTATCGTAATCCACGACGATGATACGGCCAACACCCAATCTCAGCAGATTCATGATGACGACTGATCCGAGCCCTCCAGCTCCGAGACAGAGCACTGTCTGCTTGCTCAGCACGTCTTGGTTCCAGTCCTCAATGCGAACTTGCCGGTCGAACACTGTTCCAACGTACTTCTGGTCTAGGTCAGCGCGCTCCTTCATTAAAATATTCTGATAATATCTTATCGTGCTTTGTAATGACCAGAACACCTTCTCTCACGGCAACGAATACTGCTAAATATCCGTGAAGGTTAATTGACGATCATACAACATCAGAACAGTCGGCGAATTAGTGCTTCGAATTCTGATTTTTATTGGGAGCTCCGGAAGCGGACGGTGAAGGTTGGCTGGGACTTTGTGTCCCAAATTAGGTAGCTCATGACTCCCTTCTTCTACTACTTCTTCTTCAGCTACACTACAAGGTCACCCTTGGAGGTCACCACCAGCGTCTTGTCGATCTTAAACAATACGGCTGGTTTGCTGAAAGGTTGAGTATTCTCACTTTCGAGGAACAGCAGCAGAAAGTTATCGACAGTAACGAGTAAAGTCCCAGCTTCTACCTTACCACGGGCAATTTAATGCGAAACCGAAAATTACTTGACCTTGAGCAAGCTGCCATCGAACTCAGCAAAGCCGAACCTACGCTAGCATGAAACGTACTTATCAAGGAACTGCCGAAGGAGTTCATTATCGAACTATCTGTCGCCTAATTTCATTCGTTACTTCACCAGCCGCAGCAATTTGCCGTCGAGCAGCTCCTCCATCGCGTAGAACTATGGAATCAGCTTCTACTCCTCGTGTTTGCGCAGTTGCTAAAGAGACTATTAGTCGAACTACACGTCGCATGATGTTCGGAGACCCTACACGTACAGTGTTATTGCTTTCTTAATGCACTCCGCCCTGCGGTACTACTCATCGGTAGCAGTTCGCAGGTACTCGAATGTCAATTCTCCTAGGCGCTTTTGGACCCGGGTCTGCTCGTATGCCTTCCTGAGGAAGGACAGTTGGCTCTTATAGAAATCTCGTTCGGTAGCCAGTGTTATATTGTTTTGGTCGGCATTGAATTGTGTAGCCAACCGGACAGTGCGTTCCTCTGTGTCGGCGTTGCACTTCTGCAGCGATGCCTTGAGGGTGGATATCTTTTCCCGAATCTTCATGAGTTCCAGTTGCGCTACTTAAACTCCAAAGGTACTTCTCTTGAGATGTTCTTCCAAGTTATCCGTCAGGATATTCTTGCGAATGTGCTGTGCAAAATTCTGAGCCTTGCGACCCCGTTCAGCGTTCTCATCACTCAATGAGTTGAGTAATAGGGCACAATTGATGTAAATGCTGCGACTTGCTTCGTTGCTTTGGGTGATGTTGCGAGTGTTGATTGCTGGATGAGCAGCATACTTCTCCAACCTGCGTGATATAGGTCAGTACTGTTTCGATTTCTAGCGTAGGAACGACGTGTAGATTTGGAGGTTCTCCAAACTCGACTTGACTGCACGGTCGATGCTTGCCTGCAGGTCGTCGACTACTGCGCGATGGATTGCCAGCTATTCAGCTCTATGCTCATCCCATTCTTTCAGTTTTGTGTAGGTTTAGCGTTTTCGTTGGAAGTTTGTTTTAGCGAGTTGGCGCAGGTCGTCTACCTTGTTTACTGCTGGTTCTTTCGAGGTAGGCTCAGTCTTCATTCGTGTGGGTTTGGTTGTCGATTCGCTTACTTTCGGAGGACGTTGTTCGGAAGCAGCCAATACTGGCACCTTACTTCCCTCAATGAAGTCATGGAGGTCTGGCTTCTTCGGTGGCCTTTCCGGACTAATGATTGGTTCGGTTGGTTTAGCTGCAGACTCAACAACGGCTTGCTTTTGTGGTTCAGCAACCTTCAATGCAGGTTGGTTAGCTGGAGAGGACTCGCTACTTACAGTTACCACCTTTGCCTCGACAACAGGTTCTTTTGCAACTTCCACAACCTAAACCGGAGGAGCTACCAACTTCTACCCTACGCCGTTCTATTCAGTGCTCTTTTACACTGACACTTACACTTTGCTCTACACTGCCTCTACAAGCTGCTCATGCGTGACAGTCGTGGCGACTACCTCCTGTAGCTTCTACTGCTATTCGTTCGTATCCACAGCTTCGTTGCTCTCCCTGCTTGCTTCCTTACCGAACGAGAAGTGCTCAGTGCCAGCCGCTTCCAGCTCATCTTTGAGGAAGTCCAGAGTTTCTGGTTCGTCAGGTTCCGACCGAGCTTCTTGGATGCCACTCTACTGCTCGGACATGCACTGCCTTGGAATTATAATCTCGTTTGAACTTCAAATCGATGGGCAGCAAGCTCAGCAAGGAGAACCTCCAACTCAAGGAGCTGATGGCCCGCTTCGACGAGCTTCAGCGCATCCCCTAGCGCAACATCAGCTTCCTCGAAGACAAGGATACCCACAAGTAGTTTGTACTCAAGGAGACCACCTTCAACGACCAGAAGGAATTCAACCGCAACGTCTAGCGGTTATTGTCTAAGAAGGCGGCACTGGAGGGACAGCCCCACGTCGTCCAGCTGTCAGGTAGCAGTCGCACACCACTCAGAATACCTAGTTCGAACTGAGGATCAGTACTGCTCGACGTTCTACAAGATCTACGCTTTGTTCGAATACCCTTACAAAACACTGGAGGATGAGATACACGAAAGGCAGCTTCAGCATCGACGGTTTCTCGAGAAGTAACTATGGTCGATTCTTGCCAGCTGCATTCTTGGCTTGAGTCACCTTCAGAAGTTCGAGATCAGGCATCAGGCTCTGAAATCAAGCAGCATTCTGCTCACTAATGACGGACTTATCAAGGTCGCGGATCCCTATTGCACGAGTCAACCATCCAACTATGAGGTGCTACTCACCAAACGTAATACCCCGCATATCTATATATCCCCCGAGCTGTGTGAGTCACTATCACAGGAACTCACAAGTCCGCAGCTTCTGAATCCATACCGCAGCGATGTGTTTACGGTTGCCATGATCATGCTGGAAGCCGGGCTGCTGCAGTATCAGGATTAGTGCTATCGTGATGAGTGCGCGAGAGTGCATTGGGACACCCTCCAGTATAATCTTGATAGGTTTGGGGAGGGGTATTCACCTGAACTCAAATCGACATTGGAATCTATGTTGCAACAGGCGCAGGAAGATAGGCCTGAGTGGACTGACCTCGAAGCCCATGTAAAGATTGGCGAGGAGACAGATATTGACCACACCAGGGTACAGACTCCGATGTCCAAACAACGAGAACAATCACGACCAGCACACCCGTCCAGAGGACAAAGCAATATTAGCTCTGCCCAACCCACCAACCAAATCGGAATGAGCGCGGGATCAAACGTAAGTGGGAATCAACCTGCTGGCCCAGCTCAGCTGGAAGTCTCACCACAGTCTGTTGCTACGACTGTCGTACAACAGGCGTCACTTCAACCAGGCGTTGCCACTCAGCAAGGACATAGGCCTGGAATCAATCAAACGATTCCCAACTCTCAAAGATCGAATTCACAGCAACCACCAGTGCCTCAACAGATGTATGTAACACAGCCAGTTCACAACCAACAGGTTTCTTCCAACTTTCAACCAGCATACCATTCACAACTACCCCAGCAGCAGCCAGCGCAGCAACAACCTCTCGTCAATCCGATTCCGACCATGAAAAGAACACAGGTGCCACTCCAAGTAACACCGACAGTTCTTGACGAATTGAATCCGATACACCCTCCTAAGCCAAGCTCATTAGATACGATCCGGCCAACGTTCTCATTGTCCCCACTTCCCAATGTCACCTATAGTACACTCGTCAAGAACGATGAAAACCTTGTGGAGGTATACGAATCCAATGAAGAGGAGTAACAAAGTAGCGTTCGAATACAAGAGCCTCCCAAGCAACAGCAACTTGATCGCAACGATTTGAGATCACCAACAACCACCACTGTCCCAATAGTCCAGCAACACGGTAATCCTGGTTCTACTCTTTCGAACAGGCAAGGTGGCATGACAATCAGCATGGGCAAGGTTACGCCGAGTGCTGCTGTAAATAACAATACACAAACGCTGTCAGTACAGTCTCCTGTGCAGCAAGGTATACTGTCTTCTACAACTTCAATGCAATCTACCAGCCCCAACCAGCTCTACTTCAATCAACAACAACCGCAGCCTTGGCAACCCATTGCAGGTACTGCAGTAATTCCACCATCCTCAGGGACGAATAGTTACCGTTCATCGAACCCACTGCTAACTCAAGGTCTCCCGTCGAATGTAACAGCAATATCTGGGATTTCATCGTTTCAACCCTCAACTTTTGTCGGGTCAGGTCTCACTCAGTATCCATCCTCACTACCGAATTCGTCACTGAACAACTACATCCCTTCGGCCAATTCGTTTGCAACTACTAACAACTACTCGCTTGGTACTTATCACTACCAAGCGCCAACTTTTAACTACACACCTTCTTCCGCGACACAACAGATCGCAGTGCCTCAGTATTACCAACCACCTCCATAAATAGCTGCTCATCTCTCCAAAACAGCAAACTTTGGCTTCGATCAGACAGGCCCTGCACCAAAGACATTCACAACCGATCGCAGCTCGAAGCCATCCAAAGACTTTGATGCTGAACCACCTAAATCCCATCGTACCTTTGTCATCGAAATCTTTAAGCAAGGTTCCAAATATGAAGGAGACAAACTAAATGATATGCGTGACGGTCGTGGGAAATTCTACTACCAAGACGGTGGTCTGTACGACGGTGAGTGGCGTGAGAATAAAATGTCAGGCCACGGCAAACTCTTCTACCAATCCGGCAAGATCGCCTATGATGGGGAGTGGAGCAACGACCAGTTCACTGGATTCGGAGTTCTCTATAACGAGGAACCGGTAATTCTGCATCGTCCCTTCGACTAAAACAACCTAGACGATATCGACGAGTACTGGACGAGGTTTGAAGGTACACAATATATGCTATTCAGGTGACTTCTTCGACGATTTGAAGCATGGCAATGGGAAGCTATACCTCTCCAACAACGAATGGTTCGAGGGACAGTTCGACCGCGATGTTGCTAGTGGCCCTGGTACATTCCATACAATGCATGGCGAGGTAATCGAAGGAATTTGGAGCAATAACCAGCTGGAGCGCCGAATCAACTGACCTACATGAAAACTTCGCTGCGAATCACTGGTCGTTATTGTGGTTGGTCCATGGGCGCAGCTACACGCTATTGCTGCTCAGATCGAGCTGGTAGTTCTGTAGGATGGGTGGCTTCCGGCGTGGACTGTCCTGGTTCATTCTCTGTGGTTACTCCGTTAGCGTGATTGTTTGGCGTTCAAGGACAGTAGAGTGTGGTTCGCGTTGCACTAGCACTCTGGGTGAAATACTGCGACGATCGTAATGGTCCAACCGGTCTTTGCGTACTGCCTCTCGGAGTCGATCGCGTTCATAGCTAATGCTGTTCATGGTAGTTTCGATGAACTTCTTACGAATGGTGAGCTACTTCTGCTCAAGTAAAGTCTCTCGCATGTCCGAATCCATACGCACGCTGTGCCGTTGATAGATTGTTCGCATCTTTTTCTCTGCTGGTAGACCTATCTTATTGGGTGAGATGATATGTCGTTTCTTTCCCAGCAAGTTGGTTACCCGATCCCGAAAGTACTCCTCCATCTGCACGGACATATCATCTATCGCCGAGCGATCCAAACTACGGTGCTCTCTGAGGATGCGAGTAAGGGCAGCCTGTTTGATATCCTCGCTGGCTCTGAGCTGGTATATTGAATTCTTACGGGTTATCCTTGGTATGAGGGCGTTATTGCCTTCATTGGGCGATTATTGCTGGGGTTCAAGCCGTCTGCTATGACGTTTGAGCAGTGGTGGAAACGGTATATCCGTGAACTTCACTGTCCAGTCTCGCACAGGCTTCGGAACTGGCGCGATTTGGTTATACCGATAGATTTCTCGTGGATGCCTACGCTCTTTGAGGTTTATTTTCATGCAAACTTATTGATAATGCCCTACAGCTACAATTGGTTGACCGTGCGTGATACCCTTGGGCAGGCATGCATCCAACTATTCTGCCTATATTATTACTTTAATGAAAGAGGAAAAGAAGACCAACACCACGACAACCCTGGATATCGATAGCATTATCACTCGGTTGTTGGGGGTGAGATCGAACAAACCAGGGAAGCTTGTCACACTAAAGGAGGAAGAGATCAAGGCCCTCAGCCATGCTGCTCGTGAGATCTTCATGAGCCAACCATGTTTGGTGGAAATTTCAGCACCCGTGCGCGTTTGCGGTACCCGACACAGCTAACTTAGGTGATATCCACGGACAGTACTACGACCTGCTGCGACTGTTTGAGTATGGTGGCTTCCCGCCGCTCTCTAACTACTTGTTTCTTGGTGACTATGTCGACCGCGGCAAGCAATCCATCGAAACGATCTGTCTGCTGCTCGCATTCAAGGTCCGATACCCCGATAAGTTTTACGTACTCCGTGGTAACCACGAGTCAGCTAGTATCAACCGCATCTACGGCTTCTACGATGAATGCAAGCGTCGGTACAGCATCAGTCTGTGGAAGACCATGACGGATTGCTTTAACTGTCTACCTGTAGCTGCGCTCATTGACGAAAAGATTTTGTGCATGCATGGCGGTCTGTCACCTTAGCTAACAAACCTCGATCAAATCAACAAGATTGTTCGACCGACTGATGTGCCCGACACTGGCCTACTCTGCGACTTGCTCTGGGCTGACCCTGACAAGAGCATTCAAGGTTGGGGCGAAAGCGAACGGGGTGTGAGCTTCTTATTTAGTCAAGAGGTCATCAGCAGCTTCCTCAAGAAGCACGATTTGGATCTCATCTGTCGCGCTCATCAAGTAGTCGAGGACGGCTATGAGTTTTTTGCAAAGCGACAGCTCGTCACAGTATTCTCGGCACCGAATTACTGCGGGTAGTTCAATAACGCTGGCGCCATGATGACCATCGACGAGGATCTGGTCTGTTCGTTCCAAATACTTAAGCCAGCTGAGAAGTATACGATGCCGGCAGGGCATGCTCGCCCCCATACACCTCCTCGTAAACCTGGATGATAATGTTTATCGGCAAAGAGTGTTATGTAGAACGCAGTGCATACCGAGATAGTGGGTGGGGCTGAATTGCAGCTGGATCTGCAGCACGGCGGTAAGGTGTTGCTCCTCAAGCTCGATGGTGTAACTGTGATCAAAGCCCAACCCAGCTACAGTTTCTTGGCTTCAGGAAGCTACCTCATGTACCCTTGGGTTAACCGCCTTGAGAAATACGATAAGAAGGAGTTTGTGGATGGTGCAGGACTTCCGTTGCATGGTCTGTATGCCACCCGAAAGCGAAACCTAGTGAGATCAGAAACATCCAATGGTGTAGTTCTTGAGCTAACATGTGATTCGTTCGATTAAGCATATCCAAAGTTCAAAGAGACGTTCGTGCTAAGCACCAGCTCACTTAGTATCCGTTTCTAATCGGAAGCTACCGAAAAGAATGTTGTGTGTTTCGGGTACCATCCCTATCTGCAACTCAATGGGGTCAAGCTGACACCAAAGACAGTCACCTTCGCCACCAATATGTCAGAGTACGTGCATTTGCAACCCAATCTACTTCCCATTTATCCCTTTATTGTCGAACCCGCCCGGATAATTCCAGGAGAGAAGTTAGATGATCTGTTTAGGGGAGGATCCTACTTCTCGATTAGCAGCGACGAGATCAAAAAGAAGCTCACCATCCGCTCTCCTGAACTAAAATACTGGCAAATTTACACCCCAGATGAGCAGCACATAGCCATCGAGCCAATGTCTTTCAGTGGAAATATCTTTGCTATTCGTGAGCAACAAGGGGACAAGTGGGTACCCCCACCGACCAACGCAACCATCGAAATCTCGGTTTCGGCTCTATGATGATGATGTTAGTAATATGGAGGCTGAGAAGAGGGACGATCTGTCTGTATATAGCTGCGATCAGATTCGCCGTCAGGTGAACGCCGACCTGCTCAGGCTGGCCAACAAGTTGGGGTCGACAACGATGTTCGACTGCACAAACTTGCAGAGTCCAGCTCTCGCGATCATCTCCGGCATGTTCTGGCGAGTAGCAAAGCGACCCACGGTCTCCAGCAGCTTGAACTTCTTCACTTCCACGATCGATAAAGGCGCAGTAGCGATGACGCTGCGGAGGCAGCGATTCAGCCGCACGAAGGTCGGTTGGTCTTCGGCTAGGCGGTACAAGTCCAGGACAATCTGGCGCATGCGAGGCGCGAGCTGGAGCTCCCTGACGGCGCTGCTGCCGGCGATGGCATTCAGCACCACTGAGAGCACCCGCACGAACTAACGACGGTGCTTAGCATCTCCAAGCAGTTAGGTACTGACCATAAAGACGTTCTGGAGGAAGCTTCGGTTGAAGGGGAACACGAACTAGCTGCTGTTGCGATTGTCCCAGAGGATCTGACTGATCACCGATAGGGCTTGCATCATTAGGTATTCCGTGTTCGACTAGGCCTCCAATTACCACTCCATTGCCTCCTCGTCCTCGAGTTGGCGTGCTAGCTTGTTGAAGTAGCTCACAAGGCTCTTCATAGCCTCTGTGTAGTAGGGTGCGGTTATGGGGGCTTCGCCCTCCTTCAAGAGCTTTGCCAGTGTGAGGACTGCCGACTGTGCCAGCCGGGTATCCTCCATCCTTATTGTCTGACTTAACCGTTTGTAAGTTTGCTCCAGACTTTCCAATAGCTCGCTTGCGCAAGTCGTTGGGCTTTCCTCTCCCAACTACCTAATCGCTTTGAGCGTCGTAAAGGACTGTTGTCTACGCCCGGGTTGCCCTCCGAGCTGCTTCGTTTAAGTGTGAGCCGTAGCTGCGTATGATTCGTCTCCGTTCATGTGTGAGAATGAAGGTTTTGAGCTGAAAAACTGCAAAGAAATGTATTATTGTTGGCAGCTGACGATCTCTTTGATTAATCCGGACGGACGACCATTACCGACCGATCTCTTTTATAACAGGGCGTTGCCCACGGTCGGTGGTGCTCTCGATCGAACGCACCCACCAACTAACCTTCTCCCACGATGGAATTATTCGATGATGGTTTGATTGTTTGGTCGCTGACCTGGTGTGTCTCGGCAACCCCACTGCCAACCACGGATATGCATATCCACCAACTGCCAACACTAATTAAGCTGAGCCACCCACCAGCATTGCACAGTTGCACCCGCACGTAAAATCAATTAGGAGTGGGCCGTCAGTATTGATTGGTGGGGCCATTACTGATCCCATCCCCATCTCACTTATACTGCTTGCGCAGCTCGCCAATTTTTTGTAGCTAACTGACCCTCTAGATCATCTAGCGCTTGACCTTCTCCTTAATCTTGGGCTCATCGAGATGTTCGATGGATTCGAGGTACTGCTGACGTTATTCGATTTCCTTAACGATTGCATCAAACATGTCGTTTAGCTACTATCGAGGATCCTTCTGCTGTTGGTTGGGCTCCGGCTTCTAAATTAGCGATTGCTGTTACTGCTTGCGTGAAATTCTTGAATTTCTTTTCGACACGCATCGCTGCACGTTGTTTAATGAGCTCTTCGTTGTAGTCTTCGTCCTCCATGTGCACAGCAGGCATTTCGGCCTATTTGGGCAGGGCACCTCGCTGGCTTTTGAATTTCTTCTGAAGCTTTTCGACTTACTTGCCACGATCAATACCCCGATTGGCAGGGATTTATACCTTCGAGTAGAACTTATCGATTTCCTCTCTGCATATGTGTAGGGGCTACCTGATGACTGCTTCGTTCTTTCGTTTGGGAATCAGATCGACAGGGTGGATGACAGGGCCCTCTTTCCTTGGTTGTTAGGGATACTCGATCTCCGTTTTCTGTGGGCACTTCTTAGTACTCAACCGGGACTGCGTCTACCTGTCTCTCTCTTCCTGCGTTTTCTGTTTAGGCTTGGGGTAGTTAATCTTGGGTGCGTCGTGAGACTTGTACAGAGCAAAGAGTGCTTTACCGGCTGCAGTTTCCCTCCCGAACACTTTCCACAGGTTCTTCTGTTTGGCGATCTGCTCCTAACTAAGCTGCTGTTAGAGTTCGTCCATGAAATAATTGTTATAGACTGACGCCGAATTAGAACGATACTGCCCAATCACGAGACTCGCTACCATTGACGATACGCCGATGATAATGTTAATGGACAGATAAAAAAGGAAACTGAATCTGTTCGAGGAACTACTATGCAAAGAACCCTCGAAATAAACTGAGAGGCTGCTGCAGGAGATGATCGATATGGATCCACACCTCAACGATCAGTATGTATACCTGCTCACAGCGAAGGACAGGCTATCGGTGCTCGTATACGCAATTATCAAGCAACCTCCCAATAGTCAAAAAGCGTTGAGGCTGCTTATGCAACTTTGTCAGTCCCTAGGACGGCTCCCCGCTAAGGAACTCATCCCGGTATGGAAAGCACTCTACCTCCAGCACGATACTGCAGCACCCAACAGATTTGCACTGTTCTACGAGGCACTCTCGACATTCTGTTTTGGTGGGTCTAACCGCAAGAGCCAGAACAACAGTCTGGCTATCCTCAACGAACTTTTTGTGTGCATGAAGGAACGTAATGATAACCAGTTGCTACACCGTACTTCTTAGGACTTCTGCCGCAACTTTCTAAAATTCAACATTATGGAGGTGAGCTACGTGCACACCATGAACACGCTGCTGTCCTTCACTGTTCCGGTCGATTTGTTTTCAGTCGTCAATCGCTATATCTACTACACGGGGGAAACTCGTAAGAAGGAGGGAATGCACGAAATGCAGGTGGAGCTGCTAATTGGATTGGAACGCTGTGGGTAGAGAATGCTGTCAGCTGCCTACTTGATCGGCAGTATCCATGAACAGGTGCTGGACTGCATTGATGAGTTGCTTGCTAGTGCAGCCTTTGTCGTGAGGAACGCTGCAAGAAAAGCCATATCGACCTGGAACAAGGTTCGCCAGAGAGTACAACGCTAGGCTTTGTAGAAGGAAGTTAAAGTGGAGGACAGCTAGGCTGATCTCGATTAGATGATAGAACATCGAGTCCAATAAAACGAGAATTAGTCGAAGCTGCTCAACTTCATCGAAGCGTCAGAGAAATATGCAGCTACAAAGCGAATCGCACAGAGGAAAGCCCTCAATAGTCTAGTCAGTGACTACAAGGAACTTCGTGCAAAGGAGTTTCTTCGGAAGAAGACTGGCAACGGTGGAGGTTATATAACTGTTGACCAACCTCAGAAGAGCTTCTCGAAGTTATACAGTAAATACGAATCGGTGCTCAGCCAGGCAGAGGAAGTGCGAGAGCTGCCATCCAAACAAGGCTATTACGTCGAGCATGACGACTACTCATCGAAGAGCCATATGTCAAGTAAGTACGACCTGGAGAAGACAGTTTAGTACCCTGACTACACCGAGGACAACGATCTCATGGTGTAGAAGTTGCTGGGTACGCCATCTGCATAGCTCGATCTATCAGTGCTGTAGATCGAAAGACTCATTGACCTCGCGTACTCGAGATACAAAGACAAGTGACCATACTATCACAGAGACTCGAACTGACTGCAATCGCCTTAGAGTGCGTCCAACTTGGCCAGTATCCGATCGGAGCTTTGCGAGTGCTCCTCTGTTTCTTGATCAAGTAACACCGATTTAGTCAGTTCGGGTTCGTCGTCTGACAGTTTATGCTAGCTTTCAGCTTCCTTTACTGCGCTTTTGTGAGGCTTCTTTATAGAGGACTTCTGCCGAACAACAATCTGATTGTCAAGGTATTACACGGGAAGTTCGAGTCCTTAAGGAAGCATACTGCTATTCTTGCTGGCGAAGACCAGCTTGCCCTATTTGGACTTGCTACCTGCATTGGGCTGCTGGTTCCGAGAGTTGCTACGGATGTTTCGTTGAAGACTCTTGCTTTCTTTAGTGGCCTTTTCGTATTTATCAGCTTCCTTGCCCTCCATGAGCAGCATATACACCTTCCCTGAGCGTTTGCGACCTGTACGACCCATCCGCTGCATCATCCTGATGGGTGACATTCCAGAATCGTAACAGATAATGAGATCGACCTCCCCAATATCGAGTCCTTCTTCACCGATGGAAGTGGAAATCAATGTGTTGTACTCATACTCCTTGAACTTTCTGATGGTGGCCAGCTGCTGTTTCTGGTTGAGCTGCACAATTGACACCGTTGACATGATTGATATCTCCTGCGAATCCTCATCTTCAACCAGTTAGGAAGTCGTTGCTGTGGTCTTGGATTGACCCACGAACAATGCTGGTCTGACCTCCTTGACCCCTTCGAGGAAGTTTTTGATTTCGAGGGCGCTGGCTTTAAACCCTGTGAACACCATGGCCTTGGACTTTTCCTGTAAGTTCTGATGATCCCGAAAGAACTCAACTAGAAGTTCGCGGAGCTTGAGCAGCTTGGGATGGTTGTTAGATGATTGCTCCTTCCCGAAGATCTTTTCAAGCTTGGTGAACTCTTCACTCTGAAGGATCTCCTTCCGGAACGGAATTTTCTTGTATTTCTCGTGCTTGTCGTCTTTGAAGTTGAGCATGAACTGGTGGAACGAGTCGTAGCCCTGTTCACGTAATGCCTTCTTCACATCCACAATCATCTTCATAATCCTCAGGCACGACCACACCAACCCTATCTCCCACTTGTCCAACTTCGCCTGATAGTGTTCGATGTTCTTGCGAAATCCCTAGAGAATTTGGAAGTAGCTGCCCTGGTTTATCCCTTGCCGCTTGATGACTTTGACGAGGTAGCCAGCTATGACTTCCATGCCCACCAGCATGTTAATGGGTCGTTGCAGAAACCCATCCAGCAACCGCTCTGCTTCAACCATCATTGAGTTTGCCTGTATCTCCACAGTTACGATTTCTTTAGCCTTGATGTACTTCTTCACATCTGGGTCGTTATCGTCCTTGGATTCAAGCCTGTATGCCCGGAGGCTGGTGATCACTTCCTGAATCTTTTATAGGCAATTGCCGGGAGTGGCTGACAATCCAACTATTCGACATCCAGTACCATTTTCCAACAGTGCTTTCGCGATGTTGCAGTACGAGTAGTTGCCGGTTGCCCTGTGTGCTTCGTCTGCATTAGATACTCCCTACCGAAGATTACCAGCACAGCTTGACTGGATTGAAACCGATGTTCTCGCAGATCATTATCAAGGGTTTGCGGAGTCATGAAGAACACTCGTTTGGCTTCATAGAGCTTCTTACGTTTGGGGATGGGGATATCGCCTTTGAGCTCTGTAATGCTATCCTCGTCAATGAGCCCATAGTAGCTGGCGAGGGAGCTGCGCTGCTGATTGACTAACGGTCGCGTTGGTGCTAGGAAGAAGATCTTTCCATCGGGAAACCAGCGGTAGTAGTTCAGGATGAGCACAGAAGCAATGTGAGTTTTGCCCAATCCTGTCGGCAGACACACTATAGTGTTATAGAACAGACAGGTCCTGCTGATGTGGTACTGGTACTCTCTGATCTCTGGATTCTTGGGATATATCTAGCTAGCACCAAACGCGTACAAATGGACACTTGACGAATTCAATAGTTGGCTAGGGACCTCCACCGCCCTTGGGTACTTTCACGCTGGTGGTTATCTGATCGAATGGCACCTTGGGTTTGGTCGGTTGGTCGGCTCGCAAGAAGCTGTCGAGGGTGCCATTGCCCTGTTAGTTCTTCTTTTTACGCATCTCCGCCTTTAATTCATGTTTGAACGACACTTTTAATGCACATCACGAAGCAGCCACGAGCCCTGCAGCTTTCTTACGCTGCCAGAAGACAATCTACTCAACCTTGCGCTACTAGTACTGCTAGGAGATATGTGAGAATTTGTGAGTTAGTTTGATGGCGAGATCCTTGAACATGCGCATATGCTCCATGACCACCTGAGCGTTGTAGTAGCCATTCTGGTATTTCAGGACAGTGGGGTGCTTGCTGGGCTCCTCGGCTGCAAGTTTGAAGCTAGCCAGCCTGGTGTTGTTGGTGTATGGCTCAGTAGTACTGTGGTGGTTGCGGGTGTAAGCCTACGTCATCTTATTGCGGATGTCCAGCTGCTCGCGGATAGTATTAATGTTCTCCTTCTCGAAACGGAAGATTGGCTTGAAGTCGGCTTCAAGCACTCTGCTGTCGAATTTAGTAGAGTTTGACAGCTAGCGGTAGATATCGTTCATTGAGCTGATGGTTTGCTCCATCTCATAGAACTACAATAAGCAACTTCATACCTCTCCGAAGCTCACGTTGGAATTGAAGCTTTTGCAGGCTGCGTCCATGGTCGATACAACCTCCTGGATTTCACTGTATGTCTTTAACAGGCAGGAGTAGTTGGAGGTGAGTTGTTCCTGCAGCCGTCTGTACTTTTCCCAGTGGTGATTCATGTTCTGCAGGAATGGGTTGATGGCTTAGCAGTACACTCTGTGTTGGTCACTGTAGGCAATGTTTACCTCACCCGTCAGCAGGCATAGCTCCTCTAGGGATTTCAGTCGAGCCAGCTTATCGTACTCCTGCAGCTTGGCCTTAAGCTTCTTATACTCCAGAGTGAGGAACTACTCAACGATACGGCAGTTCCTGAACTCCTTGTTCATGATGATGTCGTTCATGAAGAACTCGATCATCACCTTCTGCTTGCGGATGTGCTCGGGATCCGTTTCGGACAGCCATGGGTTCTTCTATAGATAGGGTACTCTGAAGCCTGGATAGAATTTACACAGCATGTTGCGTAACCTCACGAAATGAGCGTACTTTCGCTTGACCTGTACGTTCAATCCTTTGGTAAGGATGTGGTAAAGTACGTAGTCAGGTACGAAGAAATTTCGATTGACTATTTCGTGCCCGGTTATGACGATGTCCACGTTGTTGGTGTTGAACAGGCTCCGAGTGTGAGCCTTCGCGCACGGAATAATGTCGTAAAACTCTTCTTGCACTACTTTTATGCTGCTCAACACTTTTGATTTCGATTGCGATTTTGAACGTTCAGTTTGTTGGACGGCGCTACTATGAAGGTCGGCAAGGGACATTGTTTGGCTAGCCGAACGAACTCCGGAATCATCGTGCTTCTTTGGTCTGTCGAGTTGCAGCACACCGCTTAGATTGGTAATTACGGGTTCGCTGTTGTTATTGTTTTTTGTTGTTGTAACTTCGTCAATCGTCATGTCAAAGATGCTCACGTTGCCCACGGGTTTGCTGACTGCTGCTGGGCCGACATAAGATTGACCAAGTCGGGGGATAGGGGCTGGCGGTGGAGGAGCAGTTCGCACTCCATTTGAGTTGGCAGGTGGTGCACCGAAGTTATTGAATAGGTCTGTGATGTTTTGCTTGTTATTGTCTATCTTAATTGGCTGGAAGGACTAGATCGGTTTTGGTTGCGGTTTCGTCGGAGGTTGAGGTCGGATTGTTGGTGGCTTGAGCTGGTACTCGCCGGTCTGCATCATTGGCGGAGGTGAGTTACCCAATGACGCTAGATGAGTAGCAGCAGTAGAAGCCTTCGCAGGTGAAGTCGTTGCCGAAGTCGATGGACCCAATAGATCCATAAAATTGAATTCCTTTGTTGCAGGAGGTGGGCTGGTTATGGGCTTGGCTGTGGGTCCCCAATTACCAGTACCCCAGGTGGAAGCCACCGGAACCTGCTTTTCCTTAACTTTTGCAAACGGATCCTTAAACAGTTCCTACACATTGACTTCTGGCTTAGTCTCCCGAACTGGCTGTGGTGGATCGCGTTGCAAAGGTGAGGGTTACCTCACCGGTGATTCCTTCTTCTTGTTCATATTCGGTGCTGGAATTTCGTAGGCCACGTGGATTGGTTCAGGAGGAGGTGGAGGTGGCTGATGTACATCTGCTTCCTGCTGGTAATCAATGAAGCTCGACTCGTGATCATTGTGGACTTGGCTCTCTTGCTTGCTTTCAATATACCTGCCGACGATCTACATCTGATGTATGGGATACCCCTTCGAGCTCTTGGAAAGTCCAAGAGGAGATGTCCATGTTGCCCATTAACCTCTCACAGAACTCAGCAAAGTCTTCTGCATCGTAACCTTGCTCAAGAATGTTGTCACACAGGTACTTTTGTTTTTGTTCCACTTCGTCCATTCGAGTTTATTTAGATAATATGCAGTGGTAGGCTGCAGATGTTTGGTTGGAAGCTCTCCAGTATAATACTGAACGATTTTGCATTTGGCATAGAGGATATCGGAGTCATCGGACATGGTTTATGGGATATCCGTTCAGCGGGATGGTAAAGATTGGGGTGGGTATCGCCCATGATAGCCACAAGTGTACTTTAAAACTGTTCGTTTGAGGTCCCACCGATAAAATATCTTTCCAATTTATGCAGAGTCTCACCTGGCGTTCGGTCTGTCGCTTCGCTGCCGATAAGCAAAAGTTCATGTTCCTGTTCGGCGCTCCCGGAGTCGGTAAGGGCACCTACGCTAAGATTCTGTCGAAGGATCTGTCTTTCAATCACGTCTCCACTGGCGATGAAATTCGCAAGATCCTCAAGGGTAATGCACCTAGCACCTTCGACAAGAGTCTCACTGCCAAGATCAAGGAGATCGTTAACTCTGGAGGGCTGGTGGATGACAGCATCGTGGTTGGCATCATCAAGGAAAAGCTTAAGGAACCCGAATCAAAGAAGGGAGTCATTCTTGATGGTTTCCCCCGTACTAAGGGACAGTTGAGCAAGTACGATGAGTTGCTGCCAACTCATCTGGTAGTCAATCTCACTCTGCGAGAAGATATTTTGCTGGAGAAGCTTATGGGCCGAAGGTCATGCCCCAAGTGCGGTGGAAGCTACAACATCTGCGACATTCAGAGGTATCCGCAGCAATCTATGTAGGGACGGCTATTCGATGGATCCACTGCTACCCAAGAAGGGCGCTTGTGATGGCTGCAGCGATGTCTCCAAGCTGCAGATGCGAGATGACGACAAGAAGGAAGTTATCGAAGTGCGCATGAAAGAGTACACTGAAAAAACTGAGCCTCTACTGAAGGAGTTCCATAAGAAGGGTGTTCTGATGAACTTCGAAGTCAAGAAGGGTGTCAAGGACTATCCAGAGCTGAAGAAGCAGATTGTTGCCAGGCTTGACAAAGTGAAATGAATATAAACGGTTATTAGTCAGTGAAGCTCGTTAAGGGATTTCAGGATGAGCCGAACAAGCTCTGCCTCAGCTTCGATTGCTAAGCCGTGGTCTTTGATGAACTTCCTAGCAATCTCTTCGACATCGTCGTCTTTGCTGAGCCGAATAGTTTCGACTCTGCTGCCCAAATTGACCTCTATCTGTACACTAAATTACTGGCGATAAGTACATTGTTTTCTGCGACAAAACGGATACCTGTCTGGAATGTTTTTGACTTGCTGGTGCGAAATCTATAACACGGGTGTGTTTTTCCTTCTGGTTTACAATGACCTGAGACTTTCGATGGCTTTTCACTGCTGCTCTGGCCTCAATAAATGGTTTGAATTTCTTCATAAGGTTGGCATCGCATTCGGCTTCGTACTCGTTTTAGTCTTAGTTTTCATCGGGTCGCAACCTCGAAAATTCATTAGAGTTTCTCGATAAAACCATAAGGAAGTCGAGTACTGACGAAGCCATTGCGTTGTCGTATTCGGGTTCCTTAACTAGCTTCCATGCTTCAGCGAGCAAGTACCTTTAGTTTTGTGGCATCGAATCGAAGTGTGTATGATCCTCCGAGACCATCCTAAGGTCCTTCATTATCGTGAGAAACAGCAGATAGGTTACTTGATCCTATCGATGCAATCTCAGTCGTTCGAGGCACTGGTCGAATTCGAGTACAATAGTTGATGTCGATATCGTACTGGGTTGTTTCGTTATTCTGTTTGGACTGTTCCGAGCACTAGGCCTGCTTCTAGCTGGCGACCGATTTGCTGAGTCAGGGTTGGCGAATCTCACTGCTTTCAAGTGTTGCTTTGTTGACGGTTTAGTCATCTTCCCAGTCTTTTCCTGCAGCTCTTCACGCAGAGCAATGCACTTCTTCTCCGCTATCTTCATTGATTTGGAATTGATGAAGGGTCGATGCGGGTTCTCTTTATTCGACTGCGACTCTTTGAGTAACCGTAGTCGCTCCAACTATTTGTTTCGTTTCTCTACGAATTCTGATTGCTTCTGTAGGAACTCTTCAACCCTACCTGGGAGCTTTCCGCCAGTCGATTGGTACATTGAACTGTTATGGTGGGTTGACTTACCTACATGGCTATCACCCTTCTTACAGTTTGTGCTGATCTGCCGAGTGGCTCGTGTTTGCTGCTGGCCACTTCCGCCATCGAATGACTTTTGCAACTCGCCCTGTTTGATTGTGCTGGTTGATCCACAATGGTTGAGCAGAATGTCTGAATCACTGGTACCTTCCTGACTCAATCGAGCCTTGCTGTTTGCGCGTCTCTTCATTTCCAGTTGGTAAGCCTTACTATCGAAACTGAGTCTTGGTTGGCGGATGGAGAGTACAGCTTCGTTGTTATGCCCATTAACATCGCGTAAGTTGAGTGCCGTGGGTGGCTGCAACATAGATGGCCGAGGACTGACTTATCGTGGCAGTGCCGCCTCAAGTGCTAATTCGGCAACCGTCACGGAGCTACTTTGACAGGCTGAATTGCCCATAGTCGTTACTATTATAACTTCGCAAAGACTAAATAAACAGAGGCATTCACAATTTCTTGCTGAGACGCTTCTCAAACTCCCTTAGTTGTCTCATGAACTCTGTGTTCGGTTGGATTGTACAGCGCTTTTGTCGGACCTTACCAAAGGCCTGCTGCATAGTCATGCCGTGCTGGAGCATAAAGTAAGCGATAACGAGTGTGGAGCTGCGGCTGATACCATATTTGCAGTGAACGAGCACTCCACCGGATTAAATTCCCTATCGAATGAATTTTGCTGCTTGTTCAAAGTGTTTGGCTATATTCTAAGAGAGAGAGTCTACAAGCTACAGCTTCAGGTACGCAAAGTGTTGTGGATGGCAGACCGCAAGCTCCCCACCCGCCACGAGTATGTGAGTGATGTTCATGAGCTTGAGACTGTGTAGGTCCCTGGCTGTCTAGTCGTTACCGATGAAGAGCCCGTCAGCGATCTGATTGTAGTCGCTCCAGTAGGTTTCGTGTGTATCGGGAGTGGAATCGTTATTGGACGGAGGATTATACTTTTACATGTTTCTTAGCATTCCCACGTTAAGATTATAAGTCTTATGATGCTGACGCTCTTGTTATATCGACAATGAAGTCCAAGAAGAACTCAATCGATTGTTACTATCAGCATGATTTACAATCTATGTGGGGAGTTGGGTTCAAATGGTCCTGAAGCAGGGTTTCACATTATTTTAGGAAGGATGAGCAGAAATCAATCATGCCCAAGAAACTAATTCCAGTCTTTGGAAGATAGTCCTTCAAACCAACCGGGACAACCATCACACAAGCGAGGGCAAAAATCTCATTGCTTGGTTACGTTACTCTCCTGGCTGTATGGACGTGTCACCCAGTCACTGAGTGGTGAATGCGTGGCTTAACTTGAGTCTATTCCTCCTTCATGCGCCAGAGTGGTTGGTGTGATGTTGATGCTGCGGACACGATAATTATAATAAGCATCGCATAATCAAAATCATGGCCGATCAAGCTGCCGATAACGTGAACCCCTTTGTTCAAAACATGCAGCGCATGCGAGGTATCACTCCGAATTGATCGTAGTTGGCACTGGAGCCGGCAATCTCATCTACGGTGGTGACATGCAGTCACACCACTACATCGACTGTAACGACACAAGGTTATTCAGCACTCGAACGCTTCCAGAAAGACTTTGCAGCTTCCGATAAACAACGCCGGTAGGAGGAACGGATTAGACGTGAAGCTGAAATCTAAAAGCGGAGATTGGAGTATCTGGAAAGGGAGAGTCGGCGATGGGAGAACGTCGAGACGCAACTCCAACGAGAAAAATAGCGCAGGGAGGTCAGTCTACAAGAGCAAATGGTGGGCAAGAAGCGTACCCACAACAACAACGGGTAAGCACCGACGGTTACGTTAGACTGCCTTTCAACCCAATCAACCTGGAGTACGATCGGAACTCAGAAGGAGAGAAGCTAAAGCATCGCGACGAGGACCTGAGAATTCGTGGGTTCGTACGTGCCCACAATATGGACAACAAGGGGAATAGCAAGTATAACCCACTCACAGGTAGTTACACTATGCAACTTAGGCTAATCCCGCCTTGGAATAGAAAAATTAGTGCCGGAGCACCTCAACGACCGTTTTTAGCACAAGTTGTAGGAGCACTACGATGCATACAAGCTTCGGGTACCCTCTTCGTCGGATTCGGTGAACCGCAAGAAAAACTGATGCTGCTTATCTCAAACCCAAAGCTGTCAAATTGACTGGGAGATCTTGATCTACGGTGGGAACACGAGTTGCCTGCCTTATCGTGCTTCGAGGATTCGGCACAGTATGATTTGAGGTTACCCGGCTCGAGCAATGAGCTTGATGCGATTGCTGAGTTCCTTTACACCCTTGACCTTGAAACCAGCTTTGAGAAAATCTCTGAATAACACACAGAATGTACTCTGGGTTGAAATCCAACAGTATTTTCTTGTTGCCACTTTCAACGAAAGCGACGATGTAGGCATATCCACCTTCACCATAGAGGAGTTGCATACAGATCCACTGTCCCCCGCTGGCATCCAATCGCTGCTTATTCGGACTCATCATAGCGTGACTTAGCATCACCTGCTTCATCATATTTGGATGCAACTTTTTGTCGGACCTGCCGATCTCCACAACGGTCGGTGAGTAAGTAGAGAGGGTGAAGTTACCAACTTTTTCTGGGGTCCACTCAACCTTACAGTAGACTATGTACTTGCCGGGTTCAATATTGCGACACTTGATTGACAGCGAAGGAAACTAACTCTCAATTTTGGAAGCGATGTAGTGGTAGCTTCCGTTGCTGTGCTTCATGGCCACTACCATGGTGGCCCGAGAGTATCGTAGTTGTTAGAAGCTATCAGTGGACGACCTTAGGCTGTTCTGGTGCAGAGTAAAGTAGCATTCAGTTGCCTTTTCAGCCTTGATTTCAACTTCAAAGTAGATACCGTGCCGCTTCTCACTGCTGCAAGTCTCAAAGTTATAACTGAAGCTGGGTCTCACATGCGAAATATCGCAGGACTCGAACTTCTCTAGCAAGTCTGCGAAGGACATGAATAGCACTCCGGAATTTGAATTTTTTGAGAACCCCAGTTTGTTCGCTACTGCTGGCTCCACCTTCTTCCAGAACTACTCATCCTGATGGCTATAACGGCCGTAGTACGATTTGAAGTCCCAAGGATTTCGGAGTTTGACAAGACGGTGTATGCCTCCCTCTATGTTCACCTCATAGCTTCCCAGCAAAGTGTACGTATGAGAGGCGATAATACCCTCATCTTTCTCGGGAATCTTCGGATCCTTTGCTCTGGAGCCACAGCATACAACATAGCGTTCCTGTGTTGCCGCCAGGAGGAAGCGCCATACTGAAGTCATGTCAGAGTCAGAGGAAAGTTGGGAATAGAAGCATGGTGCCCTAGCAAAAGTCGATAACACTTCATGCGGATACCCACCTACGTTTAAGCTGAAGGTTACTGGAGATGCGGTTGTAGCTTCCACTGAGTTTGGCCCATATTTTTTCGATGACCATCAACCAAACCTAGTTTTCACGTGGCCTGGCGAACACTGGTTGGTTGTTCTGCTCGAACACGGGGAAGTAGTCATCGATGAGCACTTCCTTTGCAACTCCAGCAACACATACCCTAGCTCGGAATATGCCGCATGGATTGACCTCACTATCTGCAAAGATGTTCCTGATTCTCTATGGGTCTTCTGCGAGTGCAGCCAACGACGACATGAAGTAGCAGTCACCGAAGTTGCCTTGCATGATGTCTACTGGATCGATCGAACCAATGAGAATCGGTGTTTGAACAATCTAGGGGAGCCTTTTCCAAACTATTTTCTTCTCGCGTGGATCGTGATAATGGCCAAGTGACTTCGCGTTGGGAGGGAATTCAGCATCAGTGAACTGCTTCTTTGCACTGTACAGTTCTTTCTTAATGCTATCATGTGCAGACTTAACGAGTTTGCTGTAGACCATGGGTCTATCGGTTGCGAGCTGACTCAACTCAACGATGTCCTTCCGTGCCATCATCGCGGGGTTCTCGCCGCTAAGTGTTTCGTACACCACCAGTTCATGCTGCCTTTCGGTCTGCCCGCAGAAGTTACGGCAGGTCAAAAACATATCATAACTGATTGACTTGTATACACTGCGACCGAATAAGTAACTAACATCGCCAACAATGCATTCACATGCGATGATCATTGCAGGTCGACAAGGTTATTTGCTCTGTAGAAGTTCCAGAGAGCCTGCCAGACTGGATTTAAGTAGCTGAGGAACTCCTCCATTAGCTTGTAGAAGAGTGGCTCATCGTATTTTCCCAGCATCGTTTCGATCATGTACTTCTTGTTCGGTGCAGCTTTGATGGCTAACTTGGCGCCGTTTCGAATTAGCCAGCTGTGCTTCTAGCCGAAGGCCTCGTCATAGGCGTGGTCCAGCATCCCGGATAGCTTTTCCGTCGTCTTGAGAGTGAGAGCATCATTGAAGAACACCTTGATGAAGGTCATGAGCCACATCATTCGCAACAGACTACGAGCTGTCGACACGTACTTCTTGAAGTCAGCTGGAGCATTGAGCTTACCATTGTTATCACCATTTAGGACGTGTATTCCCTGCTGCATTTCTTTGCCGATGAATTCAAGAAAGCCCGTGATATCGGGATACCTCGAGCGGTTGCCGTTGATGATCGTCACCTTAGTCTGCACGTCTTCGAAGGCAATACCGAGAAACGTGTTGAGTTGCTTGAACAGCTTGCTGATTTCGTTGAGGCACTGTTCAATCTACACGAAGGGCACATCCTTATTGGCTTGATGGTACTGGTAAGCCTTCCTCATGCTGTCCATCGCAACTTCCAAGTTGAACTTCTTACTCTGCATGTAGAATTCGCAGATTTGTTGGTTATAATAGCATTGACTGTGCAGAACACCAAGGAATATCAAGCAGCGAGCTGCCAATGTCACGTCCGTGGGGCTTCCAAATTTATTCGAAAGTCTTCGGCAGACTATATTACCCTTGGATTATCTAATTCTGCCTCGATGGATTTCTGGGTGTACTTTTACAAGTCATTTTGCAAATTAAAGTGCAAATTCACCATCTATGTGTTTGGGTGGGTGAAGCCGACCATATAATACGAGCGCTGCCTCGAAAACAATTTCAGGTGGGCTCAGCCAACAGGTTCTTACAGTCGCGGTCACAGTCCTAGCTTCTTGACGCACCGCAGCTACAATATATCAGTGATTGTGGCACACCACACTAATATATTTATTATGAGCGAAGGCTACAGCTACGGTAGGCAGTGTGTAACTCAGGACCTCGAGTGAGTCATCGATTACCCGAAGCGTTGATAGCCGGCAGACCTCGGACTCGTGACTCTGAGCCTCCTCTGATTTCCGGAGAGGTCGATGTTTCGGGGGATTCCGGTCGCAATATGAAGGAGACTGGCACCAGCAACTTCCAGTCTCGCTACTACCGCAATGGCGAACCCAAGAGCGATCCACGGCCAAGTTTGGCTGGTTACAACGCTGCACATTCTAGCAGCTACACAGGTCCTGCAGACACGCATCCTCCGCAGGAATCACCTGCCATCCGTAGTGTTCACCAGTACACTTCGCCAAAGAGCGACAGTGTGGACTGGAGTGGAAAGAATGGCCAGAACAAGAGCATGCCATCAAACAGCTCCCGCATTGATAAACAGGCCTACCTGAACAAGGCTGAAGGTAGTCCACCACTCGCCCGTCTAAACAGCATGGGCTACGAGAACGGTTCCCGAAGAGATTCGGCCGACCACTTCACTACGAAGAACTCTCCGGATCTGCTACAAACCTCACCGCTACGAAAACCCACTCCAACACCTCGCTTTTCGGAGCTTGGCTTCGTCTCAAGTTAAGATGAGAACATCGACGTCGGAGGTAGTCACAGTAAGCAGCTCATCACAAGTAATGACAGCCGGTACAGCAAGAAAGAGTAGACCAAGAAGATTGGTTCGCGCACTATGATTCAGATGAATAGCTAGAAGGATGGCTTCCGCAAACAGAAGTAAGCTAAGACTGACGCAATTCTGAATAACTACTCAACAATCGAATCCCGGAAGAACCGGCAGTCAGAGTTCCGACATTCCGACTTCATGAAGGGAAAAGAGCTAGGAACGGGCAAATTCGGAAAGGTGCAAGTCGTGAAGTACTCTTTGGCGCATTACGTAGGCACATCAAGACTGGGTTCGTGTGTGCTATGAAGACAGTGCCGAAGTCAATCATTCGCGAGTAGAACATCGTCAATCAGTTCATCCGGTAGGTTAAGATTCAATCTTGCTTGGATCACCCCAACGTCGCCAAACTCTATGGCTTTTTTTAGGACAAGGACAACATTTACTTACTGTTGGAGTTAGGTTATGAAGGTCAGCTCTACCGGATAATGAAGCAACGGCAGAGGTTTAACGAAACCACCACCATTTACATCATTAGGCAGCTTTGTGAGGCGATCAAGTACTTGCATAACCTACACATTCTCCACAGGGATATCAAACCAGAGAATATTGTAGTTGCTTACGTAAACGATTCGGCTAGCGTAGGGAACCATCAAACTCTGTGATTTTGGGTGGGCCGTTTGTAAGGGTAGCTAGCTACGCAGTACCTTCTGTGGAACACCTTTGTACGTCTCCCCTGAGATTCTCAAAGGACAGCTCTACGACGAGAAGATCGATGTTTGGGCTATCGGCATTCTCACCTACGAGCTGCTGGTGGGCGATATTCCCTTCGAAATCGGCAGCTAGCAGGAACTTGTGAAGATTGTAATTTTTACCTTAACGTAGATAAAAGAGGACATTGTGTTTCCAAGCGACCTGTCACTCACCTCAGACGCGAAAGACTTTGTGCTGAAGATCCTAAAGAAGAATCCCGACGATCGCCTGAAAGTTGAGAAGCTACTGGAGCATCCGTTCCTACGGAGGCACTTATAGCCCGGCGAGATCGAACTATGAATTCTGTCGACATGTATTAGTACTCTTCGGGTGGTGGGTTTATGTGCGCGGCAAGTGCCACTTGTGGCTCATAATAAATATTGAATGACTCGTGGAAACCAACGGGAAATTGATCGGGAAAGAGCACGTAAACGTAACGCCGACAAGAACAACAACAACAAGAACGAGGAGAAGTCCGACTTCTTCAAGAACAAGGATAAGTACCGGTTGATGCTAGCTCAGGAACGCCTAAATTATGCGTCAGAAGCAGAAGAAGCACGACGACAAGGACGAGGGGGGAACCGCCGCTTGACCTGTGATCCATAATCGAAAGACTGCTACTTACCGAAGGAAGGTCGGTGATGTATCACCAGTGGTTGCTGTGCTGCCTAAGGCTACCTAAGCGAAATTTAAACAAAGAGCCAGAATCGGTTTTGAGACGAAAATCATCGTTTGTGCTGAGCTACGTCCGTGATGTTCAGCGATAGTTGTTTGTAGAAGCTCGTGCTACTGATGCACTCCTAGTGAATTACCCGGCGCATTTTGCTGGCATAACCGCCCCTGCCGAAGTCGGTGAAGACCAGTAGTCCATCGAGTACCAGAAGCACACCGATGCAGAATAGCACACATAGGTAGACATCTAAGGTTGTGTATGCGATTGTTACGGTACCTCTTACCCCTGCCAGAATGTTAGAGATCCACATATAGGCCACGTACAGGCAGATGCTGAGGCACAACAGCGAAACGAACATCAGCCACGACCAGAACCGGGTGTGAGTGGCGATCTTAAACGAAACCACGAGGATGATTGAAGAAAAACTATGTTAGCAAAGTGAATTACGTGGTGAGGCTGCAAATCCAAAGGTCGGGACTATAGCCGTTCTGGTTAATGCTAGGCACACCAAGTACATAGATGCTGATCAGCGTTATCAGCAGAGCTTATACCATTGCCTCTAGGACCCACAATGCAAAGTGAGTGTAGTTAAAGATGTGGTTCTGCTGACCTACGTAGTAGATCTTTGGGTAGAGCCGCTTGAGGGAAGACCGTTCTTAGAAGCCTTTGGGTAGTTCACTTAGATTTTTCCTAACTTCCTTTCCGTCCTCTTTGTAAATGTAGTATACATCCTGTTCGAGGATAGCACGACAGACTAACGGCACGGCAGTGAACACAATGTTGTACAGCGAGATGTAGGTATCGTCAAAGAAGCTCTGCCCACTGAACCCGCAATAGAAAGCGAAGTAGAATTGCGGAATCGTAAACACCATGTTCTTGTAGAAGAAGTACAGGATCATCTCCGCGATGCGAATGTAGTTCCAACGGCCATGCACCAGCAACAATCTCCAGAGTCCTTGGAACTCGGGAAGGGCGTAATCGCTTGCCTGCACCGCTCCCATGCCTTCCTACCCGTAGAGACCAACGCCTATGTGTGCCATTTTGATCATAGGAACATCGTTGGAACCGTCACCAATGGACAGAGTTATCTTGTTTAGATATTTCCTCACGAGTTCGACCACTTCTGCTTTCTGCTTGGGTTGCAACCGACAACACACAACTGCCTCACAATGTGCTGCCATTTCAGCCAGTACTATTTTGCCTTCTTCCTCCTTCAACAAGTGGCCGAGATGTTCTCCCTCAACCAAAAAGGCCTTCTTTACTGAAGTCTTTCTGTAATTCTCAGCTTGAATTGCCACTGTCTTGAGTTCACCAACGTAGTCGGTGGTCTTTGGAATATAACGGACCACCTTGAAGTCACTTTGGATGAGGTTGCAGCTCATTGCAATGTTCTAAGCTGTCTCCATCTTGTCGCCGGTTAGCATCCATACCTTAATGTCTACATTAGTTTGAATTTTACTTGCTCGCAGCATGTCTCTGATAGTCTCGGGAACGTTGTCTTGGAGCCGATCAAGCACAGCTGTGGCACCAATCAAATGGAAACCTTCTTCCAGTGACGATATTAGTTATTCTCGTTGCTTGGACCGCCCTTCCTCTGGCAATTTGGCTTCAGCATCTCTGAATGCATCGTACTCACCCTGAGAGAGAACCTTCATGCCCACCAATAGTGTTCGCAAGCCCTTAACTGAAAAGGTATTAAGATAGCTGTCAAGCACCCCCATATACGGCTGGTTGGGAGCGGTACGAGCCTTGACTATACTGTCGGCCTGAATTATAAGCAAAATTACGCCTTTGACATACATCTTGATGAGCCCGTTATGCCTGATGATAACAGACATGCGCTTTCTCTCTGAAGAAAAGGGATGAACGGATAGTAGTTCGAACCGTTCTTCACGCCCCATGATCTGCAGGTAGATAAACTGGTTATCTGATCGTCGGTAGACGTACCCCATATTCTTCGCAGCGTCCACCAAGGTAATCTCGTCTGGGGATGGTCCTTGATAAATGAGGTTTTTGTTCTTATCCTCTTCGACGACACACTCATGTGCTGTTCCCAGTAGCAGTAGATACTCTTCGGCAAGCTGTTTGTAACTGTTGAAGGTTAGTACTTGCTGACCGTTCCGTTGAGTTATTACGATCGGATTCGGCAGCTTTTTGTCCTGTCCCTTTCCTTTGATGAGACTATTGAGTTCCTCGTCATAGTATCCCTTTGAGGGGGTATTTGATGGCGTGTTGGACATCACGTCTTGAACTTCGTCGGGAATGCCATCTGTGAGAACTGTCCGATCACCGTACATGTGGTCGCCGATGACTGCGATCTTGAATTCCATGATGTTGCACGTCAGTGTTCCTGTTTTGTCGGTGAAGATGTACTCAATTTGACCAAGCTACTCGTTCAACGATGATGAAAATACTGTTACTCCCTTCTGCTTGCGTTCGTTGAACAGCAGTTTGTCCTGTTGGATGAAGACTCCCTGCACAATCTTGACAATTTCCAGCGAGACTATAAGCGAGATGGGAATCATGGTGTTGAACAGGACTAAGTAGCTGAGGAATATAAGGAAGCTTGCCAGTGGTATGTTGGTCTCCTGCTCCAAGTACCAATGAGATGTAACCTATGGCTGGGTGAGTCCGTATGCCAGTGCACACACCAAACACAGCACCAGCTGGAACAGAAAGATAAATATCAACAAACGGTTGACTTTGACTTCCACTTGCGACATCTTATCTGCAGTTGACTCTGAGTTCAACATGATCTTGGTAACACGGCCAGTATACACCACCAGTCCATAAATCCACTTGGTGTTGCGTAGTTTGGCTCCACGGTAGAGGACCTGCTTGTCACCATCAATCACTATCTTCTTGGGGAAACCCTAAATAGTCAGATCACCGTGGAATTCGCTGATTTTCATGCTGGGGCGCCCACAAGCGCATTCACCTCTAAGATCATTTAAGGTTTCCTCATCCTTGAAGACGGAGGTCTATTTCAGTGCGAGCCTCGGTTTGAGGTTCTTCTCACCTACATAACTTTAAATACGTACCGTCTAAACTAGCCGTTTCGATGTAGGCGTTACCGCCTTGTATGGAACTCACGAGTAGGATTAAGTCGGCTGGGAACATCTCCCCCTCTTAAACCATCACTATGTCACCGGTGTTGACCTAGCTCCAGGCCATCTCCTCGAACTTACCGTTCCTCCGAGCCTTGGTCTTTGATTCAAAGTTTAGCTGCTTGTCAGATTTGTATCGACTGTAGTCTTCGATGCCTAGTTTAAATCCGGAGCTACCCTCACGCACCATCGAGATGATAATCACGACAATAAGTGGTGCCCAGGCTGTAATCGGTGACAGTGGGCTGATAGCTGGAATAGTCTGCAGTACGGCTATGATTAGGAAGTAGATGTTGGCTAGTCTTTTGAACTGTTGGATTAGGGCGACTGAATAACAGCAATGTATACGTGGCACAAACGAGAGTAGGTTGTACTTGCTGGTCTTGACGCTGTTGCCTTCAAAGTGTAGAGCATTTTCATCGGTCTTGTCCTTTCCAGAAAAAGTGAAGGCATAGGGTTCGGGTATCTTAGGCAGGTTGCTTAAGCACGCACAGCAGCTTCCCATGTTCCTTGGAGTTAACTTTATAATTATAGCAGAATAGATGCCTCATGGAAACTAGCCTTTGGAGATTTTATCAGGTTTAATTCACATTACTGCTGGCAACGCTGCAGCTCATTGGGGGGCGATTGTAAGTGTCAGTGGAGGTTTCGGTAGTGACAAGTGCTATGGAGAAGGAAAAGCATCAGAAACTTGGGAACGACAAAGTATTATTATAGTAATGCAAAAGCAAGAGGAAAGCGATTTGGAGGTTATCGTGGTGGAGAGCACCATCCATCGGCCAAGTCCATCCTTCAACGAGATAGCCCCGAAGGCGCCAGTGCTGACCAGCCGTATTGACGATGAACGTTTCGACTACAACTCCGCGAGCATTTAAAGGGCTTTACATTATCGCAACGCCCACAGCTATAAGCAGATTTTACCCACGGGCGAGTATGTACACTTCACACTTGACCGTAGAAGCGAATTCCAGTGTGCAGCAACAACCGTTAGCTGATAGGCTTTGGAGTGGGAATCTACCTATACCTGGAGCTTTTCAGGCAGCTGGCGATAGTGTTCATTGTACTTAGCTTGGCTGCCTGCACCAACATCGTTTTTAACTGTCTCGGCTCGCAGTATGATTCGCGCAGTGCCAGCTTCTCCAACTACCTCATTCGGACGACCTTCGGAAACTACAACCAGTCAATCACCAACTATGACGCGTACATCCAAACGGGGCTACATTGCTTCATACTGCTCACTTTCTTCGTGTACATCATAGTGTGGAAGGGAATCTCCTTTAAGGAGGTTAAGAAGTTTGAACTCGACAACAATATTGTGCACCCGAGGAAGTACTGCGTGGAGGTGGAGGGACTACCCAAGTATGGAGCAAATGCCCAATAAATCAAGGAGTTGATGGAGGTGTTTGGGTAGGTCTACGATGTATGCATCGTCAAAGACATGAAAGACAAGTTGGGCTACTTTCATCAGCTTGACGACATTGATCAGGACATCCGGGAGTATGAGATAGAGGCACGCAAAAATAGCGCAAAAGCTCTCAGCAAGCTAGAGAAGCTCCGGGACCGAAGAAAAAACCTTCTGGAAGAAATCGACAACTTAACCTTCGAACCCAAATCCCGCTACTGCTACGTTCACTTCGAATTGTAGTCTTCGAAACAGAGGATGCTGGATTACTACAACGAGCACTACCTTTTTGGCAGTCGACTGCACAGATGTTTTTATAGTGGCTGCAAATGTTGCTTCAAACGTCCCGATCAGAAGTATCTGTACAAGGGCGAGAAAGAGCTGAGAGTACGAGCAATGGATGTCCCAGACCCCGACGAAATCAACTGGGAAAGTGTGAACATCACTAAAAGAGGCAAGGTGTTTCGGGTGCTGCTGGCTGTGATCATCATCATCATC
>ERZ724508.306-NODE-306-length-35695-cov-5.664029_pt1 | contig 35695 bp, 58 predicted proteins | sample MGYA00376041_ERZ724508 | MGnify/ENA primary metagenome ERZ724508 (study PRJEB28724, sample SAMN07190887) | wastewater metagenome | isolation source: effluent of sewage treatment plant in Hong Hong | place: USA: Christiansburg, Virginia | collected 2016-03-01 ...
TACTTCCACGAACAGATGAAGCTCAAGGACAAGCTCCAAAACTCCTATCTATTGGAGAAGGTACATCATACGAATATTGCAGAGAAAATCAGAACAGCTCATGGAAGAGCTCAACAACATCCACAACAAGCTCAAGAAATCGGATGCAACAAACAGAGAACTCGAGCAGAAACTGGAATCCCAAGAGCATGCCAAGGAACGGTTGATAAGGACAATTGATTCGTTGCAACTCAAGTTATCGAGCAAGGAAAAGGAGACTGAACAGAAGGAACCGAGCTAGCAGACACACATATTTGTAGAGGGAACTCCATGCTACGAGTCGGTGAGTGTGGCTGTCCAGACATAGCAATCGGCAAGATAAGGTAAGTTGCCTAAGCTTCAAACCACTCAAGAACTGCAATATAAGCACCGTTCTGTAGATTTCAGGCAGTCTACTGCCAATGAGTTTGCAATTTGGAGGGAGAAGTGCGACTCGGTGCAAAGCAAGTATCAACAACTCAAGACGCAGTTGCGAGCTCTCCAGAACACTTTAGAGCAGTGTCAGCGCAATGGAAAGAACTACGAACTGCTGGCCAGAGAAGTGGAGAGGCTCAATCCAAATGAATAGCAACCCATCGCCAACTTGCAGTTCAGAGACTTCGCAGTGAGTCTCAAACCGCCCAACAGAGTGCACCTCAAGCATCGTCGGATCAAGACTGTCTGGTCAGAGCAGTCCGGCAAAGAAAGTTGATGTTTATCTTTCTCACTCAACAATCACTATGGAAGGTTTACGGTGGTGGGAGAACTCGCAAGCATTCGAAACTCCTTGCCGTGCATCTTGAATGTCCAGTTCCCTGCGGAATCTGATCCGTCTATACCGAATAACTTGACGAGTGCTGACAGTATCCGTGAGTAATCAAGACCATTGAGTTCAGGCTTGAGCGCAATATCTTTCATCTTTGGTTCGTGAGCGATAAGCAAAGTTCGCAGCGCAAGCTCCACCACCTGATCAATGATGTCGTACTCTTAGTAGATCTGTTGCACTGGCGCACTCCGGATCGTAAAAAGAAAGTCGTCCAGCAGTTCCTTCATTTGTTGTGGCTCCAGGAATTCCAGATAACGCGTAAGTTGGTGCCCCTGAATCCACTTTAGTTGCTCTAGGGTCACACTTGAAAACAGCTCAGACAGCTGTTCAAAAGTGTCTTCCTTGAGTAGTTCTAGAGCTCCCACACTAAACCCGATTAGCGGATTCTTGACTTCAACGAGCAGCCTGCCTGGCTATTCCTTCGATAGGCTCACAATTGGGTCATTCCGAATGGCCAGCTTCCAATCATTGAGAACGTAGCCATAGGGACTGGCTTCTCGGCCCTTCACAAGCTTTGACTTTACAGGCTCGCTGAATGCTTTTACTTCGAATCTTTCCCGATCTCGACTGAGCTGCCCAACAATTTCCTCTCTCTTTTTGTTCAAATAGAGAACAGTCGCATCAAGCATTTCTCTTGTTGCGTGAATGTGCTTTTACTGCTAACTGAGTGCTCCAATAACCACTTGCACCTTCTGTTCAAGTTATGCTTTGTCAGTCTCAAAGTCATGTCGCTTTCCAGCCCCAATGGGAGGATGCTGCTGCATTGCTAACTCGAAATAAAACAATAAACCATCAGAGTCGGTCTCACTTATTGCTTGCTTCGATGAAGTTGTCAAGGGTCACAGAAACACCTTCCCCATACTTCTTTTAGCACAATCTGCGGAAGTATTGGTTGATGCGAAGTGTGTTCTATTTGGAAATGTTCTCGATAGTGGTCTGGCAGTCCTCCTGGTAAAGCATGAGAACGTCCCGGATACTGAGATTGGGATTCCTTCGGATGAGCTACTCGATTTCAGACTGCATTTGAATTCGCACCAACGATTATAGGCAGGCGACTTATTGTATTGTTATGAAGTGGCAGCTGCTTATAGCTGTGCTGCTGTTCGCTGTAAAGTGCCAGACACCCGTACTTGACAGCTTTCCAGTAACTTTCAGCCTGCAGGGCTCCACGAGCTACACACCTAATAGTGGAGGTTCGCTAGTAAGTGGCTATGTTCTGACTATGGGTTACCTAAACCACGAATGGCTAGCAGTGTAGATAATCGGCACAACCAATGATGTGGTAGTGGTTCAGCAGAACCCCTTCTATACCACAAACAGCAACGATTCCTTTTCAGGGCATATTGTTACCATCGGGGACTATCATCTTTCAGGAGGGGCCCTTGCTGTCGATACCAATACAACCGACAATCTCAACGCGATTGGCTATATGAAAAATCGCAACTTCAGCATCAAAGTCAAGCGAGCACTCTCAGGCCACAGTGGCGAGGACTGGGATGCCAACCGTTACCGGTACGGCATGACACAGGTATGCTTCTATACCAGTAGCTCACCCTTTGATAGTAGTAACTGGAAGGGAACTGCTTCAGTCTGCAGCTTTTACGAAGTAGTCAACCTCGTCTCCACTTTCCGTGGAACGTATTTGAAGGACATCAAGCTCAATGGCTATACTGTTGGCCTCTACGGCTATATCGGTGGGCCCTACGTGACTGCAAACGTGTTTTACTACCATCCTACGCCACTGTACACGTACAACAGGCCACCAGCCGTCGTCTTAGAGCTCGGTGCTGCTGCCGACAGCACAGTGCAGGACTTTAACGTATACAGCACTACTACCGGCTAAACCGGAGACTACTACGGCGGGAGTGTGTCCACAATGCAACTCGACACCAGCAATAACGCATTCGAAAATGGTGGACTCACTGCAATCTATGAAAATGTTAACGCTGGAGCCATCAATAGCAATATATCCACCACTAATGTTAAGGTGAGCTTCTCCAGAAACATCAGCACGTTCGATCAAATGGATAAGCAATTGCTTTCCACCTTCACCTTTTGCATCTACATCTATGCCCAAGGTTCGATTGTAGGCTCGCTTACAGACAAGTATTGCGACGTCGTGGAGTTGAGTGTGAGCTATCCAAAGATGACGCTTCCCATTAGAACAACAACGTACCAGGCCAAACTTCTAGCGACCCTCCTTCTTCTTGGGCTGCTGTTGGCTATCTGATCAATTGCACATTATAACAAATATATGAGCGAAATCAAGAAGAAAGCCGATAAGAAGTTCGCCAAGGGTGTCGACTGGTAGGACCAGCGGGTTAATGTTAGCATAACTACGGGACTGTTCAACTGGAGCAAAGACTATGTTTCAGCTGCGACGGAATTTGAGTAGGCACGTAACATTGTCGGTCATGCACAGTGAAACTGTATCAGCAAGCCAACGCCTACCCGGAATGTCTGAAGACGCTCAACCAACTGCTAAAGTGCAATGACAAGAACAGAGAGTATTGCCAGTAAGTGATGTAGTGCTTGGGCCACTGCTCGAAATCAGGAAGCAATCATGGAGCTTTATTGCGAGAAGAAGCTTGAAATTTCTGATTAAGAGTTCATTCAAGCCGCTCACCAGACCTTCGTTGCGTTCCGACTTGCCAACTCCACTGACAAGGGACTTAAGGTAATCAAAAACTGTGCGAAGTAAACACTATTCTGATAGCAGGTACCTAAACGCAAGGAAACGCAATGACGAGGCTATCAAGCTACTCAAGTTCTGCTATGAATAGTCCCAGGCTGACGAGAAGTGCTACAGCCAGGGAGAGATCTTTACAACAATCGTTGAGGCTCTGATAGAAGCTGGCGCTTATGATGAAGCCTCAAGCATGTATCTCACCAAGATAAAAAACGAGAAGGAAACTGGCAAAGGCCATCTTGAACAAGTATGTTGATTAGTAACACAGGACTGCTTGATCGCTGTCATCATGATCATTCTGCAACGAGACATCAAACGCGCTGAAGAGCTCAACTACGATTTGATGGGCCAGTAAAAGCAACATCCAACCTAGAGTATCAACATACGCATCATCATCTGACTGCGAATCTGCTTTTAACCTGTTCCAGCACTTCCGCGAAGGCAACAGTGAGAAATTCAAGAAGGAAACCACTCGGGCCTCGATCACAACAATATTTCCAGTGGTGGTACCACATTGCACTTATAAAGATCATCCGAAAGTTGCGTGAGTTGGCAATTGTTGCGCCAGTCAAGAAATAAGGCGAGGCCGCGTCCACACAAGAAAAGGAAATAATCAAGGACCTGTTCTACTGACCTCATGGTATTCGTAGGCAGCGACCCACCGTTTAAATCGTCGTTACCGGGTGGCATATAATTATTGAAGTCGAACACTGAAGAACACATGCAGGAAGCCAAACCCGTAGGCAAGAACATCCCGGCTCTTTACGAAGAGTACAAGGCTAACTTCAAGGGCTCCAGCGACTCGCAGATTGATATTTTGAAGTTCCTGGAGGTACACAAACGAGGAATCGATTACTACAATAGTTTTGGGCTGGGAGACTACAAAAAAGCGCCGCGAAACATGGAGAGAAGGAGCAGTCGAAGCCAAAACCGCGACCAAAATGAAAGGTCAGACGATCCCAACAGCGAATCTGCACGCAAGCGTCATAACTCGACATAGCTGAATAACTTCGATGTGGCACCACTGGCTGAGTAGTCAGAGCAGCAAGTGAAGGGGAACGAGAAAGTATTCAAAGGCACCTTCCACTACTACAAGGAAAAGCCGGTGAAGACGGAAGTCCGCGAGGGCGACTCCAAACCAGAATGATCTAATGAATTTGCGCTGAACCATCATTGAGCTGTCGTTGTTGGGCTAGCCAATATTTAATAACAACAATGGAAGCTGATATCGAGGAGCTCTACAATAGCGTTGCTGGTGAGCTTATCGCGCGATTCGAAACCAAGCTGTCGGCGAGGTTGCGGGTGGACTCGTCGAAGGTAACGATCTCCACGGAAATGGATCAAGCCACACTTCAACATGTACGGACGGTGTTATGCAGCTCATCAGAAATATGCTATCCGACAGGCTAGATGAATAAACCCTGGGCAATCTGCACTTCGAGTTCCTCATTGGTGGAGAGCTACTTCGAGGCAAAATCAAATCTCATTTGGTGAGGCACAGCATTTCATCGGAAGGTGTTGTGGAAGTTTAGTACTTTTTGGCGGTGGGAACACCCAAGGAAACACATCAGATTCCTGACGAGGACTGGATTGCCAGCATTGCTGCCATTAATGACCTCGAGGAAAGCTCGTATATTGTCGCTCTGTACAATGGATCGGTGTCACTGTACACTGACCACCTTCTGAAGTTGAGAGACAGTGCATCGACGGAGCAATTGAAGGCAGTCAAGTCCCTACCGACTCCAGTCGACAACCTCCACTACGTTCTTTCTGGTGGCTATTCCGAGAAGATAGTTATCAGCAAATTATCGACTGTGGAACCTGCAGGTGGGTTGACCCAACTTGCGGAATGTGTAGGATCCAACGCAACAATCCAAGCGCTCGATGTATCACCGCTGCTAGATGGGCTGTTTTGTTCAGCTGCTTCAAATTCAATATCCGTATGGCGCATTCCGGAAGATATTCTGGATAGCCAGCCTCACATCAAGAAGAAGAAGAAGAAAGCACTTCTCAATACTCACACCATCCAACCGGAGGGCAGCGAGACCATTCACGAATCGGATATACTGAGTCTGATATGGAGCAACAACAACCAACTCTGTTCAAGCTCAATGGACCATACCATCTGCATTACTGATGTCGAGCGGCTTCAGAAGAACACATCGATTCGGACTGGAGACTCTGTTCCAACCAGTATTGACACCCGTTTCGATACTATCCTCTCCAGTCACGAGGACGGCTATGTGAGACTTTGGGATCAACGCCAACCCACAACCTGCGTTAAGAAATTCAAATCGCACACCAAGTATGCCAGCTGTGTTAAGTTTTCAGCCTCGCCTTTTGTGTTCTGCAGTGTAAGTTTAGTCTTATGCAGGCTTCCTACGACCATACAGTCAAGCTATGGGACACACGTTCAATCTTCCCGCTGTAGACGATGACGACACATCACGACAAAGTATTTAGCTTGCTGTGGAAACGTACTGAAATAGCCTAAACGTAGAGAAGAAGTAAATCGTATCAGGCGGTTCCGATAGTTTGTTGGCAGTACATTCCATCGATAGTCCTTCGTTCTGATTGTTCCTATATCTACCATGAACCATTTACAATTCGTCGCAGTTCTCTGGATAATACTACCATGTCCCTTTCTGCCATCAAATCGAATATCAATCAGAAATATGAGACGAAACAAACTGTCAGCCGAAGTCGGATTCGCTGCCGAACTATACGTCCTCCTGCCCTAACTCAACACCAAGATGGTCGTTGTTGTTGATTGCATAGTTCGTAAGTTGGGATGCCTTTCTATTACGCGGGTTTGCAAGTGTGACTTTAGGCTGGAGGTTCTTCAATTGCGGTGTCCCTTCTGTTCGAACTCTAATCGACTGCTTCTTCCTGAGGGTGCTGGCCTGATCTGCTGGCTATTTCGCTGTTCGATAGAAGCTGCTGTTATAATTAGTTGGTTTGGTGGGGACATGCCGAGAAGATGGTTGTTTGGCTGCGATGGTTGGGAGTGAAGACTTGTTTTGAACGCTGACGGGAATTAGCATTTCCGACATGTTCTTCTCCCGTGTGATCATTGAATGCGAAGCATTATCCTGGACATTCTTTTCGGTGCGCAGCGGCATGCATTCCCTCGGTATCGACGGCATGAAGCCGATCTTGTCGTATAAATCACTGTCGAGTGAGATGTTTATTTAGTGGTTTGTGCTGATGATCTTTGTGGATTTCATTGGAGACTATGGAGGACGATTCTCTGGGCTTGGCTTATAACGATCTCGCTATCTACTCACTTCCTCAACTTTCCTCGTCATCCGTTCGATGATGCTGCTCGAGTCCATGCTGTTGCCTGCCAACCTGCGTTTTGATAGGGAACGATCTTTCTACTCCATGTCGAACTTCACATGGAGATTCTTCATACGTCGCAACGCCTCTTCCAACTTCAGTCTGTAACGGCAGTTGACTCGAGTCATATCTCCTAGAAGGTCGATAAGTTCTTGGGAGGTGCAGACAGGTTACATAACGCTGTCGAAAGTTTTTGTGGGTTCGCTAGCTTCTGACCCGAGAAGACTGGATTGTTGCTGACCATCCAACTTCTGCTTGGGATACAACCCACACACTATGTACATATAGTCCAGTTTATTCTTGGCCGAGATCAAGGGCTTGCCTAACAGCAGCTCACAGATGATGCAGCCCAGAGCAAACACACTCGCCTCCTCAGGAACTTCCTCCACCTTGCTGTTTAATGTCATTTCCGGTGCGAAGTATTTATAGTCAGGGGGTTCGACCTCTGCTATGGTCTCATCGTGCGACACGATATAGGCAAGCTTCACTCGCTTTTTATTCACGAAGAAGAATTAGGGGCGAAGTTCGTAGAGCACCACCTGCTACTTTCTGAGCTGCATGACTATCTCGATCATCTGTTTGCCGATGTTACACGCCTCCGCGAGGGACAGCGACTTCTTCTTCAAGTCATCCACGCACTGGGTCAGCTACTCGTGCACGACGAAGAACTTGCCATTTTCTTTGATGATTTCCTTGATCCGCGCGAGGAATGGGTAGTGCGGTTGTTTCATCATACTGATTTCCTTCTTCTTGAGCAGCTCATCCCAGTTGTTGCTGCTCGACAGCTTCTTAATGGTAACGGCTTCGCCACTAATGAGGTTGATGGCGGTGTAGTATGAGCACTGGCGCGTCTTCTTGAGCTTGGCTGTTACCTTGTACTTTTACATCGATGATAAAATTAATCCCAGCAAATAAAGGGAAGTCAGACTTCTTGGAGTTCTTGGTCGAGTGCCTACTCGTAGAAGATTTGAGCCTAAGCGGTTGCATTGTTGGGTTGGAGGGTATCCGAATGGTGGAACGTCCCTGTGTCCTCGAACCCATAGGGTGCTGGGGGGTTGGATTCAGTGGTGTTTCGAATCTCTGATTTGTCTGCAGCGTTATCTGCACGGTCCTCCTTCAGTCTGAAGTTCTTGAGTTTGTTTTCGTTGAAGAGCGTGTTCGACTGTTTGAGCTGCTCTGCTTATCGCTTGAGTTCAGGCTAGATGCTGCGCTCTTGGGTAGGTTCCCGTGGGGTTGTGAGATCTAGCATGAGTTTGTTGCCTATTATGCGAAAGCAGCTGGCCAGATAGTTGTAGTCGTAGTCGCACTCGCTTAGAAGTTGATTTCCCTCCCTCTCCGACATAAAGAACTGGTATTCCTTCTTCGTCATTAGGTTGGTTAGCTTGAACTCGTATTACTTGTATAGCCTATTGACTTCGACTGTGCATAAGGTTTGGTTGATCTCCTTACGTTTCTTGTAAAGTGGAATGCGATGGTGGGATTCGTCGGGAAGCCGAGGTGCCCGAGTAAGCTGTTCTGACTATTCATGTGACTCCCTTGAGTCTCGAACATTCTGCTGCTGCTGAATTTAGCGACTCATGTTGTTCCGGGCCTAGCGTGTTACTGTGTTGCTGGCTGTCCGTGGTTTGGTTTATTTAGGCGAACTCTTTTAGCTGGGCTGTTCATCGTAAGCTTCGAGGTCATATTGTGAACTGCCCTTTTCATAGTATCCCTCAGGCAAGTCCTGGTTGGTTAGATAGTTCGTTCGGTACGGATACTTCCCCATAAACCTCAACAGTTTCTCTCGCTTCATCCTGTCTTCATATAATTTCTTGGTGCTGATCGTTGGTCGTTGGCTTCCAATTCGCTGCACAATGGCTATATGTTTGCAACGCTTACCCTTATTCTCCTCGTAGATACGGTCGTTTTGCTAACGCATCTTATTCTCCCGTTGGTTGCTGAGCGACCATCCAGTCTTGGTCTGCGAGCGATTCATGATGCGGTTCATCTTGTTAAACAGGATCACGTTGTTTTTTTCTATTTCGGTCCGGCGTTCTGACTTAGCATCCAACTATCTACCTTCCTCTAACTGACTTCCCTTTGGATTTTCGACCTTGAATACTGAATGAGTCTGCCGTCTTGCTGGATGCAACTGATTCGCCTTCATGCTCTACCTTAATCTTTTGCAGTCGTTGATGGTGGAGGTCTAGGTGCTTGCGTTGCATCTTCTCAACGATGACACGGTTGAAAATGGGGATGCTCCTGTCCATACTGGGAAGTTATCGATTATTAAAGCCGCTGCGAGCATAATGTGGAGAACTCTTGTGGTTCGTCGTGGGTTCAGTATTCACAATTACATGAAAGGCTACCAGCAGGAAATGGTGGCGAGGAGGCACGGACGTATGCGCGTTGATGAATACTGTCAGTTGAAAGACTCGAAGCGACAGCTCAACCGATTGGAGAAGGAGTAGACCTTAAGATTCGAAAGGGTAAGGAAACAGTGGCAGCACCTGACCGATAGTTACTATTCGGTGGTACGCCAAAGGCAGGATGTGCAGCTGCAATCACCAGCCGAGCTATACGACCAATTCGAATACTTCACAAAGGTGGTATGGTTGGAGGAACGATAGTACACCACGCTGCACCGCAGAAAGTACAGCCAGCAAAGCGAGGAGTTGGTATTGGACATGATGCAGATCCCCAGTATTAAGAAGTACTACAAGACGGCAGAACTTGTGAAAGTATGTTTCAACGATTCCCAGACGATGGTGGGATTCGGTGTTGATCTGCACAACAACGAGACCATACGCTACATGTTTCGGGAGATAAGAACTGGGGCGACTCTTGCTGAGAGGTTTGAAGGTGCAAGAGTCAAGAGCGTCGTATTTCTCGACGATAGCTCAATTGTGTACGTAACTTAGGACTCCAACAGAAGGCCTTCGAAGGTATTTTGGAAATAGCTTGGTAAGGAGTCGAGCATGTTGCTGTACGAGGAGGCTTCGGAGTAGTACTATCTGGATGTTCATCAAAGCAAGGACAAGCGATACATCTTTATTACTGGCAGTACCAAGATCAACAACGAGGTGCACTTGATAAAGAAGAGCAGCCGACCCTTGAAGGTCGACAAGCTATTCTGCAGGTCGCTTAGTGCTCGTTGTTCGGTGAATAGCTCGGAGGGTGTGTTATATCTAATGACGGATACGGAGGGATGCCACGATTATAAAGTTGTGAAACAGGATCTAGCAAGTGGAAAACGTGAAGACTTCTATGTTCCAGAACATGGACAGTCGGTCTATGAAGTTGACATCTTCAAAAATTTCATGCTGTTGTACCTGAAAAATGTGTCGAAGTCAATAGTCAAGATTATTGACCTCAAGACCAAATCAACAACTGAGCTCAATTTCGGACTCGAGGTTTGTACGATACTCCCAGGCGCAAATGAAGGCTACGACATCAACGAGGTGGTCTTGTTTGTCAATACTCCTTTCCAGTACAATGTAGCCTATCGCTACAACTTTCTCACCAAGATACTGACTAAAATACAGGAACCCAAACTTACTGGAGAAAAGTTTGACGAAAGTCAATACAAAGCACACATCGTTTAGGCCGAATCCGCAACTGGCGACCTTATACCCATCACCATTGTCGAGAATAGGCACAGAAAAGGTCCAGCAAAGATGCTACTGCATGCGTATGGTTTCTACGGAATGGGAAACGAGGTTCACTACAACAATGTCTACGTCAGAGCACTCGAGAAGGGTTGGGTGATAGCCTATGCTCATGTTCGCGGAGGCAACGAAAAAGGCAATGTCTGGTGGAAGGACGGAACTCTAGAGAAGAAAAGTAGAGCATGGAAAGATCTGCATGAGTGTGTTGCGTACTTAATAAAGGAAGAGTATACACATCCTGCGTTACTAGTTCTATATGGAAGTTCGGCTGGTGCAGTGACAGTCTGGAACGAACTGAACAGACACCCGTCGCTGTATAAGGCAGCAGTTCTCGTATATCCCTTTCTAGACGTCTTAACAAGCCTGTTGGACGATAAACTACCCTTGAGCATCTCCGACTACGCTTAATTTGGCAATCCAAATTAAAGCCCAGTTGTTTACAATCGGATTGAAAGTTACTGTCCCTATGAGACCATCAAAGTTCAGGAATATCCAGCTCTGTACATACAAGCCGGCCGAAATGACTACCGCTGTCCACTCTATCAAGTATTCAAGTTTGCTTTACGCTTTCGCGATCGGGCTAATACTCCAAAGCGGTTCGTTCCCCCAACTGAGAAGGGCCTCATATTGAACGTCCAGCAACATGGGAGCCATTTAGGCATCACTGATCAGCAATAAAGCATTCGGCAGATCTGCGAAATGTTCGGCTACTTAGACTACGTGATCGACGAAGTCAACAAAGACGCAACCTACTCCTGACACTGTCCGTAGAATAAACGCTTGAGCAGGCAGAATGATCATTGTTGGGAGCAATTCCCTCAGATTTACAGCTCCCTAGCAAAAGTAAAGAGTAGCCCAGAATTTTATTTAAGGACTCGTGCCTTGCTATCCGCCGAAAAGATACGGCTGCGTTTTGCGAGCGATTCAGATCTGAACTTCAAGATCTTTGGGCTTAGCAGGCGAGTTTTAGTGTGTTTTTCAGGAGGTGGGATCAGCTATTCCGAGACTATGTGGCAGTCTCGCCTGCTCGTCATTGGTTTCTTAGTTGGGTGGGCATTCGGGTCGATAGCGGGGAGCTTATCCATTAGAGGACTGCGTTACCTGTGACTGTACTACTGCCGAAGTTATTCCTCCTTTTCGAGGTAGTCATCCAACATCATGGCGGGCTTAACAGGGAAGAACCTCCTCGTGCGGATGTTGGGCTTCGGTTGCAAGTAGAGTCTACCCACCCAAGCTGGTGGCTACTAGCAAACCGGTTTGGAGTGTTTACCCTGGCTGCGTCTCATCCACTATATATATTAATGCTGTTATGGCTTATAATGCCTTGATGGTGTTGCCAGGGCAACCCCTCTTCCTCCGACAAAAAATAAGCAGCAGGCATAGCAATTAAAGCCGAAGGGCAATCTGTAACTTCCCCATAATATTAATTTTATTGGAAGATGACCACCACCGACGAGCAAGCTCGACTCAGCCATACCGATGGACTGCTGGCTCACCCCAACCACTACGATTTCAAGCCTGAAAGGAAGAGCGACTATCGACAGAGCGCCATCAGCGCCGACAAGTTCTTTGACTGGACGAAAGATAATATGTACAAGAGCAGCTACAATACCAGCTATTGCAAGGTAAGTCCATTGGGAAAGTTTAGGGCCAAGTGGAAGCGAAGAACGTTGCGGTACCCAAATACCAAGGCTACATTCCCTACGTGCATTCCGAGAATATCCATGCTAAGGGCTACAGTTCGATTACCCGTGAGGCTTTTGGACATCAAAAGCTCGGAAAGAATCCATTCCAACTTTCGTCTACGGGATATAACCTCAATACCGGAGCGTTCGTAGATCCCTCCCAGAATGCTTCTACCAGCAAGTACGGTAAAACTGCTCTACAGCTTCCCCATCCGGCTTGGCAGGTATCCCTCACGGTTATATTTTAGATCGATCATCTGGTATCCACCACCCACGACACCTTCCGGAATCCAAAGACAAGGTTGAATCCGACTTTCCGTGAGACGGACACCCACTTGCAGACGCAGAAACAGGATACCAAGAACAGCGGTTTTGGCCAGAACCATAGCTATCTTGATGGCAAGGGTTGGGTTCCACACGAAATTCTAAACGGTAATTCCAATTGTTATGGCAGGCGACAGGGATCGTAGTGAATACCGGGACCGTTTCAACTTCCACAAGGATTTCCACAGGGATCACGTGGTGCACAAGAGCCGAACCCTTCCGAAGCCGGAGCACAACTACAAGTACAACCATTGATGATTGTTGATACGGCATTATAACTAAATCGTACGTCCTCAGCAACTCAACTGTGTCCTTTCGTGACCCATATGATCTTTGGTAGAGGTTGATAACAAGAGAATTCGGTCAATTATAAACAATTTGAAACAGGCGCGCTTCAGTGGAGAAACAGCCCGTCTAAAGAAACGAACTCATGGGAGTGCAGAAGGGCGGCAGCAGGCTACATTGCTCAAAGGGCTTGCCAAAAGCATCATATCATCGCTTGAGGTTCAGCCAAACAAATGCATCACGTGCCTGTCTCAACGAATCTCTTCCAGATGCTGCATCGTTCTTCAACCGATTTCAAAGATGAATTGAATGCTTGGAGGAGCTCAAACTACCTGCTGAAGAGCTGGGCAAGATAGAGACTCGATTAAGTGCAATCTCCTTGAGACTCCCACCAATTCATTGCTCTGGTTCTACACTCCCAGCTTCTACTTGTCAAATTCAAACAAACCAACTGGAGTCTGTCTCCTTATGCGCCTTCATAGCCTCGTCCTTTGCGCCTGTATAATTATTAACATGATTAGCGCATTCAGGACTTTGGAACAGCTCAGGAAGAACTTTGATCGTTCGAACTACATCAAATCGTCAAGCTACAACCCCGATAAACAAGCCTGCATCATCTGCATGGAACCAGTTTGCTTCCCACTACGCTGTAAGGGATGCAAGATCCTCGTCTGCACTGTATGTGCTCGCAAGTGGCTCTACAACAAAAAGAGGTGCCCACAGAAGTGTACTGAAACCCAATGGCATCTCATTCCAGAAGTGCCAACCGGGATTGAGTTCAAATGTCCTTACGACGGAAGATGCGTAGCGTACATCACAGCAGAATCCTACGACGATCATCTCGTAGACTGTATGTATGCGCCTCCGGAAGCCAAGAATTTACTGTCATAATAGGATCTCAAATCCAATTATTTGTGCACTGAGGCTCACAAACTCGAATTCATTGGTCGTTAGTGGCTCAACATGGTTCAAACCACGACCTGCCAGCTGTGTTCAAGTCGAAATCTTATTCGCTCCAAATGTACCACCTGCTCTCATAGTTTCTGTTCCCAGTGTAGGCCGTTGAAGAACTTAACCAACAGGCATTGCCCACAAGGCCATTCGTTTCTTATTAGAGATACCCGTCTCACCGATGTGTTCTGCGATATCTGCTCCAAGAGGATTCTTCAGATCGGCGGCGGGTTTTGCTATAACTAGCCAATCTGTGACTTCGCAGTTTGCATTCATTGCTTTCACAAACTGCCAAGGGACAACTCAGGAGGTGATGGTTACGAACGAGAAGATCCAAGAGCAGACTACCTCCAGATCAGACAGCAGCAATCGTGATTGAGTCAATATTTAGTTGCCAAGGCTTAGATGGTATTGTCTTGCTTATTGTTTGTTGCACTGTAGTTGAGAGGAAGGCACAGAGGCGCAGAGGTATAAGCAGCTCGTGAACACCTAAGCTTCCTTAACCCCAATCAGCAACTTTCTCTTTTTTGAACAAACTGATGAGATATTCCGGCAGGAATGAGCACACGCATCATTAAGTCAGTGAAGGGCTGTAAATCGTCATCAAACAATCATCCAATTCTCCTTACGCAACTCCCATTTGATGCCTTTACCGATACCATATCGTAAGGACCTGTACCAGCCTATATTCCTATAATTCGAACCTCATTGTATGCACAAAAACACACCCGAAGATTACGAGCTGCTCAAGCTAATTGGTCGTGGAAGCTATGCGAAGGTCATGCTGGCACGTCGCAAGGGTGATGGAAAAGTGTGCGCACTCAAGGTAATGAAGAAGAAGCACATCGAGCTGAAGAAACAGACTGAGCATATCTTGGCCTAGCGAAACATAATGGCAGGCATCGAGCACCCGTTCATTGTCAAGATGAGCTGCAGTTTCCAAACGACGGATAAACTGTACCTAGCACTGGAGTACTGCCCGGGTGGCGAACTATTTGGTCTGCTCCGCAAGAAAAAGAAACTCAGCGAGGACCAGTAATGGTTTAGTCAACATAGGATAAAATTCTACGCGGCGCAAGTGATTCTGGCTCTGGAGTATCTGCACAGCAAGAATATCATTTACAGGGAGTAAGCTATTGGATGCAATGCAGTCTGAAACCCGAAAACGTACTGATAGACGAGCACGGGTACCTCAAGCTTACCGACTTCGGGCTTTCCAAGGAAGACTGCGAAAAGCAGGAATCTTACTCGATGTGTGGAACGCCCGATTATCTAGCTCCTTAAATCTTGTATAAGGAGGGACATGGCAAGCCTGTCGACTGGTGGTGTTTGGGTTGCTTCATGTTCGAGTTGCTGACCGGACTCCCACCTTTCTACTCGGAAAACCGTGACGGACAGTTCGACAAGATCAAGTTTTCACAACCTAACTATCCGCAATATATATCGGCGAAGCTCAAGTCGTTGCTGGAAGGTTTATTCGACAAACGACAGCACTTTCGGCTGGGGTATGAAGGAGCCGCGGAAGTGAAAAATCACCCTTTCTTTGAAAAGATAGTATGGGAGGAACTCTTAAGAAAGAATATCAAACCTCCTTTTGTTCCAATGCTCAAATCTCAGGATGATGTGAGTTACTTCGACAGTGAATACACTGAAGCTGATGTTGACTCTTAAGGTGAACCACCTAAATCCCCTGGTTCTAACCCCTTCAAAGGTTGCTGACTACCTTACTCAGACTTCTCTTTCGAAAAGGAAAGTCCATTGGAGAAGGCTGCACGCGAGCAATAGATAGACGAGTTCGAAATGCAAATTGAAGGCGAGGAAGAGTCGCCCACCAAGCCAGCCTGACTGCTACTTTTAGCGTATATTATTAAGAACCGGTTTGGTCATTCAAATGGATGCGGGGTTCGCCGAAATCGACCATCGGGAGTTCGCTGGCCGTTTTAAACTTATTCGCAAGGAGCGCGACTCGCACTTCGGCGAGCACCAACTGATGAAAGACACCCGTACCCGCCGTCGTGTGATAGTCAAGAACCAAAGTTTTGCTGACCAAACCTAACTCGACGAGGTTATGGATGGCATTAATAGTCTGTCGCCTCTGAGAGAGTGTCAACATTTGGTGCTGCTACTGGGCTATAGTGTGAGCACTTCGAGCAAGATAGTCAGCCTGGTCTATGAATACCACGATAGCACCTTGGAGGAGTCAATGAAGAGTAGCAGCCTACACAGTAAACCACCAAGCGACAAATCAATGCTGGCGCTTACCGAAGGCATACTATCTGCTTTGAAGCATCTGTACAGCCTGGGACTCAACCACTTGGATATTCGTCCAGCCAACATACTCGAGCAGAACAAGGAGTCCCTCAACATGACGTATAAACTGCTGTTTACCAACTACACTGTCGATGCAGTGATACAACTTAAGAACCTTGACACCAGTCTTGAGAGCTACTACCTGTCGACCAGCCAGCTGTAGCAACTGCAGAGTAATTCAGTCGACAACTCAACGCAGGAAGACCGTTATAAATCAGACATGCAGAGCCTTGGGTTGGTAGTCCTTCACGTCGGTACCCTTGCGATCAAAGACAAGTATTACACGTATGGTGGAAAGGACGAAATTAGGCTCAACGAGGAGGTGGTGATGCGAAGACTCAAGGGTAACAGCAGCGGCTTATTTAGAATTTCGCAAACAATATTCCAAGAAAACTGTGAAAATGCTGGAAGCTCTTCTCGAAGGAAGATAGACAACAGCTCCAAACAACAATCATGAAGAGAACTCAGCTCCTAACCTCTTCGAACCGCAACCAAATACCGGAGGAAAATCTCATCTGGGAAGTTCACGTGTCTCCGAGGAGGACAAAGCCGATAAGACCAGAAAGATCCTTGTGAGGAACAGCCAGCATAATATCGAATAAAAAAGCTAAGGCCGACCAAGTGGAAAGAAAGACAAAGATCGGGAAAAGGAAAGAGATAAAACCGAGAGGATGTCTGCCAGCCAGCTGAAGAAGTACCAAACAAGCCTCGATGAAATTGAAAAGAAGATTATCTATAAACCACGCACAAAAGAGCTGCTCCCTGGGATGCAGGAAAAGAAATACTCCGATAATTCCAAGTACGTGGGAGAACTGTCCTCAACGATGCAGCGTCAAGGCAAAGGAATCTACTACTATGCGGAGGGCGATGTGTATGCAGGTGAGTGGCAGGAGAACACGCTTCAAGGGTACGGCATATACCTCTTCAGCAACGGGGAGAAGTACGAAGGGGAGGTCCAAAAAGGTGTAAAGAGCGGAAAGGGCGAATACATCTACAGCAATAACAACAGATATGTCGGAGACTGGCTGAACGATAGAAAACACGGCTTTGGAACCTACTACTATCACGAAAAGGGCGATGTTTATGAAGGGTCCTTTATCGATGGATCGAAGGAAGGTCATGGAAGATACACATTTGCAAACGGAGACTATTTCGAAGGTAATTTTCATCGCGGCGAGCGATCAGGCGAGGGAACAATTGTTTATAGCAGCGGTACTACCCTGAACGGTTCATTCCTGAACGGAGAAATTTCGGGAGAAGCGAAGATACGTTACTACAATAATGACGCTTCGTAAGTGTTCTTTGTGAAGTCCCAGAAATAAGGAAACGGAAGCTATAACTTTGAGGATGGAACCTTATTCGAAGGAACCTATAACAACGGTTGTAAATCTGGTCCATCGTAGATCAGCTATGGCAATGGTGATCATTATAAAGGCAACCTTTGCGATGGTCTGAGGGAGGGTTACGGTGTCTATACCTATTACAGTGGCGTGCAGTATCAAGGAAACTGGTTCAAGAACATGAAAAATGGGGAGGGAACTGTTATGGCAGCTTCCAACTTATCAGCTACAACCGTTTGGAGCGACAACACTCCAGGCAAACACTGCAAAATCGTATACCCTAACGGTGATCAATACGAAGGCTAGCATAAATCCCTAACGATTCGACACGGCCGAGGCACATATACTGCTCGTTCAGGCGACACCCTAACCGGTGAGTTTCGCGATGGTAAATTTGAACACGGGCATATCACCGACCGGTTTGGCAGTAGCTTCGTTTATCCCTGATCGGCTTGCTCACTCCTAATATCCCACAAACATCGACTGCAGGTTGTAGCGTATGAATTCCAGAAAGGCCTCCAACGCGAACTGCTTGTTCTTGAACTTGATCATCTGCTTCTGCAAGACGTAGTTCTGCTGGAAGTTCATGTTGTCAAGGAGAGTGACTGCTATTCTCATTGCCTCCGACTTTTAGATGTTGCTGGCCTTCGCGTTGATTTTAAGTTTGTTGCTTGTAGCTATTAGAAATGGCGCGTATGAACCCTTTGTTGGACGATTGCCGTAGACATCTTCAACAACAAGCTTCAACTCCCCCAGTTTCCAATTGATGTAGATCGCGTGTAGCACGCGATCCAAGTCGGGTGTGACCATTGCGTGTTCGACCTTGTAGACCTCAGTTAGTACTCTTTCCAACTGTTTCAGGTCTCTGGAGTTCACGTAGTACAGTAAGTAGATATTCGCAAAGTTGGTTGGGCGAGGAGGATTATTCCTTTGTGGTTGAGCAACCACGATTGTCGTCTCTGGCTTGGTCTAGGTTGGCTTGTATAGTGGCTCACCTGCTTCACATGGCAGGCACTTATCACCTTGCGGGTGCGTCCAGCAAGGGATCTGTTAATAGTCCCTTCTGTTTCTCTTACACATTTATCGGTGCAAGCTCTAGCCGTTCAGCGGTTCGCCAAACAGATAGACCTTGCTCTGCTACTTTTCCTCAATATAGTAGAGATATCTTTTCGGAGGAGCATATACAACAATCCGCAGCACAAACATGCCTCGCTAATAATGATGATCGTTGCGAACTGGTACGTACGACATCTTGTAGTTGTCAGTATCGCCCAACTGAGGCTGGAACCTTTGAAATAGAGCTCTTATAGTTTTGATATTCTCTTCGATTTCGTGAGTGTAGATTCTGATGCCGTTGACTAATCGCAATTGGGTGATGCCCACCAAGAGAACTCCGCCACCAGCATTGAGCAAGCTCCCCAAGCATACGAGCAACGGGTCGAAGTCTCTGCCTGTGGGGTACTCCTCCAGAAAGAAAAGATGCCGTTCGTCGAACCCAAGCTTGTCATAGTTGATAATCTCTTGCTTGATGAAGTAGCCCCTGCAGCACAACGGTCTGCTGAACTGTTCAAGCAATTAGTAGGTCAGCTCAGGAATGTCCTTTTCGTTGATGTCAAGCTTTTTGAGCCTTTCCTCAAGTTTTGTTAACAAAGTTTGCTCGAAAATGTTGAGGTTCAGCTACTTGCGGCCTCTGTAGTAAGCATTCAGCCGATCGGTGTTACTGATTTGGCTCTGTGACATTATTTTATAGCAGTAGTTCCACAGATTATCGACTGCAGACATCCGGTCTTCGGAGGCTGGTAGCTCAATCCTTTCCTTCTTCAAGTACTCCACCAAACTGTTAAGTCTTGGGAACTACCTGATATCTCGACGATCGCGAAATTTTGTCAGGATCACTGCTAGGAACGGGTGGAGATGATGGAGCGAGTTCAGGTTGATTCTGGTCTCGGCCAGGTCTTAATAGAACCTTTTAAAGAACGGCTCGAGAAGGTTGATGATAGCCAGCCCACCTTCATCAATGTACCTAGAAAGCATATACAGTCGCTAATCAGAAGGCTAAAGCCATTTGACCCACCTGACCATTTCGCGATATTGAGTTGGGTTGGCGCAATTGAGTGCATGAGCGAGAGGTTCAATGGGTGGTGGAATCTGGAGCAGCTGAATTCGTTCTCCTGTTTCTCTCTCCTACATAACAAATTATACTCGAGTCAAACTTATACTATCTGCGGCATCACTGTGAAAACATATTGCGATAGATCTCCTGGAGGATGCGTTGCAGCACCTCCTCAAAATTACTCGGGTAGGATGGTGGAATGGTTTCTATCACCATTGTATGCAACTGGTTCAGTCGTTCTGGCGTATCAATGCCATAGCGCATAACCACCTCCACAAGAGAATCGGCATAACGTTTGAAGTCGGCAGGCTCGAAGGTATTGAGATGGGGGAGTAACTTTTCGACAACTTCCTTGCTCAGTGTTGGTGGTAACTTCACCACAGCACGAACACCAGACTTGTAGGGTTTTGCGCTGCATCGCCTCTTCGGTATTGGCTTGGTCACTGGTCGGAAGAACAATGAAGGGTTCTCGACCCATACCGTCGTAGAACGTTTGAGGTTGGTGGATGAACTAACCTCCTGCAGTTTGGTGCTGAGGCATATAAGGTTGCGCATGTGTTCATGCCACTGGTAGCGCTGTTGTTTATTCTGTGGTGGACCGTTGCTTGATGACGGTCGCTTGCTGCTGGAAGCCGGCCGCTACAGCTTGATGGTTGGTTTGATCTCCTTCATGGCAAGATAGTGGTTGAATCTTTCGGTAGCTATGAGGTTCCTTCCCCCTTGATGCTTGTCGTTCGGCTGGAAAGTCATATTCTAAATCGATATAGCTATGCATTGTCAGTTGAGTTGACAGCGTTCGCGAACTTCGAGGTTATCTATGTTCTTGGTATCCTTGCGAATTCGAAGGAGCTGCTGCTCGGTGAAGGCCTTCCGCTTGTAAAGAATCTTCAGCGTCAGGATGATGGTCTCGACGAAGCTTATGTTGAGAAGATTAGCGTTAACCATGCTGGGAAAGAACTACCATACCTTCTCGAAAGCAACTGAGTCCATGTTACGCTTGAGCTGGTTGTACGCATACATAATTGTCTACTCCAGCCCCGGTGGGTAGTAGGCGTGCCGAAAGAATATTCGTATCGACTCGCTCAGGTCGACCAGGTTGATTTCTTTCTTACGCAGGATGTAGTGATGTGAGAACTTGTCCAGCATGTCCTTGGTGATCAGATCTTTCATCTCAAAGCAGCGCATCATCGTCACCAGCTCGTTCATGTTAGCTGCAGGCAATAGCTCTATCAGGGATAAATCCGGCTCCCCATCGTTCTTAGTTATAGCATAGCACACTGACACTCTTTCCCTGACATTCATATGCTCCTTCTTGGCTTCGTAGTGTTTGTTCAGGAGATATCGAAACTGTGGAGTCATACCACCCATGCGCGAAACGCTAACGGCTATGGTTGTCAGCGATTGTGGGGATGCGTAAGGTAGTAGCAAAGCGAACTGCGTCTCAAAGTTAGCAGTGCTCTATTTTGACTTGGCCAGGTTGTACAGTAGCATGGCATAACTGCGGATCTCTTCCGGGTTCGTTGTTGGATGCAACCGAGTCAACAGTTAGTTCTCCACCATCAACCAAAATTCCATACGTTTCTCTTAAGTCAGCTGCAGGTCCTTAGCTGTGAGTATCTTTCGGGTGCGGACTGCGAGATCTTTGGTGGACATTGATTGTAGCTTCGATTGGGGAATCAGTTGTGTCGTGGCAGTACTCCCGTTAGCCTCTCCTGGTTCGCTATGCCTTGTGGTTCTCACCAACGTTCCCCCAGCTTTGCCGACAAAAAACCGAAGGACCTTTCCAACAAGCATAACTTCAAGTGTGTTCGACTGTATAAAATGCGACGAGCATGATCGGCTCGCCACCTCAACTGCAGTCGTATTGGTTGTGGGTAACCTGCAAAGACTGCCGATCATCAAGGTTCGACAGTAGTTCGGGAGACCCGTGCACTTTAATTATTATCTACGATTGTTGAACCAATGTCATTCATCTAGGTTCCGTTTGGCGTCGAGGCATTGCTTGTACGAAAACGCTATGAATTTTTCGCCATCAGCCTTGAAGAATTTGTTCTGAATCTCCACCCACTGGAGTCGCAAAGCATGCAGGAAGCACTCCATGGAGTCCATACACATAATAACAGCCAGGGTGATGCCGAAGAAGAAGTAGAATCCCAGTAACAGTAACACTATGTTCGCAGAAACTATGCCGCCGCCCACAGTTTTCTCAAAGAACACCCGCGAAAGCTGCGAATGAGCAAGGGAAAGTGCCCACAGCCTCAGATAGCTCGCAGTGTTAGAGATACTTCCCAGCACGAACTATATAGTCTCGATGATCTGATGCACCACTATCTCGCTGAAGTCGTGATCGGCCTCGTGATGCTCAATCATCTCCTCATCAGCTGCAGTCACTAATGTCTCTCGAAGCTCACGCATTAAACTGTGTTAGTCACTTTGCTCGTTGTGTGGCTTCTCATAGACGCAGATACTCTTCAACCACAGAAATAGTGGTTTAGGAACAAGCATAATAGGTACCAGAATGACTGATATTTTGAGGAGAGTGAGTTGCAGCGATTACTGCCATTGTTGATCCCAGAGGGGCTGTATTACGATTGAACAATACCTTTCCCTCAGTTGAACCGAGTTTGAGAGGGAGTGCAATCATCTGCCCAATGATCGATGGTGCCATGCTGGTGTCGACTGAAATGTCCCATGGGATAGTCCATTTCTTGATAATGAGCAAACACATGTATCCGAAGGTCGACAGGAGGAAGATTTGTTGGGGCAACCATTCAAAGAGGAAGTCAAGCCACAGACCGAAATGCACAGTGTTAAGCATCTTTAAGAAGATGGCTGAATTACAAAGTTCGCGTACCTATGCTCATCTGGAACACCCCGATGATTACTGCAAATTTCATCTTGAAAGAGTTGAAGTAGTTAAGTTCGTTGCTTGCTTGAATCCATCGGGGATCCAGTCCGAATGGGTAAACACATCCGGGGATCTTATCCACGTAGCCCTCATGATCTCCCTACTCTGCGTAGCAACTCCCGAAGACATTCAGAGGAATCGAGAAGAAGTCGTTGTATATCCAGCCAGCGAAGAACGCGAAAGTACCCATCATCAGCACTAAGTATCGGATACCGTGAATTGCCGGCATCGATTTCTTCAGAGGCTGATCGTAGCAGAGATACACGCCGATGGCTAGCAGCACTCCACCGTGGCCAATATCCCCAAACATCACTCCAAACAGGAATGGGAAGAAGCTAATAGCAAAAAGCCCTGGATTAACCTCTCCATAGCGTGGCGTTCCATAAGTATCTACGATCTCCTGAAACGGAGCTGTGAAGTCGTTGAGTTCAAAGTGCGTTGGCGGCTTTTTGCTGGTAGTTTTGAGGCGGATATTCACAAACGAGGGCAACTCTTTTAGTAACTGTCCAAACGAGTCCTTGGCGATCCACAGATGTGCTATCATGATCATCTTCTGGTTCTCGAGGTAGTTCATGTTAATGTATGTCTGGCGCTACATTTCGAAGAACAGTCGGAAGTGTTCGATACGGGAGCAGTCCATCTTGATGGTGCCATACTCGGGCATTTCAGTGAGCTAGAGATAGGCGTCCTTTAGATTCTTTTCAGTAATGCCCTTGAGCTGGATGGTATCTACCAGCAACGCATCGATATCGATGATTTTAAGGTAGTACTATTCCTTCAATTCAGGTAACGGGTATTTCTTTGCGCCGAAGCTATCGCAGATACGATTGATCTTGCTGAGGACGGTACCTCCACTCTCCAGCATAATGATGAAGACTGACTTACTGGTGGCACTGCTGTCCTGGGTGGGCACATCGAATGAGTAGACCAAACTGTTGCCTTTCGTCCCTCTGAAGATCATCTTGTTGAACCGCATGATATCATTCTTATTGATGATGCCTGCTACAGTCAGTAACCCAACGTTGTTCGAACGTTCCTTCCCAGTCGAGAGTTCATCTGTTTTTGAGTAGAAAACTTCACGGGCACGATTGAGCAGCACCTTATAGTCCTCCAGGTCGCGAATCTTCTCGATTAGCTGGATATCGGCTTTCAGCAACTCGTTGGTCCGCTCATAGCGCTTTATCACCTCTTGCTCGATCTCGTCGATTAGCGTCGCTCGGCTTTTGTTGCGCTACCTTAAAACTAAGTAATGGTAAGCGAGTACTTTACTCCTGAAGTTCCAAGAACGTGCCGGCGTCTTGGACAGGTGTAACAGATAGCTTGGCCTCACGCAGCTGCCGACCAATTACATCTAGTTTGTGCAGGCAGTCCTAACAGCGTTTGATGTTGTTGGTGAAGGGTTTATGGAAATCGTTGGGGTTGGCATCGATGAGCTGAACAGAATCCAGCTTGCCCAGTGAGCTGACCACATCATAAGCATACTCCTTGGGAATCTGAATGTTGTAGAAGGACATCTCCATCGAACGGAACAGCGACATGCCGTGGTGTTATACGAATACGAATATTTATTGTCATTTGAAGCATTTCTCGGGGTACCACTCACAGTACTCGCTCACCATCGGCGAGGTAGCCACACCCAGTTTATTCAGCTCTTTGGAAACTGCAACCAAACGCTTCACGATGTTTGCGATACTGGATTTATCTGCAGACCAAACTCTCTCGGCAAAGGCGCTTGCTCGCATCCATAAACCAGTATCTAAGGTTTCCTCATTGCTGACTTCGCCCCACAAGAGGGCCTCAGCTCCAAGAATCCTCTCAGGTGCGACTCCTGCTGGGAACGCAGTGAAGTTTTCATATATCTGTCGCCAGGTTGAGAAATGTCCAAAGGGGTTACCAGTGATGAATCCTTGACCACTGCTCAGGTAAAGATAGTCGGATGGCGATAGTACTATCTTACTTTCGCAGGATTTTACGACTAAGGATAACAATCTTTGTACAGTCAGCAGTGGCATTCTGATTTCCCCAGTAATGCAGGATATCGTCAGGACCGGTGGTGACGTTGTCGCCAGTGTTTTTCCAGAAGGCAACATTACGACCATCGGCGAAGGCCTTCCTTATTTCCTTTCTCCAGTACATGACAAGTTCACCGTATCCGTTAATATGGTGAGCCGTCATGAAGGTCTTGATTGCGGGGACTTGGTCCCAACAAGAAGCGAAGACCTCGTCACCTCCAAGATGAATGTAATCCGACTCGCGGAACAGCACATCGATTTCCTTAAGCACATCAACGACAAGGTTGTAAACTGCATCCTTGGAAAGATCCAGTTGGTGATTGTATCCTTCGCCTCCAGGACACTTGATGGTGATGTTTTGAGCTTTCCATTTCTTGCTCAGCCCCCATGAACGAACGTGACCAGGAGTATCCACCTCTGGAATAACCATCACAGCATTAGCCTTTGCGAAAGCAATAATATCCTTGATGTCAGCTGTGGTGTAGCGAGACTTTTCGTCATAGGCACCTTCCAACGAGAGTTCGGGATTGTTCAGGGTCTGGAATGTAAACGCCTCATCGTCAACGAGATGCCAATGTAGAACATTCAGCTTGGACACCGGCATGGCCTCGATAGTTCGCTTGATAGCAGCAACACCAAGGAAGTGTCTGACCGAGTCGATCATGATACCACGGTGCTGGACAATTGGCTCGTCTTGCAGCTGACAGTGTTTGAGCTTGGTTCCATCAATGAGTTGGAATAAAGTTTCTAGACCGTACACATAACCACTGTATGTCGAAATTGTAAGCACAATCCTCTCCTCAGCCACATCAATAGCGTACTGCTCCTTCTTGAATTATGGGTTCACCTGGATGATGATAGGAATGACATTGCTCACACCACACTCAAATCCATCGGCTGCGAACTTTCTCTTGAGCAGTTTGTTGTAGTAGTACTCGGGATCGAAGGGCAGCTCACTTTGTGGAAGGAGCCGAAGGTTGCACCTACTTACAGTCAGTTCGCCATTGGCCTGCACGTACGACTTGGGAATGGGGAACACTCCGATTTCTGCAGCCACCACCGCCAGCATAACCAGGGTCACCAGCAATGCCTTCATTGTAAGATTAAATATCAATAGCCGAGGTCGTTCATAATAATTTTATAGTCCGATGAAAGGCATCTCAGCTGTAGCACTTACCAAGCAGTAACTTGCAGCTATGCTGACCCACAGCCGTCAACCGCTGACTACGGAGGAACTCGAGGTACACACCAGCTAATCCAGTCAGTACGGGCACTGCAGCACTACGCGGAGGAGAAGTGTTATCGCAACTACACTAGCGATTAGGTGGACTATCTTGAGTTCTTACTCAAGGGGTCACCCAAGTACCATTTGCTACAAGCTCGTGTACAGTCGATGACCAGCGAAAAGGAAACGATTTTGGAGGGGGAGCTGCAGAAGGAAATACTCAGGTTTGAGGGACGTCGCAAGGTAACGCATGAACCGGTGGAGCAGTAGAACAAGAACAAGGAAGCAGAAATTCTCAGGCAGAAGACCGAACTCGTTAGGAGACACTTATTGGGGTTGCAGAACATTGAAGGTAACCCTGAGTCAGTGGATTCGGAGTACCAGAAGAAACTATCGGCATTGGACATCAAGTAGCTTTAACTGGAGAGGTAAAGGGAAGTACGCGAATTTCTAAAATTAAAGCAAAAGGAGAAGGACTAAAGGCACCGAAAGCTGAGATAGCTTCGAGAGCAGTAGCGCAAGCAGCAACAGTTTAAATAGGAAGTGGAGAAAAAGCAGGAACAGAAGCTCCAGGAACAGAGAAAGCAAGAGCTCTTAAACAAGAGCCACAAGATTCAATAGAAGCTACAGTCATAGCGTTCAACCCGATAGAAGCACGAAGAGAAGTACGCTCAACAACGTCGACTGTCAGGTGAGCAGCTGCCGCTATTTAAGAAGTTCGAACATGAGACAACAACAATTATCAAGGAAAAGTAGTAGTAACTGCGGCAGAAATTGCAGTCGAGAAGGCAGAAGCTCAACTTGTCCCCACTGGACTTCGATAAGATGGAGGAACACGCCAGACGCTATGCTGAATACTTACAATAGTAGGAACGCAAACGGCAAGAACGGATACGGATGAAAATGGAGGAGCTCAACGACCGAGAGAAGTTTTACTCCAACTATAAGGAGGAATAGAAGGAACCCGACCCATCACCAGAGGAACTCAAACAGCCACTCATTGAAAAGCGCGAAAGAATCAAACGATACGAGTCGCTTATCAAAGAGCAGTTCAAGCCGAAGATCGACGAAGCCAAGCGTAAACAGTTGCTCAATTTCATCGAGGAACTGCACCTGGGAAGTCGAAAGCTCAAGAAGATTAAGCTTGAAAACGGTTCGGTGCTGTATGAGCAGATGCCTCAAACCGACCCCAAACAGATCGGCATCAAGTACCTTGAGTTCGCCAAGGAAATGTCTGAGAAGGGTCGCAGTGTCAAGAGGTATGCGGAATCTCCGCACGCCAGCACCCGCCCCCATAAAATTGACTACCTTGAATAAGTCAAGAAACAGAACCACCAGCACAAGTAGCAACGCCAGCACAACTTCTCACAATAACTGAAGAAATACGACTACGATGAAAGACTGAAAAGAGTGCAACAGAAATCAGACGTGATAGACGAATAGGCGCGTCGGAAAGAAGTGCTGCTTAAGTATGGCAAGTTCATGACAGCTGAAGAGATCCTCAAATGCAAGTAATAGCTTGACGACCACTACCTGGAAGTCATCAACATGAAGCTAAAACTAATAAGTGAGAGCGAAGCTGCCTGACTGTGCTTGCTCGTTACCTAACTATAACTATAAACTATCGGCGAAACGATGGAGGCAGAAATCAAGACCATCCTGACCAGCAAACAGCAGGAGACCTACAAGCAGATCAAGCCGATCATCACTGCCGTCGGTCGCAACGACAAGGATGCTATCAAGGCAGCCATAACAGCCATTCGAGCATTGCTGGCCGGTGCCGACCATAAAGTACAAACCAAGCTGAATGCTTTGCGAGTACTGGAAGTGTTAGTTAGTTTCTCAGGGATTGTTACCAGACTGCAAGCAGGCCTTTCATAAAGGCCACCGAACAGTATCTGCTGAACCATCTCAAGACTATAGCGGAGGATTCTCTGAATGAGGAGCGGTTCGAGGTGTACGCGGATCGTGAGTACGTCGAGAAGGAGGATCTGGTCAAGTTCAAGAGCTACCTCATCAGCATGTTCACACTCTGTGTCGAATGCATAAAAAACTGGGCGGAGTGGCAAAGAGCTGTACAACCATCCGCTGTAAACCCGTTTGCAGAGTTGCGCAAGGATTTGGAACAAAAGGGTGTGAGATTTCCACTTGCGGATCAGTACTTTAAGTAGACCAGCAAACCTCAGTTTTTGAAGAACCATCAAACCCTCAATAAGAACGACAGTGGAAATGAAGGTTCTGGCATTAGATAGTGGAGTGCCGTTCAATCGTTGCCAGCAGAGAAGCCACCAGTACAGAAGGCTCCGAAGGACAATCCCACAACACCGCAGTAATCGAAGATTGAACAAAAGAAGGGCAAAGTCTCCCCGTATTCTGAACGGATTTTAGCGATCATGAAAAAAATGCGAGAGATTAGTGATCAGCCAAATACGACCGGCATGAAGGAAGAAGCCGATCGACTCGGAATATAGCTTGAACAGGCGTTTGACATTTATGCCGGTAAAGAAACAGACTTTGACGAGGAGTTCATAGGTGCAATGTACGACTAGTACGATCAGCTCAGAGAAAAGGTTGTTCAACGAGCAGCCCAGGCTCTACAACGCCAAAGACCGGCTCCTAAGAAGGTTGAGATCGTTGAAGAATAAAGGTTTCCAGAAAAAACCCTTTTAGAGGAAAGCATTTCGCAAAGCGGTGCGAAATCAGAAGAGAATAAGTTCCGAGAACATCCCCTGTACAGTTCACACCAAAAATATGAAACCTCCCCTGTAGGACCAATTGGTTGGAAGGTTCCAAATGACGCAGAACTGAGGTAGCTTGAAAAATCGCAAGAAAACTTACGAGCACGTACTGACTACATTCCCAAGAAAAAGATTTAGACATAAGAGCAACCTAAAAGTCAACCTGCACACAAACCGCACCCTGAGATCGAATCCTCATCCGGGTCTTAAATGTCCAAGGAACCTTCGCCAATCATTCAGTCACCATTATCAACTGGACATAAACCTATTTCCCAGAAGGTTCCTCCCTTGGAGCTTCCACCACCGCATATCCGCGTGTTGGAGCCAGTCCCATTGAGTTCAGATCGTAAATCAAGCAACGAACCACAAGTGAGTTCAAACAGCGTTTACAACAGGGATACTTTCGGAAAAGCTCAATCGTCAATTATGAAATCTTCTGAAAACCAATCAAAGGTTGACCCAGAGATCTAAAGGAAATTGCTGCAGGAAATTCAAGTGCTGACGCAATAACGGAACAGCAAGGTGATGATAGCTGAGAAGATCAGGCAGAGGTTGGAATCAAGCAACGTCGAGAAGATCAGACAGGAACTTAGCGGATAGGCAGCAGATATCCAAAGACTCAGCTATCAAGTGCACCTGCTTCAGGAACAACTGAGCCGGCACTAACAGCTCAGGGAACAGCAGTTCATCCAACCAACAACGAATAGGATCGTCGAAGAGCGACCAATAACATTCTTCAAGAGCAAAGACTAGGTGAAATTGGTGTGCACCCCGATCAGCAATATGGACGAACTAACAATATAACTGCCCGATCGATAGCTCACGCTTTTCAAGCTTGCAGTGTTAGGCAAAGGGTCCAAGTTAGCACCTGAAAGTCCATTCAACATCCAACTAGCCGGTTGCCAGCTGCTCAGCCGTCCGAACAACCAATAGTACTCCCATCTTCAGCTTTCAAGCGACATTGGTGAAAATTCTCTTCAAATCGACAACTCACAAGGTACTGATTGTTCAACGCAGGTTATTCCGTTTGGAAGAAGCCGAGTTACTGCTCTCCTGCCGATAGTCGTAACTTCCATGAAATTGCGATCACCCTCGAAGCTGTTCCCTTCCCGTACATTAGGTGTCTCATGCTGGGGAACGGTTCTGAACCTGCCAGAAAGTTCTACTTGCCAGTCACTTTCCTCAACTTTTTAAAGCCAGGAAACGTAGAACTCCGGGACTTCCAAAAGGTCTTCATTACGAACGAAAGCAAGGTTGTCCATTCAAAGATACTCAAGCTGGTACTGCATTTGCTTATCCAGAATGAACATCTAGCTGGTGATGCAGATGAACTTCGTGGGCTGCTGGCAATGGACTACGCAAGGATCCGTAGCCAGCAATGTTTATGCGGAGCCTACCTATACGAGCCTTTGGATGTGCTGTTACTGGTTGCTATTGAGATCCTCAACAACCAGCGCACTGTCATAAGGGTACTCTAGCTCAACAAGACCGGGGGTAGCTGCTACGCGAAGGAACTTCTTCGGACCTTTACTTTCTTGCTGGCCAAATGAACGATCTAAAACTCGTGCTTGCTGCTTACTCACCTTTTTATGAGGCTTTATGTTTTCATGGTGCGTATTGTTCATTCTGTGGACAATTTTAATAGTATGAACCACAATTTTGAGAACAAGGCTGAACGAACGTTAAGTGCTTTCTCCCTGAACGATATCAAACTGGAACCTAAAGATGAGTAGGTGGGAGTCAAGCCTAGCGTTCTTCCCAATGATCCAAGTATGTCGGAGAAACTGTCGACCCGACCAAAAACCGTCGTCCGAAAGGACAGTGTGCACTCAGTGTATGCTCGGCAAAAATCCATCAAAGATAAACCTACTGAACCGCAGTCGGTCCTGTTGAGGAGATCCTACAAGCGGGAGTCCATCTTCTACCAGGAAGCCTACCACCGGTACGCATGGTACTACCACCGCAGATGCTGCTGCTGCGAGTTTGCTTCATCGGAAGCATTGGACTGTTGCTGCCAAACTTGCTGCTGCCCACTGCTCGTATGCTGTGAGTGGAAATCAGGTACGATACGAACTTGCCGCTTCCCTTGTATGCTGTGGTGTTGCGATTGTTTATCTGTCTGCTGCAAGCCAGAAAAATCTGCCAATGTTCGCACCTTATTCTCCAACTGTTGCTGGAACTGTCGCCACGATCCTATATGCTGCTGCAGAAGACTATCACGTCCGTATTGATGCATGTATGAGCTACTACCTACTACATTTTTATGTGGTATCATTTCTTGCTGTGGGACACGATATCGGCAAAGCCAGCCTTGAGCGAAGCACCTCCCACAAGGAACCCATCGACGTCCTTCTGCTTAATCAGATCGGCAGTGTTCTTCTCTGTAACGCTTCCACCATAGATTATTCTGATATCTTCGGGCTTCGAAACCACTTCCTTCAGGTTCTTACGCAGCCAGCCGTGCACTTCCTGAGCTTGTTCCGGAGTGGCAGTGAGTCCAGTTCCGATAGCCCAAACAGGCTCGTAAGCCAACACCAAATCGTTGTACCAAATATCCTCGTTTTTGAGTTCCTTTAACAATTTCTTTAGAGGTTCTAGTTGGCGAGCAACCACGACTTCCGTCTTGTTGGCCTTCCTCTCCTCGAGGGTCTCTCCGAAGCAGAAGATCACCTTTAGTTTGTTAGCCAGTGCGTTCTTCACCTTATCGACAACGAGCTGGTCGGTCTCTCCGAACAGTGCTCGTCGCTCCGAATGTCCAAGTATAACCCAATCAACTCCGAAGTCCTTGAGGTGTTGAGGACTACCATATCATTTATACATACCTGATCTCGCCGGTGTAGGCACCGTAACCGTACAGCGAAGCATTTTGAGCAGAAATTTGCACGTCCTTGTTGGTGAGAGCCTGCTGCACCACGGGAATGTGGAGGGCAGGTGGCGATACAATAACTTCGATCTTGCTCTTGTCAAACTTGAGCTTGTTGAGGACACCCTCCACGAGCTGCTTGGTTTGCTGGACGGTGTTGTTAGACTTCCAGTTTCCGCCAACGAACAGCTTCTTGGAAGCAAACGAGAAGCACCTGCGGAACGATGGAATCATATCTTATTTGGATTTTAAACCAAGGTGCGCCAATCGCACAGTGCAAGAATAATGCTTCCTTTCGTTTGCCTCTTGTCCCCGGCAATTGTTTAAACCGGTGGTTGTAGCTTATCGTTGTATTAATTTCTCGAATTTGAAACTTCATGGCCGATCGTGGAGGCCGCGGCTAGTAGGAGAACTTTGAGTTCCTTGCGGCACAGGACCCGCTGATGGCGCCCCTCCAGGAGACCATCAAAAAGCAGCTCATCTAGCGTGAGTAGAAGCTCGATTTGGAGCTCAAGGAGATCGTTGCCAAACGGCGCAAAATTGAAAAGGACAAAGAGGAGACAGGTGTTCGATTGTATGGCGCCCAGCAGCAACTAGCCGAGAACCAGATGGCATATGAGAAGGCACACGACAACTACAACATCATTCAGAAGCTGCGAATAGAATCAGAGCAAAAGCTCGCACAGATTAACGAGAGCTACAACTCCAAGAAGCAGTAGGTCGTGACGCTCAAGGGAAAGGTCACAAAGGCCCAGAAAGAACTGGAGAACCTGATGAAGCACTATCACGACATCGAGGCTTACAATTTGCAGCTCAAGAGTGACATAGCAGTGACGCGAACAGAAACATTCACCGCCTAAGAGAATGTTGCCAACCTTGAGAAGATCAAGAAGAAGCAGGATGTGCTTATTGACTCAATGAATGAGGAGATCAAACGGCTGGAGTAGCAGAAGAACATCCTCGCGGCACAACTTGTGAGCCAAAAAGAGGAGACGGAGGAGGCTAAGAAGGTGCTGAGAGATGCCCAGCTAGAAATGGGTAGGATTGTCGCTAGTAAGAAGAATTTGCTGGAGAGATGGCAGCGAAGCCTCTCAGACATGCAGCGAATGGATGAGGCATTGCAGAGTCTGAAGGATTCATTTAGAGAGCAAGAAGAAGCAAATATCTTACTGAAGACAGAGCTGAACGGCCTACGGAGTGAGATTCGAAAGTAATAAGCCAAGACTGAGAAGACAACCATGCTCGTGGCTCGCTTGTCAACATAGAACCAAGCTCAAGACCAAAAAAGAGAGAAGCTCCAGCAAGCAAAATAGAAGATTCTGCACCAATCCCTGCTTCTGGAAAATTCCCTGAAGAACACTGAAGAGGAGATCAAGAAAGTTGATTCCGAAAGGAAGTTGGTAGATGACTCTATGAACCTAATTGAGACAAACATAATGAAGCTGCACACCGAGACAAAGAAGCTTCTTGAAGAGCTGATCAACCAGAAGGGCGAACATACAACAATCTAAAAGACAGCTGCGGGATTACTGAAGCAAGCCTATCGACTGGGTCTTGAGATCGAATAGAAGGAAGTCGAGAAGTAGAACATCCTCAATGAAATAGCTCGTGTACGTATAGACCAGCTCAACACCAAGACCCAAATCGAGCAGCTGGAATAGAAGAAGAAGGAAGTAGAGAAGGAGCGATACAATAAGGAGATTCTTGTGGCAACCTATGAGATACAGATTCGATAGGGCCATGACCTGAATGAGAAGAAGCAGCACGAAGTGGGAAGGCTGAATAAGCTGCACGATGAACTGGTATCTTCAGCCAACGAGGAGACAAAGAGTCCATTAGAAAATAAGCTGGCCAACCTCGTTCGAGAGACGGGTGAGATGGACAAGATTTGCAATGAGTTCGAACGAGACTGGATCAAGAAGCAGACAGCGCTTGTGCACCAAAATAATAAACTGCAGGAACTCGAATAGGCGGTCTCGGGCTTGGAGAATAAGAAAACCATTCTGGAGCAAAAAAAGGCTCGACTGAATGCTAACTACCGCAATTACGAGAAGGAAATCTCTTCCATCCAAATCGGACTCAAAGGCTTGCAGTACGATATGAACAAACTCAACGATGGATTGGCAGTCAATAACGAAAAGCGTGGAAAGTTGCTCAACGAGAACGTCAACATTGAAAGTGAGTTCGGTCAGAAACTTAAAGACCTGGAAAGGGAGTCAGTAACACTCGAGGTCCAAATTGACGCTCTAAGGGAGGAGAAGGCTGATCTGCTCAACCAAATCATCGAATGCGAGAGGCAGATCTTGCTCTGGGAGCGTAACTACCAACTTGAGCGGGAGATGCAGGATGCCCTTGACCCAAATGTTGGCCAGTCCTAAATTGAAGATCTGAAAAAGGAAATCCACAGAATGGAACTGAAGTACAACAGCATCAAGAAGGCTCAGGATGAGATTCAGGTATAGATGATCAGGGCTGCCAAGAAGAAGGAGTCTATTCAGGTCAAGTACACCAAGAAGCCGTCAGTCGAGAAGCCCATTCGCTAACCGGAGAACTCGAATCAGCTAAAGAAAGTGGTGCAGAATCTGAAACAGACCTACAACAAAATTGTTAAAAATATCCAAGACGTGGATAGGAATATTAACGGCAAGCAGCAGGAACTCTAGAAGGTCAACGCTCTCATCGAAGATGGCAACCGATAATACAACGACCTTGAGAAACAGACTTACGACCTGCAAAACAAAGTGGTAATGGCCAAGACACAAAAACTTTTATCGGTGCTGAAGGTGACCACCCTCCAAGGCAAATATAAGAAGAACGAGCAGGTGGTCAATGGTCAGGCCAAGCTGATGTTCCAAGAACCTGTGCTTCGCGCTAAGGTAGCTGAACTAACCGAAAAGAACACCGGCATCTACCAGGCAGTCGAAGAAGTTGCGACGAAGTTACCTCAGTATCGCGAAGTCCTCGATTTGGTGCTTGAGGTGAGCCAAATCAGCTGATGATAGCCATAACTAGTGGAAAAGTATGCTGGAATATTATCAAAAGTCGATGCGCTTGCCATACTCCACAGCCAGCAAGTCGGGTTTCCTTAGTTCTATGGTTGGACATTTGGGTCGAACAAACGATTTGGAGTACCCCAAACATCGTTCGGAGGCCTTCTGTTTTGTAGAGAGGGGGCGTTGTTTGTAAATTCTATTAGCTTGGAGACCGTTGCTGGGCCGAACGTATGACCCAATCGAAGGTTGCTGTTCAGGCTGTTCTAAATTCGCAGGTTCCTCTTCTTGAATATGGATTGACATTTGAGAAAAGGCTTATTCGTATCTTGATTTTTTTCCAAGCCCACCGTCGAGAGTGTTCTTGACCCTTAATAGGTCTTGTAGAGTAACGCTGTTGCTTACAAGCTTGTTTCGTACCGAAAAAGCAGACATTGGACGACGGCTCTGTGCAGTACATGTCGGAGGGGCAATCACAATTTACTTAGGGGCTTTACCCACCGACAAGATAAGCTCGTCAGGTTCAGTGCTCGGTGGTTTTACCAAGATCAATGGGCTTTTTTCTTTCGATGGAGAAATTCCTTGTCTGTCGATATCCCCAGACTGTGCAACTCTTTTCGATTTTGCTCCAGACGATCTTCTTGTACTTTTGGGTGCCTCATTTATAACCTGTATCGATGGATCGCAGCGTGTCTCGCCTTAAAAGGTGATCTTATTGTTGCAGTTCATCATCCCAATGGAATTGCCGATATTGATTTTCGTCTTTGATAACTCCAATTTGTTATCATCCACAGGTGACTTCAAGGTTTTAAGGAGGTACTTCGTAGAGGAAGCAACGAGGTTGTCAGTTTGCTGAACCGGCTTCAGATGCTCGGATGATTTTAGTTGTTGGTAGGTGCTCAGTATAGTCGAGCAATCAGGACGGGATTTGCTGTTTTTCTAAAGCAACTGCTTGACCATCCTTTGAAATGATTCCGGTAGCTTGTTGGGGAGTGGGTTGGGCTGATCTCGGAGAATACTTTCTCCGAGATGGAAAATATTTTTGCCTGTAAAGGGGTGCTCCAGAGTCGCAAGCAAGTACAAGATGCATCCCAACCCCCACATATCCACCTTGAAGTCGTACTGTTCATGCCGAATCAGCTCTGGTGCGAGGTACAATGGAGTTCCAATGCGAGTATGCTCCAGCGAGTCACTATGAATGATCTTTGAGACACCCAAGTCACCAATCTACTTCATATTACTGCTTACCTTCAGTGTGCCATCAGAGGTGATGAAGATGTTGGATGTCTTCACGTCCCTGTGTATAATACTTCGTTCATGGAGGTAGTTCAGCCCAGAAAGTAACTGTCCAGCCATTCGCCAAAGCTCCGACTCCGAGAATCCTCCTGTTCCTTTGTGCTTTCTTGATTTTATGAGCTAAGTTGATTGGGAG
>ERZ724508.307-NODE-307-length-35601-cov-5.553846_pt1 | contig 35601 bp, 57 predicted proteins | sample MGYA00376041_ERZ724508 | MGnify/ENA primary metagenome ERZ724508 (study PRJEB28724, sample SAMN07190887) | wastewater metagenome | isolation source: effluent of sewage treatment plant in Hong Hong | place: USA: Christiansburg, Virginia | collected 2016-03-01 ...
CGACGTTATCTCCTCGTTTAACCGGTAGTACTTCTGCATCCATATCTGATAGTCAGCAAGCTGCTCGAAGAACTTGCGACTGTCACCCGGGAGGATGCTGTCACGGTAGCTTCCAACCACCAGCCCAACAGAAGTCTTTTCAACCTTCTCCAACTCCTTCATGTCCTCAAGCAGATCCTCAATTATGTCTCGAATATCTGTAGCGGCCTTCTCATACTCCGGAACTGATATCAAGTTCAGGGGTGCTTCAATTCCCACGAGGATATCTTTGTGGTAGGTGTACAGAACTTTAACGAAAGACACAAACTCATCGATCTTGATTTTGCGGAGATGCTTTCCCACGAAGTTCGGTTTGACGATCAGGTTGGTATACTTCGAAAGTGTTGTCCAGTTTGGTTCAGCAGACAACAGACTCGCTAGTTTCTTCTTAGACTTGAGCTATTGGCATACCCTTACTGGCAGTTGTAGCATCGACTACAGCTCCACCTGCGTCGACACGTAGTGGTTGATGAGTTGAAAGTATGCCGTCATGAATTCACCTACAATAGATTTCTGGTTTACTCTTCTACTTGTCCTCCTCGACCTTGCCGATGTTCTTCTAAAGGGTCCTTCCATAGTCCACCGACATTCGCTCAAACTCTCTGAAGAAGACCGTAGATTGGTTGTACTCGTCGATCTTGCTCTTTATCGAAGAAATCTTGCTGCTGAACAGTTTTTTGTAGTCACTCATGTTCTTGAGCAACATTATCGTGTCCTTCACGTGTTATTTGATGCTTCCGGCTAGTCCAAACAGCTTTTTGATGCCCTCCACAATCTTATCGTTGAGGTGCCTAAACTTCGAGGTTCCCTCTTCCTCCAGGTGACCCAGCGAGTGGTAGTACCAAAATAATAGGTTCAGCTTCTCTTCGAACTCCTTTGCGAAACGCTAGCAATAGGAGAGGTCCAGGCAGATGGGGAAGTTTGCTGTCATGGACTTAAGGGTGTGAATGGAATTGTCGCAGATGGCTCTCCCTGCCTCCTTTTCGGACTCCATCGCAGTGTTCTTGACGACAAGTATCCTGATTTCCACGTAGATGTGAATGAGCTGGTTGACGAGGCAGATGAAACTGAGAAACAGTGTCTTGAGAGACCCCATAGCGTTTCCGTGTTTTTCGTCGAGTTTCGACTCAAACCAAGGTAGAAATTCGTCAATTTCAACCTGCACCAAAGTCATTTATTAATACCGATCCCCTAAGGCCGTGAGACCTTACAGCTCATCAAATGACAATGTCTTCTGAAATACAATGGAGCTATTTGGATTCAGATGTGAAGAAGCATGAGATTGTAGTAGTGATGCCCATCTTTCAGAATGGCTTTGGTTTGGATAATGTTACTGTTCCCGAGATTGATTGTTACGTTTCCTTCGAGCGAGATGCTATTGATCTGTTCGCACAGTGGAGAGTTCCTGAACACTTCATGAAGGCTTTCGATTTTCCCTTGCACCAGCAACGTTCTGAGAGTCTACCTGTCGATGAACAGATTGCTAGTTGGCTGTACGAAGAAGCTTTTGTCTAGGTTAGCCTGGTCCTGTGAGGTTACAAGAACATACCTTTGGGTTGGTTGACCTTCGGTTGCTTTTTGTGTCACGGCAAAGTATCGTTTCGGATCGAATAGTTCTTCGAATGGTATGGAAGGCTGCCTGCCAGAGTCTCCTTGTGCTTTTTCAATATCGAATGTCAACGACCAGTGGTCCTCCAGGTCGGTAAGCTCATAAGTGATTTTGTAGGGAACTTCAGCTTCAAGGACATGCTTGTTTAGGATGAGAAAGTGGTTTAGCTCAGCCTCGAAGGAATTGGGAAACAGTTTCTAAATAGACTCAGCCGTACGCCAACCATCTATCTCTCCGAACTGACGAACAGTTAGTTTATGCCGTATCTTTGAGGAGAGTACAGAATAGCCAGTTCCTTGGAACTTTGGTACTTCATCACCACCGATCGAGCGAGTGATGGTGCAGGATGGTGCCTGGCCTCCAATATATACAGCGGCTGGCCTAGCTGCTTGGATACGAGGATCTACAGAGGTTGGAGATGCTTAATCGACAGAGCTTTCTTCCTCAAGACTTGTGCGATCTGAATAGCAGGGATTCTTACGTCAAGTGGCTGCCAGAAGTACCGGTAGGTCTGCCGAACTGCAAGATATGTCAAACCCAACGCTGACATCCATTTGAGCAGCATCTCGGATGTAATATTTCAATTAGCCTAACCAATAAGCTTATCGTAGTTCAGCAGCATGGAATTATTGTTCAGCCCATGGCGCATGTGGTGGTCGGGCAAGAATGAAGTTCCCATTCATCGTCCACAGTTCGATATGAAAGGTCCAAAATTATACGGATGCAATCGTTTCTAAAATGGCCTTCCAGCGCCGTATATTAATGACGTCTTCTGATCTCGCTTTCAACAACAATAACACCTTTAAAACTCCGTGGCTCTTCGTTATATTATCCTCATGCCACTATATCTCAAGAACTACATCACTCCTGAAGGTGAGCAGGCCATTCGCAACTTCAAGTACAAGGGCAGCTCCTCGGCTTACAGCTATGACTATCTCTGGTCTCCACTTGCTGAGTACCTTCTCAGGTTCGTTCCCATTACCTGGGCTCCCAATGCCATTACATTGGTCGGCTTCATCCTGGTCATCGTTGCTGCTGGCTCCATATATCTATTTGGCAACCTCGGCGATCCAGTTTCCTCTGGCCAAGCTGTGTTCTTTGCAATCTGCATCTTTACCTACCAAACGCTTGACAACATTGATGGAAAGCAAGCACGAAGAACTGGTACCTCAACTCCATTGGGTATGTTGTTCGACCACGGATGTGATTCCATGTCATGCTTCCTCCTGTCGGTGACCCTCACCAGACTGTTCATGATCACCGATGAAAAACTATGCTTGTACGGAATCTTCCTGGGAGTTCAGCTGATCTTCTACATGTCAGTTTGGGCTCAATACCACTCCAAGGGAATCATGCACCTCGGTACGGAATCTCAATTATTTAGGAAAGGTGAATGCTGTTGATGATGGAATCCCATTCATCTGGATTCTTGCAATCTTCACTGGCATCGTTGGCTGCTCCTGGTGGAAGGAACAGATCTTCGGAATAGATAGAGGAATCATATTCTTCTACTTCATCTTTTTGAGCGCCTTCCGTACTCATTTCAATAAGCTCAGTTCAAACACTATCGCTCGTATTCAACACAGGCAAGGACTTCACCAAGGATGTAAGGGGAGCTATGAAACACTTCCTTCATATCCTCTGTCTCACCTGTTCGCTCTCCATGATCGTAGTGCTGACTGACTGGTGGAAGGTTGATCGCTACTACCACCAGATCATGTTCTCCCTTGGAATCATGTATGTGCGGAATACCACGTACATGCAACTCTGTGTCACGACCAACCAACCCTACAATCAATTCACCACGGCCAATTTTGTATTCTCAGTGGGGTACCCTGCCTACATCCTTTCCCACATCATCCTCGGAAAGAATATTATCCCTGAATGGCTGTTCATCAACGGAATGCTTGTATTCTTCGTCATCAACTACATCCATTTTGGAATCAGCATTGTCTACCACATATCGATGATTCTTGGAATCAAACCATTCTCTATTCGAGCGCAATTGCTCAAGCAAGGCATGATCGATAGTGACGGCAATCGTATCGTCAAGACTGAAAAACCAAACTGATAGTTTATGAGGATCTTTAAATTGTTTGAGAAACTCCCGTACTGTCACACGCGGCTGCTTCCGATCGGCGGAAGTGGCCCGGAAGGTGCATTTGAAATCTCTTAGTCCTACCGAGCCTTGCCATTCTCCCAGATTATTATTTTTTGGCTTCCATCGAGCTCCTTTAAAATGCTTTTGCCGTGTTATTTCCCTCCTTCCCAAGTTCCGTACAATTTTTTACCATCAGGATAGTTGAGCACCCCTTCACCGTGCTTTAAATCAAACAAAAAACCTCCCTCGTATATGGTATGGTCGGGAAGCTCAAGTCTACCATTTCCATGCATTAAATTCTCCTTCCAAGTACCGTTGTATTTCCGACCATCCTTCCACGTGAAGGTTCCAACACCCTCCATCATGTTGTCCTTCCAACCACCGCTGTATACTGAACCGTTGCTAAATCGGTAAGTTCCTTGTCCCTTCTTCCGGCCTTCCTCAAAATAGCCGTCGTAAGAAGACTCATCTGGCCAAATCTACCTTCCATGTCCATGCTGCAGATCATTGACCCAGTCTCCAACGTACCTCCCTCCGTTTGCATATCGAAACTATCCCTTACCTTATGCTTTTGAATTGCGCCACTCGCCTTCATAAGAGTCTTGTGATGGATGAGTGAACAAACCCTTTCCCTCCGCCCTATCGTCAACCCAGTTGCCAACATACACTGCTCCATCGGGCCACTTCATTCTACCATACCCGTTCCGGACACTTCCATTCCATTCTCCGTCGTAGATTGCTCCTGAACGAAAATGTACTGCTTAACTGGATACTCCTATACTGTTAGGTTCGTGCTCGACAATTTCTTACCTCTTAAAGTAAGTATTCTTCTCGAGCTGTTCCTCGGTTGCGAGCATTGTCGATCCTTCATCACCTTTCTTGATTTGAAGAGGAGTGGCAAGCTTTCCAACCTTATCGAACTTCTGAAATCTGTTCTGCTGGTCCTTGACATTCTCACAGGCATGGCATTCGTTGCCCATCGCCAATAAATTATAACTGTTGGTTGTTACGGTATGGTAGTGCGATATTGACCAACAACCTTGAGGAGCGCTCTAAGGCTGAGGCTGACCATTCGTTCGGCACTGTTCGACAAACGTTAATTGTGAGGTCTATTGCCAAGTGTATTGATTGCCAGGATCATCAGTACACTATTCGTTGTCAAAATCAACGAGCCTTGATTCGATAAACTCTCGAATTCAAGCAGCATCAAATATATTTTAGGCGAGTCTATGAGAAGATTGTTCTCAACAACGCCACCACCAGCTCCCAGCAACATCTCCGAAATGCTGTAAAAGCATAAAAAACTCCTGGACAAGGAGGCGCTTGCTGAAATTCGCGACTACTACCGAAGCAACAAACTGCAGAAATTGCCAATGTGGAAGATGGGTGGCTTCATGCGCTTTTTCTGTCAATTCGCAAGGTTCCAAGCTTACGCCTATGGAGTCTGCTCAACCGGATACCTTGGCTACGCTATCAAGTAAAAGTGGAGCAAGGGAGAGGACACACAACGAAAGATCAAGATCATCACTCCATTCATTATCCTCACAAGCATCGCAGCGATGTTTGTATGTGTCCGCCTCACGAGGCTCATAGCCAAAGAAGTCAGCTACTATCCAGAGCTCAAACAGTTTGGATTTCGATTCTACACCAACCTGTTCACCACCAAGGAGCATCTAGTGAACCCTTCAGACATTACACCACTGGAAATCAAGAGCAGATCCCAAGCAGCAAACTACTTGATCAAAGTCAACGGAAAGTAACGTAAGATTTCCACCCAAGTGTTGGGCTAGTGGTATAACAAACGGTTATTCTACCATCTGCTTGACGGGAAGACTCTGGAAGATGAGCCAGGAGACACAAACTTTAGAAACCCACCCAAGACAAAGAAATCAAATAAGAAGTGAATGTGTATATACTTAACTCATTCTTAATCGATGTCTACACCCTTTACCAAAAGAATCGATAAAGTTAAGAACCCACTCTTCAGGCTATTTCTCATTGGCCTCCGAGGCACATTCGAGATAAGGTAGTCTCAAACTAACACAGCCGCATTCGCCCCTACAACTTTTACCTTCATATTGCTAATGCTGGGCTCGCAATATTCCTCTCGCAGTACATCATCAAGCTGTCCAAGAATGTACGTGTGCAGCCACTTAGGAACTGGAGCAGCGCCCACAGCCCAACCTCTTTGTTCCGGAGTACATTTATAAGGTCAGGAAAGAACACTTCATCTACTGGTAACTATCCAGGCTTGCTCGAGGACTATCCACAACATTCACATTCTACGAGTGGGATGATAATAACAAGATGATGTACCTTGTGGACAGAAAGGGGAAGCAGACCCCCCTACAATCCCACTATCGCATCGAGGATCCATAGGTTATGCAGTCTCCAATTATGGAGAAGCACTACCCTGCATCTCCTCGACTGCACAGCGAGATCACTCTGTACATCAAAAACATCAACAACCCGTACGATTTGGATAACCACCTGCACCACAAATCGGTGAGCATCGGCGATTGGATCCGAACAGCCTACTACTTCGTGTACAGGTAGCTGGGACTGACAAACCGCTGGAGGTACGACGAGTACGTCGCCAAACCGGACAGCTTCTACGATTGGTAGCAAGCCAAACTCGCTTACAGAATTTCAAAAGATCGCCAAAGAACACTGTACAAGTATTTATAGGAGAGGAATTGGAACACCTATGAGTTCGTGCGTACCTTTTTGATATGGCTTGCGTGAATTGCTAAGAGAAATACACGTGTAGACAATATCTGCTTGGTTCACTTTGAAATGCTTCGGATTCTCTGCTGAACTCCTTTACTAGCGACGATCTTCAGCTATTAGTTTGTTATCGTGGCTGGCTTACTGGTCGCGGGAGTCTACTTGGCTACGACGTCAACTTCCCCTGGGCGGTTGGTGAGCTGATAGAACTGTGTCCGAACCTCTTCAATTTTTAATTAGAATGGTTTGGTGCTTGCCAGTACCTGTCTCTTATTCTCGAGAGAAGGGGATTTACTCAACAGCTGAGCCTTGAATCGTTGTAGTTCCTTGAACAATTCAGACAACTTCTGATCAATCTCCTCTTTTCCAGCCAACCGGTTCCTAAAATGTTCCGAGACCTCCCTGTTTCTCGTAACCAACTCTAAAACTCGCTGTTAGAGCTCCCTTTTATCTTGCATAGAATTCTCGTAGTATCCGCGCAGTATTCCTGTGTACTCTCTCAAGATGGCTTGAAGTTAGTGGTCGTGCCTGCTCTCGCGGGGACTGTGATACCTGGACTCTGCCCTCATTATGGACATCTGCTCTTTAAATTCCAGGGCTTTCCGGTTCGTCTATTCGTACAAGGATTTATATTACTCACACTATTCCCTGAGCATTTTGACTTCATTCATGTTGAGGTCTTCACTTTCCCGAAGTAGAACTATCTTGCGTTCGAGCTCTGATATAATACCTCGAAGTTCGAAGAGCTGTCCTTCGTAAAGCCTTCGAAGGTGATGAGGGCTCCCCTCACCATTCAGTGCATTCTAAAGTCTCCCTACCTCTGCAGATAACCTTGCTTCGACAGTGCACTGCAACTCTATCTGTCGGTTCCTTTCATTCAAGTCCAACTTGAGACTTTCAACGAGACTGATGACTGATGAAAGTTTGCTCTATTTATTCTCAAGTTCTTTTGCCAGACGTTGATGCTCCTCTATCAGCTCTTCATGCCTCATCTACAGCTGATGATGACGGGAAGACTACTGGAATAACTCCTCCTGAAGTCCCATATTCTTTGCCCTGAGTTTTTCCAGCAGTATCTCAATGCTGTGCTCCTCGGGAGGAACTATGTTGATATGCGGTTGTTCGTCATTGAGTATGAGCGACTCAACAGACTCCGAGCAATATTCCGATTTAGCGTAGTCAACTGAATTCTTTCTACCTTCCTCTACGAAGCTAGTCACACAAGATTGCAGCTCCCGAATCGCAATATCTTTGGCTTTAATTTGATTCTTCAGGCTGATGATTTACTGGTTGGCAGCGTCAAGCTTCTTTGCAATGTCTGTATTGGATAGGATGGATGTCTTGAACTTATCACTGTTGCTCTTTTCCACGCTAAGTTTCATTTAATCGACAGTGCCCTGGAGCTACTGCTTTTCCTGGGTTATTTGGATGGTGAGAGCCTCCAGATCAGCATACTTTTCCTGAAGTCGAAGCAGCTAGGTTGCCAATAACTTCTACTCCTTCATCGCATCAAAGAAGGCTTGTTTGTTTTCATCCACGAGTTTCTGTGCCTCGGAAAGCTATCTTCGCAGTCTTCGTTTGTCCTCTTCATGTCTGAAGTGATGCTCGCCCATGGAAGTTTGTAGCTCCAAATTCTGTTTTGCCACATGCTATACTTCTAACTGTAGGGATCGATTCTCCTCCTGGACGTCTCCGAGGTCTTGTGAAATGCATTTGATAGTCTGCTCCCGCTCGGCGAGTTGGCTCTCTACGAAACGAAGCTTTGTGGATGTCTACACTAACTCTTCCGCAACTTCCTCGAGTCGCAGCACGAGATTGTCGGAATGCTCCTCTCTCTCTCGAAGCTACCGAATTAGATTGTTGGTCCGTTGCTCGATCTCCTCGAAATTGATTTTGAATAGTTGCTACCTTTCCTGGTAAGAATGCAGTTGTTCTTCAAACTCTTGTTTCGAAGCCTTCATAAAGTTAAGCTCCGAACGCAATTGCTGATTGGACCGCTCCTTGTCTCGTTGATCAAACTGCATTTGATCCATTCTTTGCAGAATCTCTACATTTCTCTGTCGTTCCTGCAGAAGCTCTTACTGGTTGGCAGTCAGTATTCCAATTGTAGAATTCAGTTTTTCTTCTAAAATTTGGAGGGATGTCCTGTCATTGGAGTTCCTTTACCATTCCGTACCTCTCCAACGGAGTTCATCCGTCAGTTTTGCATTAAATTTTGTGAGTAAGACCAGCTGCTCCGATGCTGAAGCAAGCTGGCCTCGGACTTGCTGGAGTTCCATTTCTTGATGCCTGTTGGAGACCTCTCTCAAACCAATGTTACTGCTTGCTACTCCACGAAGTGCGGAGGCTGTTCTTCCTTCCTCAATCCTTAGTTTTTCTCTGAGCGTTTCTATTTCATTCTTGAGCAACCCGATATAAGTTTCAGTTTCTGTTGCTTGCAGGTACTGATTCTTGACCTATCTCACCTCTCCGTGAACCTCCGCGCTTGATATATAGCCTTGGCTTGGCGAACTAAACTCGCTAATGGTTTTCCCGTTTGGGCTTTTTAATGATCTATCCAACGGTTCATAGTCACGCCGCTCCTTCTCTAGCTCGAACTCTTTCCTTTGCAGCCTCTCTTGCTTTCGATTTTCCACTTTTGTCGTTGATGCTGATGAACTGCTTTTTTCGTTATATGAACCCGATAGAGGAAAACACTATTTCTGGAGGCTTAGATTGTCTTTTGTGAAGTCCAACTCCCTAACCTTTTTGGCTTGAATAGCAAACATGATGGCGCTTGACTTGTCAGGACACCTCTCGAGCTGATACTGCTGTTGCTGTGCTACATCAACTTGGTATCGTACAGTAGAGACAGCTATTGAAGCATGCAGCGAGGTCTGCACGGAAAAGTCCAGCTAGCTTCGGTTCATCATTCATTCGGCTGAGTGAATTTAGGAACACTGTAATTGTGCTCTGAATAGACTGCGGCGTACGATTTTCTAGCGGAAGGTGTTTAGTTTGCAGTCGAACAGCATTTCAGCTTCGAGTCTGAGCGTAGTCCGAAAGGGAATCGTGCTACCATTGAGTTCCACTTGATTGGATGCCGTGGAGATGGAACTACGGTTGGACTAGCCCAGCCTGTCAAGTGACCAGGTTAGGAAGAAGGTGCATGGAAACTTGATATGAATTTCTGCTTGCTAGACGTGAAGTTCAAACTCGCACAAGTACAACTGTTGGGAGATCTCCTGTGGATTCATTATTCCTTTGGCCCGAAGAAGTTAAAAAGTATAAGGTTGTGTTTCGCAGCTACCTATTGCATTATAAATATCATGAAAGTGGACCATCGGGTGACTGCGCTCTTCACTGCGTTCCTCTTCGGCACCTACGGAGGTACACGTTCAATGCACATTAGGTCTGGTCATGAAGTACAATGGCATAGCCAAAGGGTTCTCACTCACGAACTACCTGCCCATCCCCACCGATGTTAGTCAGAAGATCAAGCAACTCAAGCGTGAAGCACACAAGCAGGAGACTGAGAAACTTAAGCGGAAAAGACCTCAGCTCGACGATACCGACTTTAACTGAGACCTGATTGAGTATGTTGATAGGCTGAGATGCCAAATCCCAACAACTGCATAGTCTTCCAAAATGTTCAAGCTTGCTTTATTTGAGCCCAAGCTTAAGCTATATTGAATGGTGCGCTGCTGTATATAATAATGTTCAAATTTTAACGGATGAAAACGTCGCAGACCAAGAATCAGCAGAAGCCGGTTGTTCAAACGAAAGGAATTACCAACCCCAACACTTATAAGGCTCCTCTCAAACCAACGGTGTCAATGGGCATAACCAATGCGAAGGAGAATGTTGGGGATAATTCGTTCGGCTTGAGCCGTGGAGCTGGACAGGGGTGGGTAGGAACTGCTGCCACTAAAACGACTGTTGAGCCAAAGGCAACAACCAAGAAGGAGCCTTGGACTCAAGAATATGTGATGGGTTCCAAAGAAGTGAAGAAACCTGTGAGACCAATGTCTTCAAAGGGCGGACCAAACATCCAACAATCAGCTCGGCAACCAATGGTTGTGCAGCAGAATTTAGAAGAATGCAAGGACTGCGGAAGGAAATTCAACGAGAAGACGATAGCTCGGCACGAAAAGATCTGCAAGAAGGTGTTTGGTCAGAAGCGCAAGGTCTTCAACTCAGCCAAACAACGAATCGTATCCAAAGAGCAGGTGCAGATCTTAAAAAGTACTGTCTTACATAATCTAGAAAATCAAGGGAAGTACAGAGAGGAAGAAACCAGACAAGTGAGTTCAGCAATGCCACAGTGGAAGCGATAGTCTCTAGCATTTCGGATGGCGATGAAACAGGCCAAAGGACTGGCTCAAACTCCTCAGGAAGCTCAATTGGCACAGCAGATTCGTGAGACTGCTTCGAACATGAAGCTATGTAAGTACTGCAATCGCCGGTTCAACGACACCGCTGCAGAAAAGCATATTCCATTCTGCGAAAGGAAGTACAAGGAGGCGAACATTCGCAAGCCCAACCGAAAGTGATTAGTGCTCATTAATAAGTCTATAATGAAGTCGGTATCTTAAACCCTTGAGTTCATAGAAAGCTCAGACAATACAATGGATACATTGCAGTCACTCTCCAGCACCTAGCACACCGCTGATAGCCCGGAGGTACTCCACTGCTTCTGAGGTGACGTTTCTGTTGTCCCGGATCAACCAATCCAGCACTTCGTTTGGAGGGAACAGCCCTCCAGATTCCCCGTGTCGTATGAAGTCAATGACCTGACAGTAGCGAACAGTCAGCATAAACCGCAGATAGTTTATTGACAGCCCCTCATCAAGCTGACTTGTATTCATCAGCTGATCAAGGACACCTTCATTATGCTTCATCGTCGCTCTCAGCCAGAATAGCGTAAAGTCACAGTATGTTTCAGACTCAGGATGACCTCTATGGACCAAATGACAAAAATACGGTTCACCGATGGGCTGTTGGAAGTATTCTGCCGCCTATCCAAGCTTCTACTTTTCCTTGGCCACGTCTGGGTGGTTTGAGTGGAGTTGATCCAACCTTTCAGTGTTGAATCTCCAATGTTTGAATATGAGGTAGGGTAGTTGTTTGGTCTCGCAGTTTTATGCCAGTGACCTCAGCAATTTTTGGATAAGCTCGCCCAAAAGTAACCGATCCTGGAACTCCCTCGTCGAGAACTATTTTTCCTGAATGTGAGAGTGGGCTGCTGGAAGCATCTTTATCGGGCTGTTTTCCATTGAATTCATCACGGAACGCTGTCGAAGTTGGGAACCATTATTCTGTGGTAAAAGCATGTTATCTCCTGAACGTTGTTGCTTGAATTCACTCCGCATAGGGCTAAGAGCACGCATAGGGCTGGGAGCACGTAACTGGCTACTATTCGGTTTGTTTTTTTCGAGAACTGCCAGCACCTCATCGATTGACATTCGCTGCTTGACATCAACGCACATCATTCTTGAAAGCAGCCCCTTCGAAATTGGACTAAGCTGCAACACACTGAATAACTCTCCAGACTGCACTTTCGAGACCATAGTGTCATAGTCCATTCCCTTGAAGGGAGTTCCTCCGATTATCATTTCGTAAAAGATGACTCCAATTCCCCAGACATCGCTTGCAATTGAGTACTCAGACCTTCTATATGCTTCTGGGCTCATGTACAGCGGGGATCCCACATTGTACTTGGCCTTAGTGTAAGCATCAGTTGCAGGCACTGCGAACCCAAAATCCGCGATTTTAGGAACACCGTTACGGATGAGTATGTTCGTGGGTTTGATATCCCTATGAAGAAAACCCTTGGAGTGAATATGATGCAGCCCTTGAGCAATATAGTAAAGAATTGCAAGTGCCTGATCCTCCCTAAGCTTTCCTGAATGAGTAATTCTCTACCATGCGTCTTGATGAAGTCACTGAGACTGCCCTGCTCGCAGAAGTCCATCACAACGTACAGATTGTTGACAGTTTGGCAGATTTCGTGGCACTTGATAACATTGTCATGTGCCACCGTAGAGAGTGCTCGAATTTCATTGGCAATGAGCATCTTTTCAATTTCGTTCTTTGCAGATCTCACGTCTATGACCTTGATTGCCACAATGTCTTTAGTTTGGGAGTTTCGTCCTACTATGCTAGTGGGGGCTACCTTTGTAGACGAAGGAGGAACAGCCCTTACCGATCACGCTGTCAGTATTGTAGATGTAGTTGTTGATCTGCTTGATGAGGTGACCAGGTGGTAAGCCTTCCATAATTATCGATTATAGAAGTATGTGCTGAAAATCGGTGAAGTACCTGACTATCCGGTTAACACAAGTACGGGGTGGAAGATTGGGGCTGGTCATTTTAGGCAGAAAGGTTTTTCCACAAAGTTGGATAATTCTGGTGTGTTGTTGTATTTCATTGCTTCTGCTTAGATAAGAAAGTATCTTCATTGAACCTTGGATACGATCCCATGATGTGACTAGCTAGAAAGTTATGTAAAATCACTGTGTCACGTTTCCTGTCGACTCTCCACAAACCTAATCTTCGAAGCGAGAACTGGCTCTGAAGGTTCAGATTCAATATGCAAAGACTGGGTAGAAAGTGCGCTGTTAATGTGCAGTGAGGTATGACGCTCTTAACTTGGACTCTGCGGTTTGTTGTTGCTGGAGATCGCCGATTTGAACACAGTTGGCTGTTGATCTGGAGGAAACATTTTGGGACTTTTCGGAATGTTTGGGGCGTTGTTGCTGAACGTGAGCCCTTGTTTGGGGCTTTCTGGGTTACGTTTGATAATCGAGTCGTATCTCTTCTTCGGCTAACCGTCGATTCCAGAGTTTTTAAGCTGCAGCTTGGAGAAATGTGGGCTGTTGCTGTGGTTAACCTTGGAAGAGTTACTCACCATACTGCTTTTTATTTGCCGAACATTCTCCTCATAGTACTTGCTGTAGTTAAAATTTATGTGCGGGTCGGCAGTTCCCAGACCCTGCCTATTATGGTAAATCACCTGTTGCTTAGAGAAGTTTGCTGAGCCAACCACCTCCATGCGATTTGATGTCTACTCTTCCGGAACTGCAGATTTTAGCAGCTGTAAATCACCTTAACCTGCCTGTCGACTGCTGTGGCTGTCTTCGCTGCCCTAACCGAGGAAACTGTGGTTTCGGTAGTTCTAGAAGTTCCCTGAAGAGGACAGATGCCCTTCACGGCTTGGAGTTCCAAACTCAAACAGTTGAAGTCGTTGCTGGTGCCTGGCCTCTTCAACTTCGTTCCTGAGATGGTTCACTTCAGACTCTAGCTCATCAATCTTGATGTTGGCCATTTGGAGCTTGGTGACTATCGCGATCTTCTCAGCTTGCAGTGAAAAGTTTTATTCCTTCAAGATCTTGGACTGTTCAACTAGGCGAGCCTATCTTGCACTATGCTAGTTTCTGGTTTCCTATAGTCTGTTTTGAGCAACTTTTAACTTCTACCGGAGCTACTGAACACGTGATTATAGCTCCAAGGTTTGTAATGACATTCTCTGCCGCATGTCATTCTGTTCCTCAGCAGCCCGTGCCAGCTGCCGCTTGCTTTCGTTTAGATCTTTTTGCAGAGATTCCTGGGTGTCTGCTAGCTGCCTCTCCTTCGACTGTTGGGTCAGTCGCTCCTGCTGGTTACTCTGCAGCAATTGATTCGTCATTCGAGCAAGCTCCTCCCTCTGAGCTATTTACTTCCTCTCAAACTATTCCTGAAGGCGTTTGCACTTATCTTCGCTTTTGACGATCAACTGATCCATTTCTCTTCTGAGTTCACGCAGCCTATTTTCGTACTAGTGCATTTCCTTCTCGTACCTTGCTTTGAGCTCGGCTTCACGAGACTGACTTTCCGTCAACTTTCTGGTGTAGTCCTGGGAAGATTGAGCCATAGCTTCAGATATCTTCCTCTCCAAAGAAGCATGCTTTTCCATGAACTGATTGAGCTTTTATTGGTTGTGTGTTTCCAGAGTATGTATATGTTGCTGGTATTCGACCTATTTTCTTTCTGCGTATGCCTGGATGGACTCTATTTGGCTGCGGTAGTTGTTAGCAGCCTACTACACCTAGCCGTACACAACCCTTAAATTTAGGAATTTCTGCTCACTGGAGGCTATTCGCTGCAGTAATTCCTCTCGTTGCCGTTAACGTTCTCTTAGTTGTTCAGTCAGTGTGGCTACCTGCTCATCGTGCAGTCGTCGAAGATTCACTGACCTTGCGTTCTCCTGTCGAAGCTATTATTCTGTGTGTGCAAGTCGGCCTTCAAGCTCATGCATGTTGATATTCATTGATACAGATCTAGCTTTCTGCTCGTCTTCGACGCTCTTTAAATTCTGCTTAAGTGAGACGATTTCGATCTATCGTGCGTTAAGTACTTCTCTGAGCGAACCGATTTCCTTTTCGGCTTATCGCAGTTTTTGCTAATAAACTCTATCGCTTTCAGAAAGCTGTTGCCGGAGTTCCATAGAGGAGTCTTCAAGGGCTCCTCGAAGTCGTCTGACTTAACTCTGTAGTGTGTCATTGTCATGCTGCAGCTGCATCACTCGTTGGTGAGCCAAAATCATCTCATTCTTTGTCCTGCCAAACTCTGATTGGCACCCTTCCAACTCAATCGCCATCTCTGTGAGTTTTTGGTTGAGCTGCCCGTTCTTTATCGACAATTCTCTGCTCACAGTTTGGGCATCGAGACACTGCTCATTGAGTTGCATGCTCACTGTTGTGATCTAATTCTCCAGCTTGCGAATGTTGGAATAGGCATGTTGGAGCTGCTGAGACTGATCTCCCACAGATCTTTTGATCTGAGCCAACTCCAATTCCAGCCTGCGTATGGTGGATTCAGATGTTGCCAGTTCCTGTTGGCATTGGCGTTTTTGGCTAAGAAGTGTTGAAGCTTCTGCTTCTAGTTTTCTAACAGTGTTTCTAGAAAGTTCCAACTGTTCTGCTATGTTGGTGGTTGCTGACGTTCGACTCGCAAGTTCACTCTCCAACCTTTGAAGCTGGACATTGTACTCTTAGGATCGGTGCGCCTAAGAATTGCGTGCTGAAATGGCATCTGCCAAACCAGCCTCTAGCTCCCGTGTTCTTCGATCAGCTGATTACAACTTTCGTTGTAGTTATGCAATTTATTGCTCGAACTCTTGTGAATGTGTTTGGTGTCTCCTCAGGTATTCAGTCTGGCAACTCTGCAACTCGGCACTTAAATTTCGGAGTGTATTATCCTTGGATTTCATGTCTTGCTGTAACGATTGGATAGTTTGCATATGCGCGCCGATATTCTTTTCGTAGGACTGGAGCTGCACAGTCTTTCCAGTCAAATCAGTCTTCAGCAATTAGTTATCCGTCAGCAGTCTGTGCAGTTCCGATTCAACTGCCTGCAATCTTTGCTCAGATTCCTCTTTTGAATGCCTGAGACTTTGCCCATTTCTCTGCGCTGTCATGCGGAACTCCTCTAACTGTTGATCCTTCTCGTTCAGCTTCTTCTGGAACTACTGTCTTGCCTACTCAAAGGCATATTTTATATCCGACAGTTGATTCTCGAGCGAGTGCTTTTACTCGACCAGCTGTCTCATTCGGTTCAGGTTATCGGTCATCTCAACCGAGTACCGGTTCAGCTCCTGCTTGTCCAGAAACTGTCGCTGCTCGGCTGAAGACTCCAGCTGAAGGCATTCAGTTGTAAGCTTATCAATCTTTTATCGGTGCTAGGCGATCACCCCCTCGAAGGCAAGTGAATCGGTATTCAGAGACTCAACTTGGCTCTGAAGCTGAGCAACCACTTGTTATCGGTCGGCAAGCTGCATCCTAAGCCGATCTACAAGCTAATCACTACCCTCCCGTTTCTGGTTGTCCCTCATCTTATAATTCTCGAGTTCACCAGAGAGGAACTCAAACTGACCGGACTTGATAGCCAGCTATATTTCGAGCTGCCTTCGAGCACTCCTCTCGAGGTCAAGTTGTTACCCTAGCTGCGAACCGTTACTCACTTTGCTGTGGCTTGACTGCATCCTCACTTACTCCAATGATCGTTTGAGCTAATCTATCTATTGTCGGCTCAGTCGAACTTGCCGATTCAATAAATCGCACTCACCAGATAATTTAATGTTCTACATCTTCACTTGGTTGAGCTAGTGGGTTAGTTTGAGTCGGCTGTCCGTTCCCGTGAAGTTAGATGGCTCCGGCGACCTATTATTCCCGCTTAGCTTTAAGATGGTTCGATGTGCCTGCTAGAGTTCCTCTCTGAGATTGCTGATCTCCTCAAAGGATTCACTCGACTTCATCCGGTGGTTCTGCTCGTAATAGTTTTGTCGCAGTTCTGCCAGCATTGTGCTCATTTGTTAGGTTTCCCTTGAATGCGCTATTTCAGTTTCCTGGAGAGTTCTCTTATACTCGTCAACCACTTTCCTTAGCTCGACGGTTTACTTCTTAAGCACCTCTTCATTCCTCTGAGCAAACTGTAATTGCTGCTCCAAAGATTGTCGCTCGAACTATCTGTTACTGCCTAGTGACATTGTGTTATGGTTGAGCTTCTCAACCTGCAGCCGGAGCTGGTCATTGCTGGATTTTAGTGATTCGATGGCATCTCGGTACTCCCTCACTTCTTTGTTGGCTTTCATTAGTTTGTTGGAATCGTGCTCCCTAGCGCCGATTAGTTTCTGCCGTTCCTCGTTGATCTCAAGCAGCTTTAACTCCAGCTTGTTCTTCTAAAAAGTGGTAGCATTAAGATCCCTGAGCACCCTCTGAAGATCCTCGTTCTGTTGGTGGTGAAGCCCATTTGCTAACTGTTCGTACTTGCGGCTGTTTTGCACTGAAAGTTAAATAAGACGTTTCAGTTCATCAATTTCGAGTTCCTCACTACCGAATAATTGGGAGAGACTCGAATAGTAGTTCGAAAGGATGATGTTAGCTTTTCTTTCGAGTTCGTATTCTTGGAGCTTTTGTTCAATCAGTTTTATTCGAGCGCAGTATCCACGGATCTGCGATTCCTTCTCTTCGAGGATACTTCGGTAGCGGTGGATGTCGGCGTTTGCTGGAGGCCGTTCTGCAATCTGTTGCTGGAGTCTTGTAACCAACGTCTGCAGCTCCATATTTCGTTGTTAAATGCTGACGTTCAACGAAGTCAGCCGAGCATTCTATGATTCGAAGTTATGGAGGTCTTCGATAGCGCGGTTGAGCTTATCGACATACTCTTTAGGAATTTGATCGACGCGAGATGGAAATGGCTGAGGCTGTTTGATTGGTTGACTATGTATGACCTCAGTGTTGGAGAGTGATGGCAAGTGCAGTGCCGGGACACTTGGCGGACTGAAAATTCTCGTGGAGATACTTGTATCGACCAGCTGCAGTGGTTCCGTAGTGAGATCAACCTCGACCACATACTCCTTTCTTCCTCTACTCTGTGCTCTCTCCATCTGTCCAACCACCTACCGGGGTTTTGCAGTGTGATCCTAGTTATTGATGGCAACGTGCTTAAAATGCGATGGACGAGGACCTCCACGCATCAAAGCAAGCCACAAACGATATAATGTTTCAGCTTCAAATCCCAATTTGAATTGGTTGCTTGATCAGATCTCCTTAGCAAGACATCGTTCACCCTGTTCCAATAAAGGTAATGAATCCTTACAAATAATTAACAGTTTCCTCGAAGATGCCATAGACAACCTATCGACCCGTCTGGAAAGTCGTTGTGGGCTGCTTCGGTGGGCTGTTCATCCACATGATAGTTGGGTCGCTATACCAGTGGGGCATCATCAACATCTACTTCACCAGTTTCTACAAAATAACCGAGCCCAGCCTGAAACTTGAGAATACAGGAGTGGTGTTTCCGATCATGATGACGTGTATAGGCATTGGTATGCGACCTGGCATACACATCGCCGAGCGTATCGGCACGTTCTGGACACTGTTGGCTATTGAATTTGCTGCTGCACTGATTGTACTCGCAAGCAGCTTCATCCCAACCTTCATCGGTAATTGCTAACCTTACGGTAGGGTTCGTGGCAGTCTTCGGTGCTTCATTTGGAGTAGTCACTGGCATGTCCTTCATGCTACCGATGATAGAATGCAATAAGTACATGCCTGGCAAAAGGATGTACATCAACGGAGTTATCCTTGTAGGGATGGGTATGAGCTCAGTTATATTTGGGCAGTTTTCCTACAACTTTCTCAATCCTGAGAAAATTCCATCGAACTTTGGCTACTATGATGGCAATCTATAGTACATTGCTAAGAAAGTCCCCGAATGCCTCAGGTATCTATCTCTCCAATACATCGTTATTGGGCTTATCGGGTGTTTTATGCTACTGCCTGTCATTCAAGCCAACCACTAACAACAAAAATTACAAAGAAAGCCTAAGAACCCACTTCAAGCTGATATATCGAAAGGCTTGCTTGACACTCACGACCAATCATCCAATCAACTGGCTGCCCCTTCTGGTTAGGCTACTGTTGTGAAGGCTATGCCGATAGTCCAGCAGCACCCCAAACATATAGACTGCCCTTCTTACACAGCGGCGTTCAAATCGACTATCTGTTGGATGCTTGCTCTCTGCATTGTGCTTGGCAGCTGCGGTGACCTTATCCTCAACGGAAACTACAAGACCTACGTGAAGCGGTAGATTACTGACGATGAGTATCTAACCCTGATTGGTACTGTGGGAGCGATTGGAAACGGCTTCACTCGATTCTTTTGGAACATGCTCTTTAATAAGATTGACTTCAGACCTGTAATGGCCATCATAATTCTCATTAACGTCGGTACGTTTGCTGCAGTCAACTTCACCGTTCATATTCGGTAGCTCTACTGTTTCATGATATTTCTCGCCAATAGTTGTTTGGGGGCTCTGTTCGTAGTCATGCCGACGGTATGCCTCCAGATCTACGGGAGTGTCATTGGAGCAGGCATCTACAGCTTCTACTGGATGTGCTTTGCGTTGGCCAACTTCATTGGGTATCTGTATGTCAGCCAGCTGAGCCCGCTGATCGGACTTCCTAATGTCCTCTACATTGCAGTTGGAATGGCAGCCTCCGTCCTGCTGATCCTGATATTTTTCAAGTTCTAGCCGAAGTGGACGGAACCGAAGAAATAGTCTATCGTCATCAAGACTTGATCATTGTATTGATCAAGGATTATGCTGCCAACATTATTGATGGAACTATCAATGCCTCTCTATCATTTTGGTCAGAATTCGTTGTGATATCTACCCAATATTATTTTGCTTGAGAGTACATGTTTAAGTTCAAGGAGCTCATCTACCTCCCGGAAGAGAATAGGAACAAACTCAGATCCTTCAGACAGTACGTCGATAACCAGAATCTGGCTGACTGTCGGTATGCCTCATCGAAGTGCTTCTACCCATACAATCTGGACATCAACGATGCCGGTTGGGGATGCGCTTGGAGATGCATACAGATGCTTCTCACGCAACACAATATCGCTTTCCAAGAACTGTTCGATTCCTTCGGCGATCGTAGCACATTGCTCAGTCTCTACAGCAAACTTCGTCCTTATGATGCTAAAGGCAGAGCTGCTCTTTAACACAAAAAGTTTGCACCTCACGATTTATCCAACGGCTGGGCCGAACCATTCATTGGTCTCTTAATTCTTTCGCACTACAAAGTCAGCTCTGAACTTGTCCTGCTCAATTCCTATCCTCTCAATGCCAATGCACCCAAAGAGGTGTTCACCAATACCATAGGCTTCGAGCAGTTCCGGCACTTGATAATAAACCATTTCGATGCGGGTCGAGGACTTATCATGATTGACGACGCCACTTACACAATGGTGATCTTCGGCTACCGAACGGACCCTTCCTCAAATCTCTGTTTGCTTATTGGCGATCCCCACATCTCCAATAACAGAACTCACGAATTAACTGGGATCTACCAAGTATTCTTCGACTCCTCCGGCAAGCAACTAAAGAACACCCTCACCGAGGAAGAAAAGTCAAGCATGCAGTACGCTAGCTACAACAGTTTGTAGTTCGTGAGTACTCCATGGATGGTGCTATTCGCTGACTTCTGAAATGAAGCAAGTAATCAAAGTAATATCACCAGCGCCACGACTGTAGTTGCCACGGCGCACGCCCACTTAGACAGGTGTTGGCATATCGAATCGCATATTATACACTTGCTGGTTGCATCTGCCACGAATCCGTTTGAGCACATCGATATACACACTTTCTCTGGACTTATGAATTTGGTTAGGGCGCAGCTTGCTACGCAGATGTTCTTTTCCGGGTCGAAGTACTAGCCTTCCAAGCAGGTGCTTTTGCAATCCTATCCAAAGTACGGAGGATTGCATATGCACTTCCCCTTGATGCAGAGGCCATTGAAGTTGCACCAGTTTGGACAGCTCAACACTGCGCAGAACACATTGAAATTCTTTGGGCAGGAGAAGGTTAGGTCCTCCACTGTCATTTGAGCATCAGGTGTCGTGCATAACACAGTATTGGAACCCACAGTGACGTTGATAACCTTGAAGTCTTCCGAGCATCTTGCAGGATAGCATGCCGTCACTTTCTTGCCAGTTTCAAAACATCTGCTGTCAGCCGAGAAGGTAAGATAGCTGTTGCTGTGGTTCGGCGGCCCAACATTCTGTAGCTCGGGTGAGCCACAGATAGAACTTAGGTAAGCCAGCATCATATACGAGCCGCTAAAAAATGGTTCCGAGTTGGAGCAGTAACCCATATATTTCGAGTAGTAGTCGCAACCTCGAGATCCAGGCTAGCAGTATTCAGGACCACTGTTTTCCTCTGCTTTCGCAAATTTTGTTCCACGGTTCCTGCCCCAAGTAATATTCTCGCTCATATCGAGATCTACGTCGTAGTAGAATCCTGTATCCTTGAGCAAACTCAGTGTCAGTCTTGAAATTCGGAGACCTGGTGTCCAATCCGAAGCTGTCATTAATTCGTCCATAAACACCTTCCTTTACCAATGGCTAAAAGAGGTACCCGAACCTCCTTCATCCTCCAACAATGCTCCCACGATCTCATCGGTGTCAGAATCCGTTTGCGTGATGCCGAAGTGTTCCTGAACGAACTCAACGACATATCGTGTAATGATCATTTTCCTGAGTCCAACACTTTTCATCACTCGCTCCGACCCCAGCTTGGTGGAGCTGCTGGGATTGACATAGAAGTGAGCATAGAACTGTTGGTTGAAGCCAAGGATGTGCGTGAGCTAGTGCACCTAAATAACTTACCGAGTACCGTGATATAGATGTTTTGGTGAAAGGCTGCTGGTTTGTTCCAAGCAGGTTTTACAAAGGCTGCATTGAAGATGATGTAGCCATAGATTGGTCGTCTTGTTTTGATGCATGGACTGGCTGCTGCAACATAGCTCTCAGAATTGTTGCTCTCGATGATGATGAAGACCACCGTGTCGATTCGGGCCTGGTCAAATCCTTCCTTGACGTATTTATCGGGGACAACCATGCCGCCTTAAATTTCAAGCGCAATTACACGTGCCAGCAGATAAGGGATAGAGTGTGCTGCTGAAAGCCATTTCCGTCACTGTGATGACTCTTGAGTAGTAGCGCGATGCGACACCAAACATTGTACGGAGAATTCCTATGTCAATATTTGCGGGAGTTGTTGTAGGGAAATGCCCGAAGATTTGGAGAGGATGAGGCGTGCTGTGTATGAGCAACCGGCTGTCTTATTTAGTCGGCTCTACTACTGTTAGTGAAGGTGGGTCTTTCAGGTACCGTTGGCCACAGCCTAGGTGCTGCCGGGATAGCATTGGCAACAAAGAAAAAAGAACGAGCAGGCAAGCCCAAGGCGAGGGCATTCGTTCAAAATTCCAATTATAAGTCTTATTATTCGGAGCCTTCAGCTTGAAGACACTTTTCCGCGCCCGCAAAAGCAATAATAACAACGTAAATCGGACAACTTCCTCGCTAGTCTAATATTTGACATATTTCATCTCATCCTCAGAACTTTGATGATGGCTGTGAGACCGACAAGAGACGTGCAGGCCCAAAAGGTAGCATAGTCACGATGCTTTGCCGGTGTGAGATATGGCCGTTGAAAATCTTCTTTCGTTGATCGGGAGGGATAGATTTCCTTATCATGAATATCCTTGAAGAGCTACACGAAATATTCGGTATTCAGTGAGGTCGGCTCCATTCCGAATTCCCGCACAAGCTGCTTGAGGTCAATGAAGGGAGTAATACCTTCCTTTGCCAAATCCTATTTGCTGAATGATGAGGCTAAGTAGTCAGTTGATTCTCCGCCTCGAATCAACCCTCGTAGCTACCTTTCAACTCTTGTACTCATCAGCTTCTGCTTTGCATCTGCATTATCAGGAATCCATCCATCGAAAGCCACAATCTAATTTCTCTTTCCTGATAGATCAACGAACTTCAATGCTCTCATAACGCAGTACCCCAACCTTTATCCTCTTGCTCTGTTGATTAGCAAATACTGCTGGCTTAGCGTACCGTTACTCTTTACATATAAGAATGGTGATGGATTCGATAGTTCTCCCAAATCAATCGCCTCATCGCGATCTAATTGAGACGATATCACTCTCCATTTCTCTGATGACTTGAAGTACTTACTTGTTTGCCAGTAGCAAGCCCATACAGCCGATGCTGTGAGTCCACTAGTAAAGATTAGGTATCCCCACTTTTTAAATATGTTCATATCAAGTAATAACACCGAACCGGATTGGTGAAGACGAATGACACATTTATCGACATAAGAATGGCACATTGAGAGGAATCGAGAGGGGTTTAGCATCAGTTTGAATTCAAATCTTTCAAGCAATAAGCGCTTTCATTCAGTCAGTGCAATTTGTTGGGAGTTGGGTTAATCTTAGATATGAAGAGTGAATCTTCGCCATCAAGCCGTCGCAGGCTTCGTAGTCCAACCTAATCTTACTTATTGAAATAAGAAGTAACGACTCTGACAGAATCTATTGAGCAAAAGGATCATCCAAAAATGACTCATTGTCAATTCTTGAACTCCCGATGTTGGGTGCAGTCATCTCACTCCACAATATACTACCCTCGCAGGTTCCTTAGTCAAAATCAAAAATCGACGATCAGGGTGTGACACACTTGTCCATAGTTATGAGGCATCAATATTAGCAATCAATAAGCCATTGCAAACCGACGCAGCATCAACAACAGTTCGCTGGAATAACTCCCTTGACAGCTCCGCAACGGTCGCATAACTGCTCCACATCCTTACAGCCACTTGAGCAGACAGGGATTAACCAAAGGAAGAGGGTGGTCCAGAATAGGCAACAGCACCACGACCAGGCAGCACATCCCATAGTGTAGCGAGGGATACTCGGTCCTACGTGTCCACAGACAGGGCAAGCTGTACCTCCCATTCCAGCCTCAATCGCTATAACGCCCATCATGGGTGCCCCCATCACCGGGTCTACCCTTGGTGCTTGCATCATCTGAGGTGAGTCGTAGACAGGCGGGTACCCCATGCCTTGGTTCATCGGTGTATTGTACATACTCGATTGGTGGAGAGGAATTAATTATAATCAACGCAATATAGATTTGGTGATTCACTTGCCTTAAACTTAGATCCTCCAACGTAAATCGGCTCCAGCCTCAATATTTTTCCACTTGAAGCACCCAACAAAGCCTCAATATTTCGCCGCCTCAAACTTTAACAAATATAAGTTTAAACATTAACGATTAAGACATGAGTTAAACTGTGATCGAGAAGGCCTAGCAATTCCTTGAACTGCAAGAATAGGCTTGTCTGCAAACATATTGCTGGCCTCTTCAGTTCCTCACCACTGAAGCTTCAGAGAGATAGCATGTGCAGAAGCAGTCATCACTGCTGCGGGAATGTTACCTGCTCCTCAGTAATAATTTGGTTGATTCAGAGGGGGCTGTTAGCTACTTTCACTTATCAAGCAATTCGAAGTTGGGTGACCTGCAAGAAGCTGTGTAACGGTTGCATCGCAAAGAAAACCAATTCAACGCGGAAATGCTTCATCTAAAAGTATGCTGGTGGTTGTAACTTAGACTGTGGTTGCGGGACATCAACATTCCAATGAACAGCTTACTGCTCAGGTCATTGAACTGGGTGATCAGCTTCAATTGACTGTGTCGGGCAACACTGCTTTCTAAGAATAGCTGAAATCCCAGCGAGAGGAAATCATAGTACTCAGTCGAGAGTTGGAGTAGGCAAGGCATTCCAACGATGCTCTAACAGCTGTAAATACGCGATTCAGAGAAGAGTTGGAGTTATTAAACGAACAAAAGAACAAATTCGCCTTCCAACTTCATGAAGCAAACGATTATGCCGAAGGGTTTTTGATTCAACTCAAACGGTCCGGACAGGAAGCCACTGCAGAAAGATTATGTAACAACGAGCTGCGGTAGGAGCTGACGAGACTCAACGAAGATATGGAAGCGGTCGTAGATAGGCTTCACCTCTACGAAACGATAGTACGCGCCGCCGATAATAAGAAGCTCTCATGCAATTCAGAGTCCAATAAGGAGAACAACCCACAATTTATTAACCTAATACCCGCTGATGAGAGTCTCACAAGCCCCCGCAACCCCACCTTCAAAAAGCATCCAGTTTACGGAAGCTCATCATCCTGCCAGAAAGAATGTCTGAACGAAATCTATTTGAAGAACAGCGATGGTATGCCGTGTGTGAATTCAGGCAAGAGTTCGGGACCCAACCTCGCCATCAACATTGAGCACCGAATGGTTAACTTCTGCTCACCGATGCGCTTGGATACCAAGATTGCTGCTGTTGCCGATTTCAGCAACCTCCAACCCAGTGAAATCAAATCTGAATTTGACCAGGAGGATGCTCTGCACAATATCGATCCCTACCACTGCTTCTTCCAGTTGGTACAGTGAGCATTAAAGTAGCTTGTGCAATGTGCCAAACTCAACAGCCCAAAGTTTTCAGCAGCTGCTCTAATCGACCTATCTTAGCTCTGGTAGAACTTCATCGATAACCGTGTTCCAATGAACAAATGGTGCGCACGGATCGAACAATAGTTGAAGGTGAGGTTGTAGCAAAGACGGAGATGATTTTGTATACATTCTAATAGCCAATCAGAATATGTGTTATCTGCTTCAATCTGACACCGAACAATTATGGCCAGTATTCCACAGAGCTCAGGTTTGTCTAAATCTTTGATAATGGCTGCTTTAACTGTGCATCCAGCACACCACAATCATAACAACATATCATTTGGTTCGTCAAATGGAAGTGCATCCCTCAGAATCACCCTTCACCAACTTCGATACTCTCAACGAACTCTGCTCATTCCTTCGGCTTAAAGATAAGCTTGCGTTGGGAAGCACCAATCGAATGATCAATCGATTGATCGATGTCCATCTTGGCTACGAGATCAAACAGCAGGGTCTGACAATGGTCCCCGACAAGAATGAACGGCAAATCATGAAGTACAACCTCTGGAGGAACCTTCGTACCTCCAAGATCTCAACTGTCTTCGGCAAGGAATAATCGACGCATTACAACTTCCTCCGCGGCAAGAACATCATCAAAATCGATGCTGGAAAAAACTTCGTGGCCTTTCGCGATCATCTAAGCAACGTTTACTACACCAAGACCTCGATGCTCACCTCCAAGTATAATCCTAAAGTCAAGTTCGAGACGGCTAGTAACGTCAAAAAGGCATTTGGCAAGGGCAGTCGACTGTTCATTCTCTACAACGACGGAACAGTCAGCGTGGCGAGCCTCAACGAGAACAACGACGAGGTTGTGAATGCCACCGAGACACTTGAATGGACCAAGCAAGTTCCAGTAGTCGACATGGTCGTCAGCTATTCCTTCGCAATCTTCGTGCTGGGTTGCATCAAGGTTGCTGATGTCAAACGAAAGATCTTCCAAGAGGAGTATGAGGAGGATCCATCTTTGGAAGAGCTCCGGCAACAATCCGTTAAGATTCTAGCTCTCAACCTCGGAAACGCAAAATATACAGCAGTCAAGTACCCATACGATCAGCTAAAGTCGCTTTGTGTTGGCTGCAATACAGCCTACTTTGTGTCGCCCAAGAATGAGCTCTACCAGTGCTAGCTTCTCAACCTAAATGAAGGTCAAACTGAAATCTCTGTGAATTTGGTGCCATACTTCGAGAATAAGAGCATCGTCAAGGTCTGGTCAGGTTTCTACTACTACATCGTACTCTCTCGCAGTGAGGATGTCCTCAAGAAGTGGGATACCTCTAAGGTATTGGAATGGCTCAAAAAGGAAGGGTTCGATGACTTCATCAATATTATGCGAACTGAGAAGGTCGATGGCAAGAAGCTCCTTGAAATGGATAAAAAATATATGGCTGATGTACTGGGTATCACTAACTCCAACGTCCAACAGAAGATGGTTATGAGCATCCAGCAGCACCAATAAATCTCCTACCGAGGTGATGAACTTTATGGTTGGGGGAGAAACGACAGCGGACAACTAGGCAATACGATGATGCAATTCGCACACAAGCCTATCAAGATCAAGCTGCCTGAGTTCGCACGCAATGAGCATATCGAGGACGTGGTGTGCGGATGGCTGAATACCATTGTGACCAGTAGCAATGGAAGGCTGTTCATTACGGGAAAGGAAAATGAGAAGGAGAAGCCAAAAGAAGAGGAAATTTCAGACTAAGAACTCAAGAAGGACATCGAACGATAGAAACGTCGGAAGAAGAAAAGCGATGTTAACAGTGACGACGAAGTCAAGAACGAAGAAGTTCAAAGACCGAACGATAAGCGCGACAAGAAGAAGAAAGACTAAAAGAAAAAAGGCCATGAAGATAAACCACCGAAGGAGCCGAAGGAGAGTAAAGAGCACAAGGTTGATAAGGTCGAGGCCGAGTCTCGCTGGTTCGAATACAAGACAACACATGCCTTCGCAATCGATACAGCAAACGATATGCTGTTTATAAGTCAATTGGCCTTCAAAGAGGAGGATAGCAAGAAAAAAGTGAGAACTGCTAAGGCCGCCGTTGACAAGGTATTATGGGATCCCAACCTCGACAAAAGTGAATTTGTGGTGGGCTACTTCGACAAGTATATGGGTACCTTAGAGCTCCCCATCCAGTAATACCAGAAGAGTGAAATCAAGGAGCACAGGCTCCTCTACATGAAGAGAGGACCTGCAATCGTCTGGCATCGGGAAGACAAAATCGACTTGCTGTGATATCTACGCGACATATCCATTAATTAAACTATGGAGGCAAGTGAAGTTCTCAAGGCAAGCAGAGTTCTCTCTGATAAGTTCCTGGACTTTGTCAATCAATGCGTTAGTCCGTTCCACGTTGTGCACTGGTGCAAGGCCAAGCTCCTCGAAAGAGGCTTTAAGGAGCTCGTAGAAACTGAGAATTGGCAACTCGAGAAATCTGGGAAGTACTTCTTCACTCGTAACTACTCCACAATAGTCGCTTTCGATGTGGGAAAGGACTTTGATATCAACAACTCAGGTAACCTTCACCCATAATGTAGGCTTCAAGATTGTTGGAGCACACACCGATAGTCCCTGCCTCAGGTTGGCTCCCGTATCGAAGATGACGAGTTCCGATTTTCATCAGACCTGTGTATCGACCTACGGTGGTGGTCTCTGGCACACTTGGTTTGATCGAACCCTACGCATCGGTGGCAAGATCATCTACAACAACGGTGACGCCTACACAACCAAGCTCTGGGAAAGCAAGAAGGCACTGCTTAAAATTCCCAACCTCGCTATTCATTTGAGTTCAGATCGAGCTAAGTTTGAACCAAATACTGAGAGCCACCTCCGACCGATTCTCAGTTCTGAAATTTACAAACAACTGGTGAAACCCGAGGCCAAGAAAGAGAAGAAGGAGGATGAGAAGGGAATCTATAAGAAGCACTATGCGGGTTTGATCGACTTAATCTCCAATGACTTGGGGATCAACGCGGATACTATTCTCGACTTCGACCTCTACTTCGCTGATTCGAACCCAGCTGGTTACTTCGGTCTGAACGACGAATACATCAGTTCTCCCAGGCTCGATAACCTGTTTTCATCCTTCCACTCCATCAATGCACTGTTGGAATCCGAGAACCACGGGAAGTTTATTAACATGGTCGCATTATTCGATCATGAGGAATGCGGTTCCGAGTCTGCACAAGGAGCCAGCTCTAATATCATTAACCAGGCCCTTGAAAGGATCTTCAAACTCATGAGCGGAGATCTGAAGAACTCTGACGGATATGAGAAGATGGTTCAGAAATCTTTTGTGATATCCGCTGATATGGCCCATGGACTGCACCCCAACTATTCGGATAAGCACCAAAGCAACCATCGAGTTGAGATCAATAAGGGAATTGTGATCAAGACCAACGTAAGCCAACGCTATGCAACTGACTCAGCATCAGCTTCGATCATACGTATTGTTGCCGAGAAAGCCAGCGTCCCTGTTCAAGATTTCATCGTGAAAAATGACTCGCCTTGTGGAACCACTATCGGTACTTAAGTATCTAATTCAGGACCAATTATCTCCAGCAAGACTGGCATCAAAACTGTTGATATTGGAGCACCAATGTTAGGAATGCACTCCATCCGAGAGACCTGCGGAGTGCTGGATGGACTTCACTACAGCAACCTGTTCAAGTCCTTCTTCGCCAATTACGAGTCGATTAACCATACCCTGCTGCAGGGCTGACAGCATCGAACATCAATGAGTTACTAGTATCAGATATTAGAAGCACTTTCTTCCTGCTCAATGTCGATGTCTTCCACCAGCTCTTCTTCCATCTGCTCGACGGGGTTGAGTATTTCGTAGTTTCGTAGGAGGAGTACACCGTATTTTATGCTGTTCCTCGCAACCCTCACCAATATTTTCTTGCCTATGTTGCTACGTAAGTCCATGTTCAGACCCTTCATGAGAATAGCATTCATCGAACAGCTATGTCAACACGATATGCTACTATCCATCGGTAAGCACTAACTTTGCAGTGGAGGAAGGCTTGAGCAAACTCACGGTACCCGGCTCGGAGATGTTTTTGGCGGTGTATATCTCCAACAGTGTATCAACTTCCAATTGACCGTTCTCGACCATCCTGCTAATGACATTAGTGTTGGTGGCCCAGCTGCCCATTGGCATCATCAGTAGCCTTGCGAACGCCAGCTCAATATTGACCGCACCAGGAAACTACTGCGTGAGGGACACCTCATCACATCTCAAGTTGTATTGATGGTTGAGTTGGTCGATCAAATCTGAGACAGTACTGCTCATTTAATTAATTATAAAACTAGCGGCTAACGAACATATATGAACGATCAGCAGAACGACAACAACCTGTACAATATATTCAAGGGCAGCGGGACGAACCGTCGACCTCGAAAGGAGGATTCAAAAGGTAGGTCATTATGCAATGTAGAGAATGAAGGGCGACCCTCTTACCTACGCAATTTTCAGCAAAAGAGCAAGGTCGACAAGGACCAAATCCAGAATATATTCAACGAAACAGGCAACAGCATGGAGAAGATTCTCAACAGCTCGATGAGCCACATCGAAAAGATTATTCAGGGGCTGGACGAACCCGATAAACGACCAACCGTCTCGGTTCAGGAAGTTCTGCGGCAGAATGTGCAGCTCAAGGAAAGCCTCGCCAAGATGAAGAAGATCCTGTAAGAAGAAGTTTATTTAGAAAGGAAAAATTGGAAGCAGGTATTGGGAAACAACGTGAAGAGCTTTCGAACACCCTGCAGGAATACATTTCGCTCATCACCAAACTACTGCAGGACAAAAATGACTTGACCAATAGGCTGGTGGAAAGGGAGACTCAACTCAAAGAGCGGGATCAGGAACTCTTGGCCAAACACTAATCCATGCGGGAGATAAATGCTAAGCTCAAAAAGGAGTTGGATAAGAAGAGCTCGTAGCTGGCCAACCTCAATGAAAGGACGAATGAATTGATGCTCACTATCCAGCAGTATGAAGATGAGGATACCAATGCACAGGCTGAATTCAAGGAGATGAGCGATAAGGTGAGAGAGCTTGAAGAGAAGTTGGCTGCATGTTCGAAGCATCATTCAACGCAGCAATCCGGCTTACTGTCTAAGGCTGTGCCCGTAGTATCCCAGGATTCGTAGCATAGCTTCGGCTACCAGGAGCAACGTTCGGAGAAGTTTGAAGCCCAATAGAACAAGATTCAGACTTTGATTGAACTGCTCGAGAGTAGCCAGCAGGAGAACTGTAAACTACGAGAGTAGCTCGCGACAGCAATAAAATCCCGATAGCAACTAAAGGAGGAGTACGAAGGAATGATTGCTGACTTGAAAGCCTAGAACGACTAGGAGTTTATCGAGTACGAGAAGGCTGTGAAGGAGACGCTTGACAAGAAGGACGACTGTATTGAAAGGCTGAACACCATTATCGACAGTCTACGCAGCAAGAAATCTGTCTCCTGAACCAAACAGTGATATCTCTCATTCTTGACCTAACAAGTACAGCATCACTCCAGATCCAACTCGATAACTTCAATCTACTTCTGCAGCGTTACGTTAGACTTGCGGCAGACGGCGGCGGAATGCTTTCTCTGGATGCTTTCCTGGTTCGCCGAACTTTGTGAGTGCGCCTTATCGCTGCGAGCCAACTATTCCCTTGGCTGTTCGCAGGTCTTGCTTTTTACAATTGGCTCGCCGTTTTATTCTTTGGATTAGTCACCACCTGCAATGACTTCTTTTCCAGGTTTCATATTTCTGAGTCCCTTCATGATTCTGTCGAATCTTTCCTTCCACGGTTCGGTGTAGCTGGTTCCGTAGTCCACAAACAGCTCCTCTCCTGGCTGAACATCACGCACAGTAACAATAACAACATCAGTCTCGTTCTTGATGAAGCGGCAGTTTGCCATAGTGCAGGGCATATGATTGAGCATCCGAGTGAAGTTACCGTAGAAGGAAGAGTCAATATCGACGTTGTTCTTTGATTGGAAGCTATAGCTACTGTGGTTCATCATCTCTTGATAGCGTGAACGTAACTACATGCCCTAACTATGCTCGGATCCGCTGAGGAGCTCTCCAAGATAGGAACCAATCACGGTTCCTCGTTTTATTGGCGTAAATGTAAAAATTCCCCCACCATCGCAGACGTTCGACTTCGATAGGAAATATTTAGGAGGCTTTGGTGGTCCTTCAATGATTGCAACATCGTCTGATTCATTTGTTGGCGCCCCAACTTCGAACACCTCCAGCTCCACTTCTATTGGCTAGCGTTCGAGTACGTGTAAGTCGAGTGGTGGCTACCCCAATATCTTTCGGATACAAAAGTACAGTTCGAGGCAGGTTGGCTTGTTTCCCTTGGCAGTGCCCCAGAGTATTACGCGAAGCATGCAGTAGCTCATCGAATGATCAATCACACATTTGATCTTTTCGAGTTCAGCCTGGACACTCTTTTCCAGCCGATTAGCAGCATCATTGACTTCGAGGAGCTTTGAATCGGCCTGCCCTTCATACGCACACTTGATAAGTTTGCTGCGTTGATGCAATGCGCAGTTTACTTCATCCTCGCATGGCAGCTCCGTATCGAGCTTCAGCAGTTGGAGCTGATTTGAAAGTTGGAAAGCGCCAAGTTTAATGGGCCTCCTCACTTCCTTGCCCAGCCTGTTTGGGTGGGATGGATGGTCCCATGAGTCATAGCGTGAGCACACTTCGCAATAGAATGGCAACCACTTGTTCAGGTCAGAAGCAAGATCCTCCCTGCTGATTCCCTTGAAGAAGTACTCCAGCTATTTGTTTTGGTCAAGCAGGGATTGCTGAATCGAAGGGATTTCTTCATGGATGCAGTATTGAGTGTATTCCTACAAATTGCCACCTGGCGTTCCTATGGTGGGCTGAATGCATCGCCTCAGCTCATGTAAGTCGACTCTTTGCTCGATGTTCAACCCCACCGTCTGTATATCCTCGTAATAGCAAGTCTTGAACAGATCACTCTCGTTGATGGCTAGTGTAAACTGTGTCTTATTCGATTTCCTAAGTGCTTTCCGAAGACCAGAGATGGCTGGATTGCGAGAGGGATAGCTCAACTGCTGTGCCAGGGTTGATTGCATGAGCTTTTCATAACGCTGCTTGAAGCGTGAGGGTTGCGGCTGCATCGGAACTCCCCCGCAAATTTAAGCATAATAAACATCAGCTACAAGAGCGGTAACATCAACGGGCTGGATGGCGCACTTCTAGGAGTTGAATTTTCGAGCGTTGTTTGTACAGTGCCAGCGGGTCTTTTGCTTCAAGCTTGTCGATGTACCCTGCCTCCAATTTATCACTGACTCGTAAGCCATAAGACTCAATGATAGACTCCAAAGGAGTAGAAGTGAGTCCAAGCTCCTGTGAGAGTGTGCTGTAGAAGAGAAGAAGCCTTCCGTCCTTTCTAAGATGTTTTTCTAAACTCACAGATAAAGAGTACGTGAGAATTTGAGCAATCCATGCAGGAATTTCTGCTTCTCGTCATATACTCCGTCCTCCAGGCCAATCTATTGCGACAGCTTCTTGGCGACAATCCATGGAGGATTGCTGATAATCAAGCTGTACTACTTGGGAAGGCTATTGGTCAGTGCGAACATTGGGTAGTCGCTTTAGCCAGTTATGCTGAATTCCAAGGCCTTGAAGCTATTTATCTTGAGCCTTGAGGCATTCATATTTGCAGTGAACACTGCTTGCGCGTTGATGTCGATGCCGATCAGCTTGCAGTTGTTCGATGCCCGCTTGGCTAGTAAGAATGACAGGATGCCGCTTCCAGTACCCACATCTAAAATGCTGTCTTCGTTGGAGCAGATTCCCTTGTTCATAAGGTATTTATCCAGCATTTCCAGGTAGTTCTGTCGGGTAGGTAGCCATACCTTACCAACGGGGTAGATGTGAGCACGAAGGAGCTAGATAGGCACACCCTTGCTCTCGTAGTTCTTCTGCGTGTTTTGACTGATAAACTCTCTGAAGGGATGCCACACGGGGTAGTGATGAAGCTTCTCGTTTTGGTCTAAATCAAGGATGCCAACCCTATCCTCAAACTGTCTGGTTTGTTGCTGAACGCGCCTACTCATATGGAACACCTCCGATGGTGTTTTGCACTTCTTGTAAGCATCTTCATACTTCCTTTCCAACAATCTTTGGAAGGCAGTGTAGTTTTGCCTCCTGTTGGCTACTGGCGTTTTGATAGAAAACAGGTGCAAATGGTCGTGGAGCATGAGGGAAGCGGGTGTCCACGCATGATGGATAAACAGATCCTTCTCCTTTAGAACTGTTCGTTGGTGCTGCGGCTGAATAGCCATATTGTAGGATGCAGTCTCACCCAAAACAACACCGCCATCTAGTTTCTTGAAGGTTATTGGTTAAGCTTGCTGATGCTCAGCATGATTGGGTTTCTTTTGCTGTTCGTCGGTGGTTGATAGGAAGTGCTGGAAGCGGCTAAGCAAGCCAACCCTCAATGCCGTCGATCGTGAGCTGATCATACATAATATACTCCACGAGTCAATAATATTAATGGCAGGGATGCAACTCATACCCCTGCTGCAGGAGCAACGGGAGTTCCGTATGCCAGAGATCAACCAGATTGTCGTGAATCGCGACTTCATCGGACTAGGGAAGGAACTTGAAGAGAAACGGCGAGAGCGACGTATAGCCGATGAACAATCAAGGTCCCTTGAAAGCCATGTACAGTCACTCGAGCGAGAGCACAAGAAGACCGTGAAGGAAATCAATAGAAAACATCGATTGATGCAGGATATGCTGGAATTGAGACAAAGACAGGATGAATAGCGCCAGTTTCGGTAAAAGATGAAAAGGCTGAAAGAAGAGTAACTGAAATCACTTCACCACCGAGCCCTAGAAGAAAGAGGCATACATCAAAAGAATAAGCAGCAAGCCTTCTAACAAATCCTGGAACTGAACCGAAATTCCTTTGTGTAGGGTCGCACCAACCGGCGTGCGAGGGAGCAGGCCAAAGCAGTGAATAAGAAGGTGGATCTGAGTTAGAAGCAGGAGATTGTGGAGCAGGTGACCAACATGAAGCAGGCAGGAAGGTTGAGTGTTGTGAGGTATAAAAAGTAACGAAACCAGGAATATATCGACGAGTACAAACGTCGGATGGGATTTGAGAACCTAAAGAAGAGCTGGAAGGTTGACTTTATGAATAGCTTGGAAGAGAGGGAGCATGAGCTCATTGAAAAGCTACAGAAGTCGAACCAAGTGCATGAGCAGCTACAAAAGTCCTTTGAGAAGAAGAATGAAATGGACCTGCGCGAGCTATAGTCCTGTTTGATGGGAGGTACCCTCGAAACTAAGACGAGCCGAGCCTCTTCCATCCGCTCTGGATCGGACTTTAAACGATCTTTGCTGCAAGGTCGCTCCAGAGATCGGTTAGATATTGACCAGTACCTACGAAATAAGCAAATATTCAGCACCACTATGTAGTTAGCTTTGAGTAGGCAGAAAAAGGATCAGAGCAACTAAATAAGTACAAAAGACATAGACGCCACCCCTACACCGCTGAGTCGTTCACACTCTCCTGAGGCAAACAACAACAAGGAAGCTCCAGGCAACACAAGTATGCTCACCAAGCCTTGGGGGGTTGACATAGAAGAGGCTATTCAGAGCAACAGCCAAGACAACCTGGATGAAGATGAACAGCATCAAAGCACATAACGAAGGCATAAACGTAAGCGAAACCTGCACGCCAATCGGTACAAGAACTATGAAATATTCTGATGGATTGAGTTGTCACGCCAGTTGTGTGTTTTTGTCAGTTGGTTGCTTTGACAGGGGTACGACCATAAACTCATCGGTCATCCTATAGACTTGCTCGATTTTCATCTTAAATGATGCTTTGGGGTTGATGGAGAGACCAAATAGCCTGACGAATTCTATCAGCATGATCTTGATCTCCAGCATGGCCAGCTTCTCGCCGATACAGTTACGCGGTCCAGCCGAAAATGTCAGGAAGCTAAAAGGGCTCATTAACTCAGCATTGCTCCAGCGTTCAGGAAGAAATTTCTCGGGATCAGGAAAGTTCTTTGGATCGTTCATTATAGTCTTGATACCCAATCCAAAGTAGGTGTTTATTGGGAAGGTTTCTCCACCGAGGGTCACCGGTTATTTGTTGTAGCGTGGGAAGAGATCGAAGGCAGGTGGGTACAGCCTTGAGACCTCCTTAACGAAGTGAGTGAG
>ERZ724508.308-NODE-308-length-35561-cov-5.238720_pt1 | contig 35561 bp, 26 predicted proteins | sample MGYA00376041_ERZ724508 | MGnify/ENA primary metagenome ERZ724508 (study PRJEB28724, sample SAMN07190887) | wastewater metagenome | isolation source: effluent of sewage treatment plant in Hong Hong | place: USA: Christiansburg, Virginia | collected 2016-03-01 ...
GATTCAGTTCAATATTTAAATGATTTAAATAAGTCAATCCTGCTTGACAAGTTTTTATCCGAATCATATTTTGAAAGATCAGATTTTTGACGATTCATTGATTCGGAAAAATCTTTAGATGATATTTCTATATATATAAATCTTAATCCAATAAGTTTAGATGGCTATTTTTGTCGTGGATTAATTTACGAAGATTTAAAACTTTATGATTTAGCTATTTTAGACTTTAAAAAAACATATAGTCTAGGTGGTTATGATTTTGCTTATTATGATGACTTGGCAAGAATTACATATAAACAACAAAAGTATTTAGAATCAATTAATTATTACACGAAATCAATTAAAATTCATCCTTCAGGCTTGAGTTATAAAGGACGGGGGATTTGTTATTACAAATTAGATGATTTTAATAAGGCAATACCTGACTTAGAAAAAGCTGTAGGAGTAATCGATAATGATGATACGTATTTCTTTTTAATTAATAGTTCAATGAAAATTAAAAATACTGTCAAAGCATGTGGATATTTCAATGATGCAATTAAGAACCAAAGTTTTCTATTAACAGAAGAGTACTATAAAGCAATACTGATTTTAGATGGGAAATGCAAGTAATACCTGTTGCCAACAATTAGTTTGCATTTATTGTAGGCTTCTTTGTTAATATTGAGATTGGCGCATTAAAATCCGCGCAAATTGATTAAATTTAAAAGGTTGCGCGGGTTCGGCGTTTAGGAAAGCGCAGCGCTCTTAAAGCCTACAACAAAAGCCACTATCAACGTTAGGGGTAATTAAAGTAAATGAAACAACTTACAACATATTTTTACGAATTTTTGATTGTAGTACTTTTAGGGTCCTGTATTTTGCCTAGTACTGATAAAATTAAAAATTTAGATAATCCTGACAATTCGATAACAAAAGAATTTGGGATTGACATAGATGGGAAAATCATTTATCAATTTTATCAGAAATATGGCTTTTCGGATTTTGAAGAGCAATTGATTTTGATTGTTAAAACAAATACGGTTGACTTTCTTACGACTAAACTTCCGTTCGATTCTCTTGAAATCAAAAAACTAAATAGAATAGATTTGAATAAATTTATTATTGACAAGCCTATAAATTTTGATTCTGAAAAGACTATTCAATCTGATATTAGATTAACGTCTAAAGAATATGATGCCAGAAAAAATGACTTGGTTTTATATAATAATGGTAATTATAAGTTGATCCATAACGATTCGATTGAAACAATTTATGTATACGATTGGCTAAATGGATTGATGTATATCGAATCTAAAAAAACATTATTAACTGCCCCTAACAATTAGCGGTATTTATTGTAGGCTTCTTTGATAATTTTGAGATTGGTGCCTTAAACTCTGCATAATTTGATTAAATTTAAAAGCTGCACAAATCCTGATATTCGCCACAGCGAAATGAATGTAGGAAAGTCCAATTCTTGCAAGGTTTGTATTCACGATAACCAACACCGTTACCTCCAAGCTGAAAAGCAAACCATATGTCAATAGAAAACATACCTGAAATGTACATTAAGAACAATCAAGAAAATCCTGATTTGTTTGTATATGATTTTAAAATGACCAATGATGTTGTTAAAAGCAAGGTCAATTTAGGTATGAATATGTTTAGCTTTTTACAAGTTGGGAAAAAGCAAGTACACTTTGCCGGAACAGCAGTTGCAGTAAACAAAGATCAATCGTTGCTGTTAAAAAAAGGGAATTGGCTGTGGACAGAGTTATTAGATACAGAAGCTATTTATTACTGTAAGCTCTTTTTCTTTTCAGAAAATAAAATAAAAGAGTTTCTAGAAAAACACACCAAAAACCTAAAAACCGTTCAAGAAGAAACGCCCTATTTTATCATCGGCAATGATGCATACATAACTTCTTACCTAAATTCATTATCTACCATTAGTGAAGCACCACCAGTTTTTTTGCAGAATTTACTTTCAGTAAAATTTGAAGAATTGATGCTCTATCTTCTACAGAAATATGGGAAAAAATTTGAACTGTATCTGCATTCTTTAATCGTTATTGAAACGTCACCTTTCAAAGAAATTGTAGAAAGTAAAATTCATTCGAATCTAAAATTGGAAGAAATTGCGTTTTTATGCAATATGAGTTTGTCTACGTTTAAACGTTATTTCATAAAAGAATATAACGAGTCGCCCGGTAAATGGCTACAAGATAAACGACTTCAAAAAGCAAAAGAACTGTTAAAACAAGGGGATTTAAAACCGTCAGACATCTATTTAGATTTTGGATATAATAACCTTTCAAACTTTAGTGCTGCCTATAAAAACAAATTCGGATTTAGTCCAAATCAGACTTCAAATGAATAGTGCTTTTGAAATTTGACCTTTTTTCATAAGCTATTGAACTGTTTTAGTAACTCCACAGGATAACTCTGGTGGTACCTTTGTATCAAATTTATTTTCATACTAAAACAAGAAATTATGAATATTACATTAGCACAAGCAGAAAAAGCAATTGCAGCAGCAAAGCAAAAATCTATAACAATTGATACAAAAATGAACATTGCAATTGTAGATGCAGGCGCAAATTTAGTAGCATTTGCACGTATGGACGGAGCTTGGTTGGGTTCTTTAGACATCTCAATTAAAAAAGCAAAAACAGCTCGTTATTTTGATATGAATACGGGCATTATTGGAGAGTTGTCTCAACCTGGTCAACCCTTATACAACATTGAACATTCGAATAATGGATTGATTACGTTTCCGGGTGGTGTGCCAATTAAAAACGCAGCAGGCGAAATTATTGGAGCTATTGGAGTAAGCGGAAGTTCGGTTGAAAACGACCACACGGTTGCAGCGGCCGGAGCAGTAGCAATCTAATATCCTGCCTTATTTAAAATTAGTCCAACCAATGAGGAAGGTTGGCCGAAAAGGCACAACCTTGGCGACTTAATATAGGACTAAAATAGATTTGGATTTGGTATCATACCATGCAGATTCATTTAAAGAGGGTGATTTTTTTTAATCACCCTCTTTAAATTTTATTTTTTTGATTGCGTTTTAGTTTTTTTTCGTGGTTGAATCTTTTCGACCAGATTTTAGGTGGTTGTCCGAAAAGTCATAACCACGGCGGGCTGTGGCGTACATGGATAGTTGATTTTAATACGTAAGTTCAAAATTACGCGCTAACTTTTTCAGTACCCCTTAATTTCTACTACAAAATAGTCGAATTTCAAATAAGGGTATATCATAAGCTAAGCACCAAACTACCCGTTGTTGTGCTTTTTCTAGCCAACAACCGAGCAAGGTCAAAATATATTTTAAACTATTATGACCTTAGATTTGGTATGCCTCCTAATTAGTCAACGATTACTTTTGCTCTGTACGTATATCCATCTTCGGTAAGCGATTCAAGAAATAATAATCCTTTGAAAGAAGTTTTAATATCATTGGAATGGAATTCTTCAACTTCGCCTAATAGGTTAATCACTCGTGTTGAACGAATAGCTTTGGAGAATTCAATTTTAAACGAACCGTTAGAAGGGTTTGGGTAAACAATAATATGTTGGCTTTGATACAGTTGTTTCGGTAGAGAAGTAGTTACATCTCCTGAAAATTTTTGCACAACGTTATTAATCATATCTATGATAAATAAACTGCCATCTTTTGAATCTAAGGAACATATTTTTATAGTTATGTAAAAGTATTAAAATAATCAATCGATACACGGGTGGATTATCGGGTTCTTTCAATTCTGCTAGTTTCTCATCGTGTTTTCTGGCACAAACACGGTGAAGGGCACGTTTGCGGAGTATTTATATGGGTACGTTTGCCAACAATGGTGAAATTATTGTAAATTTCAACCTTAGCTAGACGACTTAAAAAATGAAAATAAAAAGCAACTCGTATTTTAAAGACGAAAAGACAGATTTGAATTATTTTGAAAATTGGGTTAAACAATTAGAAGCTATTAACGGCAGGCAATACGAGCGTTTTGAAATTGAAACTTCGCTAGGTAAAACCCATGTTTGGGGATTGAATACTAAAGAAGAAGACTTGGAAACCTTAGTGATTTTTCCAGGCGCTAGAACAACCGCTTTAATTTGGGACTTTGACAAAGGACTTGATAACTTAAACCAGAAGTTTCGCATTTTTATGGTAGAGACCAATGGACTTCCAAATTTAAGTACGGGCGATACACCAGATATCAAATCGTTGGATTATGGATTTTGGGCAGATGAAGTTTTAGTTCAATTAAAAATTGAAAAAGCATTTGTCGCTGGTGCATCCTTTGGTGGTCTAATTGGTATGAAACTTGGTATTGTGAAACCCGAAAAAGTTAAGGCTGTGTTTTTGTTAAATCCCGGTTGCTTACAAGCTTTTTCGTTGACGCTTAAAAATCTATATTTTAATCTTCTTCCTATACTAAAACCAACTGAAAAGAATGTGTTGAAATTTCTTGATAAAGCTGTTTTTTCTAAGCCCACCCATCAGCTCTCGGCAGTGGCAGAAAAGATGTTAGTTGACTACGAAGTTTTTGCCATTAGTCGCTATAAAGACAACACCCAAAAGCCTTATTATATGGATACGCAATTGGATCAAGTAACGGTTGATACCTACCTGCTTGAAGGGGATAAAGACGTATTGTTTCCATTTCAAAAATCTATTGATAATGCCCAAAAACACCTTAAGACATTAAAAGCAACAAAAGTATTTAGTAATGTAGGACACGGTATTGAAACCTACGACAAAGCGATGAATTACATTGGGGAAATAATAAAAAACTACCCAAACTAAAACCAGAGTAGCGTAAGCTAATAAACATAAAAAACCAAGCCACACAATGCATACATTTATGGTAGACATCCTTTTACAAGGAATAGATACTGACACTCGATTGAACTTATTACCTAGAGAACAAGATCTGTTAAAAGAATGGGAAGACAATGGAACCCTTCTGGCTTCTTACCTAAAAGGCGATACCTATGGCATTTACTTGGTTTTAATGGCTGCTGACAAAACAGATGTAGACAATAAACTTGCAACACTGCCATACTATCCCTATATGAAAATTGAAATCAATACATTAAAGTAGTACGTCACTAAACGTAATTTGGATCAATAATTACGGTACCTAAGGGGCTTTTAAACGTAGTAGAGTCTCTCTTTCTTACCGTATGCTGTGGCACACAAAACACGGTAAGAAAGAATTGAATTAAGTGGGTATTTAAAATGACTCTATAGAAGTCTAAATCCAAACTAGAGTACACAAAAAAAATATTACCCGATGAAACAATACTATCGTTCTTCATTCCACACCCACTACGATTATGAATCCATACCTTGAAATGCTTGATGCTGCTTCTGGTATTCGGCTTGAACCCATAGAATTTATATATACCGAACAAGAAATTGATTGGGATAATAATTGGCTGCGCACCTTGGTTACGGTGAAAGCGAACGATTTTTCTGAAACTTATGAAGCGAACTTTTTGACTTTAGATTTTGAACGGTTCAAACAAGAGTTACTGCTTTTAAATACCGATAGCTGTGCCTGCGCAGTTTTCTGCGGACTAGAAGATCAACTGGAAATCGCAATTACCAGAGCAACGCCCGATTCATTTTTTGTGCGTATTCGTTCCAGCGATCAAGTAACGAATGACGCAATGCCAGTGAGCTATGAACTTACACTACAACAAGCAACGTTAGATGTATTGATTTCTCAACTCCAGATGATCACAAAAGCATTTCCTATTAGAGGTGATTTTACTATCAAAAATAGTTAAGAGAATTGTTTATACAGCACACCAATACAAAGACGGACTGAAGAGCGTATGAGGGTTATGGTTGGTGTGTAACAAACTAGGGTGCACTGACCCCTACCGGAGTCAGTGCTTAGATTGGAAGAGTTGTAGTTAATCAAAGATTAAATTCTTCCACCTTGGTTTGCACGTTCACCTCTCAGCACAGCCAGAGCGAATCAACATGGAACTGAAATGTAATTTGGTATACTTTTCTTCACGGTGTGATAGGAATCAATTCAATCTTTTTTTAGTATATTCACCTCTTGTATAGTTCATATGTTTTGGTATTAATTATCTTGACGCATTGTGTTTGCCTGCAATACTATTCAACAATAAAAAGAGTTGAAGCAATGAAATGAATGCGATGCTTTGTTTAAAATTTTATCTGTCCCTATTTTGAAATCATATACTACCTATACTAAACTAGATCGCCCGTTTTTCAGCTTATCCGAAATTATAAGTTTTCCCATTTTTCCAATCGCTGCCATTGCATTGGTATCATTCGGTATCTTGTTTTTTGTTGGGCTTACGGTCATGTTGCTAGCCAATGTGGCTATTTCCGTCGTGTTGACGTTTATTTTCCATGGACTGAAAAACGCATCGCCCAACGGATCACGAAATGTTCATTCGGGTATTCCAGGTTTGATTGTTATACTTTCCTTATTACCTACTTTTTTAGTGATTCTTGGCATTATATTAATCACCAATGTTGGCGTCTATATTGGTGTTACGTTTTTGCATACAGGCGTTTTTTACGATTTGTATTTTTATATCTGGTTGTTTGTACTGTTGGGTGTACCTATTTTATATTTTGTAGGTATTGAATTGAACTATCGTTTTCAATTATATAAGCAGGCCTATTATTTTACACCCTTACCGTTAGATATTATACACGATTACGAATTGCTAACAACAAATGTGGCATTGGCTTTTCTGCAAACTGAAAAGAAGTTGATGGCAACACTTACTGTGGGTATTCGCAAAGATGTAGAACATATTGGCAAGCTGATTGGCTTGTCTGTATCGGAGCGGAATAACTATCTGTATGAACCTATGTATGGTGCAAGGGTATATATTCCTAAAGAAACGAATCGGTTGAGAATTTCTTGGTATTCGGTTATGGAAGATACGTATTATGAAGACGAAATTGATTTTCCATTTAATTCACTTGTCTATGTAGAGGAAAAATATCCCTCGGACGTCTCTAAATTTTTGCGTGGTAAAAAAACAGATCGTGTAACACTTGCGTTGTTGAAGGGTGGAAGGATTGAACTTTTCAACAAGCAGCAAATTTTGTTGGAGCCCGTGCTTCTGAAATCAGTTGTGGTTTCAGAAGAAAAGAAAAAACATCAGATTGAGTCGTTGGCTTATTTGTATCCGAAAAAAAATCTGCCTAAGCAAATTGAGGTCATTAACAAATCACATACAATTGAAAAACGAGCGGAGCTTTCAAATTTTCAATGCAACTGGCAAATCACAGGTACAGGTCTTGTGGGGCATAATATAGAAATAAAGGATGTTCGAAATAATTATAGGACAAGTGATCCGATTCCATTCACTATTTTTGAACGGCGACCATTACCGATATTTTTTGAAATTGATTACCGTAAAAATACATGGCTTCATATTTTTATTGATGCAGAGAAATTGTTTGGTCTGATACAAGCAGCATCCGATAAAGAAGTAATGCTGAGCTTTGACTTTGCACTTGATGTGGAGACAGGGGCTGCAAAACTGACAATTAAAAATAATGACATTGTTTTGCCTTTTACTGCCTGGGAGAAAAAAATAATTGAACACCGGTGGAAAGAAGCCAAAGAAGAAATTATACAAGATAATGCGTTTATAATTAAAAATAATTTCTTAAAAGAAATTTATGAATTGCTTGTTGCTAAAGAGTATGTGGGAGCACAACAGGTATGTAAAAAAGCACTGGAAGCATATCCCTATTTTCCGATGATTTATTTTTACGAAGCACGCTTACTTTGGTATACGGATGGCTGTGAAGCTTGCTATGCAAAGAAACCGTATTTTCTAGAGAAAACAAAAACGGATCCACATGCATTGGCTCATATCTATAATCATTACGGTTGTTTGTATGATGAAGAAAAGCGTTATGCCGAATCGCTTGCGTGTTTTCAAAGTGCCCATGCCAGTTATCCGAAAGAAGTAATATATGTAGCTAATATTGCAGAAGTATATTATAAAATGAAGAATGCTAAAAAGGCATTGCACTATGCAAACAAATGTATCGAGAAAGAATTTACATCGGAGATGGTGGAAGAAATTATTGCAAATAAAGGAGTGATGGTTTAATAATGGTTTATACGAGTTCTTTTCAAGAACAAATTAATACATATCTATTGTGGCAAAAATAACATTAAAAAAAACACAGCAGCTTGTATTGGAAAACTCCAAGCAGGCGCTAATCAAAACCATTTCGGAAAGCATGATGAAGCAACCGGCCGTAGATGATGAAATAGCCTGGCTGTTGTTGGAGTTTACGCTGGAATATCCGTTTCCGCCAACGATTGGTTTTGCGCAGAAAGAAGAACTCGAACGCATAACCAACCCCGACGAACATCCGCTTGTTTGTTATAACAATGCCGATCTTGAATATTTTAGCGAGAACCAAAATATTAATCTTGAATTCGATCCGTATCAAGAATTGTTTGATACAGCGGATCAACTGTTAGAAGAAATTGAATACGAAGACAGGCAGCCATTTATATTTCAGTTGTATGTTGATGTGTGTAAAGCCTTGATGCTAGAATCTGTCAAGTGGACACATCTCAATCTTGCTGCTGATTTTCATGTGACCGCGCAGGATTATGAGATGTTCGATGGGATAGACTATCTTAAAAAGTTGTTGCCAAAGAAAACCTTCAATAAAATTCAGAAAAAACTTGATGCATACGATAAGAAAAATAACGATGTGTATGTAAATGATGAAACCATCATTAAAGTTAATGCAGTTATAGCGCAGGAAGCCAATCGATATGAGGAGCTACTTGCAACACTAGCAATGGATACATTTGTTGATATCTATACGGTTGATGAAATTTATTTTATTCAACCGTATTATGTTGAAATGCATATGCACAAGCGGGCTGATGATATTGATTGGGAGCTTAGTAAGAATAGACCTGAAAATCAATTGTTTTATTATCACTATAAACTACGTAATAATGTTCCACAGTTGGTAGATTATTACCATGAAGGTAAGCTTATATGGAGGCGTATTTTTCAAGAAAAGGGAGGTGTGTTTACTGCTTATAAGTTTTTATTAAAGAGCGGAATACCTAAATTTGATTCGTATGCAGTATTGAAACCAATTTCTGATGATACGGATATATATGAAAAATATTCAGAAGGTCATTATAATGAAACAACGTATCATAAAAATGAGAAACAACAAATTATACATGCAAGGTATCTTCGAAGTATGTTTTTTGTTGGTCATAAATCGGACGCAACGTTTGAATATGATTTTGAATATAAGAATGACGAGTTGTTTCAAATTATAGGTCTGAATGAGAATGGTAAAAGGACTGTTTATTATTGTAAAGATGAGTCGTTTATGGATGAAACCATAAATGATTTTATTGAACATATTTGGGCGTTTATGCATTCGAAATTGAACGGTCGATCCCTAGAGAATCTGGATGCGGTAGTGTTGGAATATGATCAGACCTTAGCGCTTTATTTTAATATCCATTTGGTGTTAAATAAGCAGATGGTAACTATTTCTACCTATGAACAATATGAAGATGATTCGGCAATGATGAATCTTACGGTGTATATGATGAAGAGTACCAAGTCTGCTCTTTTTGAATATATGACTAGAGAAAAGGCTGCAGGCTATATGAATGAAACGCATACACGCCTTTGTTCAACGTTGTCGCAACGCATTACAGATACGTTTCAGGTGTCGGTTCCGGTGGTAACCAAATATATACATGATGCATTGGATTTGTAGCTGAGGCTAGCGGCTATACCCCTTAAGATTTGATTCATTTAGAACCGGCAATTCATAATTCATTTCGCCACAGCAATTCATAACTAATCATTCATAACTCATAATTTAAAAAAATGGTCTTAGGTGTTTATTGGTATTATGGTTTTCCGACAGATTTGTATACGTTCGAATTCTTAAGCTATCGGAAAGGGCTCGGTGGGCATGCAGATGCTCCAGCAGAATTATTGGTGAATGTTGAATCGGATAACGTAGATTCGATTGTTGAATCGCTGAGAGCGCTTGTGGCGAAATATGACGCTGCATTTGTTTTTATATATAAGTTGGGTAACAGCCTACAAATTGGCACCGGTAGTTACAACATGCATGATTATGAATTTGAGGTTGCACGTAAAATTGAAGCCATCTTAAAAGATGCACAAGCGATAAAAGTAGAACAGCATTATCTGAATGATGCTGAATTGATTCGCTTATTTCATGAAAAAGACAATGCTGCTTGGACACTCAAAAAACACTTTGATCGGGTTTCTTCTTCCATGAAGAAATACAATGCAGAGACTGCCTGTCTTCGTTTTGATTGCAATATTGCGGCAAGTGATAAGGAAGGCTTTTTAAATGGATTGCTAGCTGTTACAGAAGCTGCCAATATTCATGCGGTATTTTATAAAGAAAAAAAATGTGGTGATCGATATAATTTGATGGTCTTTTTTACAAATGGTCGTCAGGGTGTAGGCTTGAAGCCAAAGCAAAAGGTACATCTTGAATTTCTTGAAAAGGGCATGGATACATTGATTGAGAAGCATGCTGTTGTAATTGGATTTATAGCAGGCTTTGATGAAAATTATCCAAAAGGAGATTATATTGTATTGAAAATAGTGGATTCGGAATTTGTTTTAGACTAATCATTGGTCTGTTAAGTAAAGTGAAATAGTAGCGGCGTATGCAGTTTATTGAATTAATAAAAAACAATAATTGGTTGAATGTATCGGAAACGTTTTTAGCGAGCTATCCAGACGAAGCAGATGTGATGGATGAATATGAAAATATCTTCCAACAACTTCAAGAGATGGATGCGGAAGTATGTTCCATTCAAATTAAACTCGAGTGGTTTCATCATGAAGAATCTAATACTCCAGCATATGTAGAAGTTTCAGGAATAGATACCCTTGCAACAGAGCAACAGATAGAATGCCTTGCATTAGAATATCTTGCTTGGCGCAAGTGGCTGGGAATGTCGATTGAAGAAAAAACACGTGCTGATTTTACAGCAATAGAAATCATCACACATTGTTTGTATGAAATGACTTTTGTCGGTTATGATGAAACGGAAATTCAAGCAGCGTTTTTGGAATTCAATGCATCGATTGACGCGCTAGATGCCTTAACCGATGAAGAAAAGCTGCATAATACAAGATCCCTTGATGATTTGAAGCAAGGGCTGTATGAAGAAGAATCGTAATAGATTTTTTAAAGCGTTATTGGCGCTCCCCATTCTAGCCTAAATACTTTTCCACTCGTTGTTGTGCCTTTTCGGCCAACAACCAACTGCTGTGTGATGTTAATTCAATGATTCTTTATTGACGCATTATAACGGATAGGCTAGCGGGTTGTTGGCCAGAAAAGGCGCAACAGTGAGTTTAGCTGTGCATCAGACTACTTTTTATACTCCTTCATTCGTTCATAAAAATACTTTACATCATAGGAATTTGCTTCGCGCGCTACTACTAAATAATCTTTAGAAATACGGAAGGCTTTAGAAAAGTCTTCCTCCATCAATCGTTTGCACACACCTAGGTATACTTGTTTTATTATTTCATCCCAATACTCAAAAGTCTCTTTGTTGTATTTAAAAAAGTCATACGCTCTGTAATATTGTAGATATAGATATTGCATCTTTTCCTCATATAAATTTACTGGCAATGTATTCTCATCGGAATAATAACGCAGGTCTGGTGTGTTGTATAATTCATGAAGTTGAAGTGTTTCAAACGGGCCTGGTAGGTCTGGCACAACACCAATAGCCAATTCAGGCGGAAAGGCTTCAGGCATCGCATATTTCAACATCAAACAATAAACTTCTTCATCAATTCGAACATGTTGTTGAATTTGTTCGCAAATACGTGTGACTAGAAAATCTTCTATTTTTTTGAACGTTTCTTCTAGTGTTTGATTTGCGTATGGTCGTTTAAATAAAATTTCAGGCAACTCTCTAGGAACATCTCTGTCTTTTCCAAATTCTTTTATAAGATCAATGTTGCCTTCCGTATCGTAATCGAACGTTACATCGCAGGTGTAAGAAAATTGCGTATCCTTCTGCTGATAACCAATAACGCGGCCATTAGCCGTGTGATATTCTTTCAATTTGATTTGGGCGTATTTACAAGATAGATAAAAATCGGGTAATCCATTTTTGAAAAAGGTATAACAAATGTTCCCATGATGATGTGGAAACGTATGATGAACATAGCGTTCCATACTTTTATGGTAATTCTCTTCATACCAAAAAATGGTTTCAAAACAATTGTTGTTTTCATCGTATAGGCTGCGATGTACTATTTGATTTGTTTCTGAATCAATGGTAAACGTGTAGCATTTTTCATACGGAGTATTAACCTCTTTTACATCGGTTACAAACAATAATGCGCGTTCTTCTGAGGTGATGTATTCATTTCTAAGAAGGTTCTCAAACGGTTCGATCTCAAATAGTGGATGCCTTGCCATGCGTGTGACAAGCGATTTCTTTTGAAAAATAATCTCTTTCAAATTATTAAAAACAACTTGGAAATTGCTGTGTTCTTCCAATGTTTTTTCAACGATGGCTGCTAGGTTATTATTCATCACGATCTGTTGCATTCAGGTTCATAAACTAAAAGTAGAAGAATAAACGGTTAATTAAAATAGATGTTGTATATTTTAGTTGTCGTTTATTCGCAATTAAATATATAATTTTAACAATCATGGAACAATCAAATGAAGCAGAAGGTGCAACACAAGCGTATCTTGGAGATTTAGGTAAAACAAAAGAAATAGACGCACTGGTACAGATTCCACAATCGGATCGGGATGAAAAATGGAATGAAACATTTTTAGCGCTTGTTACTCAGGCAAGCTTCCGTTGTGGTGATCCTCAAGTAATCAACGGTCCCGATGGCTTTCCTTATTTTCAATTGTTTTTGCCTGAACCCAATAAAAGTTTTCAGTGCTTTGTGATAGAAAATATGAAGAATGATTTTTTATTGGAGGTAGGTTTTGGTGTGGTTATTAATCCGAGTTCAGATAGTGCCGATTGGGTATTTTCAAATGGAGATATTTTGAACCTTCAGCTGAATAAAACATTTTATAGTACAGAGCCAACATCGTTTTCTAAAACAAAATCCGTTGAAATACTTACAGAAAGTGAACAGGTGATGGTTGCACAGCCGAATGAAAAACTCTTGCCTGCTTCAACCCGAAAACTGTTGCGTGACTATTTGATTCGTATCGGTTTGGCTGAACCGAAAGTGTTGTTGCTGATGCGTACCTTGAAGGATGGCTCTGGTGTTTCACAAAATATTGTATTCAACATTACGCCAGAACAATTTGAAAACGAAAATAGCTACCAATCTGTTTTACGCGTAATCTCTTGGTATTTGCCCCGTCATTATTCGGTTGTCGGTATGTCTGAAAAAACCTTAGGGAATGATTTTGTGGCTTTGTAGAAAAGTATACATTTCTTTCGGCGTTTGTTGTGTGTTCCCGCTAGTTGAACTCTTGTATAATGAACAAAATTATCGCGGGGCACCACTGATAGAAATTCCAAATTTCAAAAAATAAATCCCAAACAACAGTTTCCTTTCTTCTCGGTTTTTGGTGTTCCCGCCTCTACTGCACGATGTATAATGAACGAAACAATCGGCGGGGCAGCAACAACTACTGGTTGATGGTCTGTGTGTAACAGTCCATGGTGAAAAAACTGAATTTTAAGCGGGTCGTTTTGGTTGATTTTTTCACCATTTTATACTAACTTTAACAGTATATTTTATACCTCATAAAAATATTTAAAATGAGTTACATACTAGAAATAGAAAGATCTGAAGAGATTCGTTGTGCACATTGTTTATCATGGAATAATAAAAAAGATACAATTTGCTCTACCTGTACCACCACACTATATGATCCTATTAATTTTGGTGCTGCACGTGCCTTGTGTTATTGGGAACATACAAGTTCCGGCCAACTTAAAACAATCTTTTCTACTACCAGTAAAGATAAAATAAATCATTGGAATACGATTTTTCAAGCTCAGTTGGAGTTTTTTCAAAAAGAATTTCCGTATTATAGTTTTTTATCTAAATATGCTGTGTTGGATATTCAAGATGAAGTCTATAAATATTTCTTGTCGTTTTTACCCATGCGACCAGAGGTCTTTCAAGAATTTAAGGACTATGAATTTCCTAAAACAAATAAGAATGAAATTGAATTGTTGAATTTTACATTCCGTACGCATCCTTCCCCCATTTTTAAAGTCTTGGCTGGTTTAGCCTTGATTCAAACGGGTAGAGCCGATGTTAAAATTGTTCAGTATTTGAATGAATGGGATGCACATTATAAAATACTTCGAAAAGAAAAGTTGTTAAGCTTTGCGCATTGGAGTGTACAGAAACTGAATTTGTATAGCTATTATTCAACCTATGTAAATGAAGTGATGCCGCTTATAACGAAAGAGGACAGTTCGGCTTCATGGGCAAAAATTTATTTATACAAAGCCGATTACGATGTAGATGAATTGAAGTATGCATTAGAGGATATGATCACTTCTGAAAAAACGCACATTGCAATATCTGCCTGTTTTGCCTTGCGTAAATACGATGGTATTAAAGATCTGTTGTTGGATGATTTGGATGAAAGTACCATTGACCTTGCGTTTGTTTACAGCGACGAGCGTCACATTCCAAGTCTGTTGACATTTTTAAAACATGCGCCACGTAAATACCACGAAACAATTATTAGACGTTGCGTTCAATTAAAACCGAAAGGTGAAAAATTGAAAGGACAAGTGGTTGATTGGTTGTTGAATCAAGACAATACTCCGCTATTGGAAGTGTTGTTTGGCTGGACGGAGATTCCTCGTTTTGATGAAGTCCTTGCTAAATTAGTATTGAAGAAAGAAGGGATTCAAGCGCTCTTAAATTTCTTTCCTTCATGGATGCGCGACAATCAAATTTCTGTATTTGAAAATAAAAGTATACAATTGATATTTGATAGAGAAAAGACAAGCCTTGACTCTACAACAATTGAATTGCTTCACAAACTTCAAATTAAAATCAATGAGATTGATTTTGAAATGTTGAGTGAAAATGTGCGCAAGAAAAAAGATCCAGAAGCCGTGAAGACTTTATTTTTACGTGTATTCTCGGAAGGGGAACAATTGACGGAACGTCAGGTTTCTGACGGATTTACGAGTTTGATTCGTGTAGCTGAAAATACCAAAGCCAATGAAAAGCCCTATTTCGATTTTACAACTAAATGGGGTATGGGTCTAAAACTTTCACCTGCGGAATTTCATACCATTATTGATGCATATTTATCAAATGAAGATTTTATACGACCGGTGTCAAATTGGTTGTATGCCGTGTATGAAATGTTGATGACAAATAAAACGGAAACCCTATTTACTACAGCTGTTTTTAAATCGCACGTAGATTTTATGTTGAAGGAGATTTCGGATAAACGAATCGATGCAGGTACAAGCGGGAAATTTTTGAAGCTTCTATTCAATTGGAAAGAGTCGTTCAAATTGAGTAAAGTGCAACAAAAACAATTGGAAACACTCGCTTCCGAAAGTACTGATTTCGAACTGAAGTATTGGGTAGAGCAGGTGTTTGTTTGAAATTAGTGGTCAGTAAACAGTGGTTAGTGGTCAGAAAATAATAAGAATAAATTCAGCCTGTTCTTTATTGGCTAGACGAAAGAAGTACTAAGTGTATAGCACAAAGTACATAGTACTAAGACAAAAAGTATCTCTGCTAAATATTTCCTGATGTTTGTGTCTTCGCGGTGATGGAGACACACGCGCAATCCTGAAGGGATTGTTTATAATATAATCCCTTCGGGATTGCGCGTAGATATATAGGTTGGGTTTCTTTTCTATAAATATGTGACCCCTACCGGGGTCAGTGCTAACAAGGCAAGTCTGCAATAAGGCCTACAAACAGCAACTACTCTGTCTCTAGCGGCGGCCTGTTTCTGATTTCTTCTTTTCGTTTCTCCCAATACGCTCGTATTTCTTCTGAAGACATTGTTGTGAGTTGTTTCCATTTTACATCCGGATTGTAATAATAATTCTCGCTTACTTCTTCCATAAAGAATTTTGTTTCATGTAGAAAATGTTTTAGTTCATTGAACGAGGAAGATTCAAATTCTTCTGAAAGCTCGATAAATGTATTGTCCGCACATAATTCATGCAGAATTAAACTTTTCGTGCATTCCAGTATGGCCTGTTTTTCATCGGATTCATATAAGGCAATGTGCATCAGCGATACATATGGGGAACTATAGAAACCTTCAGATTCGATTTCTACTTCTTTCATAATCTGCTTTAATTCAGCTAGGGTTGGTTTTGTAATGTTTCCATCATAATTATAACAAAACTCCAAGAACGCTGCATAATGCATGTAAATAGAACGATTCCTTTTTACAAGCTCTATGTGCTTGTTGTAAATTGCTTGTGCTTGTTCTATCGCTTTGTCAGCTAGTGGGTACTCGATATTTTTGATGTGTATGTCTGCAATTTGTTTCCAAATCTTGATTATACAATATATTTCCGATGTGTAGTCATCGACACCTTTTATAATGCGCTCGTAGATTGAAATTGTTTTTACAAGAAAATCGATGCGATTTGTTTGTAACCCAATTTTATTAAAGAACTCAGCACTCTCATGAAGGTCTATGCGCGTTGTCTCTATTGGATTATATGCTAAGGATTTTTCTGCCCATCGCAACCCAAGCGATTCGGGAAAAACGTTCTCTAGTTTATTCCATTTAAAATATTCTCTTAGCTGTTGGTACGCGAGTGCAATAGGATAGGAGATTGCTGCACCCAATTGTTTTTCTAAAACTTCAATTTTTTCCTGTATGCTATTTTGAGCATCAATTTGTGTCTCCGTTATTTTTACATCTTCATACGAAATATAAAGCAATTCAAATAGCGATGACCACGATGCTTTTTCTGGAGAAAAATCAATGGCACTTTTTATTTCAGCTAAAGCAAGTTCCCAATAATAAAAAGCATTGTTTGGATCGACTTCCATCATCCACCGATAGGCAAGTGACACCAATCGATGAATTTCTAGGGTTTCTTCCGGATTAGAAATAATATAATTATTGAACGCTTTAATGGTCTCTTCTAAAATGGCAAATGCAGTTTGAGGATGTTCTTTACACGCATGTTCTAATAAAATGTGTTGCGCAAAAGCTCGGTGCTCCCATTTCTTTTCACCCAATAAAAGCTCCATTTTTTCTACCATGGGAAGTAGGAGTTCAATACCTTCATCTGTAAGTTTTCCGCATGCATGGTCGTAGTTCATGTCCCAGAATAAACTGTCATATCCATTTAGTGCAAGATCTTCTTTTTCAATAGCAGATGTGAATTTTGTTTTTGTATGTTCAAAAAGCTGATCCATTCGGTCTAAATCATAGTTGTCCGCATTCTTTTTTATTTCTTCATGAAAAAGAGTGATTGGGTACGGTTCGTTTAGTACATCATTTGTAACCGAAGTATGATGTAGATATTTCATGTAGTTTTCTTCTTTAACCCTTTGTTCGTAAGGCTCAGATATGTAATAATAGTTGAAGTAACTATGATCCTCCGAATCTACTTTTTGTGCGCGGGTATTTTCTATGCGTGCTTGCAGTGTTTCGAACTCGCAATACTCAAAATAGGATTCTGAATCGTGGGGTAATTCTGTATTCTGAATGAGTATGAATGGAAAATACTCGAATGGAATTTCAAATAATACGGCATCAGCTTGTATACTTGCAGGTAGTGTTGCAAGGTATGTTGTAGCGTCTTCTTCAATCTGACAGATACTTACAATCCATGTGTCTGTCGGTTGTTTGATTTTTGTAATGTACATCTATTTTAAAATAGTATGATGAGTTTTTTTATATGTATTCGAATGTGATTTATTCATATTTTTCCGGCGCTATGGAACTACCATCAACAGTGTATATTCAAATGTTTTAAAGACTTGAATGGTGCATCAAAGCTTTTAATTATTTTCATTTAATTTTTGTAATTAAATAAATGTTTGTATGCAGCTGGTACTTCTTTTTCCATACCCATACAATCAATGTATAACTTGTCCATGCCAATCATCGATTCGGGCAGGGTAGTAATGTCGGTTAAGATAATGCCTAGATATCTTAGATTTTCTAAGCGATTAATATCGGCTGGCAATTCTGCTATTTTGTTGGCGCCTATTTTTAGTTTTTCTAATTGCTGCATTTCTAAAAACACGCGCGGAAATTCCCTTAAGTTATTTGAAAAGAGATCGATGTCTGTTAAGTCTTTTAGTTCTGTTATGTTAGGAGAAACCTTTTGAATCTTACTATGGGTTATCGATAGTGATTGTAACTTCGTTAATTTCGAAATACCATCGGGGATTTCGGTCATGGCCGTCTCAATTTGTAAATGCGTAAGATTTTTTAAGCGTTCAATTTCAGGAATCCAAATCGTACAATTAGGCTCATACAACTTAAGATGCGTTGCATTGTCTGGGTCTAACAATGCCACCTGTAAGGGTAAAGGCAATCCGCTAAATTGTTTTTCAGTCATGTCTGAAGGAATGTCTGTCGATGGGTTGTTGGTTGAAGCAGGGCGTACAACATACACGCCTCCTCCCAAACGATTGGATCCCGAGTTCTGCACAGATTCCATAAATGCCAATGAATTCGGTGTGCGAAAACTTTCAGGTACTTCAAAGGTATGAAGACCTAAATGATACGCAGGAAGGTAATCTGCTTTTTCTACATCTAGAATTTTTATCTTGAATGTTTCGCCCTGTGTTTTAAAATTTACATAGGTTGTACCCGAACTTTCACCAGGCACGTACACAGGTATGGGTCCCCATTTCATAATGCCATTCCAACCAGAAGAGGATTCTTTACTGTATTTTTTTATGTGAAATGTTTTGTTGAATCCTGTTCGCCAATAGATAAATGGATTCGTATTTTCGGTTACAAGTGGCACCATTTCTATTGCTGCTGCCGACTGTGGAAAGTTTTCTTTGTTTGAAATATTAGGCAGGTAATAGTCATCCCGATTATTTGTCGTAAGATCTTCCTGAAAGCGGCAAATCATACGGCTATCACGCAAGCCCGAAAGTAAAATTTCAACCTTTCCATTGCGTTTAAAAATTATTCCCGCCTGATGGTTGTTGTCTTGGGATGCACGAAGATTTATAAATTCTATGTAATCAGATGTTACATATAATTCCTGAAAAAGTTTTTCAAATGCTTTTTCACCCAAATCTAAATTTTTGTTATGTATCTGGTAGTAGGGTAGTGTGTCTGTTTTTCCAGTCTCTAAGAAAGGAATGTATGTATGCGGACCGTAAAACGAGCCGCTGCGGATGGAGAAGCGTAAGGGTGTTTGGAACGTAATGACTGAGTTCCCTTTTTCATCTAGTGTTGCATATGTTTTTCCTTCAGACCTTGTTTTACTTTCATATATTTTGAACGAACCTGATTCATCCACGTCTGAATAGACCATGTATTGCTTAAGCGATGGAATGAAGAAGTACCGTGGGTAATATACCCGTCCGCGTAATACGGGTGCTAATTCCATTGTTTTCGATTTGCTTAAAATTACATTTCGAAACATGTACGTAAACTTTAATGGATTCTGTGCTTGGCTTACTAGAAAGAAGGCCAATATAAAAATGGGGATGAGAATATACAAACTTGTTAATTTGCTCATGTTTTGATTTATATTATTAAGAATACGTATCTGTCTTTTCTTTCTTTTACCTGATATCCCAATTAAACAAAGCCTGGCACGTTACTCGTTGTTGTGCCATCGGCCAACAACCATATAAAGCCTAGCACTTTACCCGTTGTTGTGCCAACGGCCAACAACCATAAAACCGAAGCCATACTTTGTTTCTGCTTTTTTGTAGTCTTTGACTACATTTTATCTATTGCAGTCAAAGACTGCAGAATTTTAGACACCAGTCCCGCTTCGCTAAAGACTGGCGCCAGAGATTCGATGGTCTGTGTGTCAAAGACCATGGTGTCGGCGCCAGAAAGTCGACGACATTTCAAAGATATTTTCTTCATCCCCTAACGGTGGCTTTTGTATTTGTATATACGAACCTTGCATTACACCGCTTTGTTCGCCTGTTTTTTTATTCACTGTACACTTACCGAAAGATGCATCATTGTCGCAGCTAATATGATATTCAGTTTCGCCTTCGTGTATGGTGTTTTCAAAGCTCGGAGAGAATACGCCAAAGTGTTTTTTGATAAATGCCAACGCTTCCAGGTCGTTTGCAGAATGAATGTAAAATTCTCCATGTTCTGATGGATTGTTAAATGGAATGATCTCGTTATTTGTAAGATTCACAACAATGTCATAGGTCAACTTTACGTTCGCTTTATTCATAGGTACATATTGAATGATTCTTGTAAAATCAATTGCTACACCATTTACTCCTCTCCAAACCTTAATATGATAGTCATCGCGATGGATAGAAATGTTTGGATGCTTTTCTTTCAATAAATCGATCGCCTGTTGAATAAGCTCGTTATTCTCTTTTAACGATAATTCTTCTTGGTTCTTCATTTCTATTTAATCAGATTTTAATGAATCATTATCCTTTAAATGATACTGTTGAATCAGTTTGTTGTCGATATACAACTCTACCGTATTGTTAGGCAAAAGGATTAGCTTCATAGGTAACACACTTTTTTTAGTAATCCAGAAAATCCAATCAAATTTTAACGATTCCTTTTCCTTACACAAGGCATAGTCGAATGGGAATTCACAAAAGTTAAAGTTATTTTTAATTGAATTAAATCGAAAACCAATTTTATTCATGTTTCTTGGTATATATGTCGTTGGCCATTTTTTAGTATTGGGGTTAATGTCCATACTATATCGAGTGCTGCTATTTAATTTTATGTTGTGTATAAATGAACTACTGTCTGTTTTATTTTCGATTTCAAGTTTACACAGGCTATAGTTTTTATACCAAAAGGATCTGATTTTGATATAGCTATATACAACCTGGCCAATCCCAAACGCAAGCATTAGGCCCAACGGAACTATAACAACCATGTTTGGTAATGGCTTTTTCATTAGGTGACACAATAGCCACAAGCTGCATAATAGCGAGCCTTCAACCCAAAGCAGCGGTGTTAAATATTCCGATGCACTTGATCCTTTGCTACCTCCATTTGGCGAAGCGTGCGATAATCCTACATATATCCATACGGCAATAAAGGAGAGTACTCCCGTTACAATCATTGCAACAGACCAGTGTGTGAGCCAAAGTAAGAGCCATTGTATGCCAGCCATTACGATGAGTAACATGGAAATCATTCCTATTGTTTCTTTATCCCCTTGTTGCATTTGTATTTCGTGTATGTTTATTTTTAGATGTGTTTTATTTATGTGAATGGGTAAAATTGGTGTGGTGCTCCAGCCGTTCTATTACTAATTCTCATTATAAAGTCTGTATGTTTAGGAAGCTCTTTAAAAGTATTTAACTGTTCTACTTTCTCCATCATTACACAGGCTATTTGTGCAATTTTAGCACCTATACAATAACGAATACTTGTTTCCTCATCCAAATCATCTGGACGTTCCTCTGAAAACCATTTATATAAATCGTCCGAAATTGGATAGCGATGTAAGACATCTGTTTCACAATAGGCACCTAGAGCTGGTATTGCATCAAAATTTGAAGACCATGCGATAACTATACGATCTATAGGTGTAGGATTTTGTTCTGTTAACCAAACTGAAAAATCATTAAATATAGGAGTCAGTTCATCGGCACATTTTTCAATGTCTATAGTATGCAAATGATCCATGAATTTTCGCTCGATTTTATCGGGTTCCGTATGACAGGTTGTGGCTTTAGCCAAAGTTTTAAGTCTTACATTGCCGTGATCAATTACGTTTTGTTCTCCATTGAATTGGTACACATTCTCGCATTCCCATCCACTGTGTTCCCCAACACTAAATATGATTTTGGCTGCACGAGGTAAATTCAAGAATTCGTGTGTATTACAAATCTCGGGTAACACTTTTTCATAACAATATGCAAGAAACTTAACCACAAGAGTTGCATCTTCTTCGAAAACCTCTGTAAGCTCTAATTCGTCTAGCTCTACTGTTGCAGCTTCACTTTCCATACATATTCCTTTTTCACTCATTAATGAGGTATAGAAATATCCTCCAGAGTCTACTTCTATATTTATTGCTGCAATAGGGGCAAGAACATTATTATCCTCCATCCACATTGTAAAACAATTTGGTAGTTCTTCCCGTAGCTTCGCTATTACATCGTCTACAGAAAATACTTCTTCGTTTTCGCCTTCGTACTCTTTTAATGCACTTTCAAATGTCTTTTGTAGTTTACTCACCTTTTTAAATTAATTGTAATTATTAATTTTTAATATTATATGCGAATCAAGAGTTGGATTTATTACTTATTGGTCTTTGTTGAAGATATTCAATATTTTATTCCAAACCTTGATTCGCTTATTATACTTAATAAAATGAAAATTTAGTATAATTGGTATTCCGTATTTATTTTACTCTTCGTGCATTTCTTCGCAATAGAATTCATACCATTCGCTAAATTCTTTTGATATGGTTTTTATTTTTTTAGCGAGTGCTTTATAGGTGTATCTTTCTTCTAAAAGCGGAATCAGGTTTTCGGTATTAAATACATCGTGATCCATGTCGATCGCAGCGAGGTATTTAATGATTGTCGGTAGATATTTTTCGTCTTGTTTTGCTAATTCGGATACTGCATGGCATAAAACGGTTTCGCAAGGGTTTCTATAGAGGTATTTTACTTTTGGATATTGAATGCAGTTAAGTATAATTTTTTGCACGCTTGCTGCATCCTGTTGAGCTGCTGTTGCAAAGAACATGGGCTCTTCTAGTATTTTTCCTTTTGTATCTTGAAAGATAAATTGTAAGGTTGAACCTATTCCTGCTCCTGTCAAATCAGATACGATGGTTTGTATTTGATTAAGTGCATCTTCAAAACTTTCTTTTGTTGAAAGATCTTCAACCTGAATTTTTACTAAATCTTGATTTTTTATAGCATCCGCTTGCTCTTTTGAATAATGCATATTGAACACTGCTTCAGGGGTTGTGGACTCGAAATTTAACGCAATAGGTGTGTTTATATCCGCGTTGGAAATTGTTGGAAATACTGTACTATAAAAATCCAATGCTTCTGCCAGTACAATTGTTCTGTTATCGATGTAGTATAAATGAGCATGAAAATTTGGAAACATAAACATTCCCTCTCCCGAATTGTTAGGCATGGAAGCCGTAACCAGTAATGGCGACAGGCTAAAGTCGGTATGTATTCTTCGGATAATACCACCACTCCAGCATAGCCAAATCCCTTCTGAACTTACTTTAATGGTGTTCAAACTTTCGTAAAATTCTCTTAAAGCTTTCATATAGTTTTTATCCCGAACGGTGCCAAGAAATAATTCCGCTATTGTGTCACATTCGTTCGGATAATAACTGAGTTGGTTTTTTTGGAAATCTCGTACCGACAGCACGCGTTGCATTTCGAACGTTGTTGCATCGAATATTGCAAGTCTATAATCGAAAACTGTTTCGCCCGTTTCGGTTGTTTTAGATACCACCTCGCCATTAGCAGGCATAATCACACGGTTGTTTTTTATATCGACAACGGGGATGAAATCATTAAAAGCATATTGCGGAGCAAAGGCCAATTCGTATTCTGTTACGTCGAAGCTTGTTACATCCAATACAGAATAAAAATGGCGGAATACTTTTGTGTTGTTTATGCGTTCACTGTCTGTTCTGTAAAAAAGTAAGTTGCCATCTTTTCGGATCTGTAGCGATTTCCCAAGAATGTCTGGTAGTTCAAACGTTTCTACTTTTATCGCATCCAGTGTAAGTTGTACCAAACAATTGTGATTGGATTCATTCCTGAAAGCAATATATAACTTGGTTTTATCGAGTGAAAGAACTGCTTTTACGTCGATATTTCCCTTGAAATCAATTTCAAATAGAAGTGTTTTATCGGCGGCATCGTAAGCACGAAGCCAGCCGTTCCAGTTCATAACAACAAATTGCGTTTCATTATAAAATTCAGAAAATACAATCGGGTCTTCATCGCCTGTTAAGGGGAAGTTCCAATGGTTCGTATATCCATCGCCTTCGGCTTTAAATACTTTTACATGATTTACGCCTTCTTTGTCGATGATGAGTTTATATGTTTGGGACATGATGAATTTTTTAGTTTAACACTTTTTTAGGACAGCTTTTATGGTGCTCGTATTAAGCGAAGCGTCGCTAGTGTCTCTATTTTTTTGTAGTCTTTGACTAATTTTTTATTTATTAAATGCAGTCAAAGACTGCAGAATGATTAGACACCAGTCCCGCTTCGCTAAAGACTGGCGCCAGAGAGCTGCCGTTCACGATCATTGATTGGATCTGGCAGCAACACCAACAATAGCTTGTAGCCGATCTATTCAAAATCATTCCAATCCACATTCAGCCAAGGCGAATTTTTATTGCTTAGTAAATAGTTGATATTGTTTTTGAACTCCATCATCACCACTTCCGTGTATTCTTTACTTTTCCAATACTGCGCACCAATGATGTAGGATAGTCCAAAACTTTCCCACGAATCAAAGGAGTCTTTTATGCGTTTGCCATTTTCCTCCAATAGACTCCATGCTTCAGACTCTGTAATGAAGTCATTGTAGAAACTATGTCGGATGAGCCAAGCGCAACGACCGTAGTGCCAGCCATAATCACTTTTGGCCAAATCGAATTGGTAATCATCTACCATGCTCAGTAGATTGCTGAACTCCATATCGATGCCTGCGTGTTTGTTTTGTTTCAGTTCTTCGTTGCTTAACAATTCCCAATTGTCCTGCACAGCAGCAAACGTTTTTTCGTTATGTAAATAGTTGAATGTGTCGCTCAGGTCTGCAAGATTTTTGATTTCCCAATCCCGCAACAAACATTGTTTGCTATCTTTTAATAAAAGTGGCGTACTATATATGTGGTGGGGTAGAAGCGTATCGTGATATTCCTTATTTAATTCTGCAAGCATCGCAGAAGTAGCAATGAGCCACAATTGAGATTTACTTAACTGTGTTGGGTTTTCGAATGTATGATATTTACTCATGGTGAGGCTGATTAATTAGATTTTACAGAACTGGAAGTTGAATGTGTGTTGATGTAATTTTTCGAACTTGTTATTTCTTCTTCGCAGTCATCTGGAAATTCTAGTCCGTAGGCAATACATTTTTGATGATGGATCAATGCTTCTGTAGGCATATCAAATGCATCATATGCATTGGCCATATTATGTGACATCCAAATGTGATTTAGATTGGTGGTCTTGATCACATCGAGATAGATGCTTCCAAACGGAATGATGTATAGATCAATGTCATTTTCCATAACAAAGCTAAACTTATCCATCAAATAGTTCTCAATCCAATCTATCGGAGGCGTCTCTGATAGATTGTAACAGTGCACACACTTCAATGCCCAATCCATCTGTTCTGTATACTGTTTGCGTTTACCGTGAGCTGCTGATAGAAAATAGGCTGGAGTGGCTCCCTTGTACACATATCCATTCGTAAATAAAGCTTCTGTTGGTTCTGTTACCAATTCAATTAGTTCTTCATACCGTTTAAGCGTATACAAACTTTGCGGTAATAATTCAAGTATGCATAGTTCTATGGTAGCGTTTTTATGGTCTGTAGTATGCTTCAAAACATGTTTAACATATTTGACACAGCGCCCATAATTTCCCATTTCAAAACAAAGTTTGGCGGCACCATACATGGATTTTATACCATTACCTTCCGTTAAAAACGTTTCTGGTTTTTTGTAGCCATCGTACAAGTCTAAGGATTCTTCTATATACAGATGGTTGTGATATTCTTTTGGAATGGTATTTAAGTAATGACTTAACGATACCGTAAAATAAAAATGGTATTTTGAGTCAAACTCATTGGTACGACAAATACTTAATATCCATTTTGCAGATAGGTGGGCATTTTTATAATCTTGTATTGCAAAAGACCATTCACACACCAATTCATTTGCTGTTAATGCGTATTTGTTGTATTGCAAATAGATACGCATATATTCTATCGCTTTTTCAAATTCTCTGATTTGGCCAGCAGCACGTGCCAGATTGTAATAGATCTCTATGTTTGTTGAATCAAGCGTATTCGCATTTGAAAAATATTCATAGGCTTTCTCATAATCCGTTGTTGCATAAAATGACATACCCATCTGATAATTTGCCATAGCATCGGTTGGGTATTCATTGTAATAATTTAGTATGAATTCCTTTTCTTCAATTACTTCCGACCAGCTTGGGATATCTCTTAAATAATGCGTTTTTATTTTATAGGCAATATTATTATCGGTGGTAAGAGACAGAGCTTCTTTAAGTGCTTTTTTATCTTTCTTTTTTTTGATTGAATAGGTTTCTATATCTTTTGCATAAAGCAGTAGCGCTTTCATGTCTGCATCATCAGCAGGAGCTTGCGAGGCAAGTGTTACAGCCTCATCAAACATGCCTTGTTCAATGAGTGCGTTGATATTTTTTATGTAAAACTGTTTGCTATTTTCTTTTGGGTCATACTCCTTCATGCAAAAATCAATATATGCTCTGCGTGCACTTGCGGCAGCAGTTACGTATTGAATGTTCAACGGATTGAGTTTCGATAGATTTTCAAAAATGAGTAAGGCCGCTCTAGTTATACCGAGCTTCAAGTAACACTTTCCTAACAGAAATAAACATTTAGTATGATCCGGATTTGTCTTTAGTATTTCAATGATGCCTGCTTTTGCTTGTGATGCATTGGATGAGTTGAAAATAAATTTAGCGCGCATGTAGATCAATTGCTTATCTTGAGGGTAGTATGCGAATGCTGTATCGAGTGTCTGTTCAAAAATGACAGCTACGTTTTCTTCTTGCTCTATAAATGCTGCTTTGTACAATATATTAAGCTTGCGTTGCCACAGTATCAGTGGTTTTGCTTCGTCGGGTATTCCTTCTGCTAAGACATTAAAAGCTTGTGCATATTTTTTTTCTCTGTAACAACTTGCCGAATGTAATAGGCGGTTATAAAGTTCATCGAGTTGGTTTGTTGAGAAAACATCTCTAGGTATGGCATGTACAATTAAATCTAGTTCGTTATTTCCATTTCGAAGGAGTCTGTAAATATATCCGTATTGTTCCCAAAAGGCTTTGTTTGCCTCATCTTTAGGATCTGGAAAAAAATCTACAAATGGAAAAGCATTTGCTAATAATTTAAGTATCTCAGATGTTAGATATGGTTTTTCATTTAAAAAATCTGCAATAGCTTGGCAATAGGCAAATAGATTTTCTTTGTCGGTACTTTTTATACTATCTATAGAACTTTTCCAGAATGCGATATCAAACCGACTAGTAGGATTGTTGTATAGATTGCTTAGATGCGCTACGAGTGTTTCAGGTGAAATGCATTGTGCTCCTGTTTCTAAGAGTTCCTTATCCGAGTCCGACATCAATACCTTTGTAGGGACGATGCTTTCTATTTTTCGAAGAAGACGCTGCGCACAGTGTATATAACTAAAGATTCGTTCAATATCAATTTCAAAATCCAACTCCGCTATTTTATCACGTAGTGCTTTTTGTATTGCTACTTTATCTGAAAGGGTTTCGATGCCTAATAGTTCTTGATCGGTCATGTTGTAACTAGTATTTAATTTGTAAGCTTTGGTTGCGCTTCTATTCTGTATTCCGTAACTATTGAATGCCAGTAACCATATATGGAAACAGAAAAGTAACTAGGTTTTTTGACCGTTACGTTTGTATACGCTGCATCCAGCAATGTAAATAATTTCAATTTGAATAATTCATCAAACAAGGTCATCGGTGTGTTGTCATAAAAATCGCTGTACAATACTTCTTGTTTTTCTTCAGATCTTCCTATTAAGTCATACCATAGGTGAGTGATTAGACTTACGGATAAGCGATTTATATCCAGCACATTTCCACTTAAGGTAGGCTTTGTGTCATTCGTAACCGTCCAATTATTATCTGGACCTGTATTGATGTTGGATAAAAGTGTATGAGCACATTTTTCGTATGCCTTTCCGATTGCAGGATTTCGAAGATCAAATCTGTCATGGTACCATTCATAACAGATTGCTTCATACGTCAATGCATCATTGTTCGCTGTTTCAATAGCTTGTTGCAACTCTTTTGTAAAATGATCAATGATTGGTTGAATCTCAATCTTATTCAATTCTTCCTTTACTTCTGCAGGAGACATTAATAAGTCGTTAAGTATAGCTGGGTGTGTTGCATTTAATTCATCCCAGATGCTTTTTGTACGTGATTCAATTTTAAGTAACATGCTTGACTTACTCATGTATGCTTTGTTAAATGATAAATAAATAATTTAAGTATATTTTATATCGAATCGAAAAGATATTGTTTTTGTTTCGACAAAAAAAGTTTTGGATTATAATTTTAAGAACAGAGCATCTGTTTGGTATTAAATTTATTTCAGCCCTATAATCTCTAAAATTATAAACTGTAATTTTATCAAAAACTACTCCATACGCACTTGGATGCTGTTGATTAAATTCTAGTAATTCTGATTTTATAGCGTTTTCTAAATGTCTCATTTTATGCTTATGTGTTCGAATGTATCTTCCAATTGTATAGACCAAAACATACCATTATTTCGATTCTTCAAGTGCGTAACATTCCCTAAAATAACAATCTCTTTAAATTCTTATAGGTTCGAATGTTGAGGGAAAATACCTTTAATGTCTACATATCCCCAGTACCTTTCTTCACTTGCTCTCGTGTTAAGCGAAGCGTCACTAGTGTTTATTTATATAATTCAGTCAAAGACTGCAGAATATAAGACACCAGTCTGAAGACTGGCGCCAGGAGGGGGGCAAGTGTGCTTCGTTTAACACTCGCACTACCCAACCCGTTGTTGTGCCAACGCCAACAACCATCTACAGTAAGATGTTCATTCTGCTCTTTCACACTAGATTACTCACTCACCGTTATCACCCCTTTGTTATCAATAATCTTTTGTAATATTTCGCCTTCGTTGCCGTTGGCACGTGCTGCTTTTGCATGCTTTACAGCTTCTTTTGACTTTCCTAGTTTGTAATACATTTCTGCCACGTTGGCGACATACATTGGCTCTGATGGAACATTGAGTGCTGCTTTTTTGAAATAAGGTAGAGCTTCTTCATAGCGTTTTTCAACATCCAAGGCACAACCACTTAAGTTGTATAAGCGACCTAATGCAGCTATGTCGTGTGCTGATTTATCAATAAAATAATCTTGTTGTGCCAAGTATGCGGGTATACCTTCTCGTAACCACAACAAACGTGCTTTTAAGAAATATACTTGTGCCATGGCTGGATCCATAATTAAAACGGCATCTGCTTTTTCTTCGGCCAAATCCCATTCTTTGTTTTTTAGATCGTTCCAAGCGGCCTGCAACAAGGTTAATTTATTTTTATTTTTAAGTGCAGCAATATCTATTGTATCCAGAAAGACATCTTTGTTCTGATGCAAAGCCAAAACTAAAGGTTCTACTATGGAAGCAAATGCTGGTTTTTTTAGAATATGAGTATAGGTGTATTGAATGAGTTCAAACACAAACAAACGGTCGTTTGCAAAGGATTCATCCAAGGGGATATGTGTAGCCAATCGTTCTATGAAATCTGTTTTGAATGTTTCTCCAAACAGTTCAGCGCCCTGTTCGAAAAGTGCTTCAATAGTTTTATTCCACGATTCTTCATACAATTCAAGCGCCTCTTCTAGTGGCCATAAGGCACCTGTATTGTTTTTAAAATAGGAGAGTAAGCGTTTTACTTTTGCTGTGCGATACACCGTAGCAAAAAAAGCTCCTTCTTCTTCGTAGTCGTCATCGTCTGGAAGCATGGGGCCGTAACGTTCTTGCTCTTTAACCGCCTGCATCATTTTTTTAGAAACGATTGCGGGTATGTGGTCATATCCCAGTTTTTGAAGCATTACATAGATATACGGAAGTTGTTCTTTTGCATCCATGATCTCCATGCTATCGGTAGTGGATTCAAAATAGGCTAGTTTTTCAAGCAACAGCGATTCAAACGGTTTTAAAGCTTCTGCAGAGAATGTAGATAAATCAATGCTTGAAAAATATCCTTTAAAAGTATCATAGCTAATTCCTTCCCGAATTAAATTAATAATATATTCAGATATTAATGGATGGTTGCGTTGTTCGCATGCATACGCAATGCGTGTTTGCATATCGATATCGTCAATCTGGTTGATAATGGATAGTAAGAATAAACGAATCTCTGGGTCTTTGCCAAATTCATCCCGGATTCCGTGCTCGTTACGGATGAAATCGTAAATCAATCTTTTGTTGAATGTAATCGATGCAGGTAGATCTTTCAGATTGTAGTGCATGTAATCAAAATTCATTCCATTGAAAAGAATGTTTCGGGCAAGTGTTCGATCCGATAATGAACAAAGAATTTCAAATGCTTTTGTTTTTAACGCATACGTTTCTTCCTTATTTGTATAATATTCACCGTCGATTTGAGTCTCTTCTTCAATCTCTGTGTCTTCTTCACAGTCTTCGATTTTAGGGGAAATATAAGGATTTACGATGTATGTAGGAGAGCAATAATATTCTTCTTCTGTATCCTCGTCTTCTTCAGAATCTTCATACGTATCAGTATTGTCAATGAACTCATACGATTCCGTCAAGGTATTAGCTGCTTCTTCAGAGCTGGGCATTTTATTGGACAATCCCGTATGCGGAGGAATATATAGTTTGTTTAAAATTTCCAAGAGCTCGTTTAAACGTGAGGTACTCGCATCAATTTCAGTTGCTAACTTTTGAATACGTGCATCATTTTTACTCAGAATAATTTCTGCTATTGTTTCTTCTTGTACGTCAAGGTTTCGGTTTTCAGAAAGATTTTTTTCAATACGAAATGGATTCCATGGGTGACTTGAATTATAGACGTAAGTGCTTTCGTTATTCGCCAATACGAATACATGCCTGGCCGAATGCTTTGGGAAGTGTAGATTGTAAATTAGTTTTTCTACAATTGTTTCCGCATCATACACAAACTCCATTTTCATGGGGTTGTAGTCGCATTGAAAAACTTCTTCGCAATACGAACTCAATAAAAAGGTGCTGGATATAATAGGTAAGTCGTGTTCTTTTGTACTGTCGATTAAGACCGCTAGGCTAGAGGCTGCGTGAAAAGCAATGTCAATATGTTGATACATGTGGTTGTGTTCTAGCACAATCTTTCCAATGCTAAATGTTGGGTGTTCTTCCACAATATAATTGAAACAATTTTGCACCATTGTTTCAATATCAGCGTGTACATCAATTTTTTCTGTAGTTGGACTTAAACCTTTCTCCCATAAAATAATTTGATGATCTGAATACGTGATTACACGATCATCCATGTAAGCCGTTGCTAAATTATGAAGAGCACGTTCGTAGTAAAAGTTTTCTTCATTCAGACTTTCAAACCAATTGGTATAAGTCGCTTGATCGTTTTCATTCCGCAACGTTGTAAATAAAAATTCTTCTCCCGTACTGATGATAGGCACTTCGGGTTTGGGTGCAAAGTAATACGTGGGGGCTAAATTATGTTTTGTTGTACGTATACAAATCGGGGTTGCAGGGTCTTGTATATTGAAAATGGATTGGCTAATCATGTAGTCGCCAATAAATTCAATAAACATATTTCTGGGTGTATAGTCTTCTTGAATTGTAGAATGGACTAGTGGATTTGTTTTGTCTGTTACATCAATAAGAATCAAAGAACCAGCGCCACCACTTGCAACGAGTAGATTGTTGTGTACAAATAATTTCCCCGCAGATTGTATATAGAGCGAATCGGATATCGGGTTTGATTCCGCTGTATGTAAGCTGTAAATCTCTAAATAATTGTTGTTGCAGGCATATACATATCCATCAGCAATGGTATGACTTTGGTAATTTTTTTTTGCTTTTTCATTTATATAAGCAAGCTTACTTTCTTCAATTCCTTTTTCGCTTGTGTTGTAGCCGATTATTCCTAACTCGGTATCAGTTATATAAACAACACCATCAGTATAGCTACTCAAATCTACTTCATGTGTTGTTGGAAGTTGCATTTGTTTAAGGATTTCAACTGTTTGTTCATCTGTGATTTTGGACACGGTGAGTACAGGTCCATTTTCTTTTTGTGTTGAAATAAACGTTTCTGCATCTAATGGGTAAACCCAAGTGTATTTTTCTACCTCTATTTTATGTGATACGTAATAACAGTGTTCGTAAGAAGTTTTGTGTATTTCTTCGGTCTTGTTTTTTTCTGTGTTGAGCGAATGCTCTTCAACCTGTTTGTCAAAAGCTACCGCACGCTCTTTTTGTTTAATCTGTTTTTCGTAGGCTTCAAGGATGTAATCTGCATTTTTTAATTCGTGTTGAAGTACAATCTTTTCAAACGTTTCGTGTGTAGGTACAGATTGTACGTGTAGTAATGCATTGTCACGTTCGTTTAGTGCAACACACACTTTGGTAAGCACGACTGATAATAGGTAGAACGCTTCTTTGTTTTTGTAGGTTTCTACTAAAGGGATAAGTTTTTCTTTCAGTGCTATTAACGCATCCTGTTCCATAGGCTCCCTAAGAAGCCATAAGGTATCTAACAATTCAAGTGTTGCTACTTCTTCCTTTGTTTCTATTGTTGCAGCGTAGGTGGTATACGCTTCTTTATTTTTCAATAAAAATAAGGAACATAGATATTGAATTTTCTGAAAATCAGAAAGCACTACCACAGTATCAAATACATCGATTGATTCTTGAAAACGATTTAAGAAAAATAATTGACTTGCCAGATAAGTTATGGCTGATTCGTACTGTACATTGGTTTTGGGTATCTGCTGAAGATAATAAGCGTATGCTTCTTCGCCATACTTAAAAATTGTTTCTCTGTGTGTGCGATAGATTTCAATATTGTATTCCAACACCATACTGAACCAAGAATCAAATGCTTCGTTTTCAGTGATTGGGTTCGGTATGTTTGCTACTATAAATTCTTTTTCTGGAAACGTACTGAAAAAGGTATTGAATGCTTGAAGGAAAGCCTGTTCGGCTTCAAGTGCTGTTTTAATTTCTGAGCCTTTTGAGCATAAGCTCCAATTTTTAAATTCATCTTTTAGTCTAAAAATAATATCAGTATCTTTTCGATACATGTAGGCAATCTCGCTCGTGTCATAGCTGTATACTTCTGATTCAGTCTTGGAACGTCCTGTTAGCGTTCCATTCATACAAAATAAATGAAACCCTGTTTGACTGAACCGTAGAAAATGTTTCGAATAGTTGTATTCAGGTATATTAAGATTTACCTGATAAAAAGGGCCGATACCTTCCGTATGGTTGAAGGCCTGCAATACTACTTTTTCTGTTAGATCGAAGCGTAGAGCATGCGTGAAAAAACCAACGATATGTGTAAAATCTTCTTGCGAATAGGAGGTAGCTACTTGTGCAATGCCAACTTCAATTTGTGTAAGTAACTCTTCTCTCAAACAAACTAAAAAAGCAATATATGCTTCATTCAGAATTTCTAAATGATTAAATCGTATGGCTGGCTGCGTTGTTAGATACTTTTTAGTTATTTCTTTTGCTTGCTCAATATAAGTGATGTCAATATTTTGCTGATTTTCCAGTGCTGCATCTGCCACATCAAGCCACTCTGAAATATTTATTGTACCAATGATTGCATGATCTTTTTTTGAAAAATAACTATCCCAATCGTTGGTAATATACACGTCTAATTTACCGAAGTTACTATCTGGCGACAGTACAACCATTCGAAGCGTTTTGGTGCCAATCTTTCCAGATTGTATCGCATCTTGAAGAATGGTTTGTAATTCACGTTCTATGGTTGATTGTATGGTAAGTGGTGTCATGCGAACTAATTATTTTAATTTTAATCAATGTGATTGTTTATTCCGTTTCTCACTATAAATAATGATTTGTTAAAATGGTTTTACCTTTTCATAAGTGGATGTTATTGCAATTATTAAAAAGGTGTCTCTTTCTAAATAAACGATTCCAATTTATAAATCAGTATCGGATCATAGTCGTGCTCATTTCCAATCAAATAAAAGGGCCTCGCAGTAGAAACACGATGAAACGCATCCGTACGAACAAAATGACTGAAGGAAATGTGCAGATGCAAAAAGGATACAAGACTTAAATATTCCTGCATTTCGCTATACACATTTGGAAAATTTTCAGTTAATTCATCCATACCTTCATAGATCATTCCGAAATCAAATGTGCCGGATTCTGAAAATAGCTCTTTTTTTAAATTTAACGATTCATCGCAATGCGCATACCCATTAGCCATTGCTACCGCATCAAACGGATCCGTTACAGCACCGGCATACTCTATATACAGTGCTTGCAAGGGAATATCGCTTCGACCAGGTTGCTCTACATCTCTTTTGAAAATTTCAAAACTTTCTATTAGATTTTCCTTTAAGGCAGGAATCGTTACAGATAAAAGCGCATCCCATGGCATTAAATAGCCATCTATCATAAGCTCTCTTGTGGTCATTTCTTTATAAAGTGATTGTGCTCTACTTAAATGAGTTAAAAATACAACATCTGTTTTGCAATGCACACAGGATGCATCTAAGTTGTCAATATCTATATCGCTAAATACTTCAGCATCCGAAACAGTGATCCCTAGCAATGTACGCACACTCTTCTTTTTGCTTAAGGAATCAAGCGGCATAATGTCTGTGCATTTTTCTAGATCATAATACGGCAACATTATTTTTATGATTTCTTCACGACCTTCTGCAACAGCTAAATGTAGCGGTGTATATCCTAAATCATCTTTAACCATAGCATAGCGGTTGATTGTACTTTTATCTAGTATTGCTTTTACAATAAACGGATGGTTTCGTTCAATGGCTGTAGTTAATGAAGACTCCAACCCATTGACAACTCCTTGTTCTAATAAAAAATCAGCAAACAGTACATTATTTCGATACGAAGCACGCCACAAAAGTTTGTCTTGATTGATATCAGCACCAAACTGAATGAATAATTTAGCCAATTGTACACCGCCATCGTTCATTTTTATGGAACATGCCATGTTTAGTGCAGTATCGCCATCAATTGCTTTAAAGTTTGCATTTGCTCCTTTTTCTAATAGTATTTTTGCTCTCTCCAAATACGAATCGTTTTCAGTTATGCCCCATTTATGTAACAAGTGAAATAGTTTTTTTGTTAATCCCTTTAATTCTAAACTACTCCAGTAAGGCTCGTCTTCTAGCCAATCTGAATATTCTTCCGTTTTTACAAATGACACGTGATAAAGTTCTAAATCGTCTGTTAAGGATTCTAAATAATCTTTGAGATCTTCGGTGACAATAATGAGTCTAGGGTCATCCTGCATTCTGAATATTTTCGCCCCATTTGTTTTACGTTCATCAATAACAAGAGATTTTATGTAAAA
>ERZ724508.309-NODE-309-length-35456-cov-6.201350_pt1 | contig 35456 bp, 52 predicted proteins | sample MGYA00376041_ERZ724508 | MGnify/ENA primary metagenome ERZ724508 (study PRJEB28724, sample SAMN07190887) | wastewater metagenome | isolation source: effluent of sewage treatment plant in Hong Hong | place: USA: Christiansburg, Virginia | collected 2016-03-01 ...
CAGTTGCTGCTTTATATTGTTCGAGTTCTGTTCCTATTGGCCGATGATGGCATTATTTAACCTGCCCTCTTAGTCGAAAATGATTATTTGGAATACAATTGTGAGCACGCTTGGCTTTGCCAGCGACCTGAACACCCGGCTACACAAACTCTGCTCACCCGATCTCAAATAGCTCAACAAGAACAGAGTGGAGGAGTTTGCAATCTCAATCGGGAGCAATAAGGGAAATCTAAAACGAGCATTGACAGATTTCTATAGTAGACTTACAAGTGGGCGGCGGATATCCAGCAGTGCCAAGCTTAAGTTCATTCTATTGATGTTTCACCTGCAAAAGCATCCTGTCGTCCGTGAATGGATAATATCGCACAAACTGAGTCTGCAACTGGAGAAGGGGAGTCTCATGCAGTCGGTTAGCCAGCAAGATATGCTGGAACTGTACACGAAGGAGGTCTGCAACAGGCTTGAGTACTACCTTGTAAGGAAGGTTCGCTCTGTCTAAGGCGGCGATCGACAAAACTAACAACCAGAATCTGTACTGCTCGATCTCAGCCAGTTGTACAAGTGTGCCAACGACTTGGATTATCTCTGCGAACTCAAGGAACTTTTCCATAGGCTCTTCAGTCATTACAGTGAAATTTCTCTTATAGAAGAGTCGTTCTCCTTGACACTTGTGGAGGCAAACAAACTCTACGAGGAGTTTAAAGGCAGCTTCGGAGGGTACTTCTCTCGGTTGGACCAGGAAAATCTGTAAATCCGATACTCCGAGATCTGCGAGGTGTTGGAAACCAACCGAAAAGCTCATAGAAGACTACGACAGTTCTACTGCACAGCCGATGTACTCGCTGGTGAACGTTCGGGTAGCAGCAGCCACCTCCAGTTATCTCGCCTGGCAGAACCACCACCATACCTACAGAAATGGTTGGCACATACGAGACGACTGAATAAACTAACCATAAATGGCGATCTAACAAAATCAACGGTGCTCCTGAACAGCAGTTCAGTGGCACCACGGAGACCCCTCCAAAGTGTTGTACTCGACCGCGACTCCGATCGACCATCCTCGGAGGAATCCCTCTGACATTCGTATCAGCACTCAGTTGAAAAGAAGTTCTCGAAGAGTTACTCAATTTTCTTGGACTATTTCTCAAGCTTCTTGGTTTATTCGAGTGCCTCCATTTGGCTTTGTTGGAGTTCGGCAAGTTCGTTGAGTTACCGTTGCCTCTCCAGGTTCTTTTCGAGGCAGCTTTCTACCTTGTCGAGGTAGTTCTTCCGAGCTCTCTTCATCTTGAATTCCTATGATATCGATTGTGAATACCTCAATTCGACGCAAGCGAAATCTCAATGCTGACTATTCGTTCTTGATTCGAAGGTACCGTTATCTATTTGCTTCGAGCAAACTCAGTTCTAGCTTCGACTTTTCCTCAGAATTTCTTTAGCTTTTCTCCTTGATGCTCTTAATGCGCCGCCGCATATGCTCTTGATAGTTTTGCTTCGAAACATCAATATTCTTGCGGTCATTGATGCGTAGTTCAGAGCATACCTGCCTTCGCTTCTCCTGCTACTTCATTAATTGACTGCGAGCTTGCTACCGCTGTTGGAAGAGGAACGTCGTGAGATTCTGAGCCTCATAGATCTTTGTCAACTGTTTGTTACAGCGGCTCCCCTCCACTTACATCCTTTTTGCCTGTTCCTCAAGGTTGTGAACCCTCCGCTCCAACGACTTTATCTGTTGTGTGTTTCTCATATCGATGTCCTTTTGCACCATCAGCGCAAAGCTTACATGACGGCGTTCGTTGAGCACACGTTGTTCATAACGATTAGTAATGCTGGTCTAACTCATCCAAGCAGTTGCAGTACTTTGCTCGGGTGTCTGCACAAGGTTCTCCTAAAGATTCTCAATCTCCTGCTTACTACGACGAACACGGAACGTCGCCTGGGTCATGAATAAACTTATAATAATTTTGCTGGAATCAGGGATAGTTAAGCAGCTCCACACAGTTCCCGAACGACTGAAATAAACGCAAGGTAGGTAACAATCGTCTATGGGTGGCAGTTCAAATGGCATCTTGTTTTGCTCGTTCTCGTTCTTGATCAGTACAAGGAGGCTTTACTTTGGCAGGTACTGCAGCCAAATTTGGTCTCCAACTGTAAAACCAAATAAAGTCTGCTGGTGATTGACGTCCATGACAGAGTAGGTTCCCCGCAGACCCATTTAGGTAATGGCCGTGACCAGTGTGCTCCCAATCGTCTCCAGTGAAATTGTCTTCTTTTGCTCTGGATTCCAAGCAAATACTCACACCGATATACTTTTCTTCTCAACAACGCGGAATCCCCACCGAAACGGTTCAGTGGTTAGTGGGTATCCAGCAAAGCAGCCACCGATGAATCCAGTTGTTTGCAAGTGTCTATAGGCTATTCGAACCAACTTGCTACTTTCCTTCAAGAGCCATCATCAAGCCATCCGTTGGCCGTTCGGTGTTCTTGAGCGATTTAAGACAGCACTTTTTGCACTTCGATCACTCGCCAGAAGTTCAGTTGACGTTGCTGAACCAGTTACAACCGATTGGCTGCCTTACTGAGGTCCTCCCTTGAGATCAAATGACGTGAATTGTGTGACGCATTACGACATTCTTCACAGATGAATCTGTTTCCCTAGCAGTCTTTGGTAAGGCAGGCAGCTACAACCTCCGCTGATGGATGCTTCGAACAGCATGCTTTGCTTACTTCCGATTGTGCCCCTTCCCTCCACTTTGGTTCAGTGGATATATTTACCATAGAGCTCATTGCGACGTCGTAGCATCGTCATCTCAGTTACTATCGTGTTAGATAATTGTTATGGATAAGGCCACAAAGGAGCAGGGTACCACATAATAATAACGCAGAACAGCTCAGGAAGGCCATAGCTTCGGTGCTGAGGGACTTCGAGAGGAATCGGGAGTGGGCTGATATCGGAAATTGGCTGTACAAGCTCGAGGAAGTTCTCAAGGGACAATCGTTCACACAGCTACCCGAAAGATTGATCATCGGCAAGCGACTAGCTCAATGTCTGAACCCGACGTTACCACCGGGCGTGCATGGGACTGCTCTGCGCATCTACGAGCATATATTTGCAAACTGCACTGACCGAGTAGAACTATTCCCGTCGTTCTCTATCGGACTCTTCAACTTCTTCGAATACAGCATCAGCCAGCTCAAATTCGAGGTGCTGAAGATCTTTGAGAAGTACTACGTAGATTCGGTGGCAGTTCTGCCCATGCTCGTGGGTTTGGTGAATGCTATTATGCCGGGACTCAACGAAAATCATTAGGAACTCGCCCGGCGTATCTACAGCATCTTCGAGAAGGTCAACTTCCTGTTGGGAAGGCGTTGGGTGGATGGTGCCGTATGGGTCAATATCCTGAAGTCTCCAAAGACCCGATTGGCGTGCTTCAAGTATTTCCAAAAAGTGTTCAAAGACCGCGATAAGCTCGGAATCACTCGGAAGTAGGCGCTGGACTTCAATAAAATTGAGTCAAAAGAATCAGCAAGCAGCGGGAAATCGAAGGAGACAGAACTCTAAAAGGTGAGGGAAACGCTGGTTAAGGATATCTTGGTCACTCGAGATAAGGATGATGCTTCCACCCGGTTTCCAAATGCTCAGTGCTTAGTGATGAACGCCCTGTTAGTTTGCCTTGCAGAAGGGGAGATGCTTGTGCAACGTGCAGCATTGGATCTGATGGTGAGTTACATTGGCCTTTCCGAAAACTTCTTGGGTCTACAGTAAAAGGAGATATTAGTGCAAGCCTGCCTGCACTTACTGCTGAAGAAGGAGTACCAGTTGACCCGAAGAATTTACACTTTCCTGTTCGGGCCACCTGATGCCGACGGCAAGTACAACATCACCGAAGAAATAGATCCAGCAATTCACATCATGGAAAAATCCTTCTACCGGTTGTTGGTAGAGGACTAAAAACAGTCGATAGAGTGTCCAGTGCTGGTGCTTGAGATACTGATCAAGGAGCATGAGCAACTTGCTGATAAATTACTGCCGAGCATTGCCTTCGATATGATCGAGTACGTGGCTGATTTCTACCGAAAGGAACCCAAACTCGAAAAAGCGATGACTAGTCTTCTGACGGTGCTGCAGCCCAAGATCCAACTATTCATCGACTCTCTACTTGCCAAGTTGGATTCAACCAACGATGAAAGGTGTATCTCGGTGGTCAAGATCCTGGACTTCTACTACTCCTTCCTGGTCAAGGGCAATCCTCAATTTGTACAACCTGAGACACTCCAACATGTCATGACACAGATACTCAGGTGCATTGAGAAAGTCAAGGCTTCCATAGATGAGCTTGGATTCGTTCAACTCAGCCTCGAGTTCCTGTTGCGCATCACTGAGGAGTTTAAGGTGCAGCTGAGTCCAGAGGAGATCAAGGTCGTGGAAAGTCTTATTGAGGTAACTCCCAGCTAGAACATTTACACATGTTTGCTGCATCTTCATCCCGATCCGCATCACCAGCATCTTATGCCATACGTGGAAAGTGGATCACTATCTCTCCCGACCCTCACTCTCCTTATGAGCAGCAAACTTAACATATAGGACGTTTATCTCGACAAGGTATTCAGTAGCCTTTTTCGATTACTGGACTGCCATCTATGGGAGGAAGAGGCCATTGAGCTTATCAAAAAATTTGACAAGAAGTATCACAGCACATTTTGCCGTGACATCTAAACCTGCGATATCAATCAATGGCTGATATACTGGAAACGCCTTAATGGCGATGTCAAGGGGCACGGCGTCATTCGTATGCTCAAGTTCATGTACGACGAGAACCCATTGAAGCGCCATTCAAGCTTAATGTGGTTGCAGCAATCCAGCCATATCATCAGCAAGATATTGCATCCAGTGTTCAGAATCCTTGGGGGTGACTACCCCGAGTAGGATTACATCGATATGTACAAGATCCTCAGAACCATTCTCATGAACGAGGAACGTGAGTTCTGTGTGTTCCTCTTCTCGCAGAAGGAGCATTATCTCAATGTGCTGCTTGCTCGACTGTTCCAAGACATTGGGAAGAACACCATTGCTCTGAAGTAGCAGCAGGAACAGAAGTAATCTAAGGAGAAAAAGCAGAGAAAATAACACAAGGATTCCCCTGCTCCTGCGGCAAACAAAGGTGAACTAGCGGGTAATAAAGTCGAACCTAGCCCTAAATCAAATGTGAGCCTCTCAGCAGACAATCTCGTACCGTCTCCTCCCGTCGACTGTCTCATCAACGGCCCAAGAAGCTTCAATAAAGTAGTTAACATTAGCGCTCGACTGAAGTCCGAAAGCATTCAGTTTCTCCAGTTTGTATTGAACACTGTGCTACCAGAGCAAAAGGTGGAGTGGATCCAACTTACCTTCATCAACACACTGTCCTGCCTGCAGAACGCTATTGAATCAGGCGAATATGAACTGGAAATTCAGCTGCTCAGCTATATCTCGCAAGTCACCAAAACGATGCCGTCATTGGTTGGGAAATGGAAGCAGACCATGGCCTAACATCTCGAGACTGATGTGCTCTTGAAGACTGTTCTCAGTGGTCTCTCCTCCACCCATATATCGTACGTAAAGACCCAATACGTCAAATTGCTGACAGAACTAGGGGATGTTTTCACTGCCGTTCTAACAAAGAAATCAGTATCAGTAATGGTCAATACTATCCTCTAAAAATATTCGCTGCTACTCAAGGAAACTGACATACTTAAACTGGAGCAGGTCATCCAGGGGAAGCGGCAGTATGAGAACAAGCGCAAGATGTCGGGTGAAGTACGGCAACGCGGCACTAGCCAATAGTTGATTAAGGCAAGCTTCACAAATAACAACGACGAACGGCAGAAGTAAAGCCATATCGAGAACAAGTACAGTGACACCACCAACTTATGGAGTGGCTTAAAGTTCTATGTGAGCTACTCCATCCAGCAGGAGCTAGAGGAGTTTAGGGTGGATTCGTTACTGTCACTTATCCTCAACAGTTTTCCCTTCTCATATCTGAACTACAGGCAGTACCACCCTGACATTGTGAGGGAGATGGCAAAGGTTATCCATGAGGAGGTACGAAATGTCAGTGGTTTGAAGAAGGAGGTGCTGGACATCTTCGACGTCATTTGGAAGCGGTATAGCAGAAGCATCCTCAGTCTAATCATCGAGAAGAGTGATCCGCGCATTCTCGTGCACTGTAACCTGGACCCAGTCATAGTGATGCACGGCCTCCTTGAATCATCAAGCCTGCGTAGTATTGTGCAGTACTATAAAAACACCAAGCTCTCACTACCTCGGAACTACATTCACTATAACCGTGATGTGCTTCAGCAGGAAAGTCGGTTAATGTACTTCTGCTACCTCTATATCGAGTATGCTGACTTGCACTCAATGAAGAGCCGTGCCAAGTTCTGGGAATGCTGCTTTTCGCTGCTCAAACACGTTTCCGAAACTTGCCATATCCAAACGAAGCTCTGGCTTCTGGAGATGCTTGACTTGCTGTTTAAAAAGGTATCGCTCAAGGAAATAGGATTTGATGGACGTGGGCGGGGAGAGCTCCAAGAACTTGTGAGAGGAGTGCTTGGGGATCTATCGGCAGTTATCACTCGCTCGAAAGACTTCACGCATAAAGTGGATATCAAAGCAGGTATCCGCAGTTTGTTCTCCAAGGAGTAGAAGGACGATCGAAGCTTCGATTTTGTTCGCATCTTCCCTCCGACGATCTATGAACTGGAAGCCAGCTATCAACCTCACCGTGCTGATATCAACTTTTATGTGGAGGAACGCACCTTCCAAAGTTGCTTCGATGCCGACGAGCATAAGTTCAAAAACTGTCTTGCATTGACCACCTGCAAGACTCTGAGTTCGCTAATCGTTAACGTCATTGCCACCTCCTTTGAAGGAGACAGTGTCAAGATGGTGTCGCTGGTAGCCAACTTATCTTACGTAGATCAAAGAGTTCTTAAGCACTATTATTGCAGTCTGCGAGGACAAGCAGGAGTAGAACCAGGTCTTTATCGAGCTCGTCTCGGAGGTTCTCCATAAGATGGTGATGAGTGCAGCCAAGACGGACATCCTCAAAGCCATGAAACGATCCATATTCGAGATATACATGGCTGACGTACTGCCCATCCCTACCATAGGACTTCTTCAAGTGCACCAAAAAGACCCTGAGTTATTGGCGCGACATCATTAATCACACTGCAGAGATGGATGATATTCTATCCGACCTGCTCTCCAAGTAAACTGGGCTCTCAGGGTTGTTCACCGGTAAGGCAGAATCCACTCGACTCAAAATCAAGAGTTTCGAAAGAATTTGCTTCATCATTTACGCCGGGAAGGTGGACCAATATGAAAATAAGCTGCGCTCACTGTTGGAGTCACTGAACGATGTCATGAAAGAGGGCGAAACCAGTCACCCTGCTTTGTTGATCCTCATTCTGTTCTGCATCCGCATCCTGATCATCAGACTGTCCCAGAATGTCCTCAACAAAATGTTCAAAACCATCTGGCCAAGTCTCATGACGCTTCTCATGCAGATCTTTGAAAGGAGAAAGATCGCTCGCAACCCCAACCTCATCTTGGCAGGTCTCAAGGTTATTTAGCTGGTCACTGCAATGGAACTCGAAGAATTCAACCTCCTAAAATGGATCTTTATCTTCGACTGTAATGATTTGGCTGATGTAGACTTCGGATTGCAAGTGGACACTCTACCGGTTGAATAGGAGCAACGCTATCCGGAATGTTTCCTGACTCCATTCGAATTTGAGCCTTTACTGATCAGCCTTCTCCCCAAGCACAGCTACCGGTGCAACTTCCTCCCGACTTTACAAGAGGGAGATAGCGCACCTTACTAACCGCCACAAAGACGCATGAACATCAAAGAACCCAGTGTGGACAATGAATCCGAGCTCCGCAACCATGCCTACATGCTGATTCAGTACCTACTGAGCCAGAATCAGCGAAGGCTGCGTCCAAACAAGGCTGCAATCGAATCCACAATAGAAGCCGACTTCATTTCGCTGGACGACTACATCTTCGACATCAAGTGATTTCGTAGAGTATTATTCATTATGCAGGAGGCGAGGTCGGTCGCGAACAAACGTGCCCGCGCCAATTACAAGATGGACTTTATCGAGAAGCTCACGCTGAGCCCATTCGAGAAGTACACCCGCTTCAACAGGTTTCCTTGGAAGTTTTTGTTCCATCTGTTGCTGGTGGTGTTCACCACCTACCAAGCACTGACGGTGGTGTCCATCGAGGACAAACACAGCCGTATCCAAGAGCAGGTCTTTTCTACCGTGTACCTTGGCACCGATGATGGCAGCAACAGCTTCCCGTTTTACAGTTTAGGCGATTTCCAAGAAAATTTTCAGGGAGTGTTTGATCAGAGCAAAAACCTTGACGACTTGCTGCTGCAATACACTGTCACCGACGATCTCACATATGCTCTGTCGATCTACTATACCGAGTTGACTCGTGAAAACCGTGATCAGCAGTACTACGAGGGTCCTGAGTAGCTGTTTGTGGAGAGCCTGCCATTTGATCCCGAGGACCCTGCTGAAGTAAAGGAGTTTCTCAACGGCATCGAATCCATGAAGCTGGATATCCGCAGCTTGGTCACCTACGTGAGCGAGGGCCCGAATAAAACATTGGATAGCTGTCTGAACTGGACCATTACCATCGATTACTCGTTCCAGTCATACGCGAACATAGAAGCGAAACTGTCCTCTCGACCAAGTGAGTGCCTCATCGATAACAAACGAGTCTATCTTTAGCAAAATATCCTGTTCGCCAATGCAGTGGTTCTGGTGCTTGCAATCATTAGCCTGGTGTTCTCTTGGAGGCAAATCTACGAAATCTCCAAGGAGTACATGCGATACAAGCGCAAGGTCGCTACCGAGGAGAATGCAAACGAGGTTAATCGGTCGGATTTGTCTGCCAGCAAACTTGGGTAAGTGAGCTTCGAAAAGAATTGGTAGGACCTCGGGTTCTTCGATAAAATGAAGTTCTTCGATGTGTGGTTCATGGTGGGAGTTGGTGGTAACTTCTTCCAATTCATCGGAGCAGTGGTGTCGATCCTCAGTGAATCCATTACGCGGCGCCTCGATGTGTTCGAGAAGAAGGAGACCTTCATTGGTTTTGGAGCTATGCTTGCTTGGATCACAATGCTGAAGTACCTTGAGTACAATCAGAATCTGAACCTAATGACCTCTACACTGTCCAAGGCTTGGGGGAACCTGCTCATGTTCATGATTGGGGTGATGCCGTTTTTCTTCGGTTTCGTGTTCCTAGGACAATGCATCTTCTGGAAGTACAGCAAGTTCGAGGATACCAGCTCCTCGGTTATCACCCTCTTCTCTCTTCTCAACGGCGATATAGTTAACGACACCTTCCTGGAAACATGGGCTGAAGGGCTTCCTGGTCAGTTGTACCTCATCATCTTTATGATTCTCTTCTACACAGCAGTGCAAAACGTTTTCGTGACCATTATCATGGAGGGCTACGAAGAAAGCATCAAAGAGAAATAGCACAAGAAACTGCTCGAGGAAAAAGAAAATGAAGAAAGGTTGAATTTCTAACGTGGTCTTGCTGAGCACAATCACGACGAAGACGAACCCCTCCTAGTCGAAGGTGTTGCTCTCAACGAGGAAGATGAATAGTCGGCAATCGTAATCAGCAAGCTCCGGCTCAACTCCAAACGAATTGACAAGGTGCTCACCGAAATGGACCGTCTGCTGGAATAAATTGAGAATAGTCAGCTGAGCCAAAGCTAAAAGGACTTCCTAATGAACATCTATCGCGAGAATCTCGACAACATCGGCCGCAACCTGAAGTTCCAGCTGAACAGCTTGGGACAGTGACCCAGCCTATATTATAATACTTTGCCTTATGGAGGAAGAGCTAGCGAGCGTGCTGGAACATCCCCGCAACAGAGCAGAAATTGTAACAGATGGGGTTAGACCTAGACGATGCTTATGAGGGAACTTCTTGAACACCTCGGTATGAAGGAGACAGTCAAGGCTATTGACCGACACTGTACGCTGGAGACTGAAGAGGATAGTTTCGATAGTCGCTTGAAGCAGATGGAGGAGGCATAGTACCAATCAGAAGTCGAACGGCGGCATGCTATTGCGCAGTTCCTTGAGAAGGAGTATATTACACGGATCGAAAGGTAGCAGATCCATGAGGCACTGGACCTTCTCTCGAACAAGATGGGGCAGTACTGTTCAAACCTGTAGAAGCTGTCAACCTACCTACTTTGCCTGCCGAAGAAGCAACCGCGCTTGCTCAAACTAATGGCGCCGTACATGCTCAAAGAACGCTGTCCGGAACTGCCGAAGCATCGCGTGTTGCGAGTAGTCTTTGAGGAGGATCAAGTATGGCTGGTACGCTCTAACGGTCGCTTTGTAGTGGCTATAGACAAGAAGGCCAATGCAAAGGTCATTGTAGATGAGAGTGGAACCTACAAAATTCATGCCCACCGCAAGGCCCTCCACAAGAAGACCGTAACCTGCCTAACCTGGAAGAACGAGAGAGAGTTCGGTACAGCTTCTGAAGATGCCACTGCTAAAATCTGGAGCGATAAATTGGAGTGTCTCAAGACCATCGAATACCACACTTGCCGTGTTTCAGCGATAGCGTTCAGCAAGTAGAATGTGATCACGGCAGGCTTCGATAAGATTGTAGTATGCGACGATCGCTAAACTCGTAAGCAATAAATCTCGAGTCGCAAGGTGTATGATATGCTAGTCACCAAGGATGGCAAACACCTACTTACCCTCACCTGCAGCAAATACCAAATCAACATCATCAGCCTTGAAACGATGAGCGAAGTGGCCAGCATCAAAGAAAAACACATTATAGCCTCCATCGCACTCTCCAAAAACTAGAAGTACGTCTATGTCAACACCTCCTTCACTAAGCCAGCAATTCATGTCTGGACACTGCCCAAACCCCAACTCGTTCAGAAATGGACTGGTAGAATATTCCATTGACATAGGCCACTACCAGGAAAAGTACATTCTGAGGATGGACAGTGGCGGTCCCTTCGATTAATTTCTCGCCATTGGCAGTGAAAGAGGGTAAGTGCTGTTCTTCCACATCTCACAACAGTTCCCAGTGCATCGGATCGTGGCATGCAAGAACAAACCAGTAAACTGCGTGAGCTGGCTGGATAGTAAACGACTTGTGGAATGCAACGACGACCGTAGTGTACAGATATGGGTAGCTTGCTGGTAATTCAGAGCGTCGAATAACGGTAGGAAGTGCGTATAGTGCCACCCCTTGAGCAGAGAAGAAGGTAGCTTACCCGAGAGGAAGTGATCAGGTTGATGATGATGCCGCACACCATCTTCAACAATGATGATGAATCCGATGCATCTGTCTGAAGTATTTCGGATCGGCCTGCCAGTGCTGCACTCAGTATATATATTAATCATGGGAGCCATTTGTCTGCGTGAGACCGAATAACAGTTGCTGATCCGTGAATACAACGTACCATAGGCTGCTAGTGTAGACCCGCATAAAGAACATCATCCGCGATGAGACTAATCTCCTCCAGGTGGAACATCGGTGGGCTAGCATCCTTTTCCGACAATTAAAACACATCAAAAACGAGAGTCTCTTCCAACCGTCGTTTGAGGTTGACATTCAGCGCTTTCGTCGTAACAACTCCTCTTTGTACGCTAACAACAAGCTATCCAACTCTATTGAGGCACGTTTGCACGCCGAAGGAACCATGGAGGACGAGTTCAAGGATTCATGTCTCATACCCGAGGATGAATTTTCTAAGGGCGATGCTCCAACAGGCTAAGGCCTTCTGACTCCTGGAAAACTGCTGGCTGAGGACCAGTCCTTCAATGATCGGGCTGCTCGGAATCCTTCGATGGTGATGCAGATGAGCATCATCTACAAATCCGAGTTCATGGAGCAGCGGAACTTCAACAACTCAGTAAAGAGATTCCTGAGGTGGTCTCAAATTGCGGAAGATCATCTTGGCCAGGGATTCTTGCTGGTGCTGTATCGTTTGTTCGCCACTGAGTTGATCCGTGATTTGCGGGAGGCTGGTGATAGTACTCTGCGGATTTTGCTGGCTAACATCAACGAGAGTTGTACACAGTTCATCCATATGATCGTCAAGCTTTACACTGCGGTATACGAGCTGGAAGAAGTGAAAAAGGAACCCTGTGGGGAGCTGTTCAAGTACGAAAATCTATTCAACTTTACCATGACTAACCTCTTCAAACGCTCCGAACTCATGGTGGTTTTGAGAGATGTTCTGAAGAGAAAGTTATTGCCCCGTATTGAACTGCTCGAATCCAAGATTCAGATTTTGAGATCCAAGCCTATTAGCTACTTCCAAATCTCCCCTGAGTTCCTCCCCCTAGCTGAGCCAAATTCATGCGAGGCACTCAGTTAAAATAACAGCGGAGTAAGTGGAGAGCGTACTGCCTCTAGCACTGAAATTCCAACCTATTTCGAATCATCGACCAGGCGGCTGCTCGAAGTCAGCAAGGCATCAACTCCAATAGGCAAGGTTAAGTCAATTTTGCTTGCTTCCAAATAAATTGTGACTGAGATTGCTAAGTTCTATGAAGGGCGGGGTCGAGAACCACCGAATCTCGATCCAGACTCCATAACTTCGATCATAATGTACATCATAGTTCGCTCGAACTATCCTGAACTCATAATTGATATCCAGCTTATCGAGGACTTCTCAACGCGAAATTGCATGAGTTGCGTCAGCGGCTACTACATCAACGTTATCAAGGCGTGCTTCGAGATGATTGGAGAGGTCAGAAGTTGAGGGATCTGATTGGTTGTTTGTCAGCTCTATCAGTTATAATGAGAGTCTGGGTTCTGCTGCTGCTGGTGTTCATGCACGTCGTCACCAGCCGGCTTACGGCGCGACCACCCATCTACCACGTGTGGGAGAACCTGATGTTCCTGCGACCAAACGACACATACAGTTTTAGAGATGTCAAGCCGTTGAAGAAAGATGAATGGCTGAGGGCGTACACCGACTACTTCGACTACCCGAGAGACATAACGGAGACCCAGTACGGTTACTGCGACCACGACGATAACGGAATCATTGAGGCGGAAGAGATCGAATGCTTTTGATCTTGATTCCTCAACGGGGTGATGTTGTATAAATGAGATAGTGATAAGAGAACTGGATATTAGCTTTGAGGATTGTCAAAATAGCTAATTTTATTCGTATTGATTGGGATCACTCACTCGAACATCACTACACGGAACTTAGGGGGACAGTCGGGACGCTTGTTAGTTTAATCAAGTCGTTTGCACGGAAAGGATGGTCAGGGGACTCGAAAGCCTCTTGGGGGCCGAGTAGAACAGGTAAGTTTTCCAGCCCTTCTGATGCGCTCGTTCAGCAATCTCTGGGTATAATAGCGTTGCTGCGATTGGGAAACCAGGTGTCTTTCATTTGGCTTCTCAGTACATATTCGTCTTCCTCTGTATCAGCTAGGTTCTTAGTCGTTCGAAGAAGACAGCTTCAGTCTTGGAAAGTTATTGACAATGAAAAGTGTGGATGATAAAAAACTTTTGTCTCAATTAACAGCTTTAGGTTGCCGACTGCTAGCACCCGACGGCTTCCCAAAAAATGGATGCCTATATCGTCTCAAGGCAACAAAAAATGGTGCGAATTTGCCATCCAAACACGACCGGGTTCTGGTATAGCCAAGTGGATTGATTTGAAGTAGGCAACGAGAAACGAGGATCAGTGATCGTTGAGTATGGAGGCTTTGGAAGGAAGAACACTTGGCATTCATATCGCGAAAGCATTCAGCTTTCTTGGCCTTTTGGCCAGTATTCTGAGATTGTTGTCTTCGATCATCTCCATGAGGCCGTGACTGTTTGTACCATGACCCATAATTATAGTTCCGAAGATGAGCATATAAGCCAAGCTCAATGCCCTCCAACGCTAAAACCAAGAGCTCAAGATGGAGCTTACAGAGCTGAGAAACGCGTTCGATTTGAACCGCGACGTCTTGAATATCCTCAGTGGCAAGAGTGAACCTAGCATCAAACACTTCTACATTATGCTCAAAAAACTCAATGAGCACATCATCGACCTAGCCGATAATCAGTTTAAGGCGCGCAAGGAACGTTACAAGAAGGTTGAGGAGGTAATTCTATGATCGACACAGTTCAGCGATTTAGAGCTTAAGTACGAGGCTGCACAGCAAGAGGTGGTCGAACTCAGGAGAAAAATTGAGTCCTTTAGGCAGGAGAAGCCAGTTAGTAGATCGTCAGAGGGTGACAACCACGTACAAAGTAGCTTACAGCAGGTCATAACTCCCAAAGAGTCGTACATCATCCTCACAGAAGAGATCCGTAAAATCAGCAACGAGCTCTTTGTGATGGGAAATACCTGTGCCAAGTTGCGGATAGAGAATGGTCAGCTGAAGCATATCTTAAAGAGCGGCGAGAGCAGGCTTGACTCTACACTGCGTACTCGCCTCCCATAAAGCGTTATGGAGATCTCTGAAGAGTCTGACTCCGAACCCGACTAGTACGACCCAGAGGAAGGAAACCGCACCATAAACTACACCAGCTATAATACAACCCGCAACCGAAACAAAAAACAGAAGAGAAACTCAGTCTAAAACAAGGAAAACCCGACAGCAAAGCGCGTGAAATATCTTGAGATCGAGCTGGACAACAAGCAGCGAGAGATCGGGCAGCTTCAAAGAGAAAAGAGCCACTGCTAAGAAAGATTGGCATTGCTAGTGAGCACCCAAAGAAGATTGAATCTGCATAGCAGGCGACTTAATCGTGAGGAGCAAAAGAAACGCGGTCAAGCACTCATTGATATGGTTCAGTGGCGGTTCAGTATGGAGGTGCTAGACGAGCCAACAGCCATCCGAAACTTGGAGTGGAACCCAGAAGTACGTTGCCTATCACGCTGATCTATTCGTCACTTCCAAAGGTTTAGAAAAGACGAGATCAAAGTTGCTCGTAGCTGCCCTCCTCCTCAGATATCTCCACGTCCCGCTGCTGCTTCTTTACTGACTGGTGGGCAGGCTCACCTTCGAAGTCATCATCATAGTCGCTAGGTTAATACGAAAAGTACTCTTCGGTGAATAGTTCTGAGAGCTATCGGTAGTTGAGGTGGTGTATATCACTGCTCCTCAGGCACAGCTTACTCAATAAATAGTCGATTTCAATGGCGGTACTACCGAGTTAGTGTAGTAAGTTGCTCAGCACAGATTTTGGCACCCGATGTCGCGAGTCTTCGTACTCAGTGAGCACCTCATTGATCTCCACAGCATACTCTCGCACCAGTTTGTTAAGTCTTCTTTATATACGGCTTTCTTCATCTGTAGGAACGAGCTCGTAAGGCGGCAGTAACTCAAGGAACCTATCGCGTATTGTCCTGATGTTGCCGGTTGTGTGGCTGTCTGAAAGAGCACTGATGATTGCATCATTCTGCTCCGTTGAGCGAATCCCAAATGGCTCCTTTTATAGGAACTGAGCGAAATCCTCGATCGTTTTTCCGTTGAAATTCGCCACAAGTGAGTCAACTTTGCTGCGAGCTATCCTGTTTCCCTTGAGCCTGTAAACAATGAATTCCACAATATCCTGGAGCTAGCCGACATCGCCTTCCGATTCATATCCGTCTTCCTCGTAATTATCTTCGTCCGGAGTCTTTTCTGTGTTGTCCTTCACAAAGATATTGTTTTGGTTGCTATCAGTTTGGTTCTGATTTGTGGGATTGCTATCACCTTGATCTTCAAAGGCGTCGTCAATGTACTCATCTTCTGAGACTCGCTTCGATGGCTGTTTCGCCTGCTCTATGGACTGTGTCAACGACTTATCTTTTCCAGCTGGGACATTGGTGAGTGCAATAGCCACAGTCGCTGCCTTGCTGACAGGTTCCTTACTTGGGATGTACTTTGAGCTGCTTTTTTCCTCCTTTTTCTTGACTTCCTTCGAGTTGGTTTCCTTCCGCCTCATAGTTTCAGCTTTGACGCGGCTTGAGTTGTTGAACGATGACTCCTAAGTCTTTTTCTTTTCTGTCTTCTGTCGAACACTTGGTAGTTCCGGCATTTTTAGAGGCGCAAGTTGCGCACTCTGCTCGCCTTTGGTCGTACCCATGCCCTTGATCAATCGCTTGAGCTCATTAGTCTCTTGAATACGTCGTTGGTCTGCAGTCTCCAGCTTCTTCTTCACCTCGATGAGCTCGGAGAAAGCTTCCTTTTCGGATTTCTGGAGACGCGTGACTTCCTGCTCTAGCATCCTGGCATAAGTGCTTTTTTATTTGAGAGCATCAGCAGCTCGCTTCCACTCTTCACGCTCAGCCTCAGTTTTTTCCCGATAGCTCATAAGTTCAAGGTACATCTTTGCCATCTTCTGCAGCTCCAGAAGCAAGTCTGAGTTGACACCACTATTACTTTCGTTCTATATCTACATCTCGTTGATCTTGGTCTTCTTTATCGAACGCTTGAGGTTCTGTAGCTGTCCATCCAGAAACTAATACTCAGCGTTGCGCTCCTTCAGCCTATCCTTGAGATTGTTGCACAGGCGCTGCAGTTCCCTTGGCTCTTTTTGGTGAGGTTCGAAGCGGTTATCGACCACCTGCCTTAGCTTGTCAGCCTACTTCTACGAATCACTCGCTGATTGTTACCTCAAGCACCATAATCTTCGAACGCAGCTTGGTATTCTCGTTGAGGATGTTATTCATGTCCACTGCGATAGCACATTCCGGTACCTTTGAGGTTGAGAATAGTCTCCTGCAGGTGCTATCTATCAGCCACGCCGATACTCGGAGCAAGATGTTCTATTGGCACGTCGGCCTCAGTTTCGTATTTGCTGTGTAACACACACTGCTACTATTTTTTGAGGTTCTGCGATCGATTGCGTTCAGGTAGTCGCACCACGAAGTTTGGACTCTTGATGTGCTCCGAAGACTCAGGGTTATTCTTAGCAAGCCGCTCTTTGCTGTCACGCATAAATAAAAATAAACTTATCGTTGGAAAGAGGTCACCAATTATGGCTGATTGGCCGAAATCGATGGAGAGGAGACAAGTGATTAATTTCACGGTATTGTTTAAGTCTTGCGTGAATCTTTGTTGTCCGGCGACTTGCACAGATATAAGTTAATTATGAAGAAGGGCAGCAGTTCTGCGCGTCGGTCGAACTTCTAGCTACCATTGAGTAAACCAACAGCTGAGCTGCTGGATCTCAGTCGGCGTGCACTCAAGGTCATGCCATCGGACAAGAAGTACGAGAACTTTAAGAGGGTGAGCCTTGATCATAACCAACTTCAAACTCTGCAGCACCTCGAGCAGTTCCAACGGTTAGAAGAACTGACCCTGATATCCAACAAAGTGGCAGACTGGCGATAGCTGCAGCGAATCCGCAATCCGGTGCTACTGAAAAGATTGCGATTGAAGAATAATCCACTTGAGCGGGAGCCAAACTACCGCTATCAGCTGCTGCAACACTTTCCATCACTGAAGACTATGGATGAAGTAGTGCTGCCGGAAGGAGCTGCGAAGTAATTCTGCAGGCTACAGCAAGTCGTTGGGGCTAGCCTCATTGATTGGGTGGCGATGATGGTTGGATTGGATAAATCACTGAACCCGCCTTCCAAGCATAGTGCTAGCCACCACTACTGGCATCCTGAACCGCAGAGATTGGTAGAGGCTCAAAAGGCTATGATAAAGCTTGTGGAATCAAAGGACTGTGAAACTGGTAATACCTTACTTGAAAAGGGAAGGCACATTGAGGAGATTCTCCAGTCCACCTGGACGGGTGTTCGAACCCCTGTTGATCCTGATTAGCAGCTCATCACCACTGAATACTCTTACTTCTACCAACTTATGATCGAAATTACATAGCACTCATCGCTCTTCGCCGACTATCTGCTAGAGCAGGTTCGCCTATGCGATGAATCCCACGAAGATCTGCTGACACAAAGTAATGACAACTCCATGTATGCAATGTTTCTTTAGTTCAAGGCCATGAGCGGAGAGGAAGCTCCAACAAAACAGCAACATCGGCTCAGTTCGCTGGAGACAGACATTAATACCAACAGGCATCGGCCTAACTTTCCGTACCTCTCCATGGAGGGTTACTTTGTCAATGCTACCTTGAAGATTCTCCTTGATATCCTGAAGGACGCTATCAACAGCATCAGCCGATTCCTGCAGAAGCTATAAAAACCGAATGTGCATGTTTCTGAACAACACGAAAACGACCAAGTGAACCTAATGGAAGTCGCTTAACGAGAGGACACACATCGTACCGAAGCGGAACTCCAAGAGTAAGACCAAGGATATCGAAGTCAAAATCTTGGACATAATGAAGCACTGTACTTACAGGAGTAGTACCGCAACGACCATCGCTAAGAGGATTCGTTGGAAACTGACAGAAGGAATATCCCAACTGCCCTAATCATCGCACTGCTGAGCGTGCTAGAGCACTACCAGCTCAAACACGCCTTCATTCGTATTCGCAAGACCAATCGACGACGATACTCGCAGCTACGCAACTTCGCAGTATTCTTTGCTATCAAGTAAACCATACACAAGAGGACCGCCTTCCAGCAGCTCAAGCTCAACTACGAGCAGTAAAACTTGCTCGAGATCGATTACGGGCGGATTCGATTGCTTTCCAAGGTATTCGGGGCTTGGAAGCTTCTTAATCAGGCAAAGGCGAAACGACTAAAACTTTTGAGTAAGATAGTCGCAAGGAAGGACAAAGTTTAGCACACTGTCAAGCACTTCGCCTTCGTTCGCTGGAAGATTCTCAATTCCCGCACTCTTCGTTATATCCAATCCATCAGATAGCCCTCAGCTGATCCACCATACTACCAACGTCAGCTGAGTCAGCGACAGATCTAGAGCGACTACGCACGGCTGCACCGCAACAACACCAGACGCTTAGTTCTCCCAGCCTCCACAAGCCGCAGCCACCTGAAATCGCTGCGGCGGTGACCCTTTCCCTACTGCAATAACATTATAATCGAAAGGGATCAGCTGGTGTAGATTCCTCCAAGTTTGTTGCGGCTATAGCCTGGGTTGGTTTCCTTAGTATGGTAGTCATTGTAGACGTGTTCATGGCGGATGATACCTGGGAACTTTACCAGAGGCAGCTATTTGTTGGCCAGCAGTTTGATATTGTGCAGCTTGGTCATGTTCTGAACCAACCCATCACTCTTTTCCAGCACGTTCGAATGGTCGTGGATGCTCTTGATTAGGCTCTTCGTTTGTTGTGACTGGCGATGCTCTCCAGGCGCCAGCAGCCCCTCCAAAGTCTGCTGGTTTTGGCTTTTGGTCTTTCTGAGGCTCACAGATTGGCGGGTGGAGTTGAGCTTGACAGCGTTATCCTTGATGCGGAAGCTCTTGCCAGTCTCAGCAACTAAGTTTAGTACGGGACAGTACACTCCTGGTTGAGGTGACCGTGGCAGTAGGGCATATGATGCCTCGCGTACTCCTCGAACATCTCATGCTGGCGTTGCCTGCTCAGCCGCACGCTGGAGTACATAGCTGCATGTTCAGGGTTTTGCATCGGAATTAAAATTATTTGGTCGCACTCCAATAAATTTATGCGTTTTGAACTGCGGCTATTTGGGCCTGATGGTGTTGCCTATCATGGCAAGGAGTGCGATTAGTCAGTTCTATTCGGTGCTAAAGTCATCCAAGAAAGTTAGCACACACTACAAGTAGCCCAAGCCCACAAAATTACAGCTCGTTCGATTGTTATTTCCCTAACGACAATTTAATGAATAAGACGTCGACTCTACGCGACTTCGAAGTGCTAGCCAAGCTCGGTGAGGGCTCCTTCAGTTCGGTGTTCAAGGTGCGACGTGTCGATGACAAGGTGTGCTACGCCCTCAAAAAGGTAAGATTCGAATAATTGTTCAGGTCAAGATGGGCCAGATGTGCTACCAGGAAAAGGAGAATGCACTGAACGAGGTGCGTATCCTAGCGAGCATCAGCCACCCGAACATAATCAACTATAAGGAAGCCTTCTTCGATGATAGCTCGGAGACACTATGCATTGTGATGGAGATTGCTGAAGAAGGAGACATCCTCAAGAAGATCAACGAGCATATTAAGAACAAGACATACTTCAAGGAGTCCGAAATCTGGAAGGCCTTCATTCATATGACGAGAGGACTCAAAGCTCTCCACGATATGACAATCCTGCACAGGGATTTGAAATGCGCGAACGTTTTCTGCACCGCGGATAATGTGTTCAAACTTGGAGACCTTAACGTCTCGAAAGTGACCAAGAAGGTGATGGCGAGGACGCACACCGGTACCCCCTACTACACAAGTCCGGAGGTTTGGAAGGACCGTCCTTATGACCTGAAATGTGACATCTGGTCGCTGGCCTGCGTGATCTACGAAATGGCGACGCTAAAACCACCCTTTCGTGCCAACAACCTGAAGGAGCTCTACAATAAGATCCAGAAGGGCATCTTCGATAGGATTCCCAGCTTCTACTCGGATGACCTGCAGAACATGATCAATATGTGCATGAAGGTAAATCCGGCGATGAGACCCACCACCAACGAGATACTCAGCCATCCCGTTGTGCTCAAGAATACGGTTCCCAGCGAAATGTATATGGCTGAACCGAAGAAACAATGCAACCTTCTTAAGACTATCGTTGTTCCTAAGAATCTTCGATCCCTCAAGGAGGCCCTCCCAGCCTCCAAATACGAGATCTAAACGAACTTTGAGAAGCAAGCACTCGACCGGAAAATTGAGTCGAGGTTGAATTCAGTAAGAAGTTTGGGGAGGGTTGGTGGTAGCAGCGTCGAGACTCCAAAGATCAACGAAAGCAAAAAGTACAACTACATCTCAGAGCTAAAGCAAGAACCTCCTTCATCACAGAGACGCCCATAATCTGCTCAGAGGCGGCCAGAATCGGCCAACCGCCGGGAGTAGTATTCACATCGTCGATAGGACTCCTCAAACAAGAAGCTGCCTCGTATTCCATGTAACCACCCCATTTAATTCAGCTGAAGTAAGGAACCAGCGTAACAACTCTTACGATCAACTCAAACGCGAACCCTCACGGTAGGGCCTGCACCGCGATGTTTCAAGGTAGGCATTGCGTCGAGAGGCTGAGCTACCGCGCAATCGCTCCCGTGAGGCTCTCCAGGAACTGGACAACCGAAACCGTTCCAAAGATATCAAAGACAAGATCCAGCGGTATATCAAGGATAAGAACAGCGAACTCAAACGCAACCAGTCTGAGATAAGTAGGCTCAGTAAAATATTGTAGACCGCAACGTCGCCCGTGCTCTTGAGGTCATCAAAAATGTGGAATTGCGAAACAAAGAGATCATTACGGATCGAAGACAGGTTGCAGCACTCGACTACAAACCACGCTCGCAGTCGTTTGAAAAGGAAAACAAAACGCCTGTGAGAAGGCTTGTACCAGCGCCTCTCCCAGAAGGCAGGTACGCCATCGACCGCAAATACCTGCCCCCAAGACAGTTCAAGCTCTGATTTAATTATCACAATCAGTTTATGAATCTTTCCTTGGTGGGGTTGTTGGTGCTCATGCTGGCTGTCAGCCTGCCAGTAGTCACCGCAGAACCAGCTCATCAAGCAGCAGCTGATACACACGCTGCAGCAGCGGCTGCGACAGAGACGCATCACCCAGAAGTAAAGGAAGAGGTGCACGCTGCTACAACAGCAACCCATGAAGCTACCCACACACCAGCAGAACATTAAGAAACAGCGCACGCTGCTCAAACAACAACTACAACCCATACCGATACAACTACCGCACCTGAACATACAGCAGCCACGTATCGAACATACATTACTCTAGCTAGTCGCATACAGCAGCACACACAGAACCAGCAAAGACAGAAGTACACCCCACAACAACCGCTGAACACAGCACCGAACACACTGATCCATACAAATCCATTGAAAACGGACAGGAAATCAGTGTCGACACTGAAGACCCTATAGCTGAAGGTACATTATGCTGCAACTCAGGTCATATGGAACAACTTTCCGAACAAATGATGGAAAACATCGGTGTCCTCACCAACGAGGAGAAGCAGGAGGAGATTAAGATGGAGAACATCGAGGAATAGTATCAAAAGGAAGAGGAAAAGTAGGAGGAAAAAGAGCTTGAACCTTGGCTAGCTGAGTAACTCAAACAAACCGAAGAAGCCGAACACAATCATAAGGCAGGTTAAACGTTTGAATTCACATTGGAATCGGGCAGCTTCCAAAGCTTCTACTTCGACGTTAGCAATAACCGCCCTGGCAACGATATCCACATGGACATGGCAGTATACATAGAGGATAACAACACCTTCTATGTGCCCAACCGACCAGAGAAGGCGAGTGGGGTGAGTGTATCAATCGTCAACTCATCATCAGATATCGTCTTGGAGAAGCAGGTATACGTATCGCTGAGCTTTGATTTCCGCCCACGAACGAACAGCGGCTACCATCTGAACTTCTTCAATAACTATGGGCAACCCACTATGATCATGGTTTCAATAGAAAGGCTGAACAAAACTGTCGAGACTATTCAAGATGCCCATTTAGACCCGCTATCGCAGACACTCAAGGGCGTGTTCGACGAGATGTAGACGGTACAACCAACCTAACTCAGAGCTTCAACGAAGAGATGAAATTCATGTATAAATCGGAAATGGGGTTCAAGGAACGCGAATAGTAGCACCAATCGACAATGCTGATGCTGACGGGAATCGAACTGCTAGCCATTATAGTGACGGCCGTGACTCAGATGTTTTGCCTGCGCAACCTGCTGGACAACCGGAGTATCGTGTGACCCTACATATTCGATAGGCTATCATGCCGTCTTCAGCGGTCGAACTTGATGAATTTCGACAGCTCCTTGAGGTTAGCGACGTGCTTCTTCTTGCATTCCGCTTGGTTGGTGCAGCCGTCCATAAGCGAAAAAAAGCACACGGCGTCTTCGGAGGTGGGTGGGACCTTCGACACCAGCACGTGGCTGAACTTGCAGTTGAAGCTATACTTGCAGTTGCCGAGGAAGTAGTGGATGCACGGATAGTACACCCGTCCGACGTGCTGCTTACCACAGTTGTGTTCGTCCTTGCACCTCGGAAAAGAAAAGTACTGCTTGCTGCACAGGCTTGCCAGGAAGTTCATCTCCTTGTTAAAGTTGCTCTCCTCGCTGTACATCCTCTCTCAACAATATTCAATTATATCACCCGGGCAGTAGCTTGCACATCAAGACGCTCTCACGCCGCTCGTTCGATACTGCTGGTCTTGAGCTGCTGCTTCTTTTCGTCGAGGAATCGCTGGAAGCGATCGTGCTAGAGTAAGAATGCCTGAGTCTGATCTCGCGGGCTCAGAGAAGCCCGAACTGAGAATGTCGCACGCGGTTGTGAAGTGCCCTGGGTCGTTGCGTCAAGCTCTGTTCGTTTGGTCAGCGGTGGCAACCGACTTTCTGTCATATTCTTCACGACTTCCTCGTGAGTAGGAGATAGTTCATTACGGCGGGTCCCACTCCTGAGCAGCTAGGTTTGTGGATGTGCCCTCCCTTCCATGAAGTTGAGTGCATATAGGTGTTGCTTGGTAGGTTTCTTACGACTTCGATGCAGCCGGGGATGCTTACCAACTTCTTCGATCTTACGTTCTATCGAACGAGCAATTTGATCAGCTTCGCTGGACACTTCCCTTCGTAGTCCCTTCGTTATTTATGGCGTGGTACCTTCCTGAGCTTCTTGAGATGCTACTGTACACTCGGCAAGATAAAGTAGTAAGAACTGTGGTCATCTTCCAGTGCATCGTAAGGCTTTCTCCTTTCCGTAGCCTTCCATCTATTGTCAAAACCTTCCTCTCTCCTCTCACTAAACATATCATCCGGAAGGTTACATGTCCTGCAGTCGTTTTCTTCTGCCAGTTCTCATCAATAAATTAATAACCTGCTGATGCACGAAGAGGACGAGGGCTTCATCCTCAACGAAATTGAAGTAACTTCCAAGAAGACTTCGCTGGAGCTGAAGTGCCAGCTCGATAACGGGCTTGCACTCATCGAAAGCAAGAAGCCTAGCGACTTCGTTCCGCGACAGATGAGCTACCTCAAGTACTTTCTGAAGTACCCTTTGCTAAAAAACGTAGGCAGGAGCTTAAGATGGTCACCAAAGCATCCGTCGAACCGTACCAACCCGAGCAGTAGAGTATCAGGAAACCAACGGTTACGAAAGTACGCGATCGCAAGCAAACCTTGAATGAAAAGTACTTCGTCGGCGGGCAGTTTCGGCTGGTATACTGCCGTTATGCTGGTGATTCATTGCCAGATGCCCATCAGCTCAGCAGCAACTTCGCATGTACTTTGGTGAGTTAGCTCAGCAAACTACGTCTTTCTTGGACAGGTGTTCGACTACAATCCGAATGAATACCCGACGTTGCAACCCGAATGTGAACAGTCCTCTGTGAACAGCCTCCTTGGAGAGTATAGTAAAGAGCTGCAGTTTGACTCGAACTTTGAGTGTGGTAACCTGCTCTTCACGTTCCAAGATGTTGAGGCACCAGAGGAGTATCACTTAGTGTTGCATAACGACACCAATTCCAGAGGATATACCCAATGGTTCTACTTCTCGATAGAGAACCATCAGGGATCTACCGTGAAGTTTCACATCGTAAACCTCGTAAGAGCTGGTCGTAATCTAGATAAAAAGATCTTCGCTGTTTGGGGAAGGCATGAAGCCCTGGATCATGTATACGGATGGGCCAGAAGCAGGCTGCTGGCGTACCACTGGCACCAACATTAGCTACGAAAAGACGAGAGTGCAAAGGGTACATACAACTATTAACTCAGTAAGCAGACCTGACCAAATACTACTACCAATTGAGCTTCGATGTAGACTTTCGCAGTGACGGTGGGAAGGCCTACATTGCAATGTGCCCACCTTACTCCTACACAAAGCTCATCCACGAGATCAGGGAGTGCGAGCGATAAGCTTTAGTTAGTGATCACACGTACTGCGGTTACTCACATAGAACCATGTAAATAGAGCTGGTGGCTCATTCTATCTCATCAAACTGCATCCCGATGATCACAGTGAAGGAGCGGAGTGCTGACCCAAGACAACAACGGAAGCCAGTAATTGGCTTTTCAGCCAGACAACATCCAGGTGAAACTTGGTCATCGTACCTCATGGAAGGGGTGCTGAAGTTTCTGCTCAACGACTCCCCGTACTCTCGCTATCTCAAAAAACGGTTCGATTTTGTGCTGTTTCCAATGGTCAATGTGGACGGTGTGATATACGGTAACTTCCGCTGTGACATCAACGGTAATGATATGAATCGAAGATGGAGGCAACCACACAAAATATTTCAAGGAGCCATTGTGCAGCTTCGTCGTAAATTGGAGACTCTCCAGTCTGATCAGGGCTTCGAGTTCTTTTTTGATCTGCATGGGCATAGCAAGAAACTTAACACTTTCTGTTATAGCTGTATCAAGGACTAAATCAGTTGCCGGGTGCTCCCACTCATCATCGACAAACTTGATCGAGGCTTCTTCTTTCCAGACTGTACCTTTAACCTCGATCAGTCCAAGATGACAACTGCCAGAGCTATCCTATTCTAACTGCTTGGCAAGGAGACTGTCATGACCATTGAGTGTTCCTTCTTCTGTACCAACAAGCAAGGAAGCCTGGTTGGCTTTAGTCAGCAGTATATGCATGAGTTTGGTGCTAACTTGGTCAAAGCACTATTCATATACTACTCAGGGGAAGAAGTCGACGACGTGGATCGGAAGAAAATCTAGGACTACGCCAAACGAGAACTTACCCTTTTGCAAAACTATCAACGCAATCACGCACAGGATTCGGGGTCCGACTCAGATCCCTTTGAATTTTAGCTTACATCAGATCAAAGGAGTTAGAATGTTATGCCAAAGAAGCAGCAACCGCAAGGAAGCATTCCGCTCGTCAGCAGGAGAGTGTCTAAAGTCAAGCCAATGAGACTCAAGAAAACACAGCAGGCGCTTTCCGAAAAGAACCATCAACCGAGGGCGGAGGAGTCAAAGGAACTGCCTTCACCGATCCAGCGTCGCCCTAGACGTGAGACGGAGAATAACAAAACACGACCTGACGATTCCACAACAAAGGACGAAAAAACGAGTCCTCGCAAGTACGCTCGGAAGGTCGTTTCCGAAGTTAAGTAGCTTCACGATAAACCCTGCGATCCTCCTGAAAAGGATACAAAGCTATTCGAGGACACGCAAGGGCAGCAATTCAAATCATTCCCTACTGGTATTCTAATCAAGGAGTAGAACAAGGAATTTGCAAGCTGTAGTTTGGCACCAGTTGTTGAACGACCATTGTACAGTCTGGCCAGGGAGTTTAATAGAATCAGCAATAACCAGGATAAAAAGGCTCGGTTTGGCAAACCCAAACACGACATCAGTAGTAATAGTCTCGACAACTTCGATGCGAAGTTTAGCGACTATCTGTTCCGGAAAAATCATAATAATCTCAAACTCAAAGAAGCCCTCGAACGACGAGAGGACAAATAGCGGTAACGAGAGCGTACAACCATCGAGGAACAGATGCTGAGCGAGAAGAATAGGGAAATGCTCGAACAACAACTCCAACCATAGGGGCCACCAAGACCTTTGGCATTATTAGCACAGAAATTTAAGTAGGATATGGAAACTCGAAGAAAGAGAGATGCAAGTTCGCAGGCACGCAAGCGTATTCCACCACTAACAGCTTCAACGAATTCCGAAAAGCCCGTACTTCAGCCCCGCTTAATGGCCTAATCCCTGAAAATCGGGACACTTGGTAAGTCTAAAACTCGTGATACCGGGTTGGGCGAGTTCAGTCGGATTTGGAAGCTAAATATGAAGCGGTACGGCAAGGACATGTATTGATGATACTGATGTGTACACTAACTTGGTATTCTTATTATGGAGCTGGACGAAGAGCTATCGTGCCCAATCTGTAGCGAGTACTACCGGGAGGCTATTACGGTGCCATGCGGGCACACCTTCTGCAGGGAGTGCCTCATCAAGAGTACAAGAGAAAAGCCAGTGTGTCCTGTCTGCCGCAGTATTTTCCTGAGGTATCGAGGGTTATTGACACGTAGTGCTGCGAGGGATATGAAAGAAAACATAACGATCTCCAACATCGTCAGGAGGGTTAAAGGGAGAAACTCCCAGCACGAGCCTGTCCCTGAGCCAAGAAAACGATCAGTGCAGGGAACATAATAAAGCCTCTCGGAGGGTATTGTCACTAAGAAGAAAGTCTAGAACAAAATCCTTGTGAAGGTGTAGAGCCGCGAGTTGCTGCTTCCTTACCTGAAGTGCCGGGTGAAGATGAAGTTAGAACCTTCTTTGCGTGAATAGCTCAGAAACTTCGTGGTGGTGCAGGACATTCCCTACGTAAGTAAGCTATTAGCACTAACTTAGAGTACGCAGTAGAGGGCAAGATGAATAGTCTCATGGCTACGGACGATGAAAACATTTTCGAAGGAGTGTTCGAAGGCATCTGTTTCTTTGAGGTACTCGAAGAAAAGCTCGTGCAGTATGAGCAGGATGGTCAACCACTTGAGGTGAAGGTATGTAGCGGTTATGAACTCAAAGAGGAGAGTAAACTGTCAATACGGGACTTCGATTACTTCTTCAGCGTATTCGATAGACTCCCGCACCCCTATCTGATCAATAGCGTGTTCACTCGCATTGACCAAAATGTAATCGTCAATAGGTAGAACCTCACTGGCATTAGCTACTCCGCACTTGCAATTATCCGCATTACCGATCAGCAACGCTATGAGTTGCTCACCAATTTTGATGAAGACCAGCGTATTGCTCGGATCGATCAGCATCTGAGCCGATTCGCATTGGAGGACGTCATTCGCAACCCATCGGTAGCCTTCAAGATGGATGTGCCTGGCAACTACAGCAGTACATTCCTGCTGGTGTTCATCCTCGTCATGCTGTTCTTCTACTCGTACGAGTTCAGCTTCGACGGACTATGATGCCTTCTCTATAACTTAATAGAAATGGAAATCAATAGGACATTACATGAACTGGCAGACGATAGACATGAAGGACAGCTGCGTTCACTTCGAGACGCAGGTCTAGAGCCAGCACAATGGCAACTGGCAGTTAACAAGCGAACGCGTTCAAGCAATAACTAAAGGGAAGGTGGACCTGCTGGGTTATTTTGTGACCTCGACTACTTTAGGCAATTTGGACCGGGCACCTACCTTTTCTTTGCATTCAACAAGCGAATAGCAGTGTTGTTTGCAGTGCTTGCTTTGCTGTCACTGCCAGCCTTGGTATTCAATGTATTGGGAAAGGGCTTGGAGAGTACTGGAGCTGGTACTACCAAAACAGTGTTGATGAAGTTTAGCATAGCCAATCAACCAGTGAAGACGCCTGACCTGTCGGAGGCGGAGTTTGAGAAGCGGAGTGTGCAATACAAGCTGGGTGTAGTGATCCCCGACATGTTGTATAGTCTGGCGTTCTTTGCCTTTCTGCTGTACTGGGAGTATAGCAGTCGCCGTACAGTACTCCACCTCCGAAGCTAGTACGAGCTTCCGAGTTACTACACAGTCAAGGTGAAAGACCTTCCACCAGATACTCAACCGGCACAGCTCAAAGCTTTCATGGGCAAGTTTGGGTAGGTAGTCGAGATAAGTGAGGTGCGCAATTATGAGTAGTGTATCAGGTTGTCCAAGCAAAGCTATGAGAACCAAGCATAAATTCTGCAGCTTCGATTCGAAGGTAAGGAGCAGAGTCGACACATGGACAAACTCAAACATGAGCGTGTCGAACTCTTCAAGGATCTCACTGAGGAGCTGTTTCGGATGCGGCCAGTGCTGTTGGAGTGCTTCGTGATGTTCAAGTTTCCTGCCGACCGGAAGAACTGCATTGCAAGGTTCTATGAGGAGAACAGGCGGGGTAGATGCTGCAGGCGTTAACCCGATCCAGCTTTGTTATTCAACGGTCAGCTTCCACGAGTGCTTCCATGCACAGTTGAACCCAGTAGTATTATCTGGGAAAATATGCACATTAGTAAACTATCAAGAGCCGGTCGAACTCTCGTGCAGATTCTCTTGGTTGTCATCGTTACGTTCGTTTCGGTGATGCTCATTCTTGTGCTGCTGGTGCTGGTGCCACCAAACATGACGAGTTCTGCCAATACCTCCAGCTACACCTACGAGCAAGTTGTGAGCCAGAACAACGTCAGCATTACACAGAGCTGGTGCCTCAATCAGAATCCCCAGCATGTATACAACTAACCCTCATTAAAGGAGATGTGCTCGAGCTACTACAACAAGTACTTTGGGGAAATCGGTATTAGTTTTGCAGTGTCTCTCGCCGTTGTCGTGGTTACGCTACTGTTGGTTCTGCTTGTGAGATCGTTGGCGCGTTTCCAGCGGTACAAGACTTACAACGAAGAGGTGTCCTCCAGTATTGAGAGTCTTCTATTTGCTAATATCCTCACCACGAGTATTCTGACTATACTTCTTCAAGCAAACATCTTTGGATGGAGCTTTCGTGGCCTGTTATGTTAGGTCTTCAGTAGTGGCTATCTTCGGCAGAACGCCGATAGTCTGCGCATCTACGATGATCTCATGCGCGAGTGGTATGTCGACATAGGATACCGTATAGTGCTCAATTGGCTCGTGCTTACCTTCATACCGTATGTATTTAACCCTTTAGTTGACTGGCTTCTCGAAAAGGTCAGTGAATGCCGAGCCCGTAAATAGACTCTCCAGGCACCCATGGATAAGATACTGCAAAAGCCTGAGTTTTTATTCGAATAGCACTACGCCAACCTGCTGACTGTTGTATTCGTGCCTTTCGCCTTCGCTGGGCCCATACCACTACTCTTACCAATAGCAGCCATCGCGCTAACTGTCCGTTATTTCTACTCAAAATACTACTTTCTACGGTTCTGTAGGACCCCCAGAGCGTTCGACTAAAGCCTCAATAGCAAAGTTATGAGTCTGCTCCCAATAGCAGTGTTTGCCCATCTGCTCGTATCGATGTACGCATATGGGTCGACTGATATCTTTCCGTTCTAAAGTTCAATTTCAGCTGAGGTATACCTTTCACTAATGTAGGTTATGGAGGCAGCTGATGCCGTGGCAGCTCGAGCCCCCGAATTCGTCGGAAGAGTGGTAAAACGAATGGCAACAAGCTGGCTTTTAGTGTTAGTATTCATCATTGTGCTGGTCGCCTACCTCGTCAAACTGATCCTAGTCAACTGTTTCACGGGGGTATGGAGAAAATATAATCTTCGGCACCACAAGCTCCCTACCCGCACACTCATGCGAAACAAATCTATCGTATTGGGAGATGATCGCAACTTTCTGAAGAGTTACCGAATCGAACGCAATCCCGACTACAACTAGATTCTCAGCATTATGCAGACGGTACAAACCAAGAGGCGTCTCCCAGATGAAATTTAAATGCCGCAAAGATAGCCTACCTCTGAGAAGCTACATCGAACGAGCTTGTGGAAACGCCTGGCTCACCCTCAGCTAAAAACCCTCATCAACCCCACTAACAGCCCACGTCCGACCTTCCTCACAGATCACCAGCTCCTGCCTCCTTCTGCAAACCGAGTCTGAACGCACGACAAATAATTTATAATGAATTAGAATCGAACAGTCAAATAATCCGCAAACTCATTGGTTCTCTTGAATTGCTATTCCGCCATGGTTGATTGCAATGGAAGTGTCTCGTCTGAACAATGCCATAACTGCCCTGCCAACTTGATAATAGTTTTTTGATTTGCCACCAGTCGTTCCCTACTTTTGTGGAACTGCAGTCGGAATGCACCGGGTGGGCTCGTGCCTCATCAACAAATTTCTGTCGGCATGACATAAACATAATTGCGGTGAACCCACTTCCACCAATGCTTCGAGGCTCGTGTGCAGCACTGTATGGTCGTGAATAATCGTTTAACTATTCGTATTCGTAGCTGCAGCGCTAGCGAATGATCTCAATCACAACCGAACCAGGCTCCCTCGAGCTGCTACTTACCGGTGAACTCTCAGTACGCCAGTGTCTCGGCCAGTTCCTCGATGCCGAAGCATTTATGAGACTGCTGGTACTCAACCGCGCAATCTGGAGAAGCCTCACTGAACAGCCTGATCTGCTGGCGAAACTTTACTACCAGCGGATGCTCAACTGCGATAAATCCATGTTCTACGACTTCTACTACGAAGAGAAGATGCTTCAGGAAGACCGTAGTCGCACTGCCGCGGCCTGTTCAAACGTCGAGGGTGGCTTCCTGCAGAACCACCGGCTCTGCGGACAGATACACCGTGAGCTAAACAAAAACCTGAGTGAGCTGCTGAATGATGATGCGACGGCTTCAGCAATCTGCAATAGAATATTCCATGTGTTCAAGGAGCCTGATCTGCCGCTGCCGAAGCTCCGCAAGGACACCATCGGCAACTACTGCGAGACCCCCTTACAGACACATATGGCGTTAATGAACTGGTAAGCTCGGATGCCCGAACCGATCGAATAACCGTTTGTATACCTGCAGAAGGCACTGATCGAACGGTAGCATTAGGTATTAGAAGAGTTGAAGGTGCTCTCTGCCCCTTAGTTGCTCCAGCTGCGACATAGAAGCGAACTGGTGTGTGCTTACCAACCAACCTCTTCAGCGTTTGTGAACGTGCTGAAGCTGTTGGCCGTTGTCACCGAAAATCATTTAGATAGCCTTCGTAAGCTGCTGGTCACGCAAAGCGACTTCCTTTACGACAGGTTTGTGGAATTCAACCTCCGGTTCAATTGCTATCGTTACACGATGATCCAATTAGAGGTATACTATGGTGCTAGAATGTAGGAACAGCTCGGCTTCTTGTTTGAACACTTCAATTTTGTGTTTGAGTTGGTATTACCGCAGTACTCTGCGGAACCACGTGCATGCATCTGGAGGATGATGGCCAAGAAGTGGTTCACTGCGATGAATCATTAGCATGCAGTCAATATGCAGACCTATCGGTATCTACTGGCCAAGGAACGATAGGGGTTTCTGCGAGAACTCTCGCTTGAAGAGGATGTCTTTACGTACACCAACCTCTCATGTAGGTCGTAGGGACGCTGCAAATTGATGAACTCAACGTAACACAGCAGCGAGCTGTACAAGAAGGAGCTGGCGGGCCTGAGCCTCAGCGAATTCTTCTAAGGCGCGGATGGTACGCAGCTGGTAATTGGTAGGCTCATGCTACCGGGAGGTGCTGCTCAGGGATTATCGCGAGTATATCGTGGACCTCTCTCTCAACTAAATACGAGTGCACTGGTGCGGACATACCAACCACTCCGTCGGCAAGCCTTACATGCAGTTCGAGGATGAGCTTCTCAAGGAAAACTGCAACTACTTTCATCACCTGGCTACGACGCTAGGCAATGTCCCGCTTTTACGGACGGTACTGGAAAGGTAAGTGGTGTTTCTCGGCGACAGGCTAAAACTAGCGACGCTGGTGCGCTTTATCAAGCAGTAGTAGAAGTTATTGGACGCCGAGAAGCAGCGCTATCCAGAGTTAGAGGAGGACTGCCGTTTGCAGTATACTCTGGATGATTATGACGAGTAGATTGACTACTTAAACCAACAGCGACAGCTAACGAAGGAGTTGGATCCATAGCAGCGCATGTTCTACGACCTGACAGAGACAGTAACGATGGAGGTGCTGCAACAGATTGCACGAGACCGATTAGACGAGGATAGCGAGGACGGCCGGTCGGTCGAATCCTACGTTTCCAGTGAGGACAGCTGAACATGCTTGATTGTGTGCGTTGGTTGTATGTTTGACGTATGAATCAAGCATCGATTGCCTTTTTGCTGCTATCTCGAAGGTAGACGTTGACTCTTGGTGCATCGAAGCTGCCAGGGTTAGCGATGGTATTGAATGGCGTGCTGACATACTGTACTAGATCGTGACGGTACGTTGTGAAGCAAGAAAGTGCGACTGAGTATAATGCCCAGCAGCACAGATCCAACAAATAAGTTGAGCGAGTTCCTCTTCCAATTGCGATTGATGATCCACATGCGCAGTTGCATGTAGCGAGGAACCGGATACTTCGGGAATCCAGCCATGTTTCTTGATGTATTATTATCGACTGGTGGAGCTTGGAGTTATGTAGGAGGAACCACAGGACTAATAATCGTCGGTTAAAAGGCTTCTACCCAAACCATTGGAGCTGCTGCCCTAGCGAGACGATCTGCTACCACCGCAGTTTGCAGTATAAGGGCTTATGCCGTTGCACACTGACGGTCACTTCAAACCTTTAGAGGAAATTTTCGAGATGAACTCAACCCAGTCCACAATAACTGTACGTGCTGAACACACCCTCGACGAGATGTTCAGGTAGACCATCTACCAGAAATACCGAGAGAGGGCCAACCGAAGAGTAATTCGGTGTAGGATGTTTAAGGCAAATGAACAGAGGCCCTGCATTGCCAACGGATTACTTCTTGGAGACCAATCAGAAGCAGGCTACAGGGATGTGCGATTCGAGTCCAAGTTCGAAAGTGGAAATCTAGGCCGTGTGAGTCGCGTGAATCGTTGTTCCCCCACGGAATTCAACCTCCTTATCGACAACGATATCAATACCAGTGGTTTTACACAATGGTTCTTCTTCAAAGTAGAAGTCGATAAGGCGTGTAAGCTACGCTTCAATATTCTGAACTTTCGTAAACGTAGCTCGCTCTTCCAGCGGGGCATGAAAGTGTGTGTGTATAGTCGGCGTCGCAACTAACAATCAGGAGAGGGGTGGATGCGGGCAGGTACCGAGATTATATACCATCGCAGTTAACTTGACGACAACGGCAAGGTATACTACACCCTGTCATTTAGTTACGAAAGTAAGTTTGCGAGGGACGATTTGCTGTTCAGCTATCATTACCCCTACACTTATAGCGATTTGCAACGGTTCTATCAATGGTTAATGGGGATACAATGTGCGAAGCGTAATCTCATGTGTTTGACACCCTGTCGTAACAAGCTCCATTGCCTTACTATCACTGAAAATGGAGCGAACTGGAAGCCAATGACTAAAAGGTACGTGTTTATCCTGGCCAGAGCGCATCCTGGAGAGACCATTGGGTCGTTGCTGGTTGAGAGGCTTGTCAGGTACCTAGTTTCCAATGAAAAGTTAGCAATGTAGCTTCGCCATATGTACATCTTCAAAATCATCCCAATGATTAATCCTGATGGGGTGCTACACGGTAATTCCAGATGTTCGCTCCCCGGCCGTGACCTCAATCGGTCATGGGAGCAGCCAGATCCCTACCTGTTCCCTTAGGTGTACCATATTAAAAAAATGATCCTAGATGTACATCGCAACAACCAAATCGAAATGGTTTGCGATCTTCATGGTCACAGCCTCAAGAAAGATGCCTTCATCTATGGCTGTCACAAAAAGAACCATCCTTTCGCTACTCGGTAGTTTCCTTGGGTACTTTCACGATTGTGCAAAAACTTCAACTATAGCCAATGTGCATTCGCAAATTCGTCTGTCAGCAAGTTCGGAACTGCCAGAGTCAGCCTCTTCCGGGCATTGAAAATTCCCAATGTATTCACCCTTTAGACATCGTTCTGTGGGCCGAGTCGATCGGTCTTCCACTGGAGTGAAGATGATCTCAAAGATCTTATGAAATGTTTCTGCCAAGCATTACATACGCTCGGAAGAAAACCTAAATTAGTGCAGCCTGCAAAATTCTCCGTGGATCAGGTGTCGAGCGAAACAACACCAATCGAGAATGTTGAGAGAGAGAGATAGTAGCTTTTGAATGAGCTATATCGATCAAAGTAAAATTATGAGTGCGGCCTTCACCAGTAAGAATCGGATAGTGATGTGCAGTAGGACTACATCGAACAAGACTTGTTTTGCCCATAAAGCGTACCAAACTCTCCAAAGAAACAAGAGTGTCGTCTGGATGCCTACGAAAGCCCCACTTAAAAGAGTAAATCATTTGTGATGGGTCGATAACGAAGAAAATCAGAGGAGAATTCATTAGAGCTTGTGCATCAGAGACTCGTAAAAGGAAAGACTACTGCCAAGAAACAATCTTTGAAGCCAACTTAATGTCAAAGGATAGAGTAGTTCGATAACATTAAATTTTGGGTGGGCAGCGAAAAGCTATCGAAGAGCCCTGCTCACAACTAATCCAGCAGCCAGAAGAGGAACATGATGAGGCGTGGGTACCACAGTCGCACTGAAACCAATCATCCTGAACAGTAGTGTCCGAGACCCCGAGATATAGAATTCGACATGCTCCGTATCAACTTACCGGTCCCAAAGACTCCGTAAAAGATCAAGCGGGTAGCTACTGAAAGCATCAATCAATCTCAAGTCATCCGTCGAAGGAATTCTAAGGATGTTTCAGTCTTATCCATCCTGCCGGAGAAGTTATAGCGAGTCCAAGAAGTACTCACCCATTGTATATAACCCACAGCAACGAAGGTAC
>ERZ724508.311-NODE-311-length-35361-cov-6.147057_pt1 | contig 35361 bp, 61 predicted proteins | sample MGYA00376041_ERZ724508 | MGnify/ENA primary metagenome ERZ724508 (study PRJEB28724, sample SAMN07190887) | wastewater metagenome | isolation source: effluent of sewage treatment plant in Hong Hong | place: USA: Christiansburg, Virginia | collected 2016-03-01 ...
GACAGGGCAGTCAAATCGACGCTCTTTCCTTCCATACACATATGATTTATACACAAATCAAGTTGGGCTGGATATTTCGGCATTTTAGGTTCGGGTTAAAATTGTTGATGTTGGAACTCGCTCCAGGAAGAAATGGTGACGAAGAGTCAGATCCAACGCTTCCTATGAAGGTTGCGACATTAGAAGAAAGGACTGACGTGCTGAAGAACTTGACCAAGGCTCAATTGAGATGATCGTGAGCTGAAGTGATTGCTTACTAGAATAAATGAATGGGGTGTTCAAAGAGTCCAACAAGATATTATCATTTAGTTTGAGAGTTAAAAATGTTTGCCGACTATTGGCTAGAACAAGTGAGACGGACAATATAGCTGCCAAACGTCATGAGGAGCTATTCATTTGGGCAGAGTAGTATGATGTTTCTGGTGGAACCGAGGTGGAGCCGTGGTGGAGATCGGCAATGGAATTGTTAATATCCAATTGCAATGCTATCCCATAATCACTTCGTCAGAGTCTGCTCGTAGTGGCGGCTCAGCTTGGCAAGGATCAGTGCCATGCAGGTAGTCAGCTTCTTGACGTAAGGGATATGGAGGAACTCGTTCGGACCATGAGCGTTGGACTCGGGACCGAGGACGCCTGTGACGACAAATTGAGCTTCGGGGAACATTTCAGAGAACAAACCCATAAGTGGAATACTTCCTCCTTCAGCAATAGCAAGCTTGGGTTTCTTGAAGACTGCATCGACGCTAGAATCGATGATATCTCTGAGGAATGTGGAATAGACAGGTGCACTCCATCCCTTAGCGGCTGCTGGGAAGTCGATCTTAGCAGTAGCCCCATAAGGAACGTTGGTCGTCAATACCTTTTCAATGATCTTCTTGGCTTCCTCCACAGGCTTGGTCGGGGGCAGTCTAAAAGAGAGCTTAAGGGTTGTTCTTGGACGAAGTACACTTCCGGCAGTCTTAGCATCGGGTAGATCGGCAGCACCAACCACTGCTAGCTGAGCCTTCCAACCTCTATTTATAAGGGCAGTCAATGGATTACTCGTAATGCTAGAAGCACCAGTAACAAACGGGAAGAATGGAAGTGCATCCTTACCCAAGGCTTGAACAGTGTTGTAAACTTCCTCATATCGGAGTGGTGGTATATCCACCTGCAGTTCTGGAATGATTTCTCCGGTCTTGACATTTTCTATTCTCTCAAGCATCTCTCGAATAATGCGAAAGCTGGACGGAACGATACCCGATGCAACACCACTGTGAACACCTTCGTTCAAGATTTCAACAGTATAAGTGGCAACTACGAGTCCCCGAAGAGCGTTGGTAAGCCAGAAGCCCTCGTAGTCAAGGGTGCCTGAGTCCAAGCAGAATAACATTGTTGGGTTACCGATCCTTTCCTTCAACAGCTTCATGTACTCAAACATATGAGCACTGCCGCTTTCCTCATCGCCTTCAGTGATCATCACACATCGCGGAAGCTTGATACCTTGTTCCTGGCAAGCCTTGATGGAGATCATGGTGCTGTATGTTGAGTAGCCATCATCGGCTCCGCCTCGACCATAAAGCTTACCATCCACAATCACGGGAGTATAGGGGCCAAGTCCTTCTCTCCACCCCTCAAATGGTGGCTGCTTGTCGAAGTGCCCATAGTAGAAGATAGTCACGGGGAGATCACCGGGAATCTCAGTGAAGATAATCGGCGAGAGACCCTTTTCCTTGATAACTTCAGTCTTGAGCCCTTTGATTCCAAAGCCCTCAACCCATAGCTTGATGTGATTTGCAGCCTGATCCAACAATCCATTGGTCTCCCAAAGCTCATCATAAGCCCTAGACTGGTTCTGAAATCCCATATAAGTCATGAGTGATGGGATGACCGAAGTATCGTACTGACCCTCACAAAACGTTGACAGGGCAGTCAAATCGACGCTCTTTCCTTCCATACAAATATGATTTATACACAAATCAAGTTGGGCTGGATATTTTGGCATTTTATGTTCGGGTTAAAATTGTTGATGTTGGAACTCGCTCCAGGAAGAAACGGATACGAAGAGTCAGATCCAACGCTTCCTATGAAGGCTGCGACATTAGAAGAAAGGTCTGATGTGCTGACGAACTTGACCAAGGCTCAATTGAGATGATCGTGAGCTGAAGTGATTGCTTACCAGAATAAATGAATGGGGTGTTCAAAGAGTCCAACAAGATATTATCATTTAGTTTGAGAGTTAAAAATGTTTGCCGACTATTGGCTAGAACAAGTGAGACGGACAATATAGCTGCCAAACGTCATGAGGAGCTATTCATTTGGGCAGAGTAGTATGATGTTTCTGGTGGAACCGAGGTGGAGCCGTGGTGGAGATCGGCAATGGAATTGTTAATATCCAATTGCAATGCTATCCCATAATCACTTCGTCAGAGTCTGCTCGTAGTGGCGGCTCAGCTTGGCAAGGATCAGTGCCATGCAGGTAGTCAGCTTCTTGACGTAAGGGATATGGAGGAACTCGTTCGGACCATGAGCGTTGGACTCGGGACCGAGGACGCCTGTGACGACAAATTGAGCTTCGGGGAACATTTCAGAGAACAAACCCATAAGTGGAATACTTCCTCCTTCAGCAATAGCAAGCTTGGGTTTCTTGAAGACTGCATCGACGCTAGAATCGATGATATCTCTGAGGAATGTGGAATAGACAGGTGCACTCCATCCCTTAGCGGCTGCTGGGAAGTCGATCTTAGCAGTAGCCCCATAAGGAACGTTGGTCGTCAATACCTTTTCAATGATCTTCTTGGCTTCCTCCACAGGCTTGGTCGGGGGCAGTCTAAAAGAGAGCTTAAGGGTTGTTCTTGGACGAAGTACACTTCCGGCAGTCTTAGCATCGGGTAGATCGGCAGCACCAACCACTGCTAGCTGAGCCTTCCAACCTCTATTTATAAGGGCAGTCAATGGATTACTCGTAATGCTAGAAGCACCAGTAACAAACGGGAAGAATGGAAGTGCATCCTTACCCAAGGCTTGAACAGTGTTGTAAACTTCCTCATATCGGAGTGGTGGTATATCCACCTGCAGTTCTGGAATGATTTCTCCGGTCTTGACATTTTCTATTCTCTCAAGCATCTCTCGAATAATGCGAAAGCTGGACGGAACGATACCCGATGCAACACCACTGTGAACACCTTCGTTCAAGATTTCAACAGTATAAGTGGCAACTACGAGTCCCCGAAGAGCGTTGGTAAGCCAGAAGCCCTCGTAGTCAAGGGTGCCTGAGTCCAAGCAGAATAACATTGTTGGGTTACCGATCCTTTCCTTCAACAGCTTCATGTACTCAAACATATGAGCACTGCCGCTTTCCTCATCGCCTTCAGTGATCATCACACATCGCGGAAGCTTGATACCTTGTTCCTGGCAAGCCTTGATGGAGATCATGGTGCTGTATGTTGAGTAGCCATCATCGGCTCCGCCTCGACCATAAAGCTTACCATCCACAATCACGGGAGTATAGGGGCCAAGTCCTTCTCTCCACCCCTCAAATGGTGGTTGCTTATCATAGTGCCCATAGTAGAAGATAGTCACGGGGAGATCTCCCTCGATCTCTGTAAAGATTATAGGCGAGAGACCCTTCTCCTTGATGATCTCAGTCTTAAGGCCCTTGATGCCGACTCCTTCAACCCATGCTTTTACGTGAGCTGCAGCCTTATCCAACAACTGGTTGGTCTACCATCCGGCATCATATGCTCTCGAAAGGTTGGGAATCTTCACATACTCAACCAGCGAGGGAATAGCTGACTTGTCATACTGACTTTCGCAGAACTCAGTAAAGGCTGCGACCTCAGTGTTGATGCTCTCCATCGTTTACAAAATACTTCCTGGGAATTATAAACATATCATACCGCAGGACAGGAATAGCAATTACCGACCAATTAATTGCTGATTGATCAGAGTCTCTTGCCCATTGTGCATAGCACGACTCACAGTCAATAGTTATATTATGAGTTTGGAGGATGAGTGGAAGGAATACCCTCGTGATGGCTACGTCAAGAGTATTCAGGTGAACAAGCTTGAGAATAACTATGCGTAGTTGACCCTTACTACATTGGAGGGACGCCAGTTCGAGCTGGTGTACAGTGTGATTGGCATCATCGATAAAGCATCCGATAGCAAGTACGAGACCTTCGAAAGCTTTCTGATAACGAATAGCCCACTCTACACCGAGCGATTCAACAAGGCACTGTTTGACAAACTGTCAGCACTGCAGCAGGAGGAATCGGACGACGATTAAGCGCCAGCTGATAGAGTCTGAACTAAATATAACGGTTGGCAGTTGGAACAGCTGGTATGGGTGGATTAGACATCTCGTATCGGCCTTCCAGTTGGCAATCTGACAGCAGATGACCTTTAAAGTGGTGAAGTCGCACACAGGTTGCGGCTGCCATCCGTCCCCGGGAAAGGTCGCAGCTATAATAATATTTAAATTGCGGGGACACATGCAGAATTTGAATCCAAGCGAGTCACAGCCGAACGACTAGAACAGTGAGGGAAGGCAAAACGGTCGGTGGTGTGCAGAGTAGCACTCGAAGTTCCTCGAAGGTAGCTTACGGGCGATATGCAGGACTCAAGCTTCACGGTAAGAATTGGAAGAAGATCGAGTCGGTCGTGAAGACGCGTACTGGCTCCCAAATTCGTTCGCATGCCCAGAAATACTTTAATAAGCTTGAACGCCGTTTGGAAAACCAGCAGTACTTGATAGGCTGCGACCTCTCCGAGTCCAATCCTCAGGTTTCGGGTAAGTGGGTATTTTGGTGGGTTGGCGTCTGATCGCCAACTCCTCATAAGCTCGATTCCAATAATTCAGAGTCCCAACATCAACTTACAGAAAGGGTTCTCGCTACGCGCAGCAAGCCGAAACGACCTAGCTAGCATTACTAGCAGACCACAACTAGGGCACTGCATCCCATTGCATAGGAACCTCCAAGCAGCTGGCATGGACCCTCCGAGCATGCGAGCCCACTTCGGCCAAATAACCGAATCAGCTACAATCGCTACTCGGATATGTAATAGTGCTGGATGATTTAGCTGGAAGCACCCTGAGCATGTGATGTTCACCGACTTCATCTCGACGTTTGTGGACCTCAAACGTTCCCGACGACATCTGGATATGGACGAGGAGCCCCAGAGCAAGCGCAAACGTTCATTCGTATCATGTGGTGACGATGAGGAGGATGACGGAAGTCAGCCACGCAAGTGCCGCTTGCTGGCTGAGCAGAGCGGTGGTTGTCGGGTCTGACCCTCCAAGGCAATGATTATCGATTTTCCCCGAACATTCTGAACCCTTCTAATATTCCTTTTTAGCAAGGAATGGAGCGGCTTGCAAACCTCGATGGTCAGGATAGGAGTGAGTCGGTTAGAGCTCGAGACCCGCCAACTGCTTGTTGAATATTAAATAAATGCCCATTAATATTAATATTATTATAACCATAAATGGTCCAGAGAGTCACCTACAGGCGCCGCCTCAGCTACAACACTCCCAGCAATAAGATCAGAAAGGTCAGGACCCCTGGCTCCAAGGTGGTGGTCCACTACGTCGGCAAGAAGCCCAAGGGAGTGCATGCTCCCAGCGAGGGTTGCGATTGTGGCAAGCGCATCAACGGTATCCCCAAGCTGGCTTCCCCCAAGTACCACACCCTTTCCAAGCGACAGAAGACCGTCTCGCGTGCCTACGGTGGCGTGCTGTGCAACGGCTGCGTGCGCGAGCGCATTGTTCGGGCATTCCTTCTTGAAGAGATGAAGGTCGTCAAGCGGATGGTCAGTACACAGAAGAAGGCGAAGAAGGAGAAGAAGTGATGGCCTATTTAAATCTCATCGCTGGCTCAACCGGTATCAAAGCAGATGGTCTCGGAACTTCAATGGTTCATGCTCGGCGTGAAAGCTGTCCAAAAGCGCCTTGAGCTGGTCTGCAAGGCATTGCACCTCAACTTTAGCAGTAGAGTTGAAGCCGAACCAGAACTCCACCTTGATGGCCAGCAGCATGTCTGTACTGAGCTTCTTGTTGTAGTGGAATCTCACTCCCAACACTTTGCCAAGGAATTCAGGGTTGTTTGCCAACAGTGAGAATACGATCGACTCGTATAATGCGTCCCAATCCTTTTCGAGAAGTTTAATGCAGGTGAAATGGTCACCTCCTACCGAGTTCTTCGGGTCTTCCCATAGAGGTTGCACGCCCTATCGAAACAGACTGATGGTGTTGCTGCAGACTGTCTCGCCCTCAAGGGAATGCCGTTTGATTCCTTGACAGTCAAAGAAATTTAGCAAAGAAGCGACATGGGAATCGGGATGCTTCCAGTATGCAGCGAGCTCCTCGAGACTGCTGATGGTGAACATACGTTTGACTGCCGACTGAAACTATGCACCCTGGGGCTTGCTATTAACATTGACACGATTCTCCCAGAAGCACCAGCTGGTAGGCAACTTATTAATCATGGGAACAATTATAGGGAGGGCTGCTGGGTGCTCGCGCCTGGGGAATATTAATAAATTAATTGAATATTAATTAAATCAACTCATGGCCATCACCATCAGGGCTCGCAGAAAGCAACTGAATAAGCTACTGTCCCGAAGGGAGATTCTTCTCGACGTGTTCCACGAAGGTGTCGCCAACGTCGCCCACAAGGATCTCAAGGAGCAGATCGCTAACAAGTTCAAAGCCGATCCCAAGAACATTGTGCTGTTCGGGTTCCGCACTGCCTTCGGAGGAGGACGCTCCACTGGCTTTGTGCTCATTTATGAGAACCCCCAGTACCTGCTCAAGTACGAGCCCAACTACCGTCTCCGTAGAACAGGTACCATCGCCAACCAATGCAGAAATCCTCGGCAAGCGCAACCCTAAGCGTAAGTCAGAGAAGGAGCTCAAGAAGAAGATCAAGAAGACCCGTTCGGGCGAGCGTCGCAAGGTCCTTGCTCAACGCAAGGTCGAGACCCGCGCCGACCTCCGTAAAGCCAAGGAGGAGTACATCAAGAAGATCATCAGCTGATCGGCTATTTAAAATACATCTCACGCACGTCATGAGCGACCCTTATCCATTGCGCCAGCCATGTTCTTTAGTCGCTCGCGGATTCGGTTGTTCAGCTTCGAGATATTGTAAAGCTTTTCCACCAGCTGTGGGTCTAGTGGTTTTGTGGCAGTCGGCTCCTTCTTGGTCGGTTCTTCTCGAGCCCAGACCTTACGACTTTCTTTCATCAGCATTTAGTTTCGTTTGTGGCTGAGATAGCTACCCTTCACATATTACTGCTCGGGCTTGGGCGAAGGTTGGTCTGACGATTCCTTCAGATCTCGACTGTCCCTTAGTCGCATCTCTCGATTCTCTCTCCCTCTAATCTCCCTCAAAGGATTTTCATCACGGTTGGGTGCTCGTTGGGGATCTGCTTATTCCTCATGACGCATCTCATAAAGATACTTGGAGTTCCCATAACCACCAGCAAACGACTCCCTTCTTTTGGACACCCCTCGGTTCTCCTGCTGACTAAACTCGACAGGTTCTTGACAGTAGCTGGATCGCCTCAATCTTTCGTGGGCTTGGTTATCCTCTTCCGGCTGCCTTGTCTTAAGCTGCAACCCGCCATAGACCTCGTACTTGCCGTCTCGACGGCGTGGTGTATAAGAAGAGCTGGAGACAGCCGATTCCCGGTAATCCATGTTCGTCAACGGCTATTATAATTTAGTCTGACAGATGGAAGCTGCGCACTAAAGCCTAAACAAGAATTCAAAGGAATGGTAATTAGTGTTTAAGAGCTCCATCAACCAGATCTAGCGATAATAAGCTTCGGAAGATTTCGATGGGCAATTCTACGGAATGCTTGTCAGAGGGGGGAATGCTGGAAAACCCTTCAATGATAGCTCTGAAGAAACGGTTCATGTACGATGATGTAACGCTGTAAGAACTGTACATGATATTCTCAGAGGCGGATACTTCGTTGAAGGGATACCTCACAGTCGACGATATCGCCAAGCAGCTGTTCTTGAACAGCAACAGCTTGGCTATTCCTGCCCTGTATCGCCTGTACGAACTGATAAGCAACAACCCACAGAGACTTTGCTTCGAGGAATGGGTGGATGGGCTATCAGTATTCTGCCTCTACAATAAACTATCGCTAGTGCGCTTCGTCTTCGACATGCTCGATACCGATGGAGACAGCATTATCCTCAAGCAAGATCTGATGAAGTATGCAAGCTTCAGGAATCCACGTACCGACGAATCTATCTTTCCGGATAATTTTGCCGATGCAGTCAGCTAGCTGACCCTCGACAAGGAGTTCAAAATCACCTTCGAGGAGTTCACAAAGATAGCCGAACAGTTACTGTTCCTGTGCTGGCCAGCTATCAAGCTTCAGGAAGATCTCAAGGAGTGCCTCTTTGGTGCGAAATTTTGGGAAAGACTGTATGTCAAACTGGAAAAGCGCGAATTGGAACTCAAGAATAACGGCAAGAAGGAGATCGCAGACGACAGCCGTAAACGAACAGAAGCGCCATCAAAACAGCGAATGATCAGTCCCGAACTATAATCGCTCTTCCGATAACGCAAACTTGACCAAAACCTCTTCAAACCGTTTCTGTGCGAGCGAAAAGCAGCAACGGTTTCCTCAGACACTAACCTATGCATCAACATCACCAGCAACAAGCAACACCGTCCGACTGAACCGCTGCAACGCAGTGGTAGCACCCTTTACATCAAGCCACAAATCTGAACACACTAACGCAATCGAACTTATCAGTTCCTTCCATAATTATAGTAGTACAGCTATTCCGTTGGGACGCGGCTGTGGTGGTGCTCGTCATGGTGGTTGCTGTCTCGGCTTGCGTAGCTGCGGTTTTTACTACTATAGTCGCTTCGGTTTTTGTGTGGGTAGCGGTCTCCCGACTTCTACCGATTTTAGATGGTCTCGAGACATGCCAACCGAGGCAACTTTAGGTTCTGACTCACTGGCTTCAGCATCTCCATTGCGTATTGATGTAGCCGTTCACCTCGAGGGTTCGTTTACAGGTTCTCATGACGGTGCCGCATGTTCTCCTTATTCTCGGTATCACGCAGCGATGTCAAGGAATCCAATTTGTCCATACGCTCGTGCCTATCCTCCTTGCTGCTGAACAGAGCCGCGAGGCCTTGCTTGGTGATTGTTGCCGTCTTTCCCTTGAACTTCTAGAGAAAGGAGCTGGTGGTGCCCTGCCCAATCCGTTATCTTAACCGGCTCATGAGATTATTATATAATGCAAGTTCAGTCCAGCCCGTAGATGCCGTCAAGGTTGTTATTGACGATACCCTTGAGATGTATGCGTAGCAGCTCCTCCGTGGGGTATATTGGTAGTTCCAGACGGTTGAAGCAAGTATGCGCTCGAGGAAACGGGTTGGTTTTGCTGAAGGCGACGGACTCAATGAGGAACTTTGCGTAGTTACCACGGTTGCTCTATAATTTTCTTCGTTAACACGCACGGTACTTAAAACCGTAGATGGGAATGCGGGTGCTCCCAGTGCAAAAATGCAGCAACTTGCCGAGTTCCTCCTGATTCATTTCGCGGACCACCTTCCAAAACCATTTGATGATCTGGTGGTTCTTGTAGTACGCTCCCTTATAGTCGGTATTGACCAGCCAATCCTCCACATTAATGAAGGGCAGTCCATATAGTACCATCTCAAGCTCATGGGTGTCGAAGATGGTTAGCAAGTTCGCCGGAACTATCTTGTACAGACTGTGCTGGATAGCGCCAATATAGTTGGCGATGCTCTTCGTGCAGTAGTGTTCGATGCTATCATTACTCAATGCTGTACCAAAGCCGCACGAACTGCTGCTTGTTATCCTCAACTAGCTCAATTTAGGCACCGTCGGGGACTAGCTCCATCTCCTCCATTGTCTTGTCGGGCAGTTATTTGTATAGGCAAAAGTACTGTCCGAAGCCTTCTTCTATTCGGTTGTCGAGTAGATACTTCCAGTGTTTGTAGAGTTCCTTATCGTAGCCTGCGATATCGGTCATCACCACCTTCTGAGAACAGAGCTGCCGCAGCAGTGTACGATCAAGGTAGCAGTTCAGTGGAATCCGCTAGAATATGGCTTTGCCCATGATAACCCCAAACAGAAGGAAGAGTGACTAAGCGAATTACCTATCTAGATCCTTGTCACCACGCACCTTGTACATAATTTCATCGGTATTGCACAGAGTGAATATTCCTGTGGTTTCGTCAAAGATTTCTTTGATTGCGAGGTGCATCCATTCTCTGAGGAGGCCTCCAGCATCATTAACCTTCTCCTTCACGAAGTCGATCTTGACCTACTTATGCATATTCACTTTGCTCACAGCTGCGAGGCTTGTCATCAGCACGTTGTCCTTTTCAATGCGCATCCAGTCAGCACCGGCCTCCCAGGGAATCCTATGACGCTCGAGGTGGGATCGGAACCATGCCAGCTTCTACTGGAACGGTCGCTTGGCTATGCTTTCAGCTGAGAGGTTGAGCACCTCTTGTGGAAAGTTGCTGACCTGTGCTTTGCGTTACCATTTGAATGAAGTCTTGTCGTCGTTGGCAGGAACCTACAATTGATTGCTTCGCTACCTTCTCAAATATGAAATCGCCGTCGTGTGCCTGTAGTAGCTGTGTTGGTGGTTGTATGGGTTCCTATAGGTCAGGTTCGCTGAGCCCGCGAGGCTCTCCTGTCAGACAGGCTTCCAAGTGGTTATTGTACTGCGTCAGAAATACCCGTACAAGCTGGTAGGTGACATTCTCATCAAATTTTGCACCGCAGTTGGGACATTGGCTTGCCTTACCAATGCGGGTATTTGGTTGCTGGCCGCGTCCGAAGAGTCCCCTTACTTTGCTCTTGAGTGCCTTTTGCTGTGAGTTTCCCATCTATGCTATAATGATTATAGAGCATCATGGGGCACGCGACTTGCCGGGACTTTCCAACCGCCGTTCACTGCTCAAGCTGCGAAACTCCTTACTGATCTTCTCGAGTTCCTTCTGCTTCTCTGCCACGAGGGAGTCGATACGCGTCTCTTTGTACTTTGCAAAGTTAAACTACTCGTTCTTGCGTTATTGCTTGGGAGGCACTAAAGCTGCGATGTGTTTCTTCAATGCTGTTTCAGCAGAAAGGCTATCTGCATGTGGTAGATTCATCGCGTTAATGCTATCAAGCGCATTCAGTATAAACACCGGTTTCATGTGGTCCTTCTGGCTTAGTCCCAAGTTAGCTTGGTTCTACCCGAAGAACAGTGTATTAAAGATGCTACGAACCTGAGCTGATAACTGCGATGATCTTACTGAACTAAACACCAACGAACAGCCGTGGGTGAGACTATAATAGCGAAGCGCACGAGCAATCCACTTGCGCACCTCCGTATCGAACTTTTCGTAGAGGTCGAACTTGTTGCCGATGATGATCGTAGGTATCAGCAAGGGTTGGATTTTACCACTATCCTCGTGAGTGAGGAACTTGCTGGTGATGGCATCGATATGCTGCCTTTGCGCCTATGGTTCAAGCTTCTGCAGAAATTTGTTGGTTTAGTCTTTGATGGTGTCCAGCCACTCGCCCAGTGACTCAATCGATTCGACTGGTTGCGATAGATCGACCACGACTACAAAGAACAGCCCGGAGTAGTTATCACGGTTAAGCAGCGACTGGATAATGCCTCGTAAATTCTTTCCGGCGACTTCGTAGGTGTGTACGATTTCCTTCTTCACTGCCGACCTCCGGATGAATGTGTATTCAAGTGCGCCTGTTGGTTTCACCTCCGATTCGTTGTCTCCTTTCAGCGTCTTCACAAATGACGATTTTCCTGAATAACCCGCCAGCCGTACCACTGTTGTGATCACCCAGCACCACTATAGTTCGTTCCGTGGTGGATTGGGCTGCTTCCTTCGTCTGCTGCTCACGGCCTACGCTCCACAAATCAAAGCTCGATTTGCCTTCCACAGCCATTCCGTTTCGCATATAAGCCGATCTTTAAAATTCGAATGCCGGTAGCATCGTTCAAGTATGCTCCAAGCTGTACTATTTCACACGTGGCTGCCGGCCTTTAACAGAAGTGCACGGGTGGAGAATAATATTATACGATGTTACGCATGCTGCAAGCACTGCTTTTCTTCCTTATGCTGGCCTACACTGGTTCGGAAGTTACAAATATCAGTCGGTTCGTCAAGCCTGACTACCCAGTTGCCCGATCCAACACCGACTACCTTCTGGTAAGCAAAATGGAAACGTAGATTGTCAGCAACGATGGAGGCATTTACAAGTTCGAGCCTTCCAGTCGATAAATTCTCTGGCATAAAACACTGCGCATGGACCTCATGAGCGTTAATATTACCTAGGCAGCCACTAGCGATGGCTACTTCCTTCCCGATCTCAACGGCGACTTCGTCTACGTGTCGCGCAACTAGAACATCATCGTACTGGTTGACTAAGGTAGGAAGTTTAGCGACAGGATCTGGAGAAGCTGCTCAGCCTTTGCTTCGAGCAGGATGAAAAGCACTTCCTCTATGAAACCAGCACCTACTACATCCTAGATCTTGCCAGCGGACAGCTTGAACAGCTGGAGGACTTTCTGAAGGGTCGTCAGGCGATTAACCGAAGCAACGCGGTTATTCGCGTGGACCGTAAGTACCTGAAGTCCATCCGTGACGAAAGTCAGAACTGGAACATAATTTCTTCGCAGATGAACTTCCTTACAGTGGCAGAGTTTCTCAGTCAGCCCAAGACATCCAACCATCACCTGCCTCATCCTTTCTACAGTTTCCATCGAGAAAACTCCCATACTATCCAAATAACCGATCGACAGTCCAAACTCTCTTACGAGCTCTAAAGCGATACCAGCTTCGTCGATATTTTTTCATTCGACGGTACCACCTTTTTCCGCCACAAACTCGGGTCGGCTAAATCCAAGGATCGACAGGCCCGACCGACCAAGGACCTAGCTATTCCCACACCCACAGCACTCAAACTCCTCGGTGAGAAGAAACCAGCAAATACCCAACAGTCATTTTAGTGGGATACCGGGAATGCTTCAGGCAGCTAGAACGAGCGTCCAACTCTCCCCACTGAGCTGTCTCCACTGGAGTTCTGCATCAATAGCTTTCGGGTGCTCAAGGAAACGAAGGACGATCCAGCCTTGAAGCAACTGGCCGAAGATAGTATTAGAGAATTTCGAACAAGAGTGACTCAACTGAACCCAACTCGCGAGCTGGAGATATCTACCACCACCCTCGTCCTGATACTGCTAGTTGGCATCGCTTTCATCACGGTGGGTCTCAAGGTTATCCAGAAAAAAATTCTGAGCATGAGCGAATCATTGCAGCAGACCAACAGCGAACTCAACAAGAGACTGCAAACGATGCAGATTGAGCTGACTAACTTCAACGAGATAAATAAGCACGCCAACTCGATCTACACCATCGGTTATGCTGGAGAGAGTCTTCGCAGTGAGGGTAATTTAGAGCTAAGAGATGCCAGTTTTTTGGGTAAACGAGCACAAGTGTACATTTTGAGGAAGCCAGTGGAAGAGCAGGTCGTGGATATGCTCGGACACATCTACCAGGACCAACCCAACTACATCTGCAAGGTGCTCTACCTCTTCGAAAGTGACTAGAGTTGGTTTGTGTTCATGGAGCCAATATTCACCACGCTCAATCAGAAGCTATCACTTTAGTCGCCTATGCCATTGAGAAATCAGAAACACCTCAAAGAACGGATCATTCAGTTGGCGAGCAATCTAGTCACTGGGAAGTACGAAGTGCCCTGCCTCTCGCCAGAGCACATCACCTTCGATAAGGACAACCACATTAAGTACAATCCATTGGCTCCAAGCTCAGGACTGTGGATGGCTCCAGAGCAGGTACTTGCTGTACCCGATTCTTTAGCACCAATCAACTTTATGCTGGGATGCCTCATCTACTTCATCTACAGTGGTGGGCAGCTGCTTTTTCGACATGCCGCCGATGAGCATCCTGATACCACCAAAGTTAATATGGCACAGCTCAAACGGTCTGAAGCAGCTCTGAGAACATTAGGCAACGATATCGCCCTCTAGGATCTCCTGGGAAAACTGATTCCAGACGACAGGAAGGCCGACCGTATCCCTCTGCGATAGGTGACCGAACACTTCTACTTTTGGGACGCAACAAAAACACTTTCGTTCACCAACGAATTCAGCAATTACCTAGAGACGTTTGTGGAAGACGAGAAGCTTCGTCGTTTCGAGGAGTTTTGCAGGGATAATGGCATTATCGATTATCCATGGTCCAATAGACTGCACCGCCAAGTTCTTCACGACTTCTGTAGCTTCCGGAAGTATGACTACTACAATGTTCGCGACCTTATCCGTATGATCCGCAACAAGACCAGTCACTTTATGGAAGTCAGCGAAACTGTCAAGGAGATTGTGGGTCGAACCAAAGAGGAACTCTGCCTCTACTTTCTCGACCGCTTCCCCAAGCTGCTTTGCTTCATGTTCGTCTACACAAAGAAGAAGAAGTGGAAGCTGTGATGTTATGTAGTAGTGGAAAATCATTACCGGAACCACCGGTCCTACAAGGCCTCTTGAGGGCTTATACGCTACCACGGGCTCAATCGTAGGAAGCGTTAGATTAGCAACCGGGCGTTATCGCTGACCTCTGTGATGTATTCCACCACGCCCTTCGAAATTTTCTTGAAGAGTTCCTTTTAGCTGTTTGCCCGGAAGGGATAGATGCCTTGTAGCATAGTGTAAAGCAGCACGCCCAGTGACCACCTGTCAGCGTACATGCCAATATGGTCGCGCTTGTTGACGATCTCCGGGGCCATGTAAGTTGGCGTACCACAGAAGGTGACTACCCGATCATGCACGGATGCTGTATCAACTAGAGGCTTACAGATGAGACTGAACCCGAAGTCAATTATCTTGACCTTCATGGTTTTGTTGAGCAGAATATTCTCAGGCTTGATATCCCGGTGGACGATGTTCTTGCGGTGTAGGTAGCCAATAGCATCCAGTATTTGCTGAAAAAGTATTTTGGCCTCGCCTTCTTAGAATCGCCCGTCGGGTCGGCTGCGGAGATATTGGTGTAACGAATTCCCGCCTCCATACTCCATTACTAGGTTGATCTAGATAGTGGCTTGCGTACTGTCTGTGGCGTCTCTATGATATCGTAGAGCATCGCGATACCCGGATGATCGATTTACTGCAGAATCTCCACCTCTCGCTCGATATTTCCAAGTTCTTACTCGGTAAGGTCATTCTTCCGGTACACCTTTACTGCGATCTTTCGGTTATGCTTCCAATCAACTGCTGAACGGACGAGTGCATGAGCCCCTCTCCCGAGGTCGCGGAAGAACTCAATACCCTCAAACATCTCTTTCTGCGCTTTCTACTCAAGAGCCTAGACGTTAGGCTTGTCCTGCTTGGCCGTATTGATCTTATCTTTGCTTCGAGGTGTCGACGATCTTCGTTTGTTGATGATTCTGCCCTCAACCAGTAACTTCTTCTTAGCTTCCTTCTACCGTTGCTCTTGAAGGTAGGGACTCTATGAGGCTCGTCGCGATCGTCTATCCTCCATAACGCTGCGTCTGCGATCGTCGAGCTTTGGTGCTATGTAGTTCATGGGTAAAGGAGTTTTAACGGCCCTGTTCCACAGACTCGTGCGGTGGGTGCCCAGTTTTATCTTCTAGTCCTTTATGAAGCGAAAGTAGTTGTCAAACTTATTCAGCGCTTCGTTCATAGGGCTCTCTTCGAACATGGAGTTATCTACGATTATTCATGCAGCTACTTTTTCTCTTGGCTTGTTTGTTGGAAACTGCCCGCTTCTCCTACGCTACTGACTTGAAGGTCTTGTTCATGGGACTCGGCTCGGCTGCTCGCCTGCCAGTACTCATGGGGCTCGCTTTCGCAAGCTTCTTTATCGTGTCGTCCCAGGGCACTGCTTTTGATATTTTAAATCGCTTCATAGGAAAAAAGTATAATCGTGCTGTGCAGTCGCCTTCACCCAAAGACTGCTGAGCTCAATTGGCAGCCATAACATCCAAATCGAAGCCTCTCGCTGGCTTTATAATTTCGATAATAAGTGTAACTCATGACTGAAGTCAAGCACCCGTAGATCTTCCACAGCAAGTGCGTGTGCCAGATATGCACATGCAGCAAACACAGATGCCCGCATGCCGAGTTAGATGTTCCACTGGCATCCGATACCATATACTCCAACGATTTCCATAAGCATCCACTACACGTTTGGACCAAGCCAAAGGAGAAGGGTACATATGCTGGCTCATGCAGGTCCACCAGAAGATCGACACTACGACTATATCAATTCGGCATACCGCGAGCATTATCCCGGGCATCAGGTTGGCGCAAGAGATAAATACAAACCACGTGTGAAGGATGAAGACTCCAACCTGCCATTCAACGGAGGTTCTGAGTACCGAACCAACTATGGTCCAAAGAGCTCAAAATTGGAAGGCCTGTATAAAAGGCATGATGGTTACAGACCCACAAACCAACCTTTTGAAAGTGCGACGACCTACAAGAGTGATTTCAACAAGAAGCCAATAACCAATAAAGAGAAGAAGCCGTACTCACTACCCTTATTTAGAGCTCAAGAAATAAACTTCCCGCCTGGCTACCGCTTTGATGATGGCACTACATACGGGAAATCTTATGTGGAACATCCTGTTGGGCGAGAGCCTAACTACAAACCCGCCGAAAAGATCTCTGAGAAAGGCCCTCATGACCTTAACACGATCTACAGACAAGATTTCCAAGGAAGACCGGGAGACCATAAGTGCCCGATCTTCAGTTTGCCTCGCTTTGCCAATAAGATCCGCGGCCCCAACTCCCACCTCGGTTACGATAGCACCAGCAATCAGTGGGTTGAACGAGCTTGATAGTAATCAGCATGATTAACTATCACCCAATCAAGTCTGTAAGCGCAATGAGCCGATCTGCTTCTTTTGGGGCTTCAATACTGCGAATTATCGTGTGCCCAATCTTATCCTCATAGTCATAGTAGGCGACCTCCGACTCATCATGATAGTCAGGCATGAGCAGATCCAGACAAATAGAGTTTGTTTGCGCAACTATCCTGTGGATGTTATTTTTGCGTGGGAACACGATGCTGGTGCTCCCTGGTTCTAGCACCTCTTAATGCCAGTTAACGACTTTGAATCGTTGGCTTTCAAACTGGGTGCTGTTAACTGGAGGATTGGCGGTATCCAATTGTCCGCTAGTCTTTTATCGGCACTCACCAGTACAGTGACAGTAGTGATCAGGGTCTTTGCCAATGCAATTCTTGCTTACTTGCTTGGACTCGTCTACAGAATCTATATTCATCGATTCGATTAGTAGGCTACCCGACAGTAGTTTCGTAACCCCCAACATCTTTGGATGGTTATGCAGGGAAAACTCTAACCCAGCTGGAATAACAAGCGCAATGATGGAGAAATCCTTTTACGAGGCGACGTGATGGTACACAATCTTATCTTCGTTGAACATCTATTGGAGACTGTGCTCCTTGCCAAGATATGGACTGAGGTTGGATAGGACTTTCACGAAAGCCTCAAAGTTGGGATGGTGTAGTAGTTTCTCATGCATTTTAAGGGGGTTGACAGAACGAAGTGACGCGACCAGTTCGCTAGTCATGACTTTCAGCATCTTTAGCTACAGGCTCGAATTAAGCGCACGGTGGTATTGACTGAACACGCCGAGTTACGTCATTGGCTTAAAATAGGATGGAAAATTGACATTACAAAGCTATTTTTCGGAATAATGAATCACCAAAGCCACCAGCTAAACAACCGGGCAAAGATCAATTCAGACCACTGGGAACGGTATTCCTCATAAAACCAACATGAGATCTCCAAAAACCGGTTTGTTGGTGATTCTAGTATCTTTATCGTTCGGCAATCCAGGCAACTCGAGGACATATTGGCATTGGGTGCTGGACGAAAGACATGAAATTTGCTGTAAAACTGACTTATGGAAGTATTGGGACTTTCTTGAGTTGAAATTGTTCGGAAGGATGGCACCAGCAACTCCTAGTTAGACAAACTTTGGCCTTCGGGTGTTTTCATTCGTTGCCCCACAGCAACAAAAAACCCCATGCGGCACATCGAACTGCTCTAACATCGCTTCTCTTACAGTTGATATTAATAATCGTTCGGTGATGAATCAAAACATCTCACTTGAATAACTCATTCCGAACCCCAAGTCGCTGAGACTTCTGATTCTGCACACTCCATTTCCGCTCTCACTCACACCTCTGCAGGCATGCGAGAACCTCATCAAGCTCGACGTTTCCAATAACAACCTTGGGTCGGTTCCATACCTTGGACATTTGAACCACCTGCAGTTTCTGTTCCTGCATAACAACAAGCTCGACTTCGATGATCTTCGGCGTCTTTTCTCAGAAGAACCGGACAACCCCAATCTCCCACAGTCCAACCTTGCCAAGCATATTGTTTGGGTAACCTTCTGGGGCAATAAAAACTGCTTCTACGCAAGACATTATCTCGTCAATCACACATCTGCGATAGCTGTCGACCAAAACTTAGTCGTTGAGGAGGAGAAATCTCCAAACATCCATCAAATGGTGGAACCGTTTAGCCCATCCACTCAAATTCCGTTTCCGCTGTTGAAACTGCAGACCAAACCTGATGGCTTCACTGAGGAGGAGTTTATAGCAAGCTTTTATGTGTAGTTGTCCATGCTAAGGAAACGCCATACCGAGGTCAATCCGTTTCTGATAATCCAAAAAGTGTTCCGAGGGCGCTTGGTGAGACTTCGTTTGCTCAAGGCTGAGAATTCAAAGAAAGAAGCCTCGCAGCGACTCCTTTTGATCTTCAACGAATGGAAAAGACAGGCGAAGAATAACAAACAGTTGCACCATATTATCAATCAACGCAACAAAGCTTATCTGGTGGGCGACATCAAGCTTTACAAACGGCAGCTTATCAATCAGAAGTGTGTTGCACTTGCGAGAGAAGCAAAAGTTCGTGCACAAGAAGCACAACAGAAGAAAAGATTCGAGGTTCGGCTGAGATCTACGTTTCTAAAAAGCCACTACTCATTTAAACTCCTCTGGGAACACCTCGAGCTCGACCACTACAGAAGAATGTACATACTCACTTCTCAAGAACAACTCTTTGCCAATGTCATCCTTCCATTTGCGACAAGAGGTCGAACGATAGTCACTGCTCAAATGCAGAATAAGGTGTTCGCGGTGAGGCTTCCGCTAACCACAGTATCCAGGATCCCATATACTAATATACTTGGGCCTTGGTCAAGAGCTAACCTTCTAATTAAGAATCTTAAACCCATCAGCAAAAAACGCTTTCTGCTCGGTGTTAGTGTGCGGCCAGTTGTTCGACTGATACACCTAAGTAACCAGGACAGAAAGCGAAGCAACGATATCTTTGATCAACTCAGTCGGTTCCAAGCGATCGAGGCCAACGGGTTGATGGTGATTGAAGCAAACGAGTAATTACTCAAGGCAGTATGCCGCGCTGTCGTTCTCTACAACAAAGGCAGAATCGTGCCAAACCAATCGGAGCAAGCACTGATTCTCCCTGAGAGAACTGTGCATGAAAGTAGCTTTATCCTCACAGTCCAGAAACTATGGAGAGGGTACGTGGTTAGGAAGAGTTATAGAAAGCAGCTGCTGGACAATATAGGAAGGAGCCGGGCTGCTCTTCGTATTCAAAGATGGTTTCGGAGGTTACCCTTTCACCACCGAAAGAGATTCATGGCATACAGCAAAGCCTTCCTCAGCCAGTTTATTGATTCAAAGGTTCTATTCTCGATGGATGATTATCTGAAGTTAGGAGAAAAAGCGAAGAGGGGAAGAATGCGTTTCATTGAGCAGTACGCAGAGGTGTTTACAGACACGAAATCACGTGAAGTGGGCCTCAGATGGGGAAAGTACCCAACAGGATCCATCGCAAAATATGTTTCGATAAACAGGTTGTACTAGAAGCCTCTGTTTCCTACGAAGTTTCTGAATAACATAGTTGGTTCGCCGGTTGTGGAGACTGAGAACAGCGTTGATTGCGACATCTACAGCCTTCTTCATGTCCGGACTAAGACTAAGATTGTCTACTCAAACAACCAGAAGTTCGTAAGCGTGGAATACCAGTCTGTAAGATAATTGCGTCGGAAGATATTTGCACTAACTCTTCTCACCTACGACTTCCGAGGATCCCACACCAATGTGGCACTCACTTCGACGCACCTTGACCTCGCAAGAACCTCTGGCAGTAGCTTTGGTCAATGGAAGCATAGCCTCGTGCAAAACCCCAACAGTCTCTTCCTGTTTTCTGATGGATGCAGGTACTTCGAGTAGCGAGCGCAATCCCTTCATTTGGATATTGTCAAGCAACCGGTGTTGATATACGTCAAGGAGAAGAAGAATTCCTACCCGTTTAAAGTTTAGGAGATAATCAAGTTCGTACACCACACTAATATTGACATTCACGATTTCGGTTCTGTTCAGCCTCTTCAAACCTTCCTGACGGATCCATCGAGATAGCTCGCAGCGAAAATCAGCATCAGCGATTTGCTCATCGGAGCCCAACTCAGAAAGTCAGAGCAGGATCTACCGGCTATGGGTAATCGAGCGCATGAGAATTAGGGGAAGTCAAGAGCTGTTACGTCACATATGACAGTTGCCAGGAACATTGATAGGCTTGTTCGGAGACGAAAACAGCCAAAGTTTGCAAAGGAATTGCACAGAACAAGCATCGGTGATCACCTACAAACCCACTACAAAACTGAGGAGTCAAGCCTATCCGTTGTCAGACATCTCAAAAGTGACAACAGGATGCTCAAAACGGAAACCAGTCAGTTCCAGTCAGCACCAAAGAAGATTACTGAGCGCCCATCGAAAAGTGTTGAGGAGGAGATATTCACAGCCAACTTTGTTAGCATGAGCAACTTTATCTCCAAACAGAGTCAAATTAATCAGATTCGTTTGGAACGCAAACGAATGCGTTCCAATTTGGCTTCAGTGGTGACGGAGCATCGTGAACGAACCTAAAAGTCCAAATAGAGGGTGGAGCACGTGCTGAACAGCCAGGCCCGAAGGATTCGGCAGGCCAGCCGAGAATATAAAGAAGACATTGCCTCGAAACTGAAAGACATCAGCGTTCCCCGGCTTCCAGACCCACCGAAGAAGAAACCGCCAAACAAGAGCAAGATTCACGTAGTATTCCCAGAATAGTGCTTTCCACTGGAGCCCAATTGACAATTTTCATTACTATTTTTACTATGCATGAACTGTGAAGTTGGTTGTAGACGAAGCAACATAAAGGCGTACTTCTAACTCCAGATGTTCCAGCGTTCTCCCCTTTTTTATCAAGGAGAGTGCTATAAATTATAAATGTTCCTCAGCAAAGAAGCTAGCATTAAACGGTGTTGCTGCCCTCAGGTCGTCTTTGAGCAAATCACTTGAATGCGGTTATCTGCGGTCTTCAGAATTTTTTTCAGCTATTCGCGAGCCATCACGAACTCGCTCTCTTCCAAATGGTAGTATCGAGCATCGTGCTCAAAGTCTGTGGTCACCTTCAGCAGCTCCTGATCCACTATCTCGAATGTCATCTATATTCTTCCCATCAGCTCCTCGAACAGCTTCTTCCTCTTCTTGCGTTCAAGTTGTGATTGGAACAGCACAGAATAGGCAATCGGTAGCTTATCCCGCTCTGCATTAACAATTCGTATTACCTTGCTCAGCAGGGGTTCTCAGTTCGATGATGCTGCGCATATGCTCTAGCCCCTGTTTCTTGAGTTCCTTTTTGCTGATCTCGACCTTGTACATAAGGAACTTCTCCTTGATCAGGCCAGTCAGCATATTGTGGATGGCTTGCATAAAAAGCAGCACAAACCCGAACACGTAGAAGATGGCCATCATCGAGCCGTAATGCTTAGCGATTTACAGTGTGATCATATCGATGCTGTCTCCAACCAGCAGGCACATCTGGGTAGCTATGGTCTTTCTTACTGTGGAGAAGAGTTCCACTTTCCAGAAGACTGTACTGCCGAAGATGGTGAAAGCCAAGAAAGCCGGTATGAACTCACCCATGAATATGAAGATCTGGGGCAGACTCATGCTCAGCACCTTGTTTAGCAACACCATCTTCTGATAACGTCTGAGAAATTTGAACAGCACAATCCAAGCAGTGATGCAGCCAAGCCCTATGATAATGGTAGGTCTTTGGGTGGACAGCAGAAAGATAGAACCCACGACCTGACAAAGGTTACCAAGTGAACCCACTAACACCCAAATGTCTATGATTTCTAGCATCTCGCCCCAAGACAGTGCACGCAAAGGAATTCTATTGACGACGGCCCATTCCAGCGTAGTCTAGAACATATACTTCGGGGTGAGTGCACGTCGGTCTTGGTTACAACCCTCCAAGCTGATGGTTCGGTTGTACTGATTAAGTCCATTCACCATCCTCCTGAAGTACCGGTAGTTGAGCAGTAGTGACCACAGTGCCACAAGCACCACCACGACGTAGAATATAGTCAGTAGTTTGAAGTAGCTTCCACGCTAGTCTTGGATAGCCAGCTTTCCTATCGTCCCGGGGTGCATGTGTATGCTTATGTCTATTTCCCCGCGATTCACGAACTCGTAGCTGATGACGTGCGACCACTTGGTTCTGATCCCGCTAACCTCAAGCGCTAGTTCCTCCAGATGAATTTCGAAACGAGCCGTGGTCATGAGGAATTCCTTGATGCTGGTGAGGTTTGACAGTTGAAATGGACTAACAATTCCCTCTTTCATGTCGATGGGATAGTCCGTAACTATCTCTGTTGGCTCCCTACTATAGTAGACATCCGACTTGACGAGAGTCATCTTCGCATTGTCAATGCTGATGTTCTGGAACACCGTAAGCGAAAGGTTGTTGAGGGTGTTCATCATGTACAGCAGGTGCTTCTGCAGCTCGGTGGCTTGCCGGATGTGAAAGTATTGCGATTGCTAAAAAATCTCCTGTTCATAGATGGCTGGATCGAAGTACAGGGCAACGAAGGCCTTGCGCTGGGAACTGTTGCAGTAGATATTTTGATGCACGACGCTGAGAAGCTGGAAGGTGCTGAGGAACACCAGAACCACAGTAAGCACGGCTTTGTAGGGTGGCTTACCGAATTGCTGGTACTTCTCGAGGGGGCCTAATATAAGTTATTATTTTAAGTTCATTTAGTTTATAGGAAGGACCAGGAGCAGCCACTACCCCTTCCAATAAAATGTTTCGTTACGAGGTCTATTTTGCCATGCTATCAGTATTTGGACCTGTTGAATGATTCTTGCATCGAACGGCTGTCCTCACTGTCATAATACCCTTTATCTGTGTCATCAACTTCTTCGTGCATATTAATAGATTCTTCTGTTCTATTGATTACGATGATCAAGTACTTCTTTTCCAAGGTGGTGAAAACACCACGCGAGGCTATCAGGGCCGTTAGCTCAGGGCAAACTGTAGCCATCGGTGGGTTCGGCATTTGCGGTGTACCAATGAATCTCATTAACCAACTTCTCGAGGAACCTTTGGAGAATCTTACAGTCATTTCCAACACTGCGGGAACTGATGACTGGGGAGTCGGAGTTCTACTGAGTAAGCCAGGAAAGGTCAAGAGGGTTATTGGTTCCTACTTCGGAAACAATCACGAATTCCAGCGTCAATATCTTCAGGGTGAACTGGAAGTGGAACTAATGCCTCAAGGTACTTTTCAAGTCATGTAGGAACCCTCGCTCAGAAGCTCAAGTCTCATAGTGCTGGGCTCCCAGGTTTCTATACCCCTACGGGCTTCAATACACTCTATTCTACGGGAAAGCTGCCAATCAAATACAAGAAAGGTGGGAAGGAGGTGGAGATCTACTCTAAACCCAAAGAGGTCAAGGTGTTCAACGGTCGTTCTTTCATATTAGAAGAAAGTATGGGCGCTGACGTGGCACTCATTAAGGCCCATATCGGCGATTCGAAGGGCAATCTGGTGTTCAATAAGTCTGCTCAGAACTTCAACCCAGATATGGCAGGAGGTGCGAAGTTCGTCGTGGCTGAAGTGGATAAAATCGTTGAGGTTGGGCAAATTGACCCAAACATGGTCCAACTACCAGGAGTATTCGTTGATATGGTGATGGAATCCGACCCAAAGAGCAAGTTCTCGACAAAACGGATCTAAAAGATCATGTATCATCGAGACTAAGGTGTCATTGATACTTCTCCTGGGGCACAAGCAAGAATTAAAATCGCCAAGCGAGCAGCCAAAGAAGTGAAAAATGGCATGTCTATCAACCTCGGTATTGGGATGCCAACACTCGTTCCAGCGTATTTACCCGCCGACTGTGATATCGACCTTCAGTCTGAGGACGGAATACTTGGAGTTGGAGATTACCCGTTGCCCGGTCAGTAAGACCCAGATCTGGTGAACGCTGGAAAGGTACGAATTGCGCTTACTTTAGGAAACAGTAACAGTCAAGCCTGGCTCCTCTTACTTCTCTTCGTCGACTTCTTTTGAGATCATTCGGGGAGGACACCTGGATATGACTATGCTAGGAAGTCTCCAAGTTAGCGAAAGAGGGGACATTGCAAACTGGGTGATTCCAGGAAAGATGGTGCGAGGGATGGGAGGAGCTATGGACTTGGTTGCTTCTGGTTCAAAGGTAGTTGTCACCATGGAGCACACTGCCAAGGGAGCCCTAAAGTTGTTAAAGGAGTGCACACTACCCCTAACAGCTGCTGGTGTGGCTACTATGGTAATCACCGAGAAAGCTGTCTTCGAACGTCGAGATGGTCGACTGGTGTTGATTTAGATAGCCAAGGAGTCAAGTTTGGAAGATGTGAGACAGAATACAGGTTTCGAACTGATCCTCGCTGATAACATCAAACGGTTCTGAAGCTGTGATACTTCCTTTGAACCATGGTATGGAAGCTTGTTCCATCTCTTTGAAAAGATTAATATCGAGAATGGCAATTATTGTGTTGCTGCTACTGACTATCTGGCACGCAACATGCCTTTCATTGGGTCGGGATTTACTCAAAGAGCTCATGCCTGGGCCAACTCAGTACCTAATTCTGCTGTCGAACGTTGGAGGCAACTCTCGTGGCCAAATCAAGGATGAACTATCACCTAAAAATAGAGAGTTGGTGGATAGCCTGCTCAAAGAGCATCCGAATCCACAACCAGAGCTGGGAGAGCGCTTCTACGATGGTCTTAACGTAGACGTTGTCTTGAGCAAACTTTACCAATACGAGAAGACACTAGATATGAGACTGCTGCCTGGCAACAACGAAGATAAGAATAGCGTCCTCAACAAGATATGGGAACGCTTCAATGACACCAATTACCAAAACACTATCTTGTACTTCAGCGGCCATACCGACAGCTTTAGCGCTGCTTGGAAGATCTCTGAGCCGAAGGGAAACTCCTCTGAGGACAAATGGAACTCAGTAATTGTGTATAGGGATATCACCAACATCTGGAGTAAACGGGCTGATGTAATAGGATGCAGAATGCTGCTTCTCATCATCGAGGCAAGCTACTCTGGGTTTTGGTCAAAGCGTTGTTATGAGAAATCAGACTTCGAAGATGTCGCCATTATGGCTGCTGCGGAGGTGAACCAGATCGCTTATGATATGGGCTTTGGAGGCTACATGACTTATAACCTTATGGAAGCGGCTAGACCCTTTGGTGGGCCTGCCATCTTCATCGAAGAAGAGAAAGTGCATCAAAGACAGAACATAAGCTCGATGGGGGTATCTGTACTCATGGAGATGCTGTTGGATGCCAGGCTATTCTACGCGAACTGGACGGAAATCTTCCAAAATGGCGATAAGAACCCTCCAGAACTATGGTGAAGCAACGAACCAAACATGGAGTCAGCCTCTTCGATTGGGCTGAAATCCCATCAAACGATGATCGATGACCTGCTTCACGTTTATCTTCGGCAGGGATCCCCCGTGGATAATGTTTCTCTGGCTGTGAGATTTGTTGTGCTTCGGTAGATCGTCTGTTTAGTTTGAGATTTGGATGTCTTCTTCCACTTGACCTGCAGTATTTGGGTTTGTCATGTGCCTTTTTATCACGGTTTTGCGTTCAGCTGTGAGAATCAGCCCGACAAGTCTCACGGCATCGTGATTGGTCTCGAAGTCAATTTGCGCCTCTGCGCCTATTATGTTGTGTTACCTTAGGTTTATCATCCTAACGACACCAGGATGATCTACTCCGACCAATCGGTTTCCGTTCGGGCTTACCACTTTAAAAGCATAGATGATAGTATCGTCATAGACAACTGCCAACGAATCTGCGTTCTCCAGATCGATGCTATGCTCGTCGTAGTTCGAGAGGGTATGACTCGCCATTTTCTTTCCACGGATAATCTCACCGTTTCGAGTGTAAGTCGCTTCCAAGCCTAACAATTCGCCAGATTTGGCTGCGTACACTGTAAGGTTCTTCATGCGTGCTAACGGGTCATTGCTGATGTCGTTATCCGATACGGTGATACTTGTTGCAGTCTCAACAATTGAGCCCAGCCTATGCACAGTCTTGTCTGGTATTGACTACTTTTTCTTATCGTTCAGCGGCATGCTACTCTTCCGAATATGCTGCACTGTGTCTTTTAGATTTTGAGTTGAGTGGTTACGTTCGGTAGAGGCCCTTCGACTTTGCAGTGTCGCGTCTAGTTCGCTTCTCGTGATGGAATTTTGCAGCTACCGCAACTTCCTTTTGAGCTCATTATTCTTTGCCTCGCACTATCGCGCCAACTTGTTCTTACTGTTGATATCCTCCATTGAAGTCTTCTCAAGTTCCTCCCTCTCGGCGACAGCTGCTTCTACAAGCTTGGCTTCCTTCTCGAGTGCCTTCTTATCGATGATCTTTTCTTTTTGGTTTCTCCAAATAACATAGGAATCCATCTTCTCTTCCATCTCACAGGAATATGCACACAAAAGCATCTGCTGTTGGTCGTAACTGGCATCCTTCTTCTAGAGGTCTTTAAGCTCTTTACGAAGAGTGTGCACTGTTTCTGTCATGTGTTTTACCTGAATTTCAATCGACTTACATCCTCTATGTACGGGTCGTGCTCCTCCTTTCTCTCCTCTGACAGGTGGTTGGAAGACTTCAAAGTATCCCGTTCCTTCTTGAGTCGTTCCAGTTCGATTTGCCGTTGAGTAGATGAATTCATCAATGCGCTGGCCCTTCATTACTTCTATAGTTGTACTGATGGCTCACAGAGGTGTCACGTTGGCTACGTAGCTGCTCCAACTCCGTCTTCACCTGCTCAGCCGACTTCTCAAGCTTGGTGATTTCGTCCAGCTGCAGTTTCAGTTTGGGCTGAAGCTCAGCTGCTCGCATTACATCGAGAAAGCTCGGCTGCCGAAACTTAACCTGCAGCTGCTTTTACAGCACGCGGTTGATGCTGTTCGACATTTCGGCCAGCTTTTATCGCTTTTTGACTATGAGTTCCTCCAATCGACGGATCTGCTTCTGGCTGAATGGTACGATCGCTACTTCGTAGCCAGCTCCTTTTTGAGCTCGGCTGCCGAGGGGGACATAAACTCGTTTTCGTGGTGGTTTCGGCTGCTCAGCATCACGATGTTCTCGGGTTCGTGCTTCATGTCGATTATATTGGCACTCCTATATGCTATAGACATCACGAGGGTAGTTGTGGGAGACTCAGCACACAGCCGACTTCAGCTGTGAGTTTTGATATTACTGCCTGCAAGGGTTCGTGCTGAGAAGCCAGACCAATCTGGCAGAGTAGATTTGAGAGGTAAATGAGATGAAATTTCCCTGTTTCAAGCAATGTACTGGTTGCCCAAGGAAGATCCTTAAAGGTAATAGATAGGCACAGCGGTGATATCCTCAGATCTAGCAGTCGTTGAATAATAACAACCTTGGCCTAAGGTGGCACAGTCGGCGAGCTGAACCATCTGACTGCGAGTTTAAGAATGTGGGTAAGCACTTATGCTTTCGAAGCAATTGATTTGGCTGGGTCTTCGGTATTTTCTGTTACAAGCCACAGATGCCAGGGCTCAAAGGCGGTAGCTTGCGTAATCGCTGTCACCACGCCGTTGAATAGCTCTGCAGACAGTGCTCCATTAACAGCCAGATAGTGCTTGAAGTGCCAATCTGACTCAGCTACGAACTCGAGGTCCTCAGGGTTAGTGAAATATTGCTGGTATAACCGGCTTTATGGTTCGTCCCTTGGTGGTCCTAGTAATTTCAGCCATACCAGTCTACTCCCAACTATGAAAGCCGAGTGGGCAACCATGATTGCACGAGAGATTGGCGTAATAGTGAGGAGATGAGTCATCAAATGCTGCCTACTCCTAAGATTTTTGTAGATATTTTCCACCCCCTTCCTAAACTCATCCTGCTCGAAGTAGATCTTATTCTTCTCGAGATTGAATGTTTCGTTGGTGAGTGACGGATATTCCAAGATCTTCTCCAGCAACGAAAAGCAATCGTTGAGGATCAGGCTGTCGCTGAACTCTTGGCAACTCGATAGAAACTCCAGCTCAACCAGCAAAGTAAGCATCATTCGGGGTATCGAATAGCGAACCAGCCGTATTTCCTTTGGAGGCTCTGAAAGCAGCCCAGCGAAGAAATATAGTCCAAGCCGGAAATAGTCGGGATCTTTGAAGATCTCTCTGTAAGTGAGTTTGGTGAGTTAGAGGTGGCAGTTTGTGCTTTCAATGATAATTTCGTTCAAACCAAGCTCATAGAGTTCGGGCAGACGATTGACGATGAACTCATTGACACGGTAGTACAACTCTTGAGTGAGACTCCTCTTAACAATCTTTACGTAATTGTGCAAATAGGAAATTATAACGTTCTAGCGTCCTGAGCCGAGTATGCGGCCTGCCATCCTTTCGTACCCATCGTAATCGCATAACGAACTGTACACGCAAAGGCCGTTTATAGCAACTTCCCCCACCTCGTCTGAGCAGAACTACTCTAACTTTTGAGCGATACGCCCAAGAACTTGAGTTTGATGTTTTTCACCAATGCTCCACAGGAATCCACAGAGTTTATACTTGTCACGTACGTTAACTTTGCTGGCTGGAAAGTCAGCCAGGCATTCAACAAGCCTCGTGACAACCTAACCACTGAATATTCCAACGTATTCCTGTACAACATTCTCCACTAACATGAGAACTCGGTGAAGACAGTCTTGATCTGCATTTTTGGAGATATCCCCCAGCAAATCAATAAGGGTCACCCAGCATGAATCGTTGAGATTATCCCCCTGGCTCTGCACAACCTCGCTGAGCATATCGACGATCTGTATTCTCGCTTCTGCTGACTCTGCATCACACTCCTTGAGGATGTGTATCCACACTTCAATGTTTTGTCGACTACGAAAATTCTCTGCTATCATCTCCAGAAGTAGTTTCACAGATTGTGGCTTCCCCTTGTCACACACAATTGTCGAAATTTCCCCAAGTCTCCGAGAAATCTGCTATATTTTTTAGCTGTGGGCCATGGCCAATTTTCGAATAGTCTTAAGAGCGAAGTCTACTTCTTCGTTTCGGCCTCTAGCGAGACAGTCGATGATCAACTTCTTCAGCCCACACAACCTCATTTCGAGTTTTTCGTCAGAATTGCTATACACATCGGAATATCCCTTTGCGAAGATGATATGGTAGATTGCCCAATACTCTTCCTCTGCAAAGTAGCCATCGTACTTCTATACAGTGTCAAGGAACAAGTCTTCGGAATACTTTCCCAGCTTTATGACGAGGTTTGTCTGGATCCGGTACCGAAGTGCTGTTTTGAGCATTTGATGGAAAAGTTCAGTCCAAGCCATCAACAAGGCTCCTGTTGGTTTGGCTTTGCTAACCACCCTCATGTTGCCATACAGTGATGCCAACAGAATCCTCGTTTCGTCCAACTGTTCCTATCGTTCTAAGGATGAACTCTGAACTGACTCGAGCATTTGTCCCATTGCCTCAACTAAATAGTTCGATAGAATACTGCAAAGGACAGCCAAAGGATGGGTACCCTCGAGCTTTAACCCGTTGAGCGTTTCTGCAATGAATTCGTAGAGTAACTTGGTCTGGGCATAAGCATCCTTGCTGAGCCCACTCTTGATAAACACCTTTGCGATAACCCTAAGGCAGAGCTCCAGGTTGGCTTGAGACTCTTTACCGAACCCAACTAAGGTCTCCAAAAAGGCTCCGACAGGATACTCAAAATATGAACCTAGTTTGACCATAATTTCCAGACACTTTCCTACATGTGACATGGCTTACTTCTGCTGCCGGATATGGTCTCGACTTGTTGTTGCTTCCGATTCAGAAAGTCATAGGTGCTTCCGAGAACTTCTTTGTTCCTTAGTCTGCTGCCTTCGGTGCATAGGACTCCCTCAACAAGAATCAGAACTAAGTTTAGAAAGGTTGCTTACTCAAGGTTTCATCGTAAAGGAACTCACTTTATGAGTCCGCATGCGATCTTACAAGCTCCACGCATACCTCTTTCAAGAGGATCTCCAGGTTTAGGAGAACAACACCTTGGTCTGACTGCGAGAACAGTTCAAGTTTCTTGAGCAGTTGCTATGAGCATTGGTTGGCAGTCTATGGGATCCTTTGAGGAGACAATCTCATAACCGAGACGAGCTCGATCAGATCTCTGGCATACTGCAGCGCCCCTTTGTCCAGTCGATCCACCATGGATATGGTAAGCTCAGCAAGCTTGAGATACAACTTTTCGGAGTTGCTCGCTGCGATGCTGCGGAAGTAGTCAAGGAAGATGCGATAATCTGGCTAAGTGAGTGTGCAAGTACCGGCCCAAGCAGCCCCATCTCCATATGCTTGTGCACCTGTGCTAACACTTGCACATGGATATTCGGACTATCGACTTCGGAGACGAACTCGAACAGCATTTTGTAGTGGTTGGATAGTGCAATCTCCCTGTGCTTGCGGATTTCGCTGAAGTAGGCGAGGATGCTCTGCATGTGACCACTGTGTACTTCCCTCAGCTGCTTATGCTTCTCCTTGAAACTACCCACCATATCCATGATATCAGTCAGCGGTTCGCTGGTCATTATGCCAATACAAAACAATCAACTGCATTCTCGCTCCAAATTGCGCAATCCATTGATCATTCCCAATACCTACTTCAACTTTCGAGTCTATTATGCAAGTTGAGTGTTGCTCATGGAACGACTTGAATGTTCAGAGGATTTTAACGCACGGAAGGTTTCTGTTGCGACAGTGCTTTTCGGGAAGACCTTGACGATTGTCTACAGTTTCCAGTTCCTGTCTCGCTCTGTGTTGCTCTCCAGTGCCTCCCTCACAGCGTACTAGAGTATGTGATGTGGTGACACGAGTTCGAACTTCTTCGAGAAGGATTGCGCGGCTGCCAGCACATCGAGATACGGGATGTTGAGCTTAATTTGTTGAGGCCGGAGCTCAACGCTCTTGATGACGATGGCTTCGGCATCAGAAAGGGAAATGCCGTCGAGCTCAGCAAGCTTAGAAGCCGATTGTTCAAGATTGATCCTAATATCGCGGATGAAGTCGGCTAATGAAGGCAAGTCCTTTTCGCTGGAGAACGACTTTGTGCTGACATGGTAGAACAGCTCGCATTGCATCTTAAAGATTTCTCTGTGAAGGATGTATTGCTGAGTTACACTATACTTACCCGTCGTGGGTCATCGATCACTCTGTACAGTCCGATGATCTGGCTTAGTCGGGTGTCTGCCCGAGACACGCACTCGTTCACGGCTTTCAAAAGATCATCGTTGGTGCCCCGTACTTTGTCGATCAGGTATGAGAGCTTGCTGAGAACCTCTCTCTCTATGACTTAGTCTGACTGCACTCCCTCTGCAAACCTCAGTATATCCCGACATTCTTTGCTAGGTGGGATGATGGCTTGAAGGTTGGTTGTAGTCGGTGCAGGCTCCTAGTACAGTTAGGATGCTTCCAATATCGCAAGCGCCTTTGTAAACAGTTTCCCCTCCTCCTTGTTACTGCTTCCTGCAAACATACTTTTGAGTTGCTTCATATTGGTCTCCAAAATTGATGTGCTGAGGTTGAATATTCTATCACGGAAGGTATTGAACCTATCTGACAGCACACAGCACTTCAAAATGCTCGGAGTGGTGGGAATGCAGTTGCCAGAAGCCAATATTGCTGTATAGTCGCTGATATAAGGGTGCAATCGGCAGATAAATTCAGTTAGGTGACTGACGCGGACGAAGCTAGTTGTGTTGGGAGCTGATTGCAGATTTATCAGCCCGTAGAAGATAGTCTGGAGTGCAGTGTCGGATTGTGTTGGCCAACTTTCTATGCAATCTAGGCGAAACACGAACTACGGTCTGCTTAGGAAATTGCTCAGTATGTCTTTTTAGTTCATTGCCATATCACTTCGGGCGTATAAAGGAAGGGCTTGATCAAGCAGCTGTCTGATATGTTGAATTCCTTGGATAGCCTTCTTGTCGTTATAACTCAAGTCCTCTTCACTGTATGGGTAAAGCTCGACAAGAATGTCGCCGATAGCACGAATTCTGGAATACAGTTGGCTGATGAAGACTGACTTGGCACAAATGGTTTGTTTCTCTATCAAGTCCATCACATATGTTCGATGGGGAGTCTGAATAGCGCCCCGAAGGGCGAGAAGTGCTGCTCGATACTTTCTCACCAAATGAGGCACAGGATGAACACGAACCAACTTAATCTGTTCATCTGTGATGCCTGCTGATCCTGGAATGTTGGCACTCAGATAAGGCGGTGGTTCGACTCGTGAATCTGTCCTTCTAGAATGGCTATAGAACGGACGTTTTTCTGCTCCTTCTATGGACTTGTAGTATAAGTCGAACCAATCCTTTTCCTGCTAGGATGTATTGAGAAGGATAGTCACTGCCATGGCCCTGACTACCAGCAGATGACTTTGAAACTCGAGGATTTGAATTGGCTCAAGATTCTTTTTAAAGTCTGTCGTCAATTCGTAGCTGTAGCTGCGGAGCTCATGCACTTGCCTATCGGAGAGGTCCTTGTAGATGCTGCTGGAGATCAGCGATGGTGCAAACCTAAATGGCATGACGATTCGGTTCTTTAAGATTCTTTAATCTTCTATTTGCTGATCTTCACTCAGAAGTTTGTCCAGCTGCATTTCCATAACCTCCAATGGTTGAGCAAGGGTGATGTCGTCCCAGGTTCGCAACTAGCAATGGGTCTTCAACTCGCTGAGCTTCTGAAGAATGAATATGCCTTGTTCGAGCAGTTCCACACTCAGAATGTTGCCTTGGCAGTACATTTCACAGACAGGCTGAATGCTGCAACGGTCAGCGAGCAACGCGTGACCGATGAACTGATCCAGATACACCCTGGCTTGCTAGTCCAGTTTCACCTACAGCTGAATAGTCACTTTGAACAGCTTCACGGTATTGGTATTCTTGACAAAGTAGGCCATCAGTATGACTGTCTCAGAATTCTTGCAATCGAGGAAACTCAACCGGGATGTCCATACAACTTACACTTTTGAGCTGTCCGCTTCCTTGAACTGGATGTTGTACTCGCTTTCGATTAGGTTGCGACTCGAGAGGTTCACTAGCTTGATGGAAGTGGATGACACCACGCATGCGAGGACATCAGGCTGCAACACCACCACTCGACTGTACGGAGCAGCACCGCTGATAAACTTGAAGATGTTGTTGAGCCAGCTTCCTGCTTCCTGGTGCAGTTCGAATATCTCCAGGCCTTTGCGCCAATGCAGAATTTTCACCACCAAACCCTCCTCATACGAATTTTGTGAATTGCTTCCGTAGCCTGCATACATGGCGTAGGGCTGATCGATGGCTGGAATTGGCACACAGGTCGGTTGCTAGTGGTCCATCAAGCTAGCACTCACCATGCTGTTGGAATCCACCAGGAAGTATACGTAGTCGTTGATAATGCTAATTGCTGTGGGTTCATTTACGAACGTGAACTCGTAGCAGGTTGGCTCGGGAAAGACTTCGTATATGCGAATGGAGCCCTCGAGCTTGTTCACTAAGTAGCACTTCCTTGGCGTTCTGATGACTGAACTTGTGGGAAGCAGCCAGGTATTGGCGGGAATGGGCTTGGCGTTCTTGTTCTTGGCGACTATTGATTTCCTCCAGACAGGTTGAAGTGCTGCCAGATCAGCGAAGAGGTGCTCCTTCCTATGAAGGCTTACTGATGGATTCACTGGCTCCTTATCGGAGACTTCCCTTTCAATCATTACCAATCAACGTATTTCAATACATAGCGATATATCTCTCGACAGCCTTGACGATTTCCTGCAGCTCATTGATGTCCGGGTTGTTCAGCACCACGAAAGTTCCATCAGGCTAGAAGCCAATTGCCTGGAGGGCTTCGGGTCCGCCAAATATACTAGCAACCCGGGTCTGGTAGGCGTTATTGGCAGTATTGATCTTTCGGTATTTCGGCTCGCCTGGGTTTTTAATGATGTTGCCTAAGTCATTGAAAGGGAGTACTGAGGTAGATGACTACGAGCTCATAGAAGGACTTAGACTTTTCTGGATAGGCGAAAGAGCCTACTCTCACCTGCTCAAGCTGAACTAACACTCGTTCGCTCTTGGAAAGCTGTGCCTTTGGCTTTTCGACGTTGTGGTTCTCAAGTTCCTTCAGAGCCGCAGCTTCATCGAAAGGGATGCCAAGCTTCTCGCAGCGTTCACGCTTCATCTGTATCAACAGTCTTTTCTTGTGCTCTTCGTCCCGTTGGCGTTCAATCTTGTCAAGTTCCATTTGCTTCTTCACTTTCATCTATTCAGCTTGACGCTTGGCTTCAATCATCTCCTTTCCGAATCGCATGCGGTTTCGTTCACGCTCCAGTGCATCTTCCGCCTCCTTCTTGGCTCGATTTTCTCTGATCTTGGCTTGCAACTCTCGGAGCTTCTACTTTGCTTCTTCATCAGTCAATGTGGACTTCGGTTGACCCACCATCTTGAGCTCCTCCTAAAAGTCGGCATCGTACTTATGATCCTCGATCCACTTGAGTGCTTTCTCGAGATTGTTATTGCCAGTCATGAAGATAGCCTTCTCGCTGACGTTCTTTGAATGGCCGAGCGACTGGACCTGTACGTTTAGCTCCGAATTAACGAGGTGACTGATTGACTCACCCTGGTCCTCCACCTTGGTATCCTGAGGTGAGCTTTTGGAAGCTTCAAGCCATTCCTTGAGCTGTATCTCCTCGTTTTAGTGCTAGCCAACCCAATCGAGTAAGGCAGAAACATCGCTCGACTTGGTCTTCTTGATTGCTGCCTCAGCAAGGATGGGAGAAATACCCATGTCCAACAGATTTTTGTATGCTTCGTTGCCCTCCATCTCGAATTGAATTAACAGGATTATAAATCTGGCAGGCTAACACCACTCTTCAAAGCATAATTAGACTGA
>ERZ724508.314-NODE-314-length-35174-cov-5.994590_pt1 | contig 35174 bp, 39 predicted proteins | sample MGYA00376041_ERZ724508 | MGnify/ENA primary metagenome ERZ724508 (study PRJEB28724, sample SAMN07190887) | wastewater metagenome | isolation source: effluent of sewage treatment plant in Hong Hong | place: USA: Christiansburg, Virginia | collected 2016-03-01 ...
CGACACAGGTACCGCCTGACAAGTAAGTTCCTCCGTTGCAGTCACAAGTAGTCCCATTGAGCGTGAAGAGGGCAGTATCGCAGGCAGTGCATGCTGTCGCTGAAGTACAAGCCTGGCAGCCCGGCATAGAACAGGCAACACAACTACTTCCGCTAGCATAGTAGCCAACGTTGCAGACGCACGTAGAGCCACTCAGTGTAAATCCTCCTGCAGTGTTGCAGACTGTGCAGACTGTCGTCGACGTGCAGGTAGTGCAGCCTGCTATGGCTGCAGAACAAGCCACGCAAAGTGCTGTTCCGTTGTCAATGTAGTTAGTGATGCATGGACACTGTCCCGAAGTAAGTGTCCGAAAGTTGGCGGATGAACAAGTCAGGCAACTTGTTCCGCTGGTGCAAGTGGCGCATGTATAGCTGCAGGCAACACAGGCAGCTACTCCGTTGTCGTAGTAGCCAGGAGCACATACGCAATTGGTTCCACTTAAGGTCCTATGATCCACAGTTGAGTTGCAACTCGTGCAGTTGGTGCTTGAGGTTGTATTGCTGCAGGTGTAGCAGGTGTAGTGGCAGGCAAGACACAGCCCTGCAGTGGTATTTGCGTAAAAGTAGGGGTCACATATATCGTAGCACAGGTTGGTGATTTCGCTGAAGAGTGGGAATCCCGCTGGACACGTACGATACCGGTAGCTCCAGTAGCCGAAAGAGATGGTGTTGAAGGTGCTTGCTCCAGTGCAGGTCAATGTTGATTCTGCGTAGTGAAAGTCCATAGCTGCAGTTTTATCGTAAGCGATGCCGATTAACCCAACTACAAAGCTGGTGGGTGACTTCCACACGAGACCAAGCGAGAGCTGAGCCCAATTCGTCGAAGAAGCAGTAATCACTGCTGAATCAGCGAATGCTGTCTTGGCTGCCTGGAGCTTTGTCTGATCATAGAAGAAGCGTGCCAGTCTGAGCTGGGTGATAGTTGTATTGCCGCTGGTAGAAACTCTGATGGTGTAGTGGGTGCTGTTGGTGACGACAGCAGTAGCCGTTATATTGAAATGGCCGCTGTTGCACTGCATGGTCACTCCTTGTATGAACATGATGGCCTTGATGGTATTGCTCATGTTAAAAGTCTCACCTGTTGCACTTGAAAAGTTATCTTACCTGAGTCCCGTTCGAAAGCCTGAACTCGAGTTGATCTGGGGGGCTACATATCGAATGAATGTACTTGCTCCGGCGAGGTCGATGTAGTGCTCCACGCTAATGAAGGAATTTGAAGTTGAGTTTTTAAATGAGATTGTGTTGACGCTCAGGAACTTAATGGTGGACGTCGAACCTACTCGATAGCCAACAACGAAGCCTGTTGTATCGACATTCTTCGATTTCACCTCAAAGTCGAGGTTGGTGCAGGGTAGAGCGGTCAACCTGAATATCGCCACAAACAGCTTCGGAGTAGTACTATAAGTCGTTCCAAACGTAACGCTAGTCTCAACATCTTGGTTGGTCTTGGATGTGCTGATGATGGCATAGGAATCTGTGTTAACAAAGGACTACTTGCTCTGAAGTCGGCACTACCAGACCATATTGGTGCTGCTGAGGCTGCATTGACCGTTAAGAGAAGACTGAGGCAGAGCATTAGGAGGATGTTTGCTTATCGACTGGACGCCATGAACAAACGAAGATGGAAATATAACGAGATGACCCATCCTATCAAGCTTTGCTTTAAAATATCCCAAGAACTCGCTAGCATTCAATTTGGCTTGCGTTCAGAATTGTCGGTTGCCGAAGGGCCATCCGAGGTTTCAAGGGTGGGTTTACAGCCAGCACCAACCTGTATGCATGTATGTATTGCAATCTGAAACCGATAAGTAAAACTGCCAGCTACGTACTGATGTCTGCAAAAGAATAGTTCCCTTCTCTCGCGCAGTTATTTGCCTGCTCGAATAATTAATCCAACAGCCTTGGGATATTGTACTCTCTTATAATAGAGCTCGAGGCCTGCTTACTCCCTTGAGCATCATCGAATTTACTGAGAGAATGGTGCAGCTACTATCGGCTACTTCGGTCAATCCATTCCAGGTAAGCAAGCCAAACCACTTCTACTTACGCTCGATGAAGAAGTAGTTTGCACTCTCCGCAACACTAACACTGGATAGCGGCTGAATAGGGCCCGTTCCCTGCTGATTTGATTGGAGGGCCTCAATTGTTTGAGGGAGCAAAACCGCAGCTCCAAGATATTGATTATACTCAGAATGGGATTAAAAGTATGCTGAGCTTCCTCAGCATGGCATCCACTGCCGGTTATAATATCAGTTGAGAATATATAAGTCATGGGTCAGGAGAATTCCTCGGCTTTTAACTGTGGCATCTTCGAACGAGACAACCGCTCCTAAGTTCGAGGAGACCAGGCAATGAAGATCCGCAAGATGCTTTAGCAAGAACGAATGCGATACGAAACTCCCTCTCGTGATACTGACTCCACCAAGCCAGTTACTTCTGCCAGCCTCAAGCAAACAACCCCTCAGCTGGACCATAAGATTAAGAACCAACCCTACTTTGAGCACAGCAGCATCCTCCGTCTCTCGAAGGAACCGTTCGAAAAGTGCATTGAAACGGAGCATGGGTTCTATGAATATGCAGCTGTCTCGCTTTCAAGTCTGATTGAATCAAGGTACAATTCAAAGCTGCTGTTTCCAGAAGAGTAGGTACTGCGTTTGCTTGAAAGCATTGTGTATGCAATCGCCTACTTAGAGAGCAAGGGTTGGCAACACCACGACATCTACCCAACGAACATTTACTACGTAGATGGCATATTCAAACTAGCTCATCCAAGGTTTGTGCAGACCAGCTATCAACTCACCATCGATCGTAATGCAGTGCTTATTGTCTAGGCAAACGGTTTAGCTTTCTCTCGCCGGAGCTTATTATCTCACTCCGATAAGAAGAAGAGGAGATCGATCTGCAGTATCTCTACAAATCAGACGTGTTTTCTCTTGGAATGACATTGCTGGAGTTCTGTAGCCTCAAGCCTTCATGTGAGGTGTACGATCAGGACAATTACGATATCATCGATAGCCGTAAGAATGTAGGTTATGTGTAGTCATCCAGGACAGGCTCGATGAAATTCGACAGCGGTATAGTCCGAAGGTTGCAGAAGTCATCTCTGCAATGCTTGAGTATGAAGTAGATCTTCGGGTCACATCGATTCCGCTGGCGAGGAGAATTAATCAATAGCTGTCCGAGATAAATGCCCAACAGGAAGCTACGAAACGAGTTCAGCAAGCAGTCCAAGCTCAAGCCCCACCACACCAACACTCGGTTAAAATGATTCCTCCCCAAGGTATGCAAAAACCTCCACAGATTTCTCAGCAGCAACACAATGAGCAGTACGCTATGCAACTGCAGCCTCCTCCAAAGATGACAAATATCCCACCGGTGATGCAGCTAACTCCGCCCCAGTTTTATGGTCCTCCTGGTCACATCGTCCATCATCCTCAGCCTGAAGGAGGCTACTCCCAGCTAAGAATAGTTACAACTTCGAACACTCAAATGGAAGGAAAACACGAACAGCCGCCCAGAAACGAACCAGCAGTGAATCAACAGTTGGTTCCTATCTCTGAACCACCAAAGCCACGCTTAGTTGTTCCACAACCTACTTCGCCAATGCAACCTACAGCAGACTATCGGATTCAAGAGAGTTCCTTCAGCGAAAAGAAGACTACATCGTTCCAATCTCGACCTCAATCTCCTGATAGCAAATATCAACAGTTATCATATGCCACCTAACTCCTTCAGCCGAGGAACTTCAATGAAATCAGTCAGTCTCCTTTAGAAGCAAAGGACACATTCAGATAATTTGCGCCTCCCACACTCTTCACCACTGATTTACCGGAGCCACCTGCCGCTAGATTGCAATCAGCGAGCATCTTTACCAATTCGATCCCAAGAACATCACTACAAGACCCCCAATACAGCAGTAGCAATGCAGGGTATGATAACGCGAGGGAAGAATACCGCAAGACTTCTCAGCTGCTGGCTCGCTTGAATATTGACAATAGCAAGCTTACTTCAACAGCTGAAAGTAACAAAACATTTAGCCAAGCACCACTAAAAGGAGCCGAGGAGTCGCTAGACGAGCGAGTGCGTCGTATCCTCGAGAAAAGCAAACAGATAAAATGATTGTCAACCCTTCAGTAACTTTAGAGCTTAAATCTGTCAAGCCTTCAGAAGTCCCTAAATAGTTTTTGTTGGTCATCGCTGATCTACTCATACATGTTCTTCGGTGTTTCAGGAATCTTGTCGAACCAGCTTGCGTCTGCATCGCTTCTGAGAACGGGCACCCATGGGGCTGGTATCTTTCTGTTGTAAACTGATTCCCAATCGACTCCCTTGAACCATTTATGCTCTTTTATTGACTCGCCATTCTGAATTCAAACTGGTTTTACATCCGCCGCTCCCAATCTGTACTTGATCTCCGGGTTAAGTAACTTTCGAATAAGGTCTTTTGACCTGACTGTAAGAAACGCAGGGAATTCTATGATGCCTTTTAAGATCTTTTGGTATATTCCCAAAGGTTTCATATCGTAGAATGGAGGGTGGCTAAATAACAAAGTTACGTACCCTGTGAGTAGTTCGTAGACGAGGACTCCAAGAGCCCACCAATCACAACTTTTACCATATCCCTCCTTCGACCCCAGAATGATTTCAGGTGCGAGATACTCCGGCGTACCACAGAGAGTAAAGGTTCTCTCATCAACAAGTTTCTTAGCGAATCCAAAGTCTGCTATCTTAACGTGCCCGTCCTTGTCAATGAGTAAATTCTCTGGCTTGAGATCCCGATAGACGATGTTCTTGTCGTGCATGTAGCAGAGCGCCAGTAGAATTTAGCATGTGTAGAACATTGTAATATCGTTGCTGAAACGACCATCCTTTCTCAACCTGTTGAACAGTTCACCACCACTGCAGTACTCGAACAGCATGTAGATGAAGATGTCGTCTTGAAAGGCTGTCTTCAGCTCGTAGATAAACGGATGGTGGAGTTCACTGAGGATGCGTTTCTCAAGCTTGATATGCTCCACTTGCTTGAGGTTGATAATATGCGACTTGCTGATCTGTTTCAGTGCGAGTACTTCCTTGCCGGGTGACAGCACTTGCTTTACTCGGCCGAAGGTGCCTGCTCCCAGTGTCGTCAGCACCTAATATTTTGAAATGTGTGGCGGATATCTGTTGTTCTGGAACTGGCTGACCCTCTTGATCTTGACATCCTTCTCCTGAGACTTCTAGTTGCTTCGATCTTCCCGCTGCCTCTCCTTCTGCAGCTTCTACAATTTAGTCATCAGCAGCTCGAACTGCTGGTTATTCATAACAATAATTATAACCAACAGCGGTCGTCATCATTTCCTTCGTTTGAGGTACTCCTCCACTAACGATTCGAACATCTCCTAGACACCCTGACCCGTCAGTGCTGAGGTCTCGTGGTACATGCAACGCTTCTCGTTGGCCTTTATCATTCCTTGCTCTGTCGATACCTTTCGCTACTCCTCCAAATCGCACTTGTTTCCGACGATGACTGCCTACTTAGATTGCAAGCCTACCGATTATCATTCCATCTGTCTTCACACGTTCCTCCAGTTCGTTCAGCCAATAGTCTACACCCTTGAAGGTCTCAGCATCTGTGAGGTCAAACACTAACAAAGCAATCTCAGCATCCCGGTAGTACAGTGGCATTATCGATCGAAAACGCTCATCGCCTGCAGTATCCCAGATGTTCAACTGGAGCTCTTCGCCCGTCTTCGTCTTAATTTTCTTTTCCTGGTAAGCACCGGCAAGGGTAGGTTCATGAAACTTCTGAAAGCTGCCCTCCTTGTATCGCATCGTTATGGAGGTCTTGCCAACAGCCGCGTTTCCACATAGCACCATTTTGACTGTGCGGCGTTGTGCCGGCTTCATAATCGACTTCGGTTGAGGCTTCGAAGTTGACTTCTTGAATAGTCCTTACAAACACATCTTTTCACAGCTTATTATTATCGATTAGTAACGCTGGGCTGCAGATTCCCGCCAAATACAAGTTGTAGAGTTCAGCCCAGATTGTTAGATTTCGCTGCTGTGTATTTTTAAAAATGCTACCGATCAAGCAAGCACCAAATCTTTTAGAGACGAAGCCACCGCTTTCGGCATCAGGAGTCAGCAAGCAATCCGATAAGTATCTGCTACGATCCAAGATTTCAGAGGGTGCGTTTGGAACGGTCTACGAAGCACTGAACAAACAGACAAGTAGGTTAATCTGTACACGCAGATGAAATTGTCGCAATCAAGCAGGTCTACAAGACAACGGATCGGAACAAACAGCAGTGTCCAGTGGAGCGGTAGATAGCGATCCTCAGAAAGTTAAATAACGGTAGTTCCCAGGTGGTGCAACTATTGGAAGTCGAAGAACGGCAGTTTCGCACCAACCTTGTGATGAGCTATAGCGAGTATGACCTGAGTCAGCTGATCGGGTCCTTGGAATACCCAATCGACCGGACGATAGTCAAGCGGGTCTTCTACCAGCTGCTGGAAGCAGTCGCTTATATTCACAGACAGGGGGTTATCCATCGAGATATCAAACCCTCCAATATATTGCTCAGTGGAGAGCTGACACTCCGCCTATGCGATTTCGGGTCTGCAGTATAGCTTAACGAGAAGGCTGTAAAAGGAGAATTCGATATCGAAGGCTTTACGAAATGGTACAAGGCACCTGAAATTCTGTTCGGTGATCGAAAGTACACAACCAGTGTTGATATGTGGTCACTGGGTTGCGTGTTTGCCGAGCTGCTTAATGGTGTTCCACTGTTCTGTGGTGCGAATTAGATTGAGCAGCTTGTCAAGATCGCTGAACTGTTGGGTAGTCCAGATCCGGAGAATTGGCCTGGAATCGTTGGCCTACCAGACTTCGGTAAGATAACCTTCAAGCGCAAGGTACCAGCAAACTATTACGAATGGTTTGACCATTGGGATAAGGAAGAGGTTGACTTCTTGAGGTCGATGCTTCGGTATGAGAATAGATCGCCTGCAAGCGAGCTACTGCGCCACAGTTACTTTAACGGTTATGATCCCAAGAGACCTTTCAGTGGGAACATCCACTGGAAGAAGAGACGCACCGAGTAGCCCTACTTCAGCTATCAGAGACTGCTGAAACAATGATAGAACATTATGGTTTACTTTGGCCAGAACAGCTTTGACATTATTAAGATAAGATGGAGCAACCAAATGCGCAGGCTAGCTCAACTTAGCAACCTCCTGCCAGCGAAGTTGATGCTCAGGACAGGGACGATGATCCACTCTTCCCACACGACTTTGGCAAGCTCAGCAAGTTTGGATTGCTGCTCAATCCTCATTCCTACTGCTTCTATCGCATAGTCATGCTGCTCGTCAATGTTGCGCTGTTTACTCTGCTCCTACTCTACGGGCCGGAGCTCAGGTATGGTGGGATTCACTTAGAAATTTCGCATATCTCACTTACTGGGGCTTCACTGCGAGCTTTGTCTATTTCTTTGTGGGAGCAGCAGAATGCGTACTCATGAGAACCATCAACTCTGCACCTGATCTTGGAGTTTGGAAATTGCTTCACTTCCTCTACATGAATCTCCTTGGTGTGGAACTCATGATCAACGGAGTGTTTTGGGGAGTATTCTTTCCATTCATTCTTGCTTAGCATAGACATTCTGGCGTGCCATTCAACAAGCTCGATATGACTCAAGCCATCGGAGCTCACCTGGTTCCGCTGACAATGCTGCTGATCGACGGCTGCAACAACCTGGTCTGCTTCTGGAACAGGCATCCTCGAAGATACCTGATTGCCATCATGCTCTTCTACCTTGCATTTAACATGGTCTATACCTTCGGTAGCTGCTCGATAATGTAGAAATGGGTCCGATCTACCCAGTGATGACCTATCGCGATTATCTGACTTACGTGTTTGTGGCCGGTAACGTCGTTGGAGCCTTTTTTTGCTACGAAGTCATGTTCTTCATATCGCGCAAGCTCAAGAATCATCGGGTAGCTGCCATCCTCGAAGGCACGTAGACTTTGAACAAAGTGGAAACAATCAATCATCTTCGGCAAAACATCCCTCCGAATTCAAGCGATCTGCTCCATCAGAAATTTGTTGAGGAAAATAACCGAGTTCAGCCTACTAACAAATAGCCAGCGACCACTGCATCTTCGCTGCAATGATAAAAGTACTGTAGATAATATTGTTCTGTGATGTCATCAGTTGAACTGGCTCACCAGCTCCGAGCAATTCAGCCTCCATTCGTACACTTTGCAGAAGTACAAGTAGTGCTCCTTGTTGCTCGCAGGAATCATCTGATTGTCCAGAATGAGATGCTTTCGCTGGCAGCTCAGTCGTCGTTGGAGAATGCCTCGTCTCACCTCACTTCTTCGCATCTTCCTATGGTCGCTTGGAGTTGGCCCAAACAAGTCGTTGAGGTGCGATCTTGTGATCGTCTTATCCTTATCGTGACGGTTGTAGTACTTGTTGATCCAGTTCAAGTGTGCCTCGAATTACTGGTTGATTGGTAGCTCTTCCTCAATGTTTCGTCGGAATACATTGTACAAGAACTTTGGTGCGTTGGTGGCTTTCTTCATCTTGGCTTCTGTGCAATCGAACTTGCTTCGTAGGTAAGTGGCACTAATAAGCACCTCTTCCTATTAGTGCTACTCCTCGGTTTCTATCCTGTCATCCTCAAAATCAACCAGCACATCCTCGGAGCCCGAAATGATCCCTTGGTCACTTTAAATTTCCACAGCAACCTCCTGAATTTCGACAGCATATCGAATGGGGTAGTCTTCTTCGAATTCAAATGACGTTGTCTTGTCATGCTGAACAGCTTCCTTGGTGGACATCTCATCCTGCCGTTTTTGGAATTCTGGAATGTTCTTGCGCTGCCCGGCGACGTACTCCAGAAACTGGCCATACTCCAGTGCCTCTTCAATATTATCCTTCTCGATCTGATCCTCCATTAGCGATATTATATTATCGTGGTCGTTAAGCCCTGACTATGTATACTAATAACGGGCAGTACTGCCGAGTCGTCACCATTTAAGTTGCTACATATCGGAATCAATCTTCTGCTACGTGTTGCCCCTTCTTTTCAAGCAGCCTCGTCAGGTCCTTCAGGCCGTTGCTCCATTGCTCGAATTTTGATTCCATAACCTTAATTCGGTTTTGCTACAGCACCTTCGGCTGAATCCAGCTCGTCGTGACTACCTTACGCAGTTCATCGATGCTACCCTTCACCAGATTGATCGAAATAGCTTTGATCACAATCTTCTCCACCTTGTCCTCAGAAACACCGCAGGTGGTTGCAATCTTTTCAAAGGACAGCACCCGGTCGTTCTTGGGAAGATTAAAGACCAGTTCAAGGAAGCCTGCGACTTGCATCTTCTGGTCAATCTTATCCAGGTTGTCCTGGAAGAGTTTCTGAGTTGACTGCTAATGTTACCTCCTTCGTCTCTGAGCGGAATGCATTGTACTTCCTGATGTCTCCTTGGTTGAATAGTTGAATCAGCCGATAGATCCACGCATACTCCGAAGCCTCAAGCGACTTCATGAGAGGTTGCTCGAGCAACTCAGAGAAGTTATAGATATCTTTGGAGACAACTGCAGCCAAAGCCATTTCATAGCTCAGCTCGATCTTCTCGCGATCGTTCATTTCCTCTTCGTTGGTGTAGGCGAGGTGCTGTAGGGCATTTGTGAAGAACAACCGCCATTTTTGCTTCTTCTTGTAATAGAGCATTGCTAGCTTGTAGTAGGATGAGTAAAGGTATTGCTCGACATCCTTATTGCCTTCGATTTGCTTTCGCAAGGTCTACATGATCGGCAGGCACTTCGAAATGTCCAGATCCGTATAGACGATACCCACCATCGCTGAAACGATAAGCTTGGACTGTTCCGACACCTTCCCGCTCTTGTCGACTGTTGTGAGCACATCAAGCTTTTCTTGGTCTACATTGGGGCTGGCGAGTACTAGTGAGGTTGTGCATGCACATGCGAAGGATCTTGATCATCTTGATTTGATCCAAGCTTGCATCGAACTTGCCGACGAAGTCTCGGAAGAAGTCGTAGTCAACCTTTCCCTTGGTCTCGCGAGTGTACAAGAATTTCATGATGAGGTGCGTGAGTTCGTTCCATAGTCTGAATCGGCTTGCATTTACTTTTCTTTGTATGGGAGCTCGAACTCTTCGAGGAGTCCCTTGAGCGCAGGGAACATCTCTGAGTACTTCGTGAAGAGGACTTCGTTCATGTTTAAAGATTTTTTAAATTATAGGTGTGCTCCAAGCGAGTCTCATTTGATGTCTTCGATCATCCGCATAAGCCTTTCGTAGGGGGCTCCAGAATGGAGTGCCCTCCTCAACTCGTACACCCGATTATGGAAGTTGCTGTCGTGAGTGCTCAATCGTTTGTAGATGTCAGCGTCCAAGGTTCGTAGGTTGTTGATACTGATCTCCAGCTCTCCGAATCCCTTTTGGTAGTCTTCAATGACTGCACGCTGCCGAGCTATTAGGTCTTCCAGTTCCCTGATGCGTGAATTGTTTCGTTAGACCATGGGTGACATGTCGACAGGCATCGGTGGGTCGGGTGTCTTCTCAATAAATTCAGGGGGTCTGCTAACAGTTGCGTTGAGGTTATTGATTAATGCTCGAAGATTCTCGTTTTCCTCTTGAATCAAACGAGGATCATTCTGTGGCTGTGTGTTGCAGAGCTGCAGGATGTTACTATGGAGGTACGGAGAGGCACCACTTGGAGGATTGACATTGCTACGATTGATGAAATCGTAGATGTTCTTGCGCACGGCTGGATCAAGCGATGATTGCAGTTGCATAATTATTTCAGAGGTTCAGATGGCAATAGCCACTCATCAAGTTGCAGTCAGCAACCGAGTTGTTATAATAAGTTACGTTCGGGATGTCGCTGAAGGACTTCAAGATCATAAACAAGCTTGGTAAGAGGAAGCTTATGCAGGTTAGGGCGCCTATTCGACTGTCTATCGGGTGCAGCGGCTGGCTGACAACAGGGAATACGCTCTGAAGAAAGTTAAGATGCATAACCTGTCGGATAAAGAACAAGAGAATGCTCTCAATTAAGTGCGAATTCTAGCTTCTTTCCGCCACACCAACATCATCGGATACATGGAGGCATTCATCGAGAGCAACACTCTATGGTATGAGGCTAACCAGCCAGCATCATAATGTAGTTCGCAGATGACGGTGACCTTTACCAGAAAATCGTCGACTACAAGAAGAAGGGCGAACTATTCGATGAGCAGGATATCTGGCTCACGCTCATTCAAGTCACCAGAGCACTCAAATCGCTTCATGCAGCAAATATTCTGCATCGAGATCTGAAGGTACAGTGGGTTCGAACGTAGAGTGCCAACGTCTTCATCAACAAGGACAAAATTGTCAAGCTCGGTGATATGAACGTGTCCAAACTCGCCCGAAACGGACTACTGTACACACAAACCGGAACCCCTTACTATGCCAGGTACGCTGGAGATTGATGCAGCCCTGAAGTTTGGAGTGATCAACCTTACGACTCCAAGTCCGATATGTGGTCGCTCGGTTGCGTAATCTACGAAATGACCACATTACGACCACCGTTTCGCGCGGAAGACATGGAAGGTCTTTACAAGAAAGTTATGAAGGGGGTATACCCCAAGATTCAAAGCCAGTTCTCACCAGAACTCAGTAACGTTATTAAGAGTCTGCTGCAAGTTACACCAGGTTCGAGGCCAACTGCCGCAAAGCTGCTTAATTCTTCTATCTTACAAAAGAAGGCAGAGTAACTTAATCTTGAGCCAGACGATACTGCTGAATCCCAATAACTCCTCAAGACTATTCGGATTCCCAAAAACCTCCACTACCTAACTGACAGACTTCCCAAACCAAACTACGCAGGGGTAAAAAATCGGTCGATGGATAAAATCGGGTTCTCAGAACATACGGTCGAGCCGCGTCACAGTAACATCACCAACTTAAATTAGACGATAGCTTGCTCCCCAAGATCGACAGTATCCTCAACCAAGGTCAAAGCAAGCCCCCTCAGAAAAAGCGAAGAAGTCCTCACGGACTGAATATCCTCGAGATCGAAGGACACTCCAAGATGATTCAAGACGCTCGTAGTCTTCAGCCGAGAAACGGAAATGAGCAGCAGCACCATTATATGCAGCTTAAGCAAGCCTACAATGTACGGCAGCGTTCACGTCGAGCAGAACTGGCACCCTCCTCAAAGAACATTTCGCTTCCCCCACTGCATGGCTGACCTGATCATACGTCGGTTTCCGCCTTCCGATTGATTTAGCAGGGCTTCCCATTTAATTTTAATTCACTGATCGAGCCTGCTCGGTCTTGCGTGGTGGGTGTTGACAGTTGGCGAGCTCACTCTTTTGGACACCGATGAGCGAGTGCATTTAGCAACCAGTTTCACAAGAAAAAAATTAAAGGCTTTGAGAGAGCAGCATTCAAACAGGCCAGCAGCTATTTGCGATATTATTTTTGAAATGTCGAGTGTTCGTGGCGGTCAGATGGTTGACGTAGTGACATGCTGAAACACTGGGGAAAGGCTGACACTCTGCAGCACTATATTCAAATTTAAATTGAAGTGCGAGAGAGATGAGGCAGAAGACTCCCCGCAGCTACACCAACTTCCAAGAGGACTTCGTCTATGAAGGTCCGAGTTCACTGAAGAAGACTGTTGGGGACTGGACACGCACTGATGACGATAAGCTAGAGAACTTGATTCTGGAAAGTTCAAAGGAGGTGAACTGGAAGGACATCGCCAGCAACTTTTCTGGCAGGAAGGACATCGATTGCATCGCTCGCTGGAAGGAGATCAACCCCGATAACCCCAATTCTATCAAATGTATTGATTATTGTGAAGCAGGGAAGAAAAAGTCCTGGACTGAGGACTAAGATGTCTTCCTGATCAAACTCATTGAAAAGTACGGACCTCAAAAGTGGACCTTCATAGCTGAGCACCTTCCAGGTAGCTTGCCCAGCGAACGTAGGTAGGATAGGAAAGCAATGCCGTGAAAGGTGGCATAACCACTTGAACCCATCAATCAAGAAGGAGCAGTGGAGTGACCATGAATAGTGGCTGCTTTACCTCTCGCACAAAGCACTTGGAAATCGCTGGGCTGAAATCGCGAAGTATCTGAGTGGTCGCACCGATAACTCCATAAAGAATCACTGGAACTCGTCAATGAAGAAGCGAATTCCGGAACTCTACGAAAGGTAGTGCCAACTTTACTCAGGTATAAGGTCATCAAGAGAACACATGATTTGAAGAATTCAATCATATACAGTAAGCTGAGTCAGACCGAAAAGCTGCTCCTGGAAAAGCTTAATAAGTCTGATGAGGAGGACGATCAGTTCAAGACGGAATCTAAAAGGGCTCGAAGGGTATCCATTCCTTCAAACTCGTTTAATGTGCCGGTTACTACCTACCGTCGTCATCACCCCGAACCAATCGAGGTTGAGCCAGAGAAGCCATCCTTACCAGTTGAGGAATATCCACAACTAGTGGTTAAGCATCCATAGGAAAGTGAGCCGATTCAACCTGTAGTTGTCGAGTCTATTAGGTAGGAAAGACACCACAGCAAAAAGAAGAAGTTTAGGCAGTCTTTACAGGAGGATCGGACAACAAAAAAAATGCAAGAGAGATTCGATTTCCAGATAACCCCCAAGAAGGAGGATAAGCTAAGCTCAAGGATAAACCTGAGTCCAATGATGAGCAGTGAAATAAAGCCGTTATACCTTTCAGACGAAGAACCTGAGGAACCCATCCAGCCTGCAACTCAGCACCACATCAACTACAGAGCCTACGAATCTCCATCCCGACTGTTAAACCTTCGAACGCCATAAAAAATGCTGTTGAGCAACATCATTCTGTTCCCACAAGGGCGTGATTGATACGTGTCGCTGAATATTATTTGCGCGTGTGTCAGTCTTTTGAATCCATTAAGCAAACTACTCGGCGATCTCCTATAATATTAATGTCGCAGGCGACCATCTTTCGGATTTACAACGTGGCGGAGTAGTACAAGATCATCGAGAAGGTGGGGCGCGGCACATACGGCACTGTCTACAAGGCGAAGCAACTTAAGACAGGCGAGCTTGTGGCGATCAAGAAGATAGAAAATAAGGATCCCAAAGCCCAGGCAGAGGGCTTCCCAATTACTGCCCTTCGATGTAAGAGAAGCACCAATTCAGAGATCAACCTTCTCCGCGCCATGTAGCATCGCAATATTGTGCGTTTGAAGGAGATTATGATGTCGAAACCACAAAAACGAAATCTATACCGAGGCTCCACCTTCCTGGTCTTCGAGTATATGGACCATGACTTCGCAGGGCTATTTCGCCACAAGATTCGCTATTCGATTCCAGAGGTTAAGGTAATGACGCCTAGTGAAATAGTGCATCGTCCAGCAGATTATCGAGGGGGTCAAATACCTACACGATTCGAAGATACTCCATAGGGATCTGAAATCAGCCAACCTACTTCTCAATAACAAAGGGGAAGTAAAGATTGCCGATTTCGGACTTGGACGCAGATCGAGACCCGACTTCACGTACACTTCAAAGGTCGTGACCCTATGGTATCGAGCACCAGAGCTGCTGCTGGGTGCAAAACAGTACTCAGAGAAGATTGATATGTGGTCAATCGGATGCATCATGGCTGAGTTCATCACGGGAGAGGTGCTATTCAAAAGTAGATGAACTAATAACGTAGAGGACACCGATTTTCTGCAGATACAACAGATTTTCGAGATCTGCGGAGGGTTGGATTAAAACAACTTCAACGAAGCGAGAGCCTATCCAGGCTACAACGACTTCAAACCTCAGAATCCCATCAATCCCAAGCGTTTGACTGAGACCATTCGCAAGTCCGCTCCCCAGACTGATGATGTAACACTTGACATCCTCGGCAAACTGCTCGAACTAAACCCCAAGGTACCATGTTAAGTTAACCAAGTATCGTATCAACTGTGATGAAGCTCTGGCTCATCCATATTTCCACGAGGCTCCACTGCCATGCAAACCTTCCGAAGTTAAGAAGCTCGAAAAGGAATATCATGAAATGTACAGAGAACCAAAACCAGTCGAAAAACGGTAAGAAGCTCCAGGAGAGAATAATAAAAAGCAACTTCCAAAGGCATTTGAGAACGAAAGGATGCCGCCTCCTCCGCAAAGAAAGCAAAGCAATTTAGCAAGAGATCGATCTCCTGAAAGGTAAGTCGAAAAGGAAGCCAAATCACCTTTAGGATCGAAGGCATCAGAACCTTACGACCGAAGTAAACCAAAGTAGTTCAGGGATAGTGATCCTAAACTCGATAAATCAAGATACAGCGATCCATATTAGAAGGACAACGGAAAAAGCAGACTTCCAGTATAGCCGAGGGAACGCGAACGGGAAAGATAGAAGGATAGAGGAAAGGAGCAGGATCCTCCTAAACCCAGGGATTATAGAGATAAGAACAAAGACTACGATAGGGTTGTTCCTCTTCCAAAAGATAAGTATGACAGAGACTCTCGGTATGAGCGCTAGCGGCATAATGGCGGCCCTTCTCGCTCGCGGTCAAGATCACGCGACCGTGAAAGAGAAAAGATTCGAGAAAAAGAAAGAATTAGGTATCAAGAAAGATAAAGGGTGCGGGATAGGTCAAGAGAAAGAGATCCTCCCAGCAGAGAAAGATCGAGAGAAAAGAAGTACCGAGAGCGATCATATGAAAATAACAGAGGCCCTTAGAAACCAGGAGAGAAATTCTATCAAAAAGACACAAAAGAATACTACAAATAAAGAGAACGAGATAAGGAACGTGAAAGGGAAAGAATCGAGAAGGAAAGATATTCACCTCGGTCAAAAGACCGAGAGCCATATCGGGAAGCAAGGGATCGGTAAGGACGTGAAAGAGAACGTTCAAGAGACCGATAAAGATCTCGTGACAGAGATCGAGATAGAGAAAGAGAATATAGAGATCGCGATCGCGATCGTGATCGTGATCGTGAAAGGGATCGATAAAGAGGAGGAGAGCGAGGAGAGAGAGATCGTGATAGGGACCGGGAAAGAGATCGTGATCGGGATCGTGAACGTGACCGTCTCTTACCAATGACAAAAGAAGCTTACCAGAAACACGATGTTCGAGCGAGAGAATAGGGTCGTTCACGAAACTATCCTCGTCCCCCATAATCTCGAACTAGAGACGGTTACTGGAAAGATAGATCTTAACCGAGAAACAGTCGCTAGAAAGATGACTATGCGAGATCCGCCCTGCCACCACCACCGAAGCAACCCGACTCCCGCAAACAATGATAACTTGCATGAAGAACGAACTATCAGAGACAATGAGTAACAATTTCAACTGAATCTCCGACAGTTGACAAGTAAACACAGCCATGATAGCTTTCGTGATGAGAGGGTTGCTGAATTTCCAGCCTGTACTTATCCCCCATGCTATTCTAAAATGCAAGAGTATTGGTTGTTTTGTCGTACTATATGCACAAGGTATCTCCTTCTGATATTGGAAAATACATCTGCTTGTGGTTCAGGTGGTTATCATGGTGAGAGTAGACCCTCGTTCCTGAGATAAGATAGTGCCCGTGACTATTTGAGTGAGCTAATTCACGATCGATGAATTGCGAACCGATTGCAGAAGCTGCTTGACATATTCCGAGCATGATTGTTCCCTGCTTCCTGAGTACCCGAACAGACCAAGAGTGTTTGAGGCTTGGTCCTGTGCTTAAGCCTTCCTGGAGGAGGACTCCAGTGGCATAGTCGCAGGAATGCTGCTTTCTCCATGCCTCCTTCCCGGAAATAGCAATATCAAAGTGTTTGAATGTTGGACTCCATTGCAAACCTCTCTCGATGGACTTTGGTTCGGTTGATCGGGGTTCTGTTGTGAAGTTATCCTGAATTAAGTCGACCAGTTTAATGGCTTCGCTAATGTTTCGGACTGAATCCACAAGCAGCTTTTCCATTTTATCGAGTAAGTCTGCTGCGCCCTTAACGCTTCTCAAGATATTGTGAGCAAGATGATTGCGTGCTGCTTGAGTCCTCACAAATTAGTCGGCTGCTATCTTGAACTCCTGCAAGTACTATTCCATTGAAATGCTTGTCGAAGGAATAGAGATATGTTCCACTCCATAGGAAAGTCGTGCTTCTTTCTACACACGAGACTCCAAAAGGTCGAATCTTGCTGCTATCAGCACTTCCGCTTCATTTAACTTTCGGTCGATCTATGCTCTTACACCTCTGAGGAGTGCGATATGCGAGGCTTTAGCAAGAGATAGTGAAGCTAAATCTGTCCGTACACGCTGTTAGATAGCCCTGTGATGATTGCGTTCCTCAGCAATGTGCCCAACCAATTCACTGATTGTGCACAGCTGATGCCCGTTGTGATGCTCTTCGATGCATCTCTTGCAGGCCACTCCACGTTTCTGGCAGGTTGGTTCTAAGCAGATATCGCTGAGCACCCTTCCGTGGTGCACTGCAGGACAAAGTTTGCCACTTGACGGAGCCAACATGATTTAATTAATAGCAAGCTTGCTAAATCTACAATAGGGTTCAATCAATTCACATGCTGATTCTACTTATTTCGCTGTGCCTTCGACATGATCTTGTTGACGTCCTCCCTCACCATATTCAACAGTGCGGGGTCTGTAAATAAGTTTTCGTCCTTTGAGCTGTAATAGTAACTACTTTCACTGGGCTTCGATTGGGTTGGGTTAAAGGCTTGATAGCTTGAAGGGCTCTTGCTGAAGGATTCAAATTGTATGGGAGTCGATTCCTGGATGGGCGCGAATCGATTTTAGTCTCTCAAACCAAATGATTTTGTGGCAAACGGTTCGGCTTCGAAATTGGAACTTGAGAAGGACGGTTCCTTCACTTCAAAGATCGACTTGTTTGAGGGGTTCTCGAAATAGATGGGACCAAAGGAAGAGCCAAAAGAGTTAGCAGGTTCGTTTGTCGGGAGAACTATTCCTTAGCGCTTTTGAGTGAACGAGTGACTGTTTTCATGACTTTCAGGAATGAAATCGATTTTGAGTACACGCTCCACAATTTCCTCCTGTTGTTGGGGAGCTGGTGGAACATCTTTGCTTGAAGGCGCCTTTATCAAAGTTAATGATGTGTCTTTTTGATATGTGCCCTGTTCTTGTCTGGGCAATGCCAGTCCGTTTCTGAGCAGCTTGCTGAAGTTGTCTTGTTTGGAGGTTTCTATTTGGCTCTCGTCGTTTAGTTACTCTTCGAAGGTCTCGCAATGTGGAGTTCCAGTCAGCTCACTTCGTTGACTGTCTCCGTTGTCTTCTGCAAGGGGTTGTGCAGGTTGCAGCATGTGCTCATTATTTGTCGTTAATCGAGAGACTGTACTCTTGTAACCTGTGCCCCACGAACTTCGCAGACTTGAAGTCGACTGTCTCAACGAATCGTCGGCATCCATGAGCCCAATAAAATGACGTTCCAGTTCAATGAAGTCAGGCCGTTGATTGGGCTCATACTTCAGCATACAAGCTAGCACCTCAACAAATCCCTCAGAATAGTGTTCGGCAACCAGCTCAAGCTTCTTCTGGATTTATTCGTAGTTAATATCGCAGTTCGCGTAGTTGTAGCAGTCGTCCGTCGACTCAAGCATCGCTGCATGTAGCATGCACACTCCAAGCGAGAATACATCCGAACGGAAGATATCTAGCTACTCGCTAGGGCGTCTCATTTGCTGTGCTATACACTCCAGCACTTCTGGCGAGTAGTAGTAGCCTTCCTGAACTGTAAAAGGCTCTGCCGAGGCAATGCTTGGATCTACCACGTGAATGATTCCGTCTTTTGTGATGAAGATGTCGATTGGAGAGATACACCCGTGCCCAACAGCCTATCGCTGTAGATAAGCAAGTCCAAACACGCAGCTTGCTGAGATGTTCCACAATTCACCCTCTTCGAACAGCCGATTCTGCTCGTATCTCGCGTCAATTTACTGTTAGAGGTTATGGCTGGAGTACTGGAAGAAAGTAAGAACCTTATGGCGCACACCCTCCATTGGATCGTAGTCGGTGGCTGCTTGGTAGTCCAAGAGGGACAGCAGGTGATCATTGCGCAGTTCTCGCTGGGACTACAGCGTTTCAATAACCTTTCGGAATTCGTCGTTGGAGTTGAGCTGGATCTCCTTCATCAGCACAAATTCTCCTGTCTGCTTGTCGCGCAGCACAGTCTCATCAGAGTCCTGCGACTTGCTGTGAATATGAAAACGGTCGAGGAAGCCGCGTGCTTCGTTTCGTTGATCCATATTAAAATGCCGTTAATGTTTATTCATTGAGTGGAGTCACGGTTGGTTAGTCGAGGGGAAGTAGCCGGATATTCTGCATAGTAATCGGCGTACCTCCTCTCGAGATAGGTATCCTTCTCCTGGAGGTGCTGAAGCTACTTCTTTGCTCGCTGCATCTATTCTTTCAGGTTGGCGAGGCACTACACCTTCATATTCTTGCACGTGTTCTCGATGAAGTTTACGTTGGAGTCGTAGTCGAGCTGGTCTGACCGCCAAGCTGAATGGTGCTCATCGTAGATTTCAAAGGTCTATTGGTTGGCGTTGCTTCGCTGGGATTGTATGTGAGGCTGATGAACCTGCTGGCTTGCCACCTTCTCGAACGGTGGCTCACGATACTCTTCGTAGTAGTTGAAGGAGTAATCCGGGTCGCTCTACCGTTGGCTCTTTGAGGGAGGCGATTGGTTTTCAATGAACTTCTTCATTTTGTTTTCGAACTCCAGCTTCTTCTTATTCTTGCTCTGGCTGGTTGTGTGATTTAATGGCTGTGGTGGCGGTGGCTGATTCGTGATTTGGTTATTCTACTTGAATACCGGCAGTTTCAGCAGTCCTTTATGCTGGTTGGCCAAATTCAATTTCTACTGATCTTTAGATTGGCAGTTCGAGCTTTTCATTGACATTGTGGTTCTGCTTTCTAGTTCGAGTGTCAGATACTTTAGCTTCTCCCTCAGGTCGGCGTTCTCCTTTCTCAGGATTTTGTTTTCGGCTTCATAAGGGTTATGACCCGGGGTGTTCTGGTACACCTTCAGTTGTTGTTGAAGTTCGGCACGCAGCTAGCGTTCCTTCTCCAACTCACTCTTCAGTAACAAGTAATCTTCGCTTGTGCTTGACTTCTTGGATAGGTTATGTTGCTTCGATGGACTTCTGTCGACGATTGCTCGTTTTGCGCGATTAGCAAACTGAAGTGTTGAAAATGTTTCTGCATTAGCGCTCATTGAGGGAGATATGCACACAATGAATTTCATCCTACCCTGCCCGATCAGACTGTCACTGAGGATTCGAGTAAGCTTGCTGTTGCGGAAAGGAATATGAGTTCTACTTTTGTCTATCAATGCCGATATACAGTGACCAAGGCAGGAGAGGCTACCATTAATGCTAGTGAGTTCTTGAATGCGGATTTATCTCTATTGGGGAGATAAGTCTGAAGGGATCTTGAACTTCTCGGAACCTGCCAAGTCGACAACTCTTAGAGAACTAGACTGGAAAGTGTCAGTCAGCTTGGAAGTTCTCTCATACAGTATCTGGAATATTGAATGTGACCTAGACGATTTTGAATTGGCGTGAGTGGACCCTGTTGCCCTATTCTTCAGACCTATTGAGAGGTAAGAGATAGCCTAGCCGATGTTATTCACTTCGACTTGCTTCAGATCGGGAATCGATATCTCTCCATTCTTGGACTACCGAATGTCAAGGGGGCTGCTGCTAATGTTGTTGTAGAGATCAAAGATCTTTTCATTGTAGATTTCAAAGAAGGAAAGATAGACCTTGGCATCCTTGTCCTTGCTCTTTTTAATTTCCTGCAGAATCATCTCAAGTGCTCTGGAGAGTATACCCCTTGAGGACCCCATCAGATAAGTTTCAAGGTTGTCGCGACTATCCAGATGCGAGTAGTCACCGATGATGCTGTAGGTCTTACCTGCTCCTGTCTGACCACTACATTAGCGATGAAATTACTATGCGAAGACTGTGTTATTAACCCCCTTCATGAACGAATAGATAGAGTCCTTGACGAGCTCGAACACATCGGATTGCGTTGACTAGCTGGACAGAATGTTGCTGAATCGCATGTACGATAGGCTTCCAGGCTTCATAATCTTGAGGGTATGGTCCTGCATCCAAAATGCACGTACATCTTCAAGTTCGACGAATTTAGTGGCATCCTCATCGTTGAGGATGGGGCGCAATCTTATCACTATCTTGACCTTTTCGTCGGCGCTCTGCTGCTCTAACTGCTTCGACGGACTCTTGTTCTTCATATCCGTTGGCAAATTATTAATACTCCGTGTTAAACTCGAAGAACAGTACACTGCCGCATCAGATGATCATGCTGCCAGACTTGTTGCTTTCAGCCAGCATCTGCTGCGCCTATACCGTCCCGATGATGCGTTCAAGGGCCTGAATATCGTAACGTGAGCAGATACTGGTTACGTTGTTGAGATTGCTCGCTCCTGGCAGTTCAGCTGAATTAATCGGGTGTTTACTCTTGGGTTGGATGAGTGACTCTATGAGTCGGCGATAGATCCAACTGTTTCGCGGTAGACTGTAAAAGAGCACGTGTTCAATACGCTGGAGCTGACAGATTTCGAAGTAGTAGGCACGCTATGTGATGACCATAAAACGGAACTCGCGGTTGTTGAATCGTGAAATTCGACTCTGAACCTTCGGTTTTTTGGTGTGTTCTGAAATGAATTCGGCCTGAATAAGTCTCCAGTGTACCGGTGCGTTAACCTTCTCGAAGAAGGATTTCAGTTTCACGAATTCGAAGTAGCTGTTCGTGAAGATAAGGTACCGTTCCAAGAGTTAGTCTCCGAGTATCTTGGTCCATAGCTTCCTCCGGAAAAAGTCCAGCCGGACTTCTAGGTCGCGGTCAATGCTGGGAAGATCGAACTTCAGGAATTCCTGATGAAATTTGTGCTAAAAGATCAGCCCGGGGTAATAATGAATGTCTTGTAACAAACCTTACCGATTTTCGAAGTGGCGCTTGGCAAGTGCATTGAGCTCGGGAAATCCAAACTCCGTGAACACGAGGTTCTGTCGGTACAGTCTCCCTCTTTACCTGAGAAATCCATCACGGATGGACTGGATGGGGTTCACCATACTATCGTACTTGGGCATTTTGTTGAGTGCCTGCATAACCTCCAGAAGGTGTGTCCAGTTCTGCATCAAGATGACCTGTGCACGCTCAACAAGAAGAATTTCCACAGACGACAGGAACGAATAGTCTCGATCTGCTTCTCCTTCAGCACCCACAATCGTCCTCAATCCAAGCGGGGAGCTGATAATAATGTGTGCATGGTTAAAGTTCGCGAAGAACTTGATTTTTTTGTTGCGTTGGGAAATTGTCATGGATAGTCGGAACATATCTGCATCGTCTTCGATAGTATCCAAACGCTAACGGTTTTCCGTTGGTAGACCAACCTGCTCAACAATCATGTCGACAATGGCACGAGCATCGCCCATGAACGGCGTCAGAATGAGAATCTTTGAATTTGTAAAACCCTTGGACTTTTCAGATGCCCCACACAGTTTCAGATGGTTGAGAGCATGCTGTACAAACTCACTGCGGAAGTTGTTGATTGTCTGTTCTTCCTTGTTCTCGACAAAGACGTAGTCCCGATACGATCGGATCATTGTCCTTGTCATTGAGTCGTCGAATCGGACGGTACCGATGGTCTTCTGGAACAGCGAGTTGCAACAGTACTCAGTTCCCTTGATAACAACATTTTCAAGTTTCTTGAGCTCAGGACTCAGCCGATACTCGTACAAGTCCTCTTCAGCCACCATAGATTTCTTGACTTCTGTTGGCTCCTTCCCAAACAGTTGTCGCATCTCATCCTTTACTGCAGTAATCGAGTCCACGTGTTCCCCCTTCGCAGTTTTTACTAACAGTTGTTCACTGATATCGCTGAAGTGCTGCTCGTAGCGCTGTTGGCTATCGAATTCACCATCTTGCAGAGCAAGCTCCTTCAGTTTGTGCTGCAGGTTTATCACCTTGTTCAATGGTTTTTCCTGCTTCGACAGCTATGCAAACAGACCGGTTCGTTGTTGATTAAGCTTGGCTGACTTCTCGATCAGGAACTGCTCCTCCTCCATCACTAATCGTCTTGCATGCGCTAACTCCTCCAATCGCTTCTTGTCCTTGCTTTGCTGTTCGAGCTGTGCAGCACGCTCCTCCTGCCTAGCCTTCCTACGCTTTTCGATACGGTGGTTCTTCTTGAGAATAGGATCCTCCTCGACGATTTCGTGCTTGCGTCCCATCAACAACAATATTATATTCGGGACTTCTATTATCGAATGAGTAATTCGGACTTCGTCTTCGACGTGGAATGTTGCTGCTCCTGCAGTTCCCACCAGAACCTCTCAAGGCATTCCGAATCGGCCTACAAAGATGCCTACTTACTCGGTACGGTTGCACACTATCTGCAGTCAAAAACCTTCTCAAAAACTAATCAGTAACAGTGAGGAAGAATCGACCTCTGTAACACTTGGTACCGGCCGACTAGATGCAGTCGGCAAAACTCTTCCGCAATAAGTATAGTTCCTAGGTCAGGATGTTTCCTGCTTGTGGCTCCTTCGAAATTCGATTCAGGAATATTCTGCTGTACTCCAAATTTTAGCTCGAACGCTTTCCCAAACAAACTGATCTATCGACACTTATGAGCATCGTTAGGTAGTAGCACCAGATAGATCCACAACTGAAGACGCTCGAGAGGTACTCGGCAAGGTTGCTCCCACAAACCAATGAATTTGTGGAGCCACAGGAATGCCTGTTAGCAGAGTTCCTAAAGTACCAACAACGATTGGTGATCAATCTGATGAAATTGCAGGCTCCTCGTGCAGTTGCGCAAACCAAGCAGAACCGCTCCAACGAGATCTCTCGACTTTTTGTTCGGAGAAGTCGGTAGTCAGAGCTGAAACCTCCTCCAAAGACAGTTGTAGTTGCCAAGAAGAAACGATAAGTTCGTCCCGAAGAGATAACCTTTAATGGCTCGCTTGTTGCGTCAAAGACGTACAGTGAGATTGATGGTACCAAAATACCACCGAATAGATCGAACAGGAAAAAGCCGTTTGTGCAGCCTGTGGGTTCTCATTCGAATAGAACCACTAAGAATACTGAATACCAAGTTCGAGTTGGTAAGCCACGTCCCTCGACGATCAGGAAAAGCGAAAATGACGAGAATAGAGTATCCACGGCAACACAAAATAACAATGCTACTCTGTGTGTGGATCTGAAAAGCGTACATCACCAAATGCTCAAGTGCAAGAATGTCCTGGTCGAGCACAGCAGTAGGAGATAGTCTGAACTAGAATAGCAGTTAGAGGGTGCTACAGTCGTTCTGAGACCCTCTGCAATTGGCTTCAGCAGAGAACTTTACAGTTAGCTTCGGGAAAAGACTCCTGATAGGAATCTCAAAACAACTAAAAGGGACGCGTCAAAGTCTCCTCGTATTCATGCTAACTAGCCTACTGTCACACCGACTGAGGAAGAGCATGGCTATGACCAACAACAAAAAACACCGTTTGTTTACTAGATCCGAATATGCTCAAGCCAACTAATCGAGTTGCATGAAAGCCCAAGAATAAGCCAAGGGTAGTGTCAAAGAGCATAGCAATCACCCCAAAAAGAATAGATGGAGGAGTGTACAAAATCAACATTTGCAACCAAGGAAGAGTCAGGAAGAACAATCAGAGTCCGAGAGGAGAGGGTCACAATAGATAGCGATTCGCTCGAAATGCCTGAACTTTCCGAAGACGATGAAATTTTGCTCAGTGTGAAGCTATTCCTGGCGGGATTGAGAGAGTTCGTTGCTTCGTGGATAAACTCTGATGGGATCGGTCAGCCAGATGGCATGCCTAATACTTATGAGGATGGTGAATTACCTGACCCAGCCCCGTTCAATGCAGAAGCTGTCCTGGAGTAGAACAGTATTTAGAGGGTAAACAATACTGCGGAATGTATCCGATACCATACTGACTATATTCGACATATCGAGAGTATAGTCGAACAATTTCAGCAACGATATGAAAGCCGTTCACAGCGACCATCACCAAACCGGTCCTATGTAACTGCGAACCGATCAGAAATAGAGTTAAAACTGGCAGCAGACGTCTTACTTAACTTCAGTTTGCAGATGAATTGCTCCAAGAATGTTGTCAGCAAAGAGCAACTAGACAGGGAGGATAGGCTTCTCTTCGATCCGAATTCTGCGACTTCCGGATTCGTGTCTGCTCGGGAGTTTTATAAACGAGAGATGCCACTCTTCCCTGAAGTTGATACTATCCAAGTTCTGGATTAATTTGGGGCTGGCTTCTTAGGCAGCATTGTAAAACTCCTTCTCAAGCGAGATTCTCAGTTGATAAAAAGGCTATTTGAACCGATCAGCGAAAAGGGTACTTACTGCATATGGCTGTGCGATGGTAGTTGGAAGCCAGTTACAGTCCGCGATACCTTTGCCTTTTCCAATCAAGATACCTAAACTGAACAGCCAGCAGGGTTATGGCCGATGTTGCTACAAAAGGCCATTGCTGTTAAAGTTGGAGGCTACCAGAATCTCCCCAAGATGGAGTTCGGCAGATTGTTTAGGATGTTAACAGGTGCACCCACAGTAACTGTCAAGCTAAGCAACCTGAAAGGGCGAACCAAGCTTCTTCGAGAAAGTGTTCTCTCAGAAGAAGGAGCAGAGGTTTATCTGACTGACTCCGAAGGAACTCTTGCTCGGGTTATGAGCAACCGCCATACTGAACAAGGAGCCGAACTAGAGCTGCAAGACAATGAAGGAGAAAGATTGTTACTATCTTAAGCAGAGGATAGGTTCAATTCGGTTACGTTGGTTCAATTCCGTCCTGAATTTATCTTCAACGAGACGACTATTCCAGCCTCAGAGAGAACTTAGCAACGTGTCTAATTTGATAGCTCCGCCGACGGATCTTGCTTTATCTTGCTTGCTCACCGCGAGAGCAAGCTTCGTGTTAGTCTATCCAGGAAGTGCAATGATACTTCAGCTTACTCAATCATCGGTGAGGTAACTCGTACAGGAAGCTTCTTCTTCGGAGTACCTCTCAAAGCAGGTCGCTACTGCCTGGTTGTTCATTCCACAGTAAAATAACCAATACAGTTGACATTTTACTCCCAAAAGACCGTCACTGTCGACACTATTGGATACAATGCCAGTTGCCTCTTCCAAACTACCAGATCAGGGTTCGCACCAAACAAATCCTCATCAACCCGGCAACAAAATAAATCCAGCAAATCCAAATCGCGAAGGTTCCGCGATGAACGGTCTGATTCGTAATAATTATGATTTCAATACTTTTGGCGAGTCTCATCGGAGCGATTGTTGGAGGTGCAATCCTCGTCCTATGTCTTCGCCGAAAGAACCTGCAAACATTCAAACGTAAGCGATAGCGACTGATGGCTGTCCTGGGATCTGGAGGGCACACCACCGAGATGCTCTACGCCCTCAGGAATTTCAGCTTCGGAGAAATGAAGCAGGTGGTGTTTGCATTAGCTGACACAGACAAAACCAGCATAGGCAAGACACAGAACTACTTCACAGTCAATGGGGTACCTCACGACTGAATGCAGATGGCAATCGACAGAGTCTCGTGGTGTAGAATCCCTCGAAGCCGGTAGGTGAAGCAAAGCCGCATCACTGCCGTATTTACCACTTTGTGGTCCTGCTTTCGATCGTTTATTCTTATTTGGAAGGACTATCGAAGCATCGATCTCCTCGGTACTCATGCACTAATCTAGTCGTTAACGGACCGGGTACATGCATTCCGATAGTCCTAAGCTACTGGCTACTTAACACCCTCAACATCACACACACGAAGGTAGTGTTTATCGAGAGCTGGTGTCGAGTGACCCATCTTTCCACAACCGGAAAGATCCTAAAGTGGTTCTCACACGAACTCATCGTTCACTGGGAGGAGCTCAGCAAGACCCATCCCCAGTTCAAGTACTACGGACCAATTATCTGATGGTTACTGGATGACTCCCGCATTTTGCTTCAACAATGAGTTGCCTTTGCCAGTTGATTTATAATGCAGGGGTGGAGTGAAGTCTCGAAGGAAGACCTCGATAACGCGCTAAAACTGTTATCGCTTGCCCTGAAGCATGACAAGACCCATCAGACCATGCTATACGAGACCTTAAACTCAATTCAAAAGGACCCGCGAATTTACATATGTTTCCTGCAGATCATGCTGAGCAACAATATCGAATTGGGGCTCAGGGAAGTTGCTGGACTTACGCTAAAGAGCATGCTGAAACGCAACTATGAGTAGCTGCCCAAAGCGATGCTTGGCCTTGTCAAGACGACGGTGTTACAGCATTTCCTGAAGAGCGAACCACGCATCCTCAAAATTCTCAGCTTGCTCATCAACATGTTCGTGCACGAAATGGGAGCTGACATCGAAATACTCGAGTTTCTGCTCGATGGTGCTCGAGCCTCCAATGAAGCTGCTCTGAGATGCCTGGCTATAGTGCTTGAAGACTTACGGTCAGGAGGTTAAAACAGCCAGGTGTTTGGAAGTGCGTATTTCTGTGAGCTAATTGAAAAATTTGCTGTCACGCTGCTGCAGCTTTGCCAAGGCCCCTCAGTGGAGTTAGCAATTCACTGTTTCAATGCCATTATATGTCACCTTCCCAGCCATCTGGACCATATTATACAGCAGTACCTTGGCGTTCTGGAGCTTGAGCTACGAAGCACCAACAGTGAAGTGAGTTACCGAGCTATGGAGGGGCTCGAAACCATTTCTGAGCAACGCAAAGAGTTAGTTAGGGAGTCCACAATCAGGCTTGTCGCACAGTCCACTTTCACCGACGTTCGAATCAGGAAGTTGGAGTTTTTGTTTTGGATTGAGGTACTTGATTGCGAACAAAACGAAGAAGTTTGCTCATACATCCCACTCATCTTGCCGAAATGCATCGCAGCACTGGAGTTCACTGCCGAGGATCTCGCCAACCAGATGAAGATAGCTCATAACACCGACGATCGGTACAAGGAGTAGCGAGAGCATGCAGAGAGCCACGAGGAGGAGGAGTTGTTCGGTGATTCCGATGAAAAGGTAGAAGACGGTTATACCCTCAGAAAAATGGCAGGAAACCTTGTTGGCAAGTTTGCAGTCAATTTCTGCGAAGGTCTTTGGGAGCTCTCTAGGCCTACAATATAGCAACTTCTATTGCAGCCCAGTTGGCCGCATTGCGAGGTGGCTGTACTCTACATCGGCCTGATCGCAGAGTTCTGTAAGGATCAATTTTCATCGAACCTGCTTGCAATCATTGGCAGTATATCTGCAATCATGACAAAGCTTGACCAACCGCAGTTGGTGTCTACATGTCTGTGGACTCTCTCCCAATTTAGCACTGAGATCATTGAACTGTCTAGAAACAATCTTACGCTTCTCGAGAACTACATTACGAACTTGCTACGCTACCTTGAGAGTGTCCATCCAAACATCAAGCAAGCGGCATGTTCATCAATAGGTGGAATCGTCGAAGCAGGTAAAGTAAGCATTGCCCAGGCATACCCCCATATTATCGGCAAGCTGGTCGAGATTATCCGAACAGAAAAGGGGGAGACGCTGGTGTCACTAATGATGGCTGTTTCGACCCTCGCAGAAAATCTTCCGGAAGAGTTGAAGAGCGAGTAGACAGCTCAGAACACCCTGAAGGTCATATGCGAAAAGTGGGTTTAAATGAGCAGCAATCTATTCGTTAACCAAGTCATTGAGTGCTTGGTTGAAGTGGTGAGTGCTTTCCAACGTTTCACTAAGCCCTATAGCAGCGAGATATTCCAGATGGCTCTGAAGGTATTCAACCCTTCCGCCAAAGACTTAGCGTTGCGACTCTCCGACCTCATAATAACTTTGCTTTAAACTGAATGCCCAGAACTGAACGTTACAGTGCAGAATTCTGATATCGTGCTCAAGGCGGTACACATTATTCAAGGAGAAGACAAACAACTCAAGCAGTCATGCTATTCACTGCTTAGCAACGTGGTTAAGTATGTGGGAATAAGTTCGCCAGCACAGATCCTCACTCTGGTATTCAACAGCTGCGATCGCCAAAGCGAGTCACTTAGCAATAATTGCCTGTTTTGCATGCTCCAGATCATGAGTAGGTACCACATCGGTGAGGAGTATGTCGCCGAGATGTACAACCTATCAATTGTATTCCTCGACCAGCTTACGGTACGTTGTGTTTGATGCAGCCATCCAAGAAGATTTATCAAGTCAACTACAGCAAGATCATTGGCAAGCTCGCCAACCTCTACCCTTCACATCTCGCAGCCATGCTGCCGAAAATCACAAAACGCTGTTTTTCAGGAATCAAGTCAGAGTTCCGGGATGTCCATATGGTGGATGCCTATAAGTACCTTTAATTGAGATCGTAGGGGTTTCTTCAAGCTTATTGTGCTGAACCCAAGTGCGGCGATGCCTGACTTCGACTCCCTCGTTGACAGTTATTTATTCTTCAAGGCACCGACATCCGAAACCGACGCAGCGTTCAAACAGCTTCTCGTGGAATACCGAAAGGCAGTCGGCGACTCTGCTTGGCAGAGCTTCCTTTCCCGGAAGTTGTTCCTCCCAGCAACAGTAAAGCGTATCAACGATTACTTCCTCTGAAGATAATATCAGCAAACTTCTGCATTTCTCATCGTAGAACATAATTCTATTCTGAATCGAATATATGATCGGTGGGAACAAGCTGCGGCGGTTACCTCCTCCGGAAGAGGAGGATGTGCGATAGTTTCGAAGAAAACGCCAGGAACTGGAAGAGATGGTCAAACAGAACAAGGGCACCCGCTAACTTATCGTAAGATGCAAGCCAATGCAGAATAAACTCAGGCAGACATGTTCTGCAGGCTCCAAGAAGATTGATGGCGAGGTGGACCGATTGCAAGTCGAGCTGAAGGAGCTCGTGTTCAAGATAGACGTGGAGTCGAAGAAGAATGTAATGGCTGTTCTACTCAGAAAGTCTTGAAGGAACTGATCGATCTAACTGGCAAAGGGCTGATCGAGAGTAAGAAGGAAGGCAAGGTTGACAACGGTCAGATGTTTAATGCCAGGTAGAAGCAGGTAACAAACGACCAATTCAGCTCAAGAAGTAGGAGTATGACATCGAGCAGGTGCTTCAGAAGCACAACGAGGAGATCGCCAAGATCAACGTGCTCAAGGAGCAAGTGAGCTTTTCGAGGAGGTAGCGCGTGGTCTATTCAAACTTGTTCAAGAAGATTGAAAAATAAATAAAGGTGTACGAGGAGAGATTTAAGGAGACCCTGTTGCACACATTCTAAACTGAGAGCAAGAAGCGCCAGCTTGCGGAAGATATGGTCACCCGGCGGAAGGTGTCAGAGCGAGGCAACTCCACCCGTAACAACATCCATCGAGGAAGCTATGCAAGCATTCAAATGCAAAAAACCTCAGACGGTAAGAAATTTACGCAGCTTGTCGATTTCGGTGGAGTCAACGGCCAGCAGCAGTAGGAGAACGATCATATCTTCATTACGTTTACATCGCCAGTGAACAAAAGCCGGCAGGATTCGGTAGCGACCCAAAACAAGCGCCAGAATAAGGTTGAGAAAGTTAATTAGGAACTCGCTAAGTATCAGAGCTTCTTCGGTGCGTTGCGAGTTCATCTCAAGAACAAAGACTGTACCATGGAATAAATGGTCAACGAAATTGTCGGGGTGGAAGAAGATAATGACAGGCTCACCAACGAAATTGACAATGCCAATGAACTCATTGCACAGTACGAGAGCGACCTTGCGTATGCTGAAAGGAGGCTCATCAGGATGGAACAAGCAAGGAAGGGGTGTCGCATCAGCAGCAAAGACGACGTTGAAACCAGCAACTGTGAAGAAATTCTATGTGAGGAACGATCTTCTCTGTAACGGGATCTTGCTATGATGAGGCAAATCTACAAACTTCTCAGCATTGACGGAGAGGACAGCTAACATTTCAGTGCGGAGAATAGCAGTGACTGCTTCAAACTCATTGAGGAAAAGGTCAACCTTCTGAATAGTTTGTTGGGCTACAGTAGCTGCGGTGGTACAGCCGAGACCGAGTCAACCACACGACGCGGGGCCCTCATGGAGAACTCCGAGCACCAAATCGATGGTGTGATCGAACGGATGGACCGTTACAATTCAAGCGAAAAGATCCTCTCCAAGGAGGCTTTTTATGATTAGTCCAACAAGGTGATTTCGCATGTTAACTTAGGAGCTCTTTAAACTCAGGAAAGTGAAGTCGCGCTTCCTTAATTCCAACAGGTAACCTGCTAAGTGATTTTTATCCAGTCCAAATGTCACTTTCGCTTGTTCTTCTTGCCGGCACCTCCTGCACCTTGTAGGCCTTTCATCATCTCGCTCATCTCGGGGTTCTTCGACATCTCCTTCATCATCGTCATCAGGTTGTCCATACCGCCCATCTGGCTCATGGTCTTGGGGTCGATCATGCTGGATAGTTTGCCCATCACTTGGTTGGGGTTTCTCATTAAGTTCAACTTGTCTGCATTTCCCTTTCCAAGGTTAGTCTGACCTACCTTACCGATCAGCCCTTTCAGTTTCTTGTGCTCCTCCAAAAGAATTTTAACTTCAGCTACCGACGTACCAGACCCACGAGCAATACGCACGATTCTAGAATCATCGATGGGCGACTCACAGTCGAGTTCCTTGGCTGTCATGGAATCCATGATGAAGATAAACCTCCTAATTCTTTCGATAGACTCTTTCTCGTTATCCTTATTGATGAGGTTAGTCCCCATACCAGGCAGCAACGACATGAAAGAATTCAGTGAACCCAGCTTCAGAATTGACTAGAACTGACCCTTGAGATCACGAATGTTAAATTCTCCTTTCTTAACCTTTTCCAAGAGCTTTGCCTGGGTTTCAGGACTCACCACATCGGTAACCTTCTCGATAAGTTTTTTGATGTCTCCTTCGCCCAGCAGTCGTTTTATGAAAGAGATCGCATCGAAGGGCTCGAAGTCCTCGAAGTGTTCACCATCACCGAAGAAGATGATTGGGCTCTTAGTGGCTGCCACTGCTGACAGTGCTCCTCCTCCCTTGGCATGACCGTCCAACTTGGTAATGATAACGCTTCCAACATTCACAGCCTTTCTGAAGGCATCAGCCTGATCGTAGCACTGCTGCCCGATGGAGCTATCCATTACGAAGATAATCTCGTTAGGGCTCACAGCCTTCTCCACTTGCTTCATCTCATCAAACAGTTCCGACTCCTGCTTATGCCTTCCAGAGGTATCCACAATGATGATTTCAATACCTTCCTTCTTGAATTCTTCAACACCTTCTTAGGCGATGGTCACTGGATCAGTCTCAGAATAGCTTCCGTAGAAAGGTACTCTAATTCTGGCAGCGTTTTGTTTTAGCTGGTCAAAGGCTCCTGCTCGGAAAGTATCAGCGCACACCATGGCCACCCGCCATCCTTTCTTCTTATAGTAATGAGCATACTTGGCGCAGGTCGTGGTCTTTCCGCTCCCTTGTAACCCCACGAACATCACAATATTAGCCTTACCCTTCTTCGGAACGAATGGCTTTCGTTAGGCTTCCAGCAGGCTGGTGAGTTCTCTAATGACCTCCGCTTTGATGAGATTGCGAAGGTTAGCCCCTTCTGCCTCCTGATTTTTGAATTTGTTCATGACATTCTCCCGCAGCTTCATGACATACTTGACATTGATATCAGAACCAAGTAGAGCGTTGCAGATAACACCCATACAATCCTTGACTGCCTGCTCGTCGACAACTGTGGACTTGTTGAGCTTATGCAGTGCCGATGTGATTTTTCTTCCGAGTTACGCAAGCACCATGATTAATAAGAATAGCCGAACGTGCCAAGTTCAAATGAGAAGTCTCATGGAAGAGAATCAGGCACGTATTCTCTTGCCGATGAATTCCATTATCTATTGGAAATTACTATAAAGTGGGATTGGTTGAGGCACGATTACCAGAAGGATAGGATGTTGAGTTTGAAGATATCAGCCTGAAGATTCCATTAGGATAATTGGAAGGAATTCGAACTATGAAGCTTTAATCTGATTGGCCTGCTCGCGTTGGGAACTGCGACAACGATTGGGCTGAGTAGGCAGGTTTATGAGGGTGTTGACCTACAACCACTAATAAATAAATTAATGAACAAGCAGATCAAACAACTTTTCTCAGTCGTCCTCAAGAAGAACGAGAATCAAGCTCTTGAGCTTGGTAAGTATGCCATCAACTTCATCTCCAATGGCAACCCAGGCCCGAAGGTCTTGGAACGCACCAAATTGTTCCACACTGATTCAGTCCTCTGTGGACTGTCGGCCCTCGCTCTCAAGTGCAACGCACCACATGTTCTCCGTAACGAGGCACTCGAATCTGCTACTCGCGGTACCAAGAAGGATTTGGCAAAGGTCTTCGGTAGCCATCAACTTGTGCCAGTGGAGAAAGCCATTGTTTCCAACGCCTCAGCTGTGAGAGAGTGGGACTCGAACGGTACTGTCTTCGGTTATGCTACTGGAGAGGGTCGTCAAGCCGGTGAATTCGGCCACAACGACTTCTATCCAGTTGTTGTTGCTGCTGCCCATCTCAACCCCAAAATTGATGGCGCCACAGCACTGAAGGCTATGGCTCTTCAAGACGAAATCCGTGGCAGGCTCTGCGAGGTGTTCTCACTGAAGACCTATAAGATTGACCATGTGGTGCATGGTGCTATCGCTTCAATTTGCGTTTACGGTGCTCTTCTCGGAGCGTCAGCTGAACAGATCGAGTCAGGTATCGGCATGTTCGTTGCCCACTACATCCCCTTCCGAGCCATCCGAGCAGGCAAGCAACTCAGCGACTCAAAGGGTGCCTCTGCAGCTCTGAGTACAGAAGCCGCTATCATGTCTATTCGCCGATCCATGAAAGGCTTCATTGGACCCAAGGACATCTTCAGGAACCCTGAAGCAATCTTTAGGTTGAACGAAAAGACCAAAGGAGACTCACCCTTCGATATTACCCTTTCGAACGACGGAGATGATTTCGCAGTCATGGGCATGCACTTCAAGCTGGGACTCTACGAGCACCAGTCAGCTGGAGCTTTGGAGGGTCTTCAGAAGCTCATCTATGAGTCCAAGTTCGTTACCAAGGCAAGCATTGATGACATCGCAAACATCAACATCATTGCCTACGAACCTGCCTTCGGAATCATTGGTGACCCAGCAAAGAAGAACCCGACCACCCGCCAGTCAGCTGACCACTCAATGGTATACATTATCAGCACCATCTTGAGGAAGGCCTTCGAGACCCCCAATATCGGCAAGAAGTTGGACTCATTCAATAACTTGGATGAACTCTGGAAGCTATTGATGTTGGAACCCAAGGATTACAGCCACAAGGCAGTCTTCAACACCAGCACTCGTAAACTTATGGAGAAGTGTACATTCGAGCACGGAGGAAAAGCTTACGACGAAAAATACCCCGAGGGCATTCCCACCTCCATTGTTGTTAAGCTCAAGAATGGTGAAACCTTCGACTCCAAATTCGTGATGTTCCCCAGTGGACATAGCCGTAACACAGCTGCGAACCTGAAAGACATCCTCAACCACAAGTTCAACGTGCTGGGTAGGTTGGCCCTCAAGGAAGATCAGCTCAAGACCAAGCTCTCCGAGCTGAACAACCTCGATAAACTGACTAACGAGGAGCTTCGAAACCTCTACGAATGCAGGATCCAACAAAGCAAGGTGTCTGTTGACGACCAAGCCTTCTGATGAATGTTAAATATTAGAGTGGATGGTCAGCCTTTGTACCTATCGAGGTCTCTAATCGACTCGTCTGCCGAAATACGCATTATCGGATCGAGCCTCCGTTTTTAGTAGAGGAATCCCGAAGAGCTTTCTCGTTCCTTAAGCTTTTCCAAGTCGCCGACCGTACTATTTTTTATGGGTGTTAGCTGCATTTGTCTGCTCTGAATTACTCAACATTGTACTATCGAATTCGATCGGGCAGTATTGGAACCAGCCACATCCATAACATTTCCCTCCCTTGCGTCCCGAACTATGTTGTTTAGACGCAGCCCTATCTCTCCAGTCTTTGGAGGACGTGCGCGCTTTGGACTTGAGTCTGCTATTGGATCGGTGCTA
>ERZ724508.315-NODE-315-length-35147-cov-5.050952_pt1 | contig 35147 bp, 49 predicted proteins | sample MGYA00376041_ERZ724508 | MGnify/ENA primary metagenome ERZ724508 (study PRJEB28724, sample SAMN07190887) | wastewater metagenome | isolation source: effluent of sewage treatment plant in Hong Hong | place: USA: Christiansburg, Virginia | collected 2016-03-01 ...
GATCAATCAGTAGTGCTGCTCAACAGGAACAACGAAATTAAACGACTTGCAGGCAGCCCAATCTCATACATCGGTGGCTCCAACTCATCAGCCACAGTGAATAAAGAGGGCGGGTTCTATGTGTTTAACTTCTCGGGTCCTACTGCGAGATTGCTTGCTGAACTCACTGGCGAGTGCAAATCCTTCGAGGAATTTGAACAGTCGAGACCATACAAAAGGATCGAAGGAGTAATCGCGAGTTTGGAGAGCGAAAGAAAGGTGACGGAGGAGCGTCTGAACGAGCTGCAGAAGGATATTAAACTGGTCAAGCCGAAGTCGAATGAATACATAGCGCTTCAGCAGCAAACCAAAGAAGTTGAACTGAGGCTACACCTTCAGTCTGAAGACATCAAAGAAAAGAAGCAGGAGCAGTTAAAGCTGAGGCGCAAGTATCTCGAACAATTCTATATTCCCGATAAGAAACACTATGATGAGCTGAAGTAACGGGAGAAATAGGACTAACCGATCCCCACTAACTGGAAGATGTGGGCAATAACGAGGCTGGTAGCTGACCTACCCAACGGGAATAAAGTATTCGTGGTGCCGAGCATTCAAGATACCACCAACCAGGCAGCCAAACAAGAAGTAGACTCCGAACCCAAGCCATGGACGTTCAAAACGCTGAACCAGCGGCTGGAAGTCGATAGCACTGAGTTATCGCCATAGGAGCTCGAAGCCTACGGCAGACACAAGACTAGGATGCTCTACAGCAAATACGGCAACTACCGAATGTCAACAATGACCGGAGGCTTTTTGCTTATCGCTGGTGGTCTCCTCTACTACATGAAGAATAGGATGGTTCCTCTCAATAATAGTATGTTCCTCAACGAAGTTAAAATGCTATTCGAACGGCATCCAAAGATCAAACGTGCAGGCCGGTACAACTGGAGCAGTGTTGTCAAGGGTGGTCGGCGTGGCACTGAAGTTGAAATTGAAATCGATATTATGGGGGAGCTCAAGGGTAGCATACGCGTACTTGCAAAATATAACGACAAGAAGGACGAGTACTCGATAAGCAAAGCTGAGTTCATGGGTACTGACAAGTAGCGAAAGCAACAGACCATAAACTTGCTGATGCCCTGACTGTACATACGCACCGTAGTAGCAGCACAAATCAGTCGGCCAGGCGGAAGGCGCCCTGACCCGCCCGGTACGTTAAGAAGTCATACCGATTTGCAAGTGTCGACTTTTTACGGTAGCGTCTCAATGAATTCTCCACATTTTTCAAGTAGGGATCTACCCGGTACTTGACGTACTTAATGTTGTCGAGGTCATTGATACGCATGCGTCGGTCATCCATACTAAGTTCTCTTGGCGATCTCGTCGAACTGTTTGATCTATTACGGCTATGCCGTGAACTATTGATGGTACTAAGCTGCACTGTTGGTTGCTCAACGCGAGGAGCTATCTAACGTCTGGGTTGGTAGAATTCCCTCGCAGTGTTAGCATGCTACTTGTTCAGGTAATCGTCTTGATTGACGATGCGGCTCAGCACGTATGCCTCTTCTTGCCTCTCGAAGCGTCGACGGTTGCTGAAACCCTGCTTGTACAGCCTGACAGTGGTGGGGCAGAGGTGTGGAGGAAGTGGCATCAGTGGTGCCATGCGATACTCCATAATAGGTTATTTTTATTAGTTACAGTCACGACTTTGGACAGATGCCATGCATCTTCAGAATTTTCAGTTGACCCTTCAGCAAATTGGTGAGGTTCATTGTCTCGGTAAGGATGGAGATCAGCTATTTCTGTCGCTCCGGCTTCTTGATGTTGCGATGCAAAGGCTCAATTTTTTCCACAGTGCTCCCATGCTTCCCTGAGGAGAGCACCTGCCAGACGGAGATCTTTTTGGTTTAGTTGTATTTCTTCTTGAGGTTGTTGAACTAGCGTTGAAATTCCTCCAGCTTGAGCTACCGCTAGAACCGATCGAGGTTGAATACTCTGACTTTGAGGTTACCTTGAGCATTTTTGTAAGCACGGTACGTTGTCACCGACTGCATCTATTTGTTCAGATCGTTGGCTTCGCTCATTTTTAGCAACAGTTCGTACTCGTACTCGTCCTTAGCTTTGTTGATGGCCACTTCCAACCGTTTTTCCGTCTCCTGCTATTTCCTCTTCTGCAGCCGAAGGTATTCTCTCGATTTGTTTGTCGGGATGTGAGTTGACGATAGTGGGCGCTGGAATTTTGTGTTGGTAGTCTATGCCATCGTCGACTGCAGCTGAAATGATTGCTTTGCTGGTTAGTTCTTCGGGCGTGTATGCGCAGAATTCAGCCTTATTTTCTTTTTCATTGTCTCTGCAAGCTTCTCGGTACGATTCTTCATGAACTCTATGATCAGATGCTAGCTGTGCTATCTCCATGGGCCTATCTGCTGCACAAAATCGTTGACTGAGACTACTGCCTTGTTCTGGAACAACCGGTCCACGAGGTCGATCTAGTCCTCTGCAAGCAAGCGTATTCCCACTCCCTCACAGAACTACTTAATGTCGGAAAGGTTGGCATGGTTGCGAGTACTCTTCCAAAAGTTCTCGAGCGAGATATGGTGGGTATTGACGAACTGCGAGATCTTTTCGAGGCTATCAGTAGTGCGTTGTTCAGCAAGCTCATCTGCCACTCGTTTGTAGTAACCCTCAGCCGACACGATCCCTAGATCCTTGACAGAGTCGTTTGAGCCTTCGGATAACGAATCATCTTCTTGCACATCGGAGTACTCCATCATATTTCGATTGGAAAATTAGCGAATAGAAACTAAACACAACAATCATCCCGTCAGAACACGTAAAGAGCCAAGAAAAGTAGGAAGTATGCCGTCAGTATTATGAAAACTTACTGAGGTGAGCCCTACCTATTTCTTGGAACTGAACTGTCAGTGGAGTTTGGCGGTGAGCCTCCTACTTTACTGAAGTATGGACTTTGGACTTGCTAGCTAGCAGTCTCTACAACCTGCAGATTCTTTGAGCTTGTAATTCCGTTTTTGAACTGTGAGGTGTATGGTTGCCAGTTGCTCTGCCGCTCAGGTGAACCGTTGAGTGCTTTGATAATTGAGCTTCGGATGACGGAGTCTCTGACTGCACTCTGCTGCCCTTCCCGACGAATCGTTGAGGCTAACATCGGCTGCCCCAGCGACTCAGATTTCCTGAACATTCCCAGATCCTCGATTATGGAGTTGTCCCTTCTTCGAAGCCCTAGATCAATCTGCCGGTTGGAGTTCGGCACCATCTCAACTTCTTGGACAAGTTCGCACTCGCGATCAGCAAGACAGACAATAAATTCACCAAACGATTTGTTCATGATTTTAAGCTCGTCAAAGAAGACATCCTGCATGTATGAGTCCTTATCGCAAGGCTTTTTGGTGAGGATATAGATCTTGACAATGGGCTCCTGCAAGCACACACGAACGAACTGCGAAACTACGAAAGATTTGATGGAACGAACCTCAGGAAACGAGACCTTCCAGCTAAAGTTGAATTCCAAAGAGTTATCGTTGGTGAGACCTGCCTATTTGAATTCTCGAATGCTTGTGAGCACGCCACAGAAACTTGTATTGTAGATCGATCGGATGGAGGCATCTTCTCTGCGGCTTTCCGCGATCACGAACATCTCCCGAAAGAAGTTATGCATGTTCAGCCATCTCTCAAGCATCCCCGCAAAGATATTGGGGCTGTTTGGATCAGTACTGCTTTGCAGCATCAACGGGGGGACCTGTGTCGCGGGTGTTGATGGCAGCATCGATGAACTTGTAGTGCCCTTCCTCAGCAGTATCTTCGATGTGTTCATCATCATTGACTTATCGATAATCTTAGACTCACTGACGATAACACTAGAACGAGAGTCAGTATCAGCACCCTCTCGATTGTTGGCGGGAAACAGCTTCGTTAGCAGGACATAAGCCTCATCCCTATTTTGGAAGCGAGTAAAGGTGAGTTCTCCCATTTTGGTATGCATCACTATGCAGTCCTTTATGTCGGGACTGATGTCCTTCAGCTCAAACGAACGGATGTCTATGCTTGGAACCACCAGCTTATCCTTCTTCCCGAAGAAGAAGGTCTTAGGTTTGCTGACCCAATGAATACCCTCTCTGAGCATTATGAGCTTCCCTTTGATGAGTTCGCCGTTTTAGTACATATAGCATTTGTACACAGTTGTACCGGGATAGTTCTTAAGCAATGATGAACGGACGCAACACCCGGAAGTAATGAAGGGTCGGTTTCGGTCGTTAAGTATGACGATTTCTTTCTGTTCAAGCAGCTGTCGCATCTTCTGATACTTCGCGGTGTTGATCTCGGATCGGAGTTGAGGGTGTTGTGGTACCTCTGCTTTGTAGAACTCATGGAAGAGTACTCGGTATGTTGGATCCTCACCAACGATTCGGAGCACCTCACTATCCACGTTGATTCTTCGGAAGGAATCGTAAGTGCCCTGCTCCCTCTCCATCTTGAGTTTGATGAAACGTCGAAAGCATTACCGTTCCATTGTAGTGGTAATTAACTTGAGTTCCTCGGCAAACATTCTTCCCAACTGGAGCTCCTTCTCGTTGATGTTATTAAAGGCAGCTCGCAAAGAGAGAAAGGTGACTTTGATGTTGCTGATAAACTGCTGGTGGGTTTAACTTGGCACCATTGAGAGAGCGTAAATGTGTGTACGCAAGTTGCGGTGTTCAATAAACATTGTTGAGGTGTCCCTTTGGAAGGTCATCGACTGCTGCTACTCCGAATGGATTATCTGCCGAATGTTGGTCAGCCGTTCCAGTAGAACCTTCTCTACTCTCTAAATAATTTCGATTGGTGCTGCAATCAGAGTCTACACAATCTGAAAAGCCTCTGCTAGAGTGGTACCAAAGAATTCTACCAAACGCTGTCGGAAGATATCCTTCTGGCCTGGTCCGAAGCAGCGTTCATTGACTTGATCCATCCCCGTTCGAAGCTGCTTCATGAAATCCAGCTTCAACTCGAGGAAGTGGTACAGCTGTTTCTTTATAGTTATGCTCTGAAACACTTAGTTATTCTTTGCGTTGATAAAGGTCTAGCACCTCTCCAGAAACATCCTATTGTCCTGATGAATTTAGCCAATTGGGAGATCACGCCCCATCACGAAATTTTCAGCCATGTTAGCGTTGGTTACTCTTGAAAGGTCATGCGTCATATAGGCTCGACTGCCATCCGTCCGGTAGAGCATTCCAAACCTCTCCATTTATTTGTTGTAGAAGAGTTGCATATCAGTAGATCGAGAAACCTCCCCACAATGTTACTTTTCCCAGTGACTACTGTCCAGCACTATTCCCATCATCTCACAGATGCGCCCAATGTGGAACTTCACAATGACCACCACGTTATTCTTGAGGTCCTTCACAAAATACTGAAGTCGACGTCGACGCAACGACGCATCCTAAGCTTCCTTGGCCAACATTAACTATTTGTTTGCTGCAGCTTTGTACCGCTCCTCCGTTTATCGAGTGATTTCCTGGCAGATATCGGGATTGTAGAACTGAGTGGGTTCACTTAGTCCACTACACTTCTCCAATGCTTCGTTGAGCTTGGCACATTTCTACCTGTAGGAATTTCTGATCTTTTCAGTCTGCTGTTCATGCAAGCTGAACTGTTCGAGCTCCTGCAAAAAGGTACCCAGTCCCTTGCGAAATTGCTCGTCTTGAAGGGCTGCTTGATCACCACCAAGAAGTCCTTTCAGTCCGATCATATTGATGGTTGACATCTTCTGAATAGTGAGGGCGACTTCTTGGAACAGCCGAACTAGGCTGGAGATCTCTTCGGTGCGACCATTGGACTGAAAGCCACTTTTCTGGAGAGACTGTTCGAAGAACTCACAGTCCTATCTTGTACGGGTGGCATACTTGCTATACTCGAGCTGGTTGTCCATGACATACCTCCCAAAGAGCTAGGAGCTCTGGCGGATGTCGATGGTTCGTTGATGTACACGCAGGTAGCTTTACGGTGAGAGCAGTTGAGGATCACCCGCTTCAAACATATTATTATGGTAAGGGGTAATACGGAAGGCGACGATAAATGCTAACTAACGGAAGGCATCATATGCAGCATGTCATCAGGTGAAAATAAGGAGCAGGAAGCAATAAATATTAGAGGAAAGGTCAGTAGGGCAGTCTTACGACCATCTTGTTGCAGGGTTTGGGTTCAAACCATGTGGATTTCGGAGGCATTATCTGGCCAGCCTCAGCGATTGCGAAGATTTCGTCGATGCGAACAGGTCGCATCAGGAAGATGTTGTTCCTTTTGAGGATGTCCTCCCAGCTGGTGATGCCCGGCAGGAATTGCAGGTGTTTGTCGAGATCGTTACCGAACAGGCCCTCTAAGATGCAGTGTTTCAGCTTGTGGACCGCTAGACTTTCCACGCAGCTCCTCGCTGGGCTGTTGAAGACTATTCCGAAGCAACCCTCCTCGTTTTTGTAGATGGCCTCGTACTCCTTAATGTGTTCCTGCTTGAGCTAGCGAATAGGCACATATTCGATATCGTTATCCTGGAGATATTTGAGGACGTTGTGGTGTCCTTCGCTACCACTGATGACCCTGTGGAAAGGATGGATGGTCACCTCCTCGGGTGGATATATCAACGACAGAAACCAAGCATCCTTGCCTTCCTTCCTGCCCTAGTGTATGTAATTGTCACAGGCAGCCTGTAGCCTGTGGTGGCCGTCTAGCACATAGACACAATCAATCTGTTTGAACATCTCCAACAATTCCGAACTTTCCTCCATTTTCCACAGTGCGTGTTGCCTACCGTCGGCTGTTGACCATTTAGCGAAAGGTTCCTTCCTTAGGATATCACAAGAAAGTAAATCTTTAATGTTGGCAGCACCATCTCGGTACGAGAGAATGACAGGTCCCACATGATCCTTCCGGTAAGTTTAGTGGTTGTAGCCGGGCCTGCATAAAGTCTTCTCATGCACTTTGACCTTCTGTTAGAGGTAGTCTTCGATGCTGGACTCAACCATAATTCCTACCATCTCCTTTCCACCGGTCTTCTGTTTGTACACGTAGAATTGCCTGGTATCGTCCTCTTGAAGCATGCCGGTACGAACTTGATCAGTTGTTCTGCTGCGGTGCACATACGATTTCTTATGCTCAGGCAACAGACTCAATCCCTCGTGATTGAACTTGAGTAGTGTGTCGTAGTCGCCTGGAGAGTAGGTGAGTCCTTGGAATGCACGAACACGAACCATTAATCGATTATACGTTGGGTGTCAACATTCAGCCTGCTTATAGCATGCCCCCAATGACATAATAATGATGCGCGATGTCAAGACCATAGTACTTTACAAATAATCGTCGCTACTGACGCGAACCAGTGGGACCATACGGTTCGTATATGCCAACCAGCAATTTTAAGTTCGTTTCCATAAAGTTATGCCGTCATCGGTTATGGTATCTGTTCAATTCCATGGCGAAGAAGCATAGACAAAGGTACACGCATAGTCACTTATTCTGGGCAATCTGAAGGCTCATCAGTTGGCGGCTCAGTGCCTGCTACCTGCTCTTGAGTTCGGCTATGACCTTGCTGTTATGGCTCTTCTCCATCTCGGTCAACTCCTTTATCTTCAGTAGTTTTGCATTGGTGCTGCTCACGCTCCTCACGTTTGGCACGTATACGTTGTTGATGATATCACTACACAGTACCTCCAGCGACTCCTCGAGGGATAGGCCGTTGGTATCTACTTTCAGGCCCAGCCTCTGCACAATTTTGTACAGCTAACGACGCAAGTTGGTGAGGTGTATGGTCTCCTACTCCTGCTAGGCATTCTGCTCACGGCGCAGCTAGTTATGCTTGCGCTGCAGCTCCCCGAGTATCTGTTCAAGTTGTAACGCCTACTGGTATTTCTATACCAAGTTAATTTCAGAGGACAGGTCTTCCTAGTCGTTGATCTTCGAGGCTCGGAGCTCGTCAAGCAACCTTGCAACTTCATTGAATTTTTCCAGTGAGCTTCGATGAACTTTCTTAAGTTCTTGGAGAATCTAAGTTGAGGTCAAAGGGTACCTTCTGAAGCTGAGATTCTTTGAGCTGCGAGTTCTTCAGCTACTGCAACAGCTGATTTTTGTACTCCTCCAAAGCCTTCATGTTCTTGACCTTCTTGCTGGAAGTTATGGTATGTGGGGGTTCCGGCTATGCTGTAACATGGCGCTGTGCTACTTATTTCTTCCGGTACTCCATCTCGGCAGTCAGGCGAAGTCCATTTTTTATCTTCTTTTCGGTTTCTGTGAGATGCTCCACCCGGTTGAGTTCGACCTCTTGTCTGGGCTCCTCGTGAAGCTCCAAGGTGCGATAGTTGTGGCATGTAGATGCGTTGTCTGTGAATACCTTCTCGAAGTTGTCGTCGATTTCTTCGAGGATGCGTCGGTTACGTGGGTTGGACTTTAACGAATTACGACTTGTATCCTCATGGAAGAGGAACTCTTTCTTGTTGTTTCGAGGAGTAGCAATGCCCATCGACACCCGCTCCAACTCGACAGGCTTAGCGCTAATCTTAGCACTCGTAACAAATTCCCTCAGCTTGCGGTTCTCCTTCTGCATCAACTCTATCTTCTGCTTCAGCAGGTCGCCATTGGGGTTCTGCCTCACCTTCTCGGGCTCAAGTTTAAGCTCGTGAATGTATTTCTTCAGCTCCGAATTCTTCTCTTCGAACTCACGAATTCGTTATTCAAGTTTCTCCAGCTCATCGGCATCCGGTCGCATGTGATCCAATAGTTCGTAGGCTTCCTGTGAGTGTGAAAGGAACGTGAAGTCATTCTGCGACTCTTCCTTGCTGTTGGTTAGTTCGTCCATCATGGCTGACGGTTAGAGCTATTAATAATCCTCAACAGTCGAATTCAATCGGTATTATCAGGGCGCGATCAACGGTTATTCAGCGCGTAGGTTCGGACCTTCTTGAGCAAACCCTCTGCCAGATGGTTGATCAGCTTCTTGTGGTTTCCGAAGCAGGTGGAAATCATGTACAGCAGGAGATCCAACTGTTCGAAGTACTGGACGACCTGCTTGCTGATGGGATACCTTTCGGACAGCTTGTTGACCACGAGTATCAGAGAGTTCAGTGCGTGCTCCTCAGGGGTTGTAGCGTAGTCCTTGGTCGAGCTAGCATTGTTCAAGACGTATTCCAGCATCAGCGAAAAGACATTCGATTCGGAACAGTACTTCAGCAGTTCTTCGGGAGGGATAGAATAGGCAGGCGAACACAACACTCGAATGTACTCGTGTCTTTCCCTCCATCCAGTGTGCGGGTTGGATATGCGAGACTTGAACCGATCTATTAGATTGACCGAGGATACGAGCTTCCTCGCCATAGCACAGTTACTATCACAGATGTTGGCAAGCAGCTTACAGGCTAGTCTCTGCATCTTCGAGCTGCAGCCCTAGATCAGCATATAGTTGTTGATGCCTTCGATCAGATTAGTGTCCATGAGCCCCTTCGTATATGGCGATGCATTTCTACTGAGCATCTCCAGAAGTCTCAGAGCCGTGTACCTGACTCTCTCCTCGTTCTCGAGATCCTTTACGATCTTAACAATGCCTTCCAACACTCCCGGCTGACTGAACATGGAGAAGTCATTGGTGACAATAAGAAGCTGCTCCAGAAAGATACAGCACACCCATACAGTAAGACCCCAGTCGTTGCTCTTCTGAGTAAATTTGGTGATGACTGCTCCCAGCACATACATGATAGACAGGTTGTGAGTCTCAAAGTACTGAGTGATGATCTTCGTTCGATTTGACTTGAATGACCACAAGTTACATAATGCCCAGGCAGCGTAGTCGACAACTGCTTGATTATTCCAGTATACCGTTGTTATAAGATTTAGAAGCAGGTCGGTGTAAGCGAACAGATCGGTAAGAGGATGTTGGTTACCACTGACAGTGTTGCCAATCACACGAAAAGCCTCTTTCATCGCATCGAAGTGTGTGCAGGCTTTGACGACATCAAAGGCGCGCTCGAGTATAGGTACGACATACAGCCGATCAGAGGTTTGGTGAGGCTTGGAGGAGAGAGAGGAGAAGATTGCCAATACCTTGATCTGCAGCTTCTCGTTGGTATTGCTTACCAGCAGGTTGTACAGGTAATTGAGGAATTCATCTGACACGACAAATTTGCAGACATCATCCTTTCGGTACTTAATCTTATCGAGAAGAGCACCGACCCGGCTCTAAACTTCGTCTGGAAGTGCTTTCATCACACCTCTGGCAAGAGCCTCGAGGTTTGAGTCGTCTAAGCGGTCTTCAAGAAATAGCTCTTCCTTGCTCTGGGTGGGGTCTTTCGAACCTTCATTGGTGTCCTGGTTCAAGTTGAGTCGTTTGAAGCAGTCCTCGAGTAGTTCTGCCTACTGATCTTCCGGGGGAACAGTCTCTTCGAATTCCATCTCGTATATTTTATGTGCTTGGCGATTAATATAATAGGCGCGTTCACAATCCCTATTGGGTTATTTGCTAGAGGATGATAGCTATAAATTCGAAAGTATACTCGATGGAAATCTTGGTCTTCCATGATTTGAAGATTATCCATAACTGACCGCCCTTGTTTGAGTTCTGAACTCTCATCGGTTTGCCAGTATATTAGATAGTTATGAATCCGAAGAAATAGATTGAGACTACCTGGATGAAAACCGGAACGAAATGTTGGGTGTATGACCAGTAGCGCAGTCTTTACCTCAAAGCAAGGATTGCTGATACCAAGGGTCGTGCGGTTTTCGCTAATGTTCCCTGCGAGCTGTAGGACAAAACCCGGCAGGATTTCAAACCGAACCAAATAGAACGCCGCAACGACAGTAGTGCGCTGGTCAACAATCTCGTGGACTTGGAATTCATCAACGATGCAGAAATCCTGTATCAACTGGAAGAGCGGTTCCGCCTACGCAACATCTTCACGTTCATCGGCAGCAATCTGCTCGCGATAAACCCCTACGAGCTGATTGCAGGCAACTACGACAACAAGATGATCGATCGCTACCATGACGATATCTACAGGAAGAAGATTAATTTCAAGGATGTAGAGCCCCACATTTACGGGCTGGTGGGAGAGGTGTTCAAGGAAATCGGGGGTAGTCAGCTCGACCAGGCAATCGTTATCAGTGGGGAATCGGGCTCAGGAAAAACATAAACTAACAAGTTCTGTTTGAAATATTTGACACATGTGTGTGGTGTCATGCAGGGTCGGAAAAGCTACATGTAAGAAAAGGTAACTCACTACTGATGTAGATCATGAGCTGCAACCCACTGCTAGAGGCCTTCGGTAATGCCAAGACCGTGAAGAATGACAATAGCAGTCGATTCGGTAAGCTGACCACGTTGAAGATTAACAAACATACTTTCCAGATCGCATCCTCGAGTATCCGAAGCTATTTCCTCGAGAAGTCTCGGCTGCCATTTCAGAACTCTGGAGAGATGAATTTCCACATCTTCTACTACTTTGTCAAGGGACTGCCGTCAGAGGAATGTGCCAAATACCACCTCAAGAACAGCAAGGGTCAGCTGATGACTACTGAATCCTTCAAGTGCATCAGTTCGAAACAGCCACAGAAGACTACTGCGGCCGATCACGACGCATTTCAGGAAGTCCGTAAAGCCTTCAACCTCCTCAAATTCAGCCTAGATCAGCAGGAGGCGATATGGAGCGTGATAGCCGCCATCCTTCATCTGAGCAACGTGGAGTTCGACCATAGCAAGTATGAATAATCGAAGGGTAAGCTCCTATTCCAATATAGTTCCTGGAGAGATCATTGATAAGGAGGCTTTTACTTATACCTGCCAACTTCTGGGACTCAATGCTCGTCGGTTGGAAAGTTGCATGCTGTACCGCAGTCGAACTATCCTGAAGGAAGTTACTTTGAACCCCGAACCGTTGATAAGTTGTAAATCTACCCGTGATTCGATGATGAAGACCCTCTACGAGAACCTGTTCCAATGGATTATTACGATGCTAAACTTAACTCTGAAGGATGAACAAGCTGGCGGTGCCAACGACTAATTCGTATCGCTGCGGTTACTGGATATCTATGGCTTTGAGGTGTTCCAGATCAACGGCTTTGAGCAGCTTTGCGTAAACTACACGAATGAGAGGTTACACCAACTCTATATTGAGCAGGTCTTTAAGCAGGAGAAGAAGATATTCGAGGATGAGGGGCTTGGAAAGGAACTCGAGAACATAACATTTGCTGACAACCGCCGCATCATTGAGATGTTAGACACAGAGTCAGTGAGCGTGTTCAACCTTCTGGACGAGTCGTGTTCGGTCAAGAGCGATAACCTGGGACTTCTCAATAACATCCGAGGAAAGCTTGTGGAGAAAGGCGGAGAGGTCTTTCCGGATGTGAATAAAAGGATGACGCGTAACGCATTCATAGTGAAACATACACCTGGCGAGATTGAGTATGCCATAGAAGGCTTCAGAGAACGCAATATTGATGAGGTTCGGGAGGATTTGATTGTGTAGCTTGCACTTTCCTAACTTCCGCTGGTCCGTGAAATGTTCGTTCCTCATAGATAAAGGCTAGGCAAGGGAAAGGAATCCAAAGCAAGGTTCCTCGGAAGAAAGATTCGGGACGAAATTGGAGCTCTCATTACATAGCTTCAGGTGGGGACCGAGGTGCATTTCATCCGTTGTATCAAACCCAATGAGGAAAAGAGATCGTTTACGTTCGTGCCGAAGATGGCACTTACACAGATTCGGTACCTAGGTTTGCTGGATACTATTCTGCTGCGTAAGGCTACATATCACGTGAGAGTTCCCTATTAGAAGTTCTACTAACAGTACAGCTCTATAGAGTTTCCCAAAGACGACCAGTAAAAATATAACTCGACACCACTGGAGGACAGGAGGGAAAGGACACGTAAGCTCTTCCGATAGCACTTCCCAGATACAGCCATCGAGAGGTTGTTTGGAGTGACCCGCATCTTCATGAAGGAAGGCAGTAAACCAATAATCGACAAAATCTACAAAGACAAGATGAAGAGAATAAGCAGCAATGTGTCGGTCATCATGCGGTATGTCCGCGGTAAGCTACAGAGCAGCCAAGCCGACATTGAAATCGGTCGGAGGAAGATGGGACTTAGAATTTCCCGATACCTAAAAAACTTTGTGTATGTGGTGCAACGAGACGAAGCGTTGAACAAGATAGAAGACTTTTTTAGATACGATGTCAAACTAGTTCTGGGGCGACTTAAGGAAAAACGTATCGAAACACTGCAAGACTACTTCCGTCGAGCCTACGAGCTTGAGAAAGCTGAACGACGCAAGCGAAGTATCCGCACCTTAGAGATCTACCTTCATAATCTTGCAGAAGTGTGCTTCACTAACAAATTTGTAGAGGTGAAGCAGCTCATACGAACCAAGATCATTGATATGGTGTGGTAGCGCTACCGTCAAATGAAGGTTGCTAAGATTGAGCATTACATGACAGGGTTGAAGGTACGAGCAGCCAATGTGCAGCTTCTACAGAAGGCAGAAGAAAGAGTTCATAAAGTTCTCACGGTGAAGTACAGAATTTCTTTGAGAAACTATCTCAAAGGCTTCGCAGTGTACTCAGGAACCGACAGGAAGTTCAGAGCAGTTCTGACTATTCAGAGTTGCCAGCGAATGCGTGTGGTTCGTAATGCCTATCAAAATATGCGAACCAGTGCAATGATTATCCAGCAGGCTTGGCGAGCTTACAGGCAGCGACGTGCTGAGAATATCAGGATGATTGAAGATCTCTTCCGATAAAATGAGAGCCGTAGGGAGTACACTAACATGCTATTTGGGTAAGTGTTGTACAAGCAACCAGAAGCAAGTCGTGGACGTCGTCAAGTAAACTCCGTTGAAGCCGTGCTGCGCGAACATGACCAACTCAAGACGAGCAAGATCGGCCTCTTCTACTATATGCTTGACTGCTAACCACTCATCGATATCGAAGAGATCTACTCAAGCAATTCGTGGATCGACAACTACTACTCGCTCTTTAAAGAAGGCCTCCTTCGAAACAACCCTTTACAGTACTTAGAGGTGGGAGAATTCCATACTATGGCTGCTACCTGCACCAAACTGTACAGTTGGGGCTGGAACGATCACGAACAGCTGGGGGTTGAGGATATTCGAGTACCCAACTACCAGATCAACACCATCAACATGCCGCAAGGCAGCAAACTCAAATCATTCTATGCCGATGAAAATTTTTCATGTGTGGACATGGAAGAGCCTCCTCTTATGCAATTTTTTGGGAAGGTCCCAGAGGATGTACTGGCGGTAAGGCAGCATGTCTATCGCAATGTTAAGGCAAAGTATACTCTCAACTCGGGTAACCTCGTTGAATTGAAGAATAAAGCAATCATCCCCTTGCTGGTTCCTTAAAAAGATAAGGTGCTGCAGATGGCATGCGGCATGGCACATGTTATCTGCCGAACTTCTCTCAAAAGAGTGATGAGTTGGGGATAGGGCAGCGAAGGACAACTCGGCCATGGCGACTACCTTTCTCACAGTGTCCCCAAGGCAATCGAGTACTTCATAAACGAAAAGCACCATGTTGTACAAGTCGCTTCCACTGCCCAATGCTCTATGGTTGTTTATGACAACCATAAGATGCACTGGTTTGGCAGCAACGGTACCGTCAAGCGGTGCAACGTCCCCACTGAAATCCAGATACACCATAAAAGCGATTACCTGTGGGATGGAAATAAATACACTCCGATCCGAATAGTAGCGAGCTGGAGCAAATCGCTTTCGATTGTTGGCGTTACCTTTGCCTGGCACAACGGTGTCCTTCCCACCAACATTTCCCTTAAAAAAAAGGTACTGCAACAGCTGGCTTTGAAATGGAATGAGCAGGACATTAGCACAGTACTGCCACCGTACATCCGTAGTTTGACACACTATTTTATGGAAAAGTGTATGCGTCTGCCGGTCTACCGCCCTGATATTCAAATGGAAAGCCGCAAGAAACTCAATGAATTCCGTAGCAGCATTCTCCAGCAGCTCAAATCACTGAAGATAGCGGAACGATTCCAAGAGTAGCTGGACCACTCAGTCAACGATCCGTTCTGATTTCTGACCCTAGTTCTTTACCTCCGTATTATACTTAGTTATTCGCCCAAAGCTTCTCTTAGAATAGCATGGATGATCATCCCAAAAGCAACTGGTTTCAAAGGGCTCAGGAGTTTCTATTGCATCGGCTCTTTCTTCTCGATCACCAGCGAGTGCGCAACACATACCTCCTGCTCTTGGGTGACCTCCTGGAACTTGCTGCCCTTATGTTCTACTTGCTAGGCCCAACTCTACAGCTTCCTGGGCCGCTTTTACAGCTGTTCTCGCATGTACTGCCTTGGGATATGCAGATAGGGGAGTTGATGATGGTCTCCAACTGGAGTGCAGCAGACAGCATCTCATACATTCCCGCGGGAGTGATTGCCCTCAACCTCGTCATTATACTCTTAACGGCGATGGTGGTGAACAGGCTGGACAGCATTATGCTGCTCTTAATCTAAATATATCTGTTCCTGGTGCCTGCAATACTCGTGCAGGAGGTGCTTGCGCTTTTCTAAGTAAGAATACCTGCAACTAAGATAGGTGGTTACCAAACATACCTAATGGTGATTGCTGCGGTTTGCAGTCTCGCTACTTTACTGGTTATTGTGATCGCACTCTTCCTTCGCAGTAAGCTCCACAGGCTCTACGAGTTTGTGTTGATTGCTGCAATCAAGTACCAAGTCAACAGATGGGTCTTGCTTGCCTTGCTCGTTGTCAAGCTCATCATCGAAAAACTTGCCTTTCGGCAGAGCACACGCCAAACAGACGTACTGCAGCAAGTGATACAGATAGAATGTGCAACTGTCCATCGGAGTGTTGTTGACATTGACCAACGGGATTGCGATGGTAAGTGGGCAGTCGACCTACAGTAACGATGCTCTAACCCTTCTGGGGTTAGTTTTGGTGGTTGTAGTTTCACTTATGGTGAAGACTTCTACAAGATCATCAACATAATAGAAATGGTTTCGGTTAGTCGGGGAGCTCTCAAGCGTGGATGATCTGTAGGTGCTCTAATGGAACTTGGAGGGGCATGTGCTGGAGTGTGCATATATTGACTGTCCTTGCAAGTCTATTGGAAGTAGGGCCTACACCACGGAGGAACTTAAAAAGCTCATGATTGAGATCGCCTTCTCTCTTCACAACAGGAAGGCCGATAAAACTAGTAGCTACTACTTCGAATTCGCTGAGTTCTGTCTGGAGCAGTTCGGGTGCAACCTCAAGGGTTTAAGTTTAATGTGCGAAGAAGTACGACCAAAGGCACTGATTGATCGTTACAGGTATATGTCAGTCTGCATCCGTTACGAGATAGAGGCGCGATCGGTGGCCGATAATGGACGCTCCTTTTTTGTCGGAGCAGGACAGGCCCGTAATCACGAATAGGAACTCTCAAAGTTCCGCGAATTATGCCACGAGTTGGTGCTCGATCTCAAGACCTTTTGGCTGGGCATAAAGATGCATGGTGCAAAGAGTAATAACATGCAATAACTGTTTCAGCTTCCCAATAAGATCGAAGAGTTCAGCCGATAGTACTACCGGCTCAGCGTGGAATTTGAATAGAGCAAGCAGCTACAGACACTCTTCAAGATGTTTCAGCAGCGAATCGTCCATAAGTAGTCCTACAGTTCAAACGACGAGATTGTCATTCCGACGGTCCCACCATTCTTAATCTGTCGGGAGCAGCGTATTGTAAAGTTCAACCATGAGTTCTGTCAGGCATATGGGTGGGCGTAACAGGATCTCACCAATGAGCCAATTGAGAAGATTATGCCACGGTGCTTCCAGGATCACCATTCCAAGTGGGTATGTGACTATATCGAGGAGTACGACATACACGAAGCTCGTGGTAAGGATGGTATTAAGACGGTAAGATGTAGGTAGGGTTCCATAGCTGTCGCTAAGTCGCACGTGCAGATTTTGCCAAGGTTCGAAGAGGGAATAGAACTACTAATATTTCTGGTGCCTGAGTAAAAGAAGAAGAAGGTGGCAGGCGCCTAACACAGTTTCTTCATGCTGCTGGACCTTTCGAGCAGGAAGGTGGTTGCTTGCGACTATGAATTCTTTGAGTTGGTGAAGCTGGAGTAATACCGAAATCGCATGGCAGATGTGCTGCAGGATATCAAACTGTCCGATCTACTGCCGCTGTTCAGTGACGGCGAGCACCGAATGCTCGAGGAAATACGCCTTAGCCCAACAAACACAGTCAAGACTCGATTAAATCTGCGAGCTATCATCGAACTGTTGAAGCTTCCCGGCACCACCGAACCGATCATCGATGTTCAACTCGAATATGTCAGTATATCCGACAAACCCTAAATACAGCAGTTGCGATTGCTGAAGGGTGTCATCATTTAGGATACTGCAAGCTGTCACGGCAGTGACTCAACCGGAAGTCTCAAGCACATGGCAGAGCATACTTCATTCAAGCAGCCCACCAGCGAAACAGAACGATATGGTTACAGCTTGGCTTGGTGGCTGATAATTGGGCCTTCCATTGCCTGCTTATTATTTCGGTTTCAGATTGATTCACTTGCTCAGCAGTCAGCCTTCGTAAGGTAATAGTACTCCTTCCTGTCCTTGTACCTCGATGAGTGCTTAGAGGTGGCAAGGCGCGTGCAAACCGGAACTATGATAGCACCAATAAAAGTATCGGGCTTGTACTCTGGATGGCTGTAATTCGGATACAGTGGTTCAGCAACAATGAACCTGGTGAGTAACATCCTGCGTGGGGAATCTTCTGCTGACGACTATCAATAGTACCTAGCGGCCATGTCAAACAGACCAGTGATAGTCGAACAATCCAACGGTCAACTCGTTGTCGAACAGCATAGCACATTCCGAAATCTGATCGATATGATCGCTATAGGTGTCCTCACACTATTTCTACTCGGAGTGTTGGTGGACTTCTATATGAACGTACGCTACGCCCTTTGGTTAGATGACAAGGTAAGGAAGATCACTGAAGTGTTGGCACTGCTCACCTAACGATAAATTGATGAAATTCTGATGGATCTGTTCGCCATTGAAGGAGCCTTCGGACGAGAGGATTTCTTCAACGTTGATAACAGCGAGGTGGAAGGGGATGAAGAAGGGATGTCACCTGCTCACCTGCTTCCCATTAATTTCGAGGATACAGATGTCCAACCGAAACGGGAAAAGGGCAGATAAAGCCGAGTATCGCTGGATGCGATGAGCGTAATGCTGCACTCCATCAGCATCCAAAAAGAAATGGTAAAAGATCAACGAAAGAGATCCAGTAGGAAGTCTCAAATATCCGCATGCGAGACGCCAAGTTTGCTGCTGGGACTCAACAACAGCACGAAGAAGATGCTGAAAGTACCTGCAAAGAAGCAGGAAGAGGCTGTGGCAAAGATACCAGTCTAAATGTGGTGGCATCGGTATTCAGAAGTGATCCCGAAGGTAGGGTTGTTGGTGCTGCTTGCCTTTATGTTGATGTGTGCGTTCACAGGGCAGTTCTTCTTAATGAGGGGTGGAGAGGCTTCCATCGAAGTTGCAGTTGAATTCCAAAGGAGACTGAGTGAGGGGTACCCGATGCTCCAAGAGGAAGCGTTGCTGATGTACCTGGGTATCCCCAGTTCATACGAAAGTACAATCGACCAGCAAATCAGTAAGGAAAAGACGGAAATTAAACTGATTGGGAATTACTTCGCCGGCTTTAAGATGATGTGGTAGTGGGCATTGGAGGATGATATTTGCGAGCACTACTTCGCTAGCGAGAAGGATGCTTGTGATTTAGTAGAAAATGGGGTGTTTCGACTAGGCCAAACAGTTGTCTTTGGAACTTTCGTTCACCGTCTCAGATAACTGGCTGCTGTCAACCGCACTTCGATGCTCAACAACCCCTCCTACAAGAGTGTATAAACCATACTCGCTATGGAACGGACAGTTGCCAACAGCCTCATTGGCACATTTCTGAATACCCTTGACAACTTTAGCTTAAGGTGGCAAAGCTTCAATATTTCTGCAGTCAGCACCGTGCTAGTCTTATGCCTCCTCTACCTACTCTTCGTGAGGAAGATTCTGGAAGGATTTCGGAATCGCATCGACAGATCCAAGCAGCTCCTGCAGATCATTCCTGGATCAATACTAAGTGGCAACGAAGGCATCGCAAAGAAGATGTCTGGATACTGATCATATGTTTTTCTCAGATTTGATGGAGCTCCATGATAATTCGCTGAAAGTGGCCGGATATTGGTTATTGTTGGGCCTGCGTATACACATCGACGATCTTTTCTAGGAGTGTTGTCATTTCGGAGCTATGCTAGTTGACAGGTGTACCGACCAATCTGCTGCTCGGAGTTCCGAGTTAGAAGCAGATAGATTATCTCGATTTGTTCTTACGATGGAGGACGGACCTGGTAATCCAGTGCTACAACCATCAGCAGACTCTTAAGCTAGTGTCTCGACACTCCATTTTTCGTATTGTCCCCGCAAAGTACGTAGAGGATGTCATCGAGAGACTCCTTGAGCTTCTCCTTCATACTGGAATGGAATATTAATCTCAGAAGGCCTCGTGGATTATAATACATCTTTTTCCTATGACAAGCATACGCATTGAATACTGCAACTCCTGAGGCTACGGGCCCACTGCTCGGCAGTTGGGTAAGCAGCTGGGTGAAGCGTTGAAGGTGAAGACAGACATCGTCGAAGCCAGTTCAAAAACCGGAAAGATTGAGGCTTTTTGGGTGGACGGTGCTGGCAGTAATTCCTTCCTTAACAGCAGAAAAGACGCAAGTCTGGAGCGACAACAAGAACCGCACTGGGCAGCAGATCACCCAGATCGTGGACATGATGCGCAACAGCAAGCTCTGAGCAACCCAATTGAGCAGCCCGTCGAAAATGACGAATCGAGAGCTCAAGCCAACCTGGCAGTTTCGATTCTGAGTGTGTGATGGCATCTGCTTAATTTAAATGCTGTAGAACATTACAGAGTAGCAGATCGAGGAGTATCGCGAGGCCTTTGCCTTATTCGACAAGGACGGGGACGGCACCATCAATAACAAGGTAGCTGCGAGCCTATTCAGTAACTCAAGACAGTGCTCCGTTCATTGGGCCACAACCCATCCAAGAACGAACTTGACGTGCTGATAGCTTTGGTGGATGAGGACCGCAGCGGAACCATCGACTTCCGCGAGTTTCTGATAATGATGTCGAGGTAGTCTTAGCGATAACACGCAGGAAGATGAACGAAAAGACCATTATCGACGAACTCATCGATATCTTTCGAATATTCGATAGGGACGAGGATGGCTTTATCGACAGGTCGGAATTAAAACAGCTCATGTCCAGTTCGGAGTCGTCTAAACTGAAGTAGTGCATCGATAGGATGCTGGAGTAGGCTGATTCCGAGGGAGAAGGCAGCATTGAACTCAAACCCTTTTTGTACGCTATGCTCACCGACCGGAAGAAGTGATGGTCTTGATAGTCATTGAACCATACATCGTCAAACTACACTAATGCTAATCCTTTATTTGCAAGATTGGGCTGCCTTATTATGGAGGACTCGAATATGGAGGTAGAAAGCTCAAAATCAAGCGCGAAAGTCAGCAAGCAAAGCTCGATGAGCAGCAAAATGTCTGTCGAGGATCAGCAACTGGCAGCATGTACCGAGGAAATTCACAGCCTAAAGATATCTAACCCACCTCTCGCCCAAAAATCGTCGAATAAATCATCATTGATGTCGAAGAACTCTGGTTGTTCAGACTTCAGCTTTCTGTAGACTCCGTCTCGGCCGCTATTGCAGAAGTTAGAGCACTGTCGTAACCTAGATTCAGCATTGAATCGAATGTGTCGGATAAAATGCGCAAACAGCTGGAGGCGTCAGATCTCTTCGACACGATGATAAGGGAATCTGAACAAACCAAGTAATTCACAGATCCGTACAGAATGAGCTTTGGAGAACACAATACTTCAAAGGCATTTACTGAGACTATACCACCGAACACAGATATTCCCCTGTCACCTCCACCTCCGATGCATCTCACTGAACAGCCATCCAACAGCAAGCCGATGGACATGGTTGTAGAGGATCCCCAGTAGTATACCCTTAGGGTACTGCCAATTCAAGAGGAAAGCGCAACCGAACTGGCAAGAGTCGTTGAAGAGAAGGAATCTGCTCCAATTGATATGCCGGAGGTAGGTTGCAAGTGCCTGAAATCGAAGTGCATCCAAAAGTACTGTGACTGCTTTGCAAGAGGAAGACTCTGCAATTAAAAATGTGCATGCCATTCGTGTAGCAACAACTAACAGTGCAGAGAGAAGCTAGAGAAGGCTAAACATGCAGCATTAGAGAAAGACCCTGAAGCATTCAGCAGCAAGCTCGAGTTTGTAGATAAAGGTAATCACGCTCCGAGCCTGGCCTGCAAACGGGGTTGCAACTGCAAGAAGACCATGTGCTATAACAAATATTGCGAATGCTTTGACTCCAAAGTTCAGTGCACCTCCCTGTGCAAGTGCCGCTAATGCTTAAATGGTGGTGATAATGCTTTTAAGGAATGACCCATCTGTGACACTGGCGTGATCTACTGTCTGTCTTTTTAGTTTTGTTTTGATCCATATTATCTACACAAACCACTCAGCCTTATATTATTGATAGGTTGGCTGTGACCGACCGATGATGTAATGCTTGATTGAGGAGGAAGATCCCTCGCCCACCAAGGCTGGAACTATATGCAGCTTTGACTACTATCTCGAGTCGAGGCTTAGTACCACACCAAACATATTGTAGAGTATGGGCCAGCCCAAAAGAACTGTACGCAGTCGCTGATGATCATGCTTTTCAGTGAAGGAAGCGAGTCTATCGTGCTCGGACTGATCATACCCGTTTTGACTGTCGAGTGGAGCATGACAACCTTCCAAAGATCATTATTAATCACAGGAGTGTATCTCGGAGCGACGCTTGGGTCGGGGCTGCAGGCTATTGCCGATACCTATGGTCGGTACCATATCATTACGCTGGCAGGAGTGCTTCAAGTCGTCGCAGGACTACTTTCAGCCATCTCTGGAGAATTTAGCTTCTTCCTGTTCATTCGCTTCGTCTATGGGGCTGCCATTGGCATGATTCTACCTCTATCTGGCACTTACATCGCAGAAGTGACTCCACGTGACCTCCGAGCACAACAAATTGTGTATTCGCGCCTGTACTGGGCAGCAGGAACTATTTTTACCGGAGTGCTCTGCTATTTTCTCATCGCCCAGCAATTCGAACCTAAGTGGAGGTTAGTCCTGTTCTTAGTGTGTCTTCCAGGTATCTATTCGATGTACATTCATATTATACATGGAAGAGAAAGTCCACGCTTTCTTCTCCTTAAGGGAAGAACAGAAGAAGCTCGGGCTATAATGACCGAAATGGAGACTCTAAACAAAGTGGAAGCGCTCTCGAACAAATAATTTCATTTGATCCTAAAGTGGGTCCAGGAACAGCAGCAATCCCATGGCCAGTAACTTCCCTTTTCGGAACTGCTAGCCCCTCAGTATCTGCATACAACACTCAAATTGCTGGTAACTTGGTGGACAGTCTGCTTTATGTACTATGGCACAATGCTTTTGCTTCCGCTCATCCTTGCGAACAACTTTCAGAACACTGTACAACTGAACTATATCATCATAATATTGGTAAGCTCGGTGGAGCTGTTGGGCTTTTACTTCTCTTATAACTTCATGGAGACACCTGGAATTGGCAGGAAGAATTCGTTGAGGATGGCCTTCGCGGTGGGTACTGTCGCTAGTTTGGTACTACTCATTGTGAGGGCTGGACCCTTGCTCTTAGGAATACTGTTTATGGTCATCAAGTTCGTTATCTCAGTGGCTTTTCTCACACTCTATCCATATACTGCCGAACTATATCATACACTGCTGAGAAGCAAGGCACTAGGGACGTGCTCATTGGTGGGACGCATAGGTATCATCTTTCTCGGAACCATCGGAGTATACGCATTACAATGGCTAGACGGGAAAGGACTCTATCTAATCTTCCTTATTCTTTCATCGGCATCTTACCTGTGTATGACTTTGATGCCATACGACACCCTAGGAAGAGAGCTCGACACGATGAAATCTTCGATCCAAATCAAACGTTCTGTTCCCTGATAGTCCTCCTTTATATGATGTACCTTACAGCTGTTAGCGATTGGTCAATCGACAAAAAGTATTACTATATTTTATGTACAGCAATGGCTATAGCGGGTATACCTATGGAGATCGAGGCAAGGTCGGTGAGAGAAGCAACATCTATGGAGGAAGCACTGCCATCAAACCAACCTCGATGATATCCAGTACTGGTTCGAGCAATATTCGAGCAAGCAGTCAGCTGAAACCAATTAAGCCAACGAATTATGGTCTCCAGCCTGAACCAACCTCTATCAGTATATTTCGGACACCTGGAATCGGTGGTAGCTCCATTCGGAGCACCTATATGCCAACTGTAAATGATCCAGGGAGACCGAAAGGCCTAGCCAACCTTCGAAACACCTGCTACATCAATTCAGTGCTTCAGATTCTATTCGACTTAATGAACCTTCCAGTGAATGCATTCTCGAAAGCAGTCACAAAGTCCTATTGCAATCTGAAGGATTCCCATGGCTACGCGGAATACAAATAATTCAAACGAGAAGTATAGAAGAAGATGCCGTTTGTAGTGGGCGATGACCAGCAGGACGCTCAAGAATTTCTTCGAGGTCTCTTGGAGATCCTGAATCAGGAGAATAAGGAGGAGTCGGTGAATAAGAAACCTCGACTTTTCCAGTACAACACAAAGCTATCAACCAAGGAAAACTGGATGACGTTCTGCAAGGAAATGAGATACCACGATAACAGCCACGTCATTGACGTCTTCGGTGGGGAGACCTTCATAGAGCTCAAATGTACAAACGGACACAGCAAGTTTACCTTCGAGCGATACATGGATCTCACTCTTTCCTTTCCCAAGGACCGTCAACAGAACGATTTGAAGACCTTCCTGAGAAACTATTTCAAATAGGAGCAGGTGGAGGGAGTTGAGTGTGAAGAGTGCAAGAAGAAGACAAAGTTCAATCGAAAGGTACTTCTGTACAGCCTTCCTAACGTCCTTGTGCTGCACCTCAATCGTTTCCAACAGGGTTACTACTCCAACATGAAGATTCGGTCGGGAATCAACTATGACGATACCATTACACTTCCACCTGATATTCTCCATCCAGACGCACGGAACTCCCCGAAATTCAAACTCGTTGGGATTATCTGTCACCTCGGCAGCATGAATTCTGGTCACTACTATGCGATTAAGAAAGGAAAGGGCGCTCGTAGTGCAGACTGGTACGTGTGCAACGACGAGATCGTCAAAGAAGCAGACATCCGAGCCAACGGCAACGAATCCGAAAGTGCTTATATCTTCTTCTACGCGAGGGTTGCTTCTTGACGGCCCAAATGATTTTTCAACTGAAAATTAACAGGTCGATTGAATGGTTGCGTTGAATAGAAGTGGAACGGAAGTTCATTTGGCCTTTCGCTTGGTCTTCTTTGGCTTTGGATTTGGCGTTTTGTTTAGTCGTCCCACGACTATACCGATGATGAAGAACAGCACGACGACTGCAATCATCACCATCTTTTTGTTGGTTCGGAAGCCTAGACTGTCTCGTTGCATCTCCTCTAACAGCTGCTTCTTTCGAAGAAGCTAATCATTGATCTGTACCCCCTCGATATTCTCCGGGAGGAGAGTTTCCTATGCCATTAAGTTATACAGATGAAGAATATATATAGATCGGCAAAATCACTTGCCTGATGGTTTGATTACCTTAGTTGTCACTGTTGTAGTTTTGGTGGTTTGGATGGCAGTCCCAGCCCCTGCTTTTGTTGTGAGAGGGGGTAGGGGTGGTGCTAATTTTGGTCCAATATTCACAGGACCGCTGGATTGAGATGAACTACTCCACGATTGGAAGGAGCTTCCACCTTGCCCTGATCCACCTTGACTGGCTCCGCCATTACCAGCTCCTTGGCTAAATCCACCTTGACTAGATCCACCCTGACCAGCTCTACCCTGACTCGAAGTAGACCACTGAGATCCTCCAAGTGGGATTCCGAGGCCCTGAGAGGATCCTCCTTGAGAAATTTGTTGTGAAGTGGTAGTCTGAGTGAAAGTTGCACCAAACTGACCTTGACCTTGGGACTGCCCTTGTCCTTGTCCAAGAGCCGAAGCCAAGGTACCGATATCTATTCCTCCCCATTGTTGATTGATACCACTTCCACCCTGGCCTGGGAAGGTACCAGTGGCTCCTTGTTGTTCTTGCTGAGACTGTTGGAAGCCGCCCTGACTGTTTTGCCCAAATTGACCAAACTGTCCGCCGAAACCTTGGTCGCCTCCTGCTTGACCGTTAAATTCGCCACCAAACTGTCCATTATCATTGCCGTCCTGATTATTCGGAGGAAGGCCAGCACCGTTTGCACCTAATATCTGCTGAGGAGGAAGACCGGCACCGTTTGCACCTAATATCTGCTGAGGAGGAAGACCGGCACCGTTTGCGCCTAATATCTGCTGAGGAGGAAGACCGGCACCGTCTGCGCCTAATATTTGCTGAGGAGGAAGACCGGCACCATTTGCACCGAATATCTGCTGAGGAGGAAGGCCAGCACCGTTTGCACCTAAAGGTTGCGGAGCTTCTGGGCTCATGACCAAAATCTTAGCGCAGACACCGTTCATGAGACCGTAACCCCGATAGCAAGTAATACAATCTCCTGTCTTTCTGTTGTAGTTGGCACAGAGATCGCTAACTTGGCTGCACCGGTCATTCAACCAAACGAACCTTTCGGAGCATTCAATACACTTGCCATTTTCATACTTTCGGCAGTTAGCATCTCCAGAAGAGGATTTTGCGAGGTTGCAATTTCCGATAGTCAGCTCATAACCGGAATAGCAGCTTGTGCAAGCACCACTGCTTTGATCAAATGTGCGGCACTGTGGGTTAGCTTGAGAGCACCTGCCATTTCGCAGGAAGAAACCTCCAGAGCATTGGCTGCAAACACCATTAGTGAATGTTCGACAGTTACCATCAATAGAGCTGTTAGGATCAGCCTTGACGCAAGTACGACCCTGTTGAGTATAACCTGGGTAGCAAGTTGTGCAAGCTCCTCGCTGATCGTATGTTGCGCAAAGATCACTAACTTGAACACACTTGTTGCCATCGCCGAAGAAGAATCTTTCGGAGCACTGGCTGCATCGACCATTCTCAAATTTACGGCAGTTGGAGTCTCCGGAACTGTCATCCTTGAGGATTTTACAAGTTCCGTCGGGCATTAGAGTGTATCCAGGGTAGCATGCAGTACAAGCACCAGTGTTCTGGTTGAAAGTACGACAGAGTGGGCTGACTTGAGTACAAGCACCATTCTTGAGAACGAAGCCTCGAGAACATTCAGAGCATTGGTTGTTCTGGAAGGTCTTGCAGTTGGGATCTTGGCTATCGGCAGTCGCTTTGGCGCATGCACCTTGGTTAAGGGCGTAACCAGCATAGCAGCTTGTGCAGGCTCCTGACCTAGAATCAAATGTTCGGCAGAGTGGGCTAGCTTGAGTGCACTTTCCGCTCTTCAAGAAGAATCCTCCAGAGCATTGGGCACAAACTCCATTTGTGAAGTTACGACAGTTCGGATCTCCACTGTCGGTATTCTGTGATACAACACAGTTTCGGTTTTGAAGGGCGTATCCAGGGTAGCATGTAAGGCATGATCCGGTTTGATCATAGGTCTTACAGAGAGCATTAGCAATCTGGCACTTGTTATTGATCACGATGTAGCCTCGATAGCATTCTGAACAACCTCCAGAGTTGGAAGGAGTCTTGCAGTTTGCATCAGTATCCTGTTGACCTTGAGCTGGAATGTAGCATTCTCCTTGATAGAGAATATATCCACGATAGCAAGAAGTGCAGCTACCGTTGCCTGAATCGAAACCCTGGCATTGAGGATTGACCATGGTGCAAAGAGTTGTGGCGCGATTGAGATAGTAGCGAGTGATGCATTCAATACAGACGCTACCGTCAGCATTATAGTTCTTGCAGTTAGAGTCAAGGAAACGGCGTGGTGCTTGTGGTGCCTGGAAACCTTGTTGAGGTTGCTGTTGAGGTGTTTGCTGTTGAGAGAATTGGGCTTGGAACTGGTCCGTTGATGATGATGATGAAGAATCATTAAAGGATTGTTGGAAGCTGCCAGAGGACTGTGAACCGCTATCTCCGCTCTGAGATTGCCATCCACCTGATTGTTGTGAATTCGATCCTCCTTGCTGTTGATTCCATTGAGAATTTGAATTTCGGTTGTTAGAAGCTGATCCACCAGCTGTCAATGAACCAGGGAAGTTCGGGATAGCTAAGAGTGGTGCTCCGACTGACGATGGAGGTGGGAAATTTGGGATAGTCGAAGGGACTGGTCCACCAGTAATCTTCACGGTCGGGGAAGAAGGACCGCTAGAAATTAAATTTACAGGTGGTAATGCGGAGGTTGTGACTGTAATACTCTAGGAGCTGCTGACTACAGAGTCTTGTATTTGTACATCAGAGCTCGTTTGGCTGTCTGAAAAACCCTGACCTAAGAGATTTGGTGGAAGTGGATCAAGTCCACCAGTTGCTGCTAAACTACTGAGTTTATTGGCTAGTGAGGATGGATTGCCACTATTTCCGCCATTTCCACCTTTTCCGGACCCTGAAGACGATTGTGATCCAGAAGAAGTTGTAGTGCTAGCACCAATACCTCCATTACCTGGTCCTCCTGGTCCAAATGGTCCACTTGGTCCATCTTGACCGCCTGGCCCAAACTGTCCATCTTGTCCGCCTGGTCCACCTGGTCCAAACTGTCCATCTTGTCCGCCTGGCCCAAACTGTCCATCTTGTCCGCCTGGTCCACCTGGTCCAAACTGTTCATCTTGTCCACCTGGCCCGCCTGGTCCGCCTGGTCCGCCTGGTCCGCCTGGTCCGCCTGGTCCGCCTGGCCCTCCAGGGAATCCGCCTGATTGAGCACCACCTGATTGTTGTGAACCTGAAGCTCCTCCGCCTCCTCCAGAACTACTTGAGGAACTGCTGCTTGACCACTGGGCAGAGCTACTTGATGACTGCTGTGATGCACCAAACTGATCACTGCCCTATTGTGGCCCTCCTGGAGAATTGGAAGAAAGCATTGATTGCATTGAGCTAGCGTCAGAGTCGGAGAGACACATACCTCCCCAAAGTGTATAGCTTGGCTTGCAGGTTAAGCAGCTACCGTCACTCTTATTGTAGTCGCCGCATGTTGGGCTCACCTGAGTGCATAGCCCGTTCCATGGAAAGTACATGTCGGCACAGAGGTCACAGCTACCCTGAGCAGACTGCTTGAGGCAGTTAGGATCCGGCTGTGCGACCGCTACAGCTACCAACAGAAGTGTCAGTACGAGGTGACAACGTATTTTCATTTAATTATGTTCAGCGGAAGAGAAAACCCGTCGCCTTTAGAGCCCAAGAACCTTCCAAAGCCAAGATTTTCGAATATAATTTAGGAAGCCAGTTGGCATCAACCACAAGGTTTGTATGTTCTGGATATCGCGGGTAACTTCGAGGAGCCCCCCGCCGAATCAATTCAATTTCAAAGTTTAAATCCCCAGATTTCATGCAGAGTGTTGAATCTTCACCAGTCTTTGAAATCCACCTTACTGAACAGATCAACAGTTGGAGTTGATGGCTGGAAGGGACCGGTGCTATATCAGTCGCTAAAATACGTTTCTTGGACAGGTTATTGGAAAACATTCGGATATTTGAGAGAACTGGAAGGGTTACTTAAGTGCATTGAAGTTATTTGTTCGACCAAACGGCAGGCAATAAGGAAAATGGGCTGTTTCTGCAAAGCCATCTGTTCGTCATGCAACCTTTAGGAGGAACAGTGAGTTTTGAAGAAATGGTTAAAAAACGTAGTGGTTTGTCGGCAGCGGCGACACTGAAAGCTATCCAGATCAAATGATTCTCCAAACGAAGTGGATCGCTTACCAAATCGAATGGCTGGGGGGAATCGGTCCAACACTTGACCTATTTATGCTATTGTTTTTGATGGATTTCTCACAGGTAAGGGGTATGTGTTAGAGATAACCCTCACAATTAACTCAAGGACCCTCTTCGTGGCTATAAGTTGGATGCATGCACCTCTGGGAGTCCTCTGGTGAGCCTCCTGGACTAATTTTGTCGAAAAACAAGTTTACTGACTGCAATTAGCAACAATGGTCAGCCACATAAAGCTGTAGAAGATGAGTAGCTCCATGTGATGAAGGAGGAGCATTTCATAACCTTCCGCAGTGGCCTTTGTACGCCAGTTCAGCTGATAGTTGATTTATCCATTTTGCAATGGTAGACAACACTCGATAGCTCAAACTCATTGAAGAAGAACTACAGACTATGCAGCAGCTTCGCTACAAGCTCTCAAACCAGCTGCGACACTTCAAGGAACTCCACCTGTTTCGTAGCGTCATCAAGCGTACTGGCAAGTGCATCAAGCTCATCCAGACAGTCGACTACAGGGACGTCAAACAAATCGATAAGCTACCGGCCGCACCGGCCATCAAGTAGATAGCGATTGTGATGCTTTAATGCGAGAAGCTGGGGAGACTGCTGAAGGAGTTCATCAGCAGAGTGTTCCTCATTCAGTTTGCAACTTTGGGGATTGCCAGCATTGCTGTAGTGCACCAGAACCTTCTAAAGATGAGGAAAAAGTTGGACGCAATTGCTCGAGTGCAACAGGAAAGATAGTCAAAGGTTGTGAGTGCCAAACAAAAGACAGCTTTGGCGACAAGTTGATATCGAACTCGGGAAGCCATTCGGTGATATACTCCAACTTCAATGAGTAAAGAAGGAGTGGTGATAGCTGGCCAGCTAGCCTAAATCTGAGTATCCATGAATTGAGGTAGCAAGATGCACTCCTACCATTGCTACCCAGCGGTTTCGATACCCAATGCTCGCGGCATGCTAACCGTTGGAGTCGTCCATTACCCAATTGTATTACTGTTAATAATCGAATGGAGGACACAGAAATCGAGACCATCAAGCTTGAGAAGCAAGAAAAGTTGCTTGAGGAACAACGTAAGTTCCGCAACCTTGAATCCGACCGTAAGTACTACGCCTAAGAGGCCGTGCCACTCATCAAGAAGCAGAAAGGCACCATTGAGAAACTCAAAAAAGAAAACGAAACTTTGAAAGACCTCATCGTACCAACCATAGTTATTTAGGCCAAACTCAACGATAAGAAGTCCCAGCAGACATACAGTTCAGTGTCCAGTGGACAGGTAGAGCAGCGCATCCAGTAAATCAAGGAAGCCATCAACGAGGAGACACAACTCCAGAGATAGACTGATGTGCACATAGAGAACTTCCAGAAGAAGATCAATGAGAAGAAGAAGAATATGGGTGGCTACAATACCGGTGCTGAGAACGAGAGCACCTTACAGAAACAAATCAAGATTTTGGAAAATCGGTTGGATAAGGCCAACCAGAAATTCAACGAGGCTATTGCAGTCAACAGGGAGTTGCGCCAGGTTATTGACAGTCTTCGTCGAGAGCGTGTCATCTTCGATAACCTCTACAAGAAGTTAGAGAAGGAGCTGCACGAAAAGCGAAAGGAAATGGCAAACATCATCGAGAAGGCCAACACTGCCTATGAAGAGCGCGATAAGGCGAACAGTCAAATCCAAAATCTTAAACAACAGGCCAAGAAGGAAACAACCGACTTTGAGAAGTAACTAAAGTAGCTGAGCAGCCTGATGGAGAAGGCGAAGTTAGCAACCTGCATAAAACAACCCGAACGAGCCAAAGAAGAACCACAGTAACTTTAGAACGACAAGTTAGCACGTACAACCAAGAACATGCGGCATATTCGCGAGAAAGTTAATGTGAGCCAGGTAGCGACCATCCAGAAGTACAGGGAGGACTTCGGAAAAATAGAAGCAGCCACACAGATACAGGACTTCAATTAGCTCATCCGAATCTTCAACGAGAATGAGGAGAAGGTACCAGCTCAAACTAACCCAGAATTTTAAGATATTCAAATACGTGAACTAACAGTCCAATGAAATTGAAGAGCTCGAGCAGGAAGTGCAAAATCTTAGAGAGGAACTTGCAGAGTACTAAGTGCCGAGTGACAGTACGGAAACTTCGAAGGAGAGGCAGGTCGAGGAGCTGGAGGAAAAACTCGAGAATGCTGAGAGGAAGAACAGATAGTACGATAACCGTTATAAGGACTCACTACGAGAAGCCAAAATGTTTTTAGGTCACATCGAAAATATATTTGCAACCATCGAATGTGACAAAGAGGTTGCCAAGGAAGTGGCTGGAAGCAAGACGGTTTCGGAGAGCAATATGATGATCTTCTTAGGCATTATAGAGGAGAAGGTCATCAAGATTGTCAAAGCCTACAAAGACATCGCCTTCAAGAACAACGACAATGTGTTCGTGGATGGTGTGGAGAGAAGTAGCACAACTCAGACCAACATCGGTAAGAAGACCAACGAAGTGTTCGCCTTCGACGAGCTGGACGACGACGATGAGGAATACGAAAAGCTACTGAGCCATGAAGATTTTCGGAGAAAGGCTAACTAAAAGATAACAGTAGCCAACGATGTTATTTTAGAAAGAACAGAACAGCAAACTCAAGAAGAAAGAGCTACGACCAAAAAAGAAGTGATAACGAATGTTCATTTTCTGCTGAGATCCCTGCATATGTCTGTGAGCTTTCGGTGGAGTGCTTCGATGGTGGGGTCAAGCTTTGGGTTTGGAGTTTATACCTATCGAAAGGCGCTTGGCAGTTTGGCGGCACTTCCATCAACCGTCACCTCCAAGCAGAATTATGGATACGGCCTTTTGTTTGGTTGCTCTTCAGTGCTGAATTAAGATGTTCATTACCATGGCACCAGGAAGTAGACACCCTTTTCAGCTTTGAAGCTCAGTGAGATAGTCCGACGTCTTTCGAGTGGGTGTGAAGCAACAACATCCTTCTTCGAATAGCCTTCTGGAAGAGTTCCGGTGGTTGACCTCACTACAAACAAGGCTAATGGAATGTTCGTCTCGTGGGAGGCCGCCCCTTCGTACATCCTTCCACCCGATAATTCCAGAACCGCTTCGGTTTCATTCTGCACTTCAAGTTTGTACGAGTAGTTGACTTTATAGAAGTTCTGTATGGATTCTTGAGTCTTTGGGAACCCTCCTTGTATGACAGCTCCCCATGCCTCTCTGGTGCGCATCTTTTTAGTGATGCTTCGGTCAGTGACCACGGAAAAGAGAGTATCGAAAATACTGAACCATTCCCTCGCGTCCATCATGAAAGTGCCGTCCCCTTCCTTGATAGTGTATTCCTATACTTCATCTTCCCTCCCTTTCTTGTTCTGCTAGTTCTTGGTCCTAAAGGATTCTTGAATTAATTTCATATTCTTCGACAGCTTAGCCTGCTTGCCAAGTGACTTGACCTAGTACTAACTCCAATCGCCCCGCCATTCGGCGTTCGCTTGTGAATTTCGGAGGCATACAAGTTTGACGGACTTGCCAAGGTTCTATTTAAAGGCGTCTTGAATTTACACTAAACTTTTAATCGAGTAAAGACTGTGCTCCACAATCCCATTATTGCTGTTCTTTTTCAGTTTCGAGGCGGAGCAACCCAACAGCCACCCCTTTCGCAGGTGTGTCTCAGTTTCCATTTTCCAGTTGTCCAAATCGGCTTCCGAATTGAGTTCCGGAAGTTGGGTTTTTATGCAGACTAGCCCAGTCAAATCCGTGAGTGCCTCGGGAGTGTGCCCAAATTGGATATTGGAGTAACTGCCATGCAGCTTGGCGTATGCTTTTTCAATCAAGATGGCCCAGAGACAGTTCGGACTTGTAGAACGGCTGAAGAGTGGATCGAGTGTAGCACTGTTGACTGGGAAGGTATCATCTATGACGACATATACTGGCTGCTTGTCTTTGTAGAATTTGAAGGTGTAGATTGAATGCTGTGCAAACGGTTGAAATAAAGGAGGATGAATACCTTGAAGTAGGTTGTGAACAATCTTGCCGCGGGATCCCACCAACAGCTGTTCGTAGTTGCTGATAAACCCGATTGCAGCAACGAACCAACCATTCCCGAAGCCAGAACTCGGAACAACATCATTCATCTTCAGGTCCGGCTGCATAAATATCGGTGCTGCAAGCTTTTTCTTTGTTCTCTCGCTAAGAGCTTTGAGGTAGTTCGTAGGTCGCATCCATTCGATTTCGGATTCTTCCGGGAGAAACTTCATTGTCTTCGATGAGGCATCCAATATGCTGTTTATTCCATGAGGGTCGCTTGAATTAGGACCGAACTAGGAGTCCCTCCAATGCCAGTCGCTTGAAGCACCTTTCACTTGCGTTGATAGACTGTTCTGCAGGGTTTGGTAGCAGAACCGAAAGGCTTCTACCTCGCTGGTGAAGATAGAGTTCCATGACACTTGGTTTTGTTTGTGGGATAGTTGCTTCCTGATTAGAAAGTTATTGCTGCTTGATTTGGGTAGATTTGCAAAATCATTCTCCAGTTTCTTAAGGTCTTTGAGTAGTGCCTCTCGGTTAGAAGATGGTATATTCTTCTCCGAGGGTAGCTTCGCCACGTGTCTATCAAACACTTCAATAAACCTCGAACCCAATAGAACAGGGGCAGTTCCCCTGATCTCAACGTAGACTGGTTCGAACTATTTATCAGCCCAACCGAATGCCTGAAACACTTCAGTGAACTTGGAAAGACTAATCTTTGAGTCCTTGATGATGGCATTCTTCTACAGAAAGGTCTCTGCAGAGTACCCCTCCGCTTCGATCACGTAGGCCATCGTGCTAAGGATGGGGGTGTAGTTCTATTTGGGCTTCTTGTATCTTCGAAAGAATCTGCACATCTACTCAATCGAGATACTTCCGTTTTGATCCATATCAAGTTCACGAAACAGCGAGAAAGCCTCACCGTTGGTCAGCTTCCTCCCTTTGCAGCTCTTCTGAAGCATCTCGCTAACCTGCGTTCTTACAAATGATCGTTGTAAGGGGGCAGTTCGGCCTGTTGATTCTGATGCTGCCAGCAACAGCCTCTCAAATAGTTCATCAAAACTGATAGCGCATTGTGTGAGCTACCTATATACAACATCCTTACGATATCTTCAATCGGCAGAGTTGATTTCGGAGATCCCTCAATTGGCTTCAATCGGTTTTCAAATTCGTTTGTTTTTTTCTCCTTCAATGCATCCTGTATCGTTTCAGAAGTACCTTCGGCTTAGTGGTAGTTGTCAGCTGCAACTTCGAGTCATTCAGCAAATCGACTGGTTGTCTCCGTCTTCCAGCTACCACCTCTTTGATTTCCTCTGTGAGTCGTTTATAGAGCACATCAGTTGGGATGCGACTGTATCAACCAACACGTTACAATTGCCGACCCTTGTCGAATGTGAGGTAGACTGCGATGAGTTCTGTTTCGCTTATGCTTGGCACCTGTTTTTGAACTAACTTCCTGAAATCCACAAAATCGATGGGTTTATCGCTATCCAATATCGACAGATCAGCTGATTCCTGTCTACAAGACCAAGCGAGCTTACTGAAACACAGCTCGGCATAGCCTATCTTCGTTGATGCGGGAAAGGCTTCCGTTGAAATTTGGAAAGCCGAAACAGTTGCTAAGTAATGGCTCAGTTCCATATTGCCATCCTTCCTTGCGTCGAGCTGCAAGCAAAGGATGTCGATGGTCTACTTGGGAAGTTGTGCCTTGAGTTTGCTGAGGATATTCGTAAATTTGTCGGTTCGGATGCATTTCTTACCCGTATCGTCGGCTAGGCGAAACAGCAGTTCGGGGGTGAGTGCCAATCGGGTCAGTTCCTGGCTGAACAGCTGCATGGCTCGATAGAGGGATGCGAGGTAGTCCCTGCTGGCGACTGTTTCCGGATTCATAGCTGAATCAGGTGCTATTTACCGCTGGACTGTTCAGGCGATTGTTCGGGTTAACCTAGCTTTTTGCGTATGTCGTCAGTGGAGACTTTGATTCGAAGAATATCGAGTTTGAGCAATTTTGCGATGGTTCGATAGTCTTCGAGTGTCTTTTGCATAAATTTTGAAATAGTAATGAGAGTGGTAGCAGAGTTTCTGTATG
>ERZ724508.316-NODE-316-length-35116-cov-22.106985_pt1 | contig 35116 bp, 54 predicted proteins | sample MGYA00376041_ERZ724508 | MGnify/ENA primary metagenome ERZ724508 (study PRJEB28724, sample SAMN07190887) | wastewater metagenome | isolation source: effluent of sewage treatment plant in Hong Hong | place: USA: Christiansburg, Virginia | collected 2016-03-01 ...
AAAAGGTTGCCCCTTCAATGTAGATCAGGTTTTTATGGCCTGTTATTTCAGACCAACGGTAGCCGCGCTGTTTTAGGTAGGCAACGAGGGCGAGTGCAAGTTCGTGGAGGTTCATCATTTTAGTATGAAATTACCTTTGTGGTTAATTCGTATTTGTTCGCCTCTTCAATCATTGACTTTGCGCCCCTCGATTTTCCGTCCCAAAATACAATGCAGTGCGTTGCATATTCGGCCATTTCCCTATTCCTGATTGGCCCGGCGGCTTTGCCATGCCTATTCCAATCGGGCGGGAATATTTTAACTTTCACTCCACTCACAAACCCCCATGCTTCGCCTAATGTATCAGCGCCTTTAGCAAATCCAGAGACAACCTCTACATCGGAAAGGCTTACCGATTGCTCGTTTATAAACGCCTCTACTTCTTTTTTCAAAAGCAGACGATCACTAAAATCCCTTCCTCCGGCTATTATTAATTTCATATCGTTATCGTTCCAAGATTTGCAACGTAAATCGGAATGCCCGCAATCGCTCCCCATGTGCTAACGTGTTTCAAAACGCCGGTTGCTTTGGCGGATTCAAAAACCCGTTCGGATTGCTCGGTGGTTAAATCGTGCTTCTTTCTGCACACCCGGACAAAGGTAGTTTGAATAAACATTTCATTCGGCTTGAAAAGCGAGGACGGGGTGATGGTTGTGGCCTTTTTCATAGTCCGTCTATTGCTATCGGTTCCCACGCTTTTCCGTCAATTGTGTATAGGCTGCAATTAAGATCATACACAACCATATCAACGTGTTCCTGCCAGTGGTTTTCGGGGTCGAAATTGTCGGTGAAAAACGGCGGGAAAAATTGCCCCTGTGTTATCAAATATCTCATCTTGGTAAAATTCCGTTTGCCTGTAAGGCGGTGACTAAGATAAGCATTATCCCGGCAATCAGGCATATAAAAACGACCTGAGCGGAATATTTGTAGTTTCGGTTTGTCATTTTTGTTTAATTTAAAGTGTCAACCCCCTTTGACTTTTCGCCGGAGGTTGACCCCGCTTTTGATAATCCCAAGAACAATGTTTGAAAAATACCCGGTAAATTACTTCGCCGGGGCAATAGGCTAATAAACCTTTATTCATTCTTTGGCGGCTACATGCCATAAACCAGCATTGCCGCATCTCTTTTTTCCGGGTTTGTTTTCCCGTGCCAGCCCGTTATCGTTTTGAAGTACGCTGCATCGTCTTTCCACTTATTCGGCGTTATCGGCTTTTGTAGCCGGTACGGTATTTTCATCCATTCCAATATTTCGACAATATCCATGCCGCGTTGGTGGTTTCTTCCAACATTTTCACCAGTCTTTGCGGCGGCGGCTACGCTTTGCCCTTTGAAGGTGTGGCGATTGCCTTTGTTCATGTACCCGGCCTCGATGACCACGATTTCAATACTGATTTTCATAACCTGAAAAAAAGACATAATTTCTGCCAGGCCAAGCGCCTCAATGCTCTCAAATTTTTGTGCCGGTTTGTTCCAGACCGCAAAACCGGATTTGTCAACGTCCGGATCAATTCCGATGTACAGATGGGCGCTCATTTCATTTTTTCAATTTCCCCGCACATCCTTATCGCGTCCGAAACCCGGATTGCAATATTGGAAAGCAGGTTTTTAACGATCTGGATTTCTTCGGGCGGCAGTTGGTCGTTGTACAACCTAAACCAGTGCATCGCCATTATTTCAGTTGTCAGCGTTCCTATTTCTCCGCATTGGTGAGATAGGGCGCGTTGTGGTGTGATTTCAGGCAGTGGCGGGTATTCAATAAAAAAGTCGCACATAAAACCATCTTCGTCGTCTTGCTTTGGTTGGAAGTCCTGGTAGTACTGATTCTGTGCCGCCGGTGGGCATCCGAAGCGCCAACAGTTGTCTGCCTGTGGGCATTGCTGGTTGGAACACATTGTTATGTCGGGCATCCTTTAAAATTTAAGTGCCGCACAATCCCTGCAAGTACGAGTCACAAGGAAAGCGCGGCACCATTTCTTATCAATCCTCGTACGATTGTGGCGTAAATGTAAACACTTTCCTCAACTCATCCAATTCTCATCTTCAAAAAGGGCAATTTGTTTTGTCCCTTTAAATCGCTCGTAAACAAGTTTCATGTTTTCAATAGCCTGTTTGAAATAGGAGGGCTTTAATTCGACGCCGATTGCCTTTCTGCCCAAAGATACCGGGCTGTAAACCTCGCTGCCAACCCCCATGAACGGCGTTAAAACCGTCTCTCCTGGATTGGTGTACAGAACCACCAAGCGGTCGATTACATCGAGTTGTAGCGGATGCACGTGTTTTTCGTCGTCTTCGTCTTTCCCATCGCGAAAGGGCAGCACGTTGTCTATCCTGATATCATCCCAAACGCTATTCATGTACCGGCGAAAGATCATGTGAGAAAGTTTGTTCTCTTTGTGGTCTCCCTCAAAATTCCAGTATTTCTTTTGAAGTTGGGAAAAGGCGTTTCTCGAAAGGGTCACAAAATCGTCGTCGTCGTTAACGCCTTTCATTTGGAAAGGGAGCAGCGGTAGTTCGCCAAAGTATTCTTTTAGGCCTCCCTCGTGCGTTACCGGCGCTTCATTTTCGCCGTCTTTTTTGAAAATAAGCACATAGTCTGGCATGGCGGTAAAAACATTCGTCGCATCTTCGATCAACATGACGTGCATAAGACTTTTTACCATTGTCCGCATCCGCACTTTCATCGGCTCTTTAGGAACGGTTATTTTATTCATCCGCTTAAATCCGTTGCGTTCGTGGATGCGGGTAAGTTCTGCCGGGTAGTCGTACTGGCTTCCGTCCGAGTTCATAAGGTCAGTGCAGTGTACCGCGCAAATTCTGCCAGGCTTTAAAACGCGGTGAATTTCCTTAACAAGCATTTCATATTGCTGCAAACCCTGCTCTCTGGATTCGCAGTTTGAAAAATCATTCGGGCTGCTACTGTAATTAAAAAGCCCTAAAAATGGTGGACTGAACACAGAAAGGTGTACTGAATTATCTTTCAGCGAAGGAAGGACATACATACAGTCGCTTTCATAGATCGCGTAATCTTCGGTTACTACTTGGTTCTTTATCATTGCAGGAAGGATGGAAGGATGATTTGTTTATCGAATGGGTTTTCTTTGATCGAATAGTCCCGGTTAATGTTTGTGTTCAGTTTAGAGAAAAGAGTATTTGCCTTTTCTGCTTTAACATCAAGGCTTTGAATAACCCTCTTTTGGCCGTCTGAAAAAACGCGGTCAATGATTACGGGCCTTTCTTGCCCTACACGCCAAAAGCGGCGAACGGCTTGGTAGTACTGTTCATAAGAAAATGTGGGGAAGTACACGGAGTGATTGCAGTGCTGCCAGTTCAGGCCAAAAGCAGTCATCTCTGCCTTGGTAATCAGTTTTTTTATTTCCCCTTTTGAAAAGGCCAAAAGAATTTCCTCCTTCTTTTCCAGATCCATGCCGCCTTTAATCTGAACGGCGCCCTTGTCCAGTTTTGCAAGAAGATCACCCTCGTTATTAAGGTTGCACCAATATACAGACGTTTCGTGTTGGGAGGCTAATTCAACAGCCTTCTCACACCTTTCGTTTGTGGTCTGTTTGTTTTCCGCTCTTACCTCTGTCAATCTTCTTGCATCGGCGTTAAACATTTGTATTTGGCCGTTTACAATAAGATTGTAAGGGTTTTTTACCGGGTGGTCATTTATAATCAATTCGGGAAGATTAAACCCTTCGTCTGAAAATCCCAAATCAGATGGGCGGCGCATACTGATTGACCAAGTGGACACCCATTCAAAAAAAGCGTCTACCGCGTGGTTTTTTAATCTCCACTCTGTGCCTATATTTTGCGGGCTTATCGTATCCTCGTTGTTTCTGAAAAACTTGGTCAGCATGTCGGAGTATCCTAAATATCCCAACGCTTCGCTGCTTGTACCAAGTTCGGTAAAGTCATTCGGAGACGGGGTTGCGGTATAAAGAAATCTGTATCTAACCTTTTTCAGAAACGATGTTACCTGATTTTTGATTTTACCGTCAAAGTTTTTCAGGATGCTGGATTCGTCACATATCACGCAATCGAAGTCGTTAGCGTCAAGCAGGTGAAGGCGCTCGTAATTGCAAATCAGTATGCCGGTTTTCAGTTCACCTTTTTTTGTGTGACTAACATCGTCAATCCCGAATTTTTCCGCTTCATTTAAGAATTGAAAAGCGACGGCTAATGGAGTAAGGATAAGAACCCGTTTATTGGTTGCCCGGAGATAATTAACGGCGGAAACCAGTTCGATAAAAGTCTTGCCCGATCCGGTGTCAAGATACCCAGCGCCACGGCCTTTTAAAATCAGGTGTTCTGCTGCGTATGCCTGGTAGTCTTTAAGTTTATCGGGCAGCCACAGGGGCTTAATCCCGAAATTTTGCGAACTATGCCGCTTTGATTCAATGAATTGCTCGTACTCATTCATCTTGTTTAATTTTATTTGTAATACGTTTCGGTTTCAGGGTTTGGGTTTTCGATGATGGAAACAAATTCTATTTTGTCGCAATGAAATGATCCTTCCCATCCACCACATATATAAATGCAGTTGTAGCAATCTTTAAAAAATACGGCCATTCCGCCTTCAAATTTGCCCCAAAAATGAGTTCCGGGTTTTAATTCGGTGAATTGCTTGCATGTCATTGTTTCGGATTTTCGTCAAAGGTAAGCGGCAAAATATTACCGTGCAAGTATTTGTGAAAGTATTTTCAAAACGGTATATCCTCATCGTTTTCTCTGCGGTTTGCCGTTATCCCCGCCGATGGAGAATAGGTTGCCGCGGCCGGGAATTGCCCGGTTTTAATATCGGAGAACCTTGCAAACTGTTCTTCAAATTCAACCTCAACCGTTCCAATCCCGCCGTTCCTGTGTTTTGCAAAAATGATCTCTGCGATACCCTTTAGGCTTCTTCCATTTTCATCTTCTAAAATCTGATAATATTCGGGGCGGTAAATAAACGCTACTATATCCGCGTCCTGCTCAATACTACCGCTCTCACGAAGGTCTGACAGTTGGGGTCGCTTGCTTCCGCCCCTTGTTTCGACCGCTCTGGAAAGTTGAGACAGCGCAATAACAGGAATGTCCAATTCTTTAGCAAGCGCCTTTAGCCCCTGACTGATCCGGGAAATTTCCTGCTCTCTGTTTCCTCCTTTTTCGCTGGACTTCATTAACTGCAAATAGTCTACAATTACCAGCGAAATATTGTACTTCATTTTCATCCTTCGGGCCTTTGCTCTTAACGCGGTAACGGATATGGCTGCCGTATCGTCAATGTAAAGTTTCAGGCTATCAAACCCCTCTATTGTGGTTTGTAATTGCCCCCATTCGTATTCCTTTACATCGCCGCTCATCATGCGGTTGGAAGAAACCCCGCTTTCGCCGCCGATCAATCGGGCCATTAACTGCGTTTCAGACATTTCCAGGGAGAAAATACCGACGGCGCTATCCTGTTGGGCCGCCCTTAGTGCTATTGACATTGCAAGTCCAGTTTTTCCCATGCCGGGCCTGGCTGCGATAATTATCAAATCCGAATTTTGCAACCCGCCCGTTTTTTGGTCTATATCACTCAACCCCGTAGGCACACCCGTAACCCCTCCCGATTCCCTTTTCTTTACCGCCGCTTCGATGTTCCGCAAAACCTTCCGGCTTATGTCTTTTGCCGATTTTGCGTCCTTCTTGTTCGTTCCGGCTGTGATTTCGTAGATGGATTTTTCGGCGGCTTCAATCTGCTCAAACACGTCTATTTCGTCTGAAAAACCATCCCGCAAAATGATACTCCCGGTTTCTATCAGCCTCCTTTGCATCCACTTTTCCTGAATGATCCGGGAGTGATATTCGATATTTGCTGAACTGGCAACCTGGTTCGACAACTCAATCAGGTAGTAAGCATTCCCGACCTTTTCAAGATCGCCGGACTTCCTTAACTCTTCCGTGACGGTCAACAAGTCCACCGGCTCCGACCTGTTGAAAAGCGAAAGGATTGATTTGTAGATCAGTTGGTGAGAATCCAAGTAGAAACTTTCCGGGCTTAGCAGATCAACAACCTGCAACACGGCTTCACGGTCGAGCATAAGCGCACCAAGCACGGCTTGTTCGAGTGGGATTGCCTGGGGTTGGACTTTTGCGTATGGGTGGGTCATTGCTTGTATTAGTTGATCTGGATTTTAGAAAGCCATTGATTGTGAATTTCAGTTGCTATTTGGGCGGTCATTACGGGCGGCACGGACATACCTATCAAATACTGAACCCTGTTATCTTCAAAGTTGTAATCCTCTGGAAATGTACCAATATTGCAAAACTCTGAATCATTTAAACGCATTGGCTCATCTTCAATTGAATACCTTCCGCCGGTAGTTATTGTGCAACAAACAAGGCTTTTTATGCACTTATAGAAAAATCCAAAGGTGTTTGTTCCTGACCTGTCTCTTCCTGATTGGTTTGCATTGTCAAAATGCCTCATATCCGGAGGGCTTAGCGGTTCTCTTTGTAGGGCATTTTGCAGGTTGCCAAAAGGTATTTTTTTCTCTTTAAACACCATCTTTAAATCCGGCTTATGTGTAAACATATCCTTTTGAACCATAAAGCCTTTGCATAAATCCTTTCTAAGTGCAATAAAGAATACTCTTTCCCTGCGTTGCGGCACACCCATCTTTGAGGCATCCAAAAGAAAGTGCTGAACCTCATAACCGGCTTCATCAAACGCTTTGCAAATCTGGATAACATAGGATTTTGCATTGCCTAAAAGCAGCCCCTTTACATTTTCTGCAATCACTACTTTGGGTTGCAATTTTTTTGCCAAATCAATGAAGTCGAAAAACAGGGTATCCAGGACTTGCATTGATTGACCTTCCCGGAAAACCTTTTCTTTTCCCCAATCCTTTTCACGATTTCCGGCCATTGAAAAACTGCTACAAGGCGGCGAGCCGTCTAAAATATCCAATTCATAAAGTTCGGGCGGTAAATCTTCGCGGTTCTTAAAAGTCTGGATAGGCTCCAAAAAAGAATACTTTGGATCGTGGTTCACCCTGTACGCTTCCATCATTTTAGGGTCAATCTCATTGCAACCGATCACATCAAACCCGGCCAGTTTATAGCCCATTGTGGAGCCACCACCACAAGCGAAGCAGGAAAACACCTTGCCTTTATCTTTTGTGAAAGTGGCATCTTTCAAAGTCCATTTGTACGGAAACCTGTGGCTCATCTTTCAAAATCGTTTTGCCGGTGGCGTGTAAACCGCCCCGTTTTGTGATGTTGCGGGCTTGGCGGCTTGCTTCGCGTCAAAACCCCGGCACGTTGGTAAAAATATTTGAAACCTATTGCGGAAAAACTTAACCGGGTCTTTTTGGAACCTTTGAACAAATCCTTCATCGGAGGAAGTCATGTAGTTGGAGCAAAACTTTATCAGCACGGTTTTAAATTCGCCCCGGTTGTAGTTTATTTTCAACTCTGAATACCAAAGTTTAACCGTTTCCTCGTTGCCGTCGTTTAGCCAGGCGTTGATTGCGGTACGGGCTTCGTCGGCTGTTTCTATTTTTGGGCTTTTGGGAGGCGGTAATTCGTTTTCTTGCGTGTGCGCTTTATATATGTACCCTTCATCCTTACTCTCTTCATCCTTATTAGTACCGGGTTTCCCGTTTACGGATTCCCCGTTTACGGTTTTACCGTGTACGGAAAAGCCGGTTACGGTGGTGTCTATTTCGGGTTGCGGTTCCGGCTGTACTTCCTGTGCTTGCGGATGCTCAAAAACCTCGTAATCATATCCAGCAAACCGCCCCCTTTCACCTAAAACCTTAATTCTTTTCACGTAACCCGCTTTTATTAGCGCGTTCATCGGCGTGGAAGTCCCTTCGGTTCCGTCTTTACTTCTGTTTGTAAGGTCTGAAATGTTGATTTTCCAGTCATCCGGCAACTGCATAAGGTACGAATGAAGCCCTTTTGCATCCCATTTTAGCGCCGGATTTCGGAGGCAATGAGTGTCTAAAATGACAAAATCTTTGTTCTTTTTGCGGCGGTGTATTTGTCCTGACATAGTGCAAAGTGAGTGTGAGTTAAACGGTTTCGGCTTTGGCGATTGCGTCCGATAGCCACTTTTTCGCGGCGGTTATGTCGGCGGGGAATATGGCGTTTTGTGACAGTGCTGCAAGCGCCGCCTTTGCCGCAATAAGCAGATCAATAGACGACGCCATAAGGTCGGCATCGTGGAAGTTGTCGCAACACGCCAATTCCGTTCCGTCAGCACCAAGCACCCAGTGTTCTGCCTCGTTTCCAAATTCTGTTTTGCAGACAATGTTTTTCCTGTGCCACGGATATGGGGTGTAGTCTGTTAGTTCAGAAAACTCTACTGTGAAATCCAGGGCGGATGTTGTGTACTCGATTGGACACGGGTACCCGTCACCGCTTGTGCGCATACTGTTTTCTTTGCTGTGAACGCGAACCATGTCTCCGACGACTTCCAAGACAGTGCCCCTGCACCCTGTTGTTTTATCAACAACTATCTGACCTTTTGCGATACTTATGTTTTTCATACCGACTAAAAATGGAAATGCCCTTGATCGGAGGGGCGGCGTTGGTATGCCAATAAAGTAGGGGATTCACACCCTACAAACCCGCCCCGATCAAGGGCATTCGTTGAAAATATTGTGAATCTAATTACAACCGTTTACCAGACGGCGGCCCCTTTGGGCAGAACAAAGATAATGAGTTATTTTGAAAATGAAAGGGTTTATTTTAAACGGTTTCAGATTTTTTAATAACCTCCGCCAGCATCTTTCGCACGGCTTCAATGTCCTGCGGAAAAATTGCGGTCTTTGACAGGATTTCGAGTGCGGATTTGGCGGCGTGGAGAAGTTCAGGCGTGTTTACGCTCTTGTGGTTGGCTGCAACCTGCTTCAAAAGGTCGTGCTTTTCCTGTTCCAGTTTGGAAATTTTCGCTTCGATCAGTTCAGGCATTGCACGCCAAAGCGGTATCTCTTTTGCGTTACCGTTCATTTTTTCAGGTTTTGAAAGTTTGATTTAATTGCTTCGATTGCTTCCCATTCCCGCATTTCTTCGAGCGGAATGAGAATACTTAGCGCCTTTTGCACCACTGCGCTCCGGTCTTTGTATTGTTCCAGCCACTCGAAATGATCCGCGCGAAAAGAGATGCCGCGTGAAATTCGGGCTTTTCCTGTGGGTTTTGGGCCGGGTTTTTGGCGCTCGTTATTTTCCATTCGCTTTGTATGTGTTTTTAAAATTGATCCAGGCGTTTGCCCGGTGAAGTTCTTTCCAGTCTTCGTAACCGATAAACTGGATATTGTACGGCGGGCCGCTGTGATCGGCAATGATTGATTCCAGGTATTTTCCAAAATACTCTTTGTTGTCCAGGTCTGTGGTAGACCCGGCGACCAACATACTTTTGCCTGGAGCCATCAAAAGAACCTTGTTGTATGTAGGCTTCATAACCAAGTCATGCAACTCCTGTGTGCTCACGGGTCTGCGTTCTTCGCCCGTCTCAAGGTTTACGATCCGGTAATGATGTCCGGCTTCGTTCAGGATTTGCCACAATACACAGTCGAAATAATGTTTATACCGGGTCGCTGAGTATCGTTTCGTCGGCGTGGTCAGTACATCGTGCTTTCCATCTGGCATCGCGTCAAATTGCTCTTTCAGTATGGCGCGGCTTTGCTGGGTGAGTTGGCCGGAGACTTTTTCGATTTGGAATTTTGCGCTCATAAACCAATCATACTTGAATTTATCGATGAAAATGGCTGCCAAAGTTCCTTGATTTTATCGTAATGCCTTTGCAGGTATTCGATCATTGTCGGAACGTCTTCTTCCGTGACTGAATAAATTGTGACGGGTCGGTAAATTCCTTTTCGCTGTTGAATAATGAAAACGTACGCACAATAAAGACCTGTCTCTTCATCATGCTTCACATCGAAACGAAAACAAAGATTCAGGTCGATATCCAAGTTCTTTTCACCTTCGTAAAACCCCTGCCACGTTTCATGCGTTTGTGCGGCATCTTTTGAATAGTAGTTACTATCACTCGAATAGTACGGGTGGCTAATTGCCAAATCTTGCAGTGTCATTCCTAATCAGTTTAAAAGTTAAAAAACCCTTCGCTACCCGCCCAAAACTCACACCCAGATTCCAAAAGGTGTGGCTCCATATTGATTTGGTGAGCGGCTTTTATTAATTTGTTCCACCGGATGCGGGCCTTTTCTCTTGCATCGCGTGTGACTTCAAATGGTGTTACATAGCCCTCGTTATCTACTGCAAGAATGTAATATTTAACCGGCTCGTTTTTTTCATCCAAAGGCCAACAGTAAATAGCCGCCTGTAAATCGTAGCCCATGTTTCGGATTTGGCTCCTCACAAGACTTTCGCCGGATCGGGACGCCATTCTTTTTAAGTCCCAAATTACCCGGTTCCCGTTGCGGTCGTATCCGTCCGCGTCCTTGATTCCCCGGTGCTTGAATCCGTGGTAAAAAAAGTCTACTGGCACCTGAAATTTAAAGCCGTCGGTGTCGTCGCGTCTCAAAAGTCCGTGGTGCAAAACGGTTGCGTTGGCTTCGATGCAAGTGCAGATAAACTTTTGTTCGTCGTATTGCTCCCGGTTCATTATCGTGCGACCGTTGGCATTTTCGAGTGCGTCGGCAAAAAGCGCCTTGCCTTCTTTTGTTGCTTTGCTCACTTTGTCGATAATCAAAAAGCGGCTTTCCAGTTTTTCCGGCTCGAATAAAAGGCAATCTAAAAGGCTGCCTTCGTTCATTGCTGCGGTTGCGGATCGTGAACCCTCCATGTACTTTTTCAGTGCCAAAGGGCTGTGTTCCAACTCGCCCAAACGAGAGAACGAAAGGTGTGTTATTGCGTTCATATTGCAATGGTTTTTTCGGGCTTCGCTTCCCATGTTTCGCGCTTCATTTGCCCGTTTGCAATCATTTCCTCCACCTCGTTTTTTCGGGCGGTAAACAGGTAAGCGTATTCTTTTCCATGCGCCGGGTTTTCGTTGTAGATTTCCAGCAACACGGCGGCGCTGAATACTTTGGAAAGGCGCTCTTCGAGTTTTTCGGCATCAACAACCTCAACCGGCTTTTCGAGTGCCAGAACTTCATTTGGCGGCAGTTCAATCGTCTTCCCGTCTTTCACATAAGACGTGCCGCCGTCGCTTAAAACAGCGTTTGCAATACGTGGCGAGCGGCGTATCTTTTTTGTGCAGATATTCCGAAACGGAAGGCGAAGCGCCATTTGATCGTAATGCTTTGCCCAAATACCCTTTGGGGCATCGGAGAACCGTTTGTCCTTCCCGTAGCCGTCGTACTGGGTGTCAGACATTTGCCGGTAATTTTCCGCGTCCTGAATGGAAATGTAATCAAACACCTGAATGCCGTTGGAAAGGCAGGCGGTTGCGTAAAAGTGTGTAATCTTCCCGCGTCCTTCCGGCGAGCCTGTAAATGGAATGTGAATCAGGTTTTGGTTGATACCCTTTACTACCTCGAATTGATCTTTTTCGTACACCGTCCCGTAGTCGAAATACAGAACCGCATCGGAAGAAAATGCAAGGTCTTGCCAGCCTTTGTACCCGATCTGGAAAACATAAACCGTTACCCATTTGTCCGGGTCTGATTTCTTTTCTTTGGCGTTGATCGAACGCGGAACGACATAACACTGTCCCATTTCAGGCGCAAGGGAAAAGCCGAACATTGCAGCCTTTAGCATTGCTCCGATAATGGAAGAGCGGCCAAGATCGGTTTTTAAAACCTCTGTGATTTTCGGGTCGTTTGCGAATTGCAGGGCGGCTTGCATGAAGGTTGATTGATCTGTTTTATTTTCAACCAGCCCGGAAAGCCCGGCCATTAATTCGTCTTTAAATTTTTGAATTTCGCTTTTCATTTCTTTAATTTTTTAAAGCCCTGCGCAAGTTTCGCACTGGCAATTAATTGTTTTTAGGCAAAGGGTTTTTGATTTTAAAAATGCGTTCAATCCTTTGGTCATTGCCTCCGCTTCGTCTTTGTCATCGCACAACGCAATGGGCGTTCCGCCGGGGCGGTAAATCCAGTGTTCGGTGCGGGTTGGGGTGGCATCGGCAAAAGTTATTATTTTGGGTTTTGTGTAGTATTTCATTTGTCGTATTCTGTTGGCTGGTCAATAAATTCGGTGTAAATCTCATCGGATTCCTGTAATTCAAAATCGTAGGCGCACCATATTCGTCCTTCGGAATACGGAACGTACGCGGCTTGCATTATTTTCCGAAAATGTTCTAAATCAGCGGGATCCATGTCGCCTTTTTCAAAAGGGCATTCTATTGCCCATTGTTGGGCGCGTACCCCAACCGATGGGTCCCCATTGTCATTGATATAAAGTTTCATTCTTCGTTATTTTCAAAGTGATCCCAGCAATGGGAATGAATGTTTTCGATTTCCTCCGGTTCGTAATCTTTGCCGTTCGCATCCACGATGGAAAGAATTTCGATTTCTTCGGGCTCGTCCGGTTCTTCGGGTTCACCGTATGCACCGCGTGAACCGCGAGAGGCGGGTGTGTGTTGGTATGTTATGGTTAACTCGACTTCGCGCGTTTGGAAAGTGTGCGTTTCGAGTTCAGCGGTGTGCTGGAAAGTGAAGATCATAGCGCAAGCGTCTCCGTTATCATTTTGTTTATTTCAGAAACCACGTCGACGTTGCCAAGCCCAGCATGTTTAGCCCGTTTCTTTATTAGCAAATCCAACTTGGCGAGCGGCACTAGTTTCATATCTTTTTGCTTTTGCAATTTTTCCTCTGCATTCATTTTTCTTTTTTTTGTTGTGAATGATAGGTCAAATGTACGGGGTGTTTTAATACCGTGCAAGGAATTACCAATATATTTTGAAAGTATTTTCACACGAAAACGCAAAGGGTAGAAAATCAATGTTTTGGGCAATAAAAAGCCCGAACAACTTTCGTCATCCGGGCTAAAAATATGCAAATAACAATGCTGTGTAGGCTGGACTTGAACCAGCGCCCCAAGATTAACATCAAGCGCTCTGACCTGCTGAGCTACTACACATCCCGGACGGGGACACCCCGACCATTATTCTATTACGCACTCACTTTTCAAAACGCGCCGCATTGATTTCTTCGCAGCCCGGCGAATTGTGAGTGCCCCTGTTTTTTCGTGCCTCTCCCTTCGGCCTCCCGAACGGGCGCCGCACAAGGTTTTAATGTGCCAGTATTTTTTTGCAGCATAGATCCTCATTTTATAGTCACCTCGATCTGCCGGTAAAACTCGTATTTGCCCGGCGCGTACCTGCTCAGAAACCTTTCGATACGATCATCGCCTAAACGGATGCGCTTGCCTGATTTTGAAATGCGTTTTTCTCCAGCGTCGATATTTGCCTGGCACAGTCCGTTCCGCTCCTTTGTTGTGAGGTCGGCCCACACTTTCGGTTTTTCGTTTTGCCAAAAATCCTGCCACGCCTCAAGTGGTGTTAGTTTTTTCATGCCACAAATATATGGCCTATGTATTTATTTTCACAAATATTTTTCCAAACGCTTGTAAGTATGAAATGAAACACGTTACATTTGCCCAACGGAAAAAGCAAAGGAATTCCGACGGAAATATGACAGCAAGACAACAAGCGGAGAAAGAAGGAAAATCTGTTTCGTGTATGGCGAAACGGTGGAAAGATTCTTTCCCCGGAATTCCGTTTGCCGCTGATTCGGAATTGACAGCGGAACAACTTTCTGCCATATCGAAGGAAAGAAAAAGCGGAAGCGTAAAGAATACGGAAACAGAGATGAGTGGAAAAAGTATCATGAAGCGCACACCAAACCCGGCGGGTGACAAAGGTTATTCGTCGGGTAAATTAAAAATGGACTGGGCTAAATTCAGGGCGGGCGCTATTGATGTTCTTTTGGCTTGCATCGTTGCTGGTCACGCCTTGTTAATTTGGTATGATTGTGTGACCCTTTGGGGTGCGCCCGGATTGATCGGTGGCGGCATCTCACTTTTGATTGTATTGGCTGCGCTTCTTTTTTCGATGGACAGCAACTTGCCCCGAACGTCAGGCAGTGCAATGTGGTTTGTTTTTTTCGTGGACTGTGGCGCATTTTGGGTGCATTACCCAACGTTCCAGCGGTCTGCAACAATAGGCAATAACGAAACAATAGCGCTTTGCATCTTCCTTTGCGGGATGAGTTTTGCGGCGCTGTATTTGTTCAGGGATTCAAAGTTAGGATGATGCTCAAAGTTTTCAAAGAGTGCTGCAAAAATTGTCTGCTTTCAGAGGATGCTATTGTATCACCAGGAAGAAGAAAGGATATTGTTCAGGGGTGCGTGAAAAACCAAACCCATTTTCAGTGCCACATGGCCACAATCGAAGGTAAAGATATTTTGTGCAAGGCGTTTTTTGACAAATTAGGACATTACTCGCAGATGGTTAGAATCTCGGAGCGGTTGAATATGATTGAGTTTGTGGGTCAGCCAGAACATGAACGGAAGCCGTCGTATAATGACATGAAACGCAGATAATGACCGCCCTCTCCAATCTACTCAACTTTTTCACCGGCCCGCCGCCCGACCCCAAACGCTACGCCGCGCAGTCCGCCCCGCATAACTGGAACGGAACGGTAAACGTAGATACAAAACGCAGCGGGGCGGTGCTGGTCAACCCAGAAACCAACACTTTCGAGTTTGGCAGGACAAACGTAGAAATACCGGAACACCTGACGGACTTAGACAAAAAAGGCTTGCAAGCAAGAGGATTAGACCCGGAAAACCCGGCATACGCAGCGTGTAAAGCGTATTTTTCAAAGATGCCGTTTTGCAACAAGCAGGATTTAGCGGCAAATTCGAGCGGTGACGACTTTCAGGGCATTACGCCGAACACGGCAAAAAATGTACTGGCTGCGTTTCGGGAGTATTTAATTGACAAACCGAGTTTTTAAAATTAAAACTAAACAACATGGAATGGATTTCAGTGGACGACCGACCGCTTATAGACCAGTCTCCGATTGGATGGGTCGCAACGGTAGACGGAGACAAGGAATTTATTGCCGCCGTGCCAACAAATCATGGATGGTGGATAAGGCATTGTGTTTTGCAGGACGAAACGGGGCTTTGTGTTGTTGGCGACGACGATAACGATCCCGCTGGATGGAGCATAGAAGACGTTACCCACTGGATGCCACTGCCCGAACCGCCCGATAAAGAAGTGAGAGCCTAAACACCCCCTCCCCTACTGCCGAAAACCCCTAAAATACCGGGGTAAATCGGGGTAAGGGTAGAGGTAAACAAAAAATACAATGGACACACTAATTGGATTCTTAGGATGCGCCGTGCTTTTTTTAGGCTACATCCTTTTGCAGCGCCGCAAAATAGCCGACGGCAAAGCGATGTTCTGGGCAACGGTTTCGGAGCCTATCGAATACGTGATGGATGACCCGGAGGATTACGGCGTAACTACCCGCGCTGCAAATGCCCGCGCCAAACTGGTTGAGCATGGTAACGTTTTTCTGAATCCAGAAACCGACATTTGGGAATACGTTTATTCTGCCGATCCGATGTTTCCAACCCGCGATTTTTCAATGTGGAAAGACCTGGTTAATCAGAATGTGACGAAGCGCCGGGAAATGTGGCGTAAAGAGAAGGCGGGGTATAATGAAGGGGCTGCAAAGGAGCAATTTGCGGGACAGGTTGTAAACAATCAAAATTGAATGATATGAATTATCAAATTGTAAGGCATCAAAATTCAGACGAATATTTTTTCGTTAATACAGACTTCCCTATCGATCGAACGCTGGAGGGGCTTATTGGGCTTGCCAGAGGCGTGTCAATAACGACAAAAAGTAAATACCATATCATGTTTTCAGTCGCGCCCCTCGTTGGATTCGACAAGGCAAAAAAACACCTTACAAAAATCATGGACGCTTACATTGTCGGTATGCCACATCTTGAAAGCCAGGAAGACGCCGACATTGCTGCTTTTGCAAATGAAAACAAATTGACCGGGGTTTTAAATGCGTTCAATGAAAAAGAAACCCCGCTCCCGTAAACCCCGCAAAAAACCAACCCCCAAACCCGCCCCAACTATCTACGTCACGATCAACGTTGCGGCGAAGAAGAAAAGAGACAACAGCAAACAAACCCTGCTTATGTACGACAAATATGTGGCGGAAAGACAGGGGTATAAATTCTCAAAACTGGAAATGAAATGACGGAATTTGACAACCTGAAAAAAGACATGGAGAACGCAATGGTTACGGAATTTCCGGTTATCCAGCGCGGCCCTATGTCCCCGGATTCCGTTTATGCGCAGTACCAAGTCATCAAAACGCGCCCGGCGGTTCCGTACGTTCCGCCTCCGAAACTTGCGGAAATTCCGAACGGCGAAAAGGTGATGAGCGTGGAATTAAAGCGCGTTTTAATTGCCGCTCCGGTGATTACGGGGTGCGCTGTTGTTGCTACAAACGGCGCTGCTATCATTGCGTTTGCCGCTCCATACATTGCGGTTGTGGTTGTTGCAACGGTTGTGTTTTTTCTTGCGATGCTTGTAGTTTCGGCGTTTTCGGGAGGCGGTTCGGGTTCGGAGTACCGGCCAAAATCAGGGCCAACGGTTATAAATAATTATTATCAAAATAACTACCAGGGAAATGGTGGGCAAAACAATGGAATATGACAACCGTTTTTGATAGGATGTATAGGCCCGGAATGAGCGCCGACGAATGGCACAATTTAATGGTGGCGGTCAACGTAGAGAGAAGAAACGACGAGTATACAAAGGCTTATCTTGAATCTGAAAGACGGAGAAAAGAGCGAGAGGATTCAGAAATGGCCTATCGGCAAGAGGTGAAACGGCTGGAAGTGGAAACCTATAATAAGAGGCGGGAAGCGACGGAAAAGATAAAGGAGGACGGGAAGCGTCAGTGGGCAAGTGATATGCACAAAAAATGGGGGTGGTAATGAAGCGTAAATACCGAAAGTCGCCCGCCCACCAATCGCAAGAGCGGATTTTGCAGGAAACGAAAGTGTATGTCATGCACAACATCCCGATGTTCTGGATTAACAAATTCGGGATAACCGACAACACAAAGAACCGGGTGCGTAGCGTGTCAGAAACAACGACGGGGGTTGCGTTCCATATCTTTGCCCCTACACTTGCTTTCGGTTGGGAGTGTGAGCAGTTTGTACACTGGCTTTATCATTTCCAGAATTATGAACTTAAACAAGGGTCGGGGCGGCGGGAATGGTTTGTTGTATTTTCTCCTATCTTTGGAAGCCTGTTTTTGATCGGCTCGTACTACTTTGGATTGTGGGCAGATTGGAGGATCTACGTTGCCGCGTATTTCACCCCGTTCGTTTGGTGGGACGGCCTTTTGTGGCTGCTTATTTTCGCGGCTGCCAGGTTCTTAATTTACGGGGCGATACTTTTGATGGTCATTTATTTCTTTGCACATTTAAAATAACATGAAACCAAAGACGGCAATATCAATTTTTATTTTGTGGCTGTGCTTTTCAACGCACTACACGAAAAGAATAATGACCCCGGAATATGTGGTTTTGAGAGGGTGGTTAAAGGCGCGTTGGTATTCCCCGCTTTTCTGGATTTATGCCGCTGCAATGCTCGTTAAATTCCTTTTAGTGGGCGGCATGGTTTCGTGGATACTTTGGGTTGAAGAGCAATTAAATCAGGCCACTTTTGAAAAGGATTTTTACGCCGGATGGAACGAGCCGACCTTAACAAGATGGGCAATGTTTAAACTCGAATACATTACCATGTACCTTTTATCAAAATATTCATTCGCATGATAACTTCAATCACAGTACAAAAACACCGGGACGGCAGGCCCGACAACATCTGCAAATGCGGCTATCCCAAAAACGTTTGCGGGTGTCCGCTATCCAGCCAACGGCAAAGAAAGATAAAGCCCCTTAACCCGAAATCGCACATCATTTGTGACGTAATAATGTGATGAAAACAGAAACGGAGTATTTCAACCCCGACAAATACCAATGTTGGCTAACCGGGTACGGCGCTGGCAGATTCGGCGCAAAAACAGAAACCCGGCCAACGGATCAGGTCAAGGATTTTCTAACCCGAAACGATGAAGGGAAATCGAAACGCGAAAAACATAAACGATGAGAATCTACAAATTCAAAGACAGTGTAGACGGACATTTTGCCTTTATACTTGCATCTGGAGAAAAACAGGCAACACAGCAAATGTCGCTGCTTACTTCCGTTCCATTCACTCTCTACGATTCAAAAAACGTTAGCGAATTGAAAAAACCGCTCGTTATCCGGAACGAAATTTTGCCATTTTAAAAACGCACCCATGAAAAAATTCAGATTAAAAAAAGAGGCCGTTCCGTTTTTTAAAGAGGGGCTTGCAAACTCCATTTATGATTTTGACACATGGAAAGGCCTTTCGGTTGATATAAATGCCCTCGAAGAAGTAGAAGAGGGCTTCATCAAGTACGGGCACGCCAAAGGAGACACCACATCTCTGTCGGAGTTTGGCAATGATGGGTCAGAATTCCATTTTACAATCCACTTTCCATCCATGAAGTACATGGAGTACAATGAATTTTCACAAGGAAGGACCATAAGGCAGTTGATCGAATCTTTGCAATACGCGGCCAATCGGTACTTTGAAAGATTCAACAATGAAGATTAATAAAAAACGGGGCTGCCTCGATGTGAGAGCAGCCCCGAAAAATGAAAAGCCGAAAACCTTATCTTTATTATTTAAATGGTCGCTTAAAATTTGCATTTTTAGTTGACGGATTTGCAACCGCTATGCCAACAGACTTGGAGGCCGGAGGCGATAGGTATGCTTTAAGCGCGGACGCTGCCGGTTTGGGCTTGTATCCTGTTGCCTGACTTGAATAAATGCCAGACGTTTCAAACTGCCCGCCGTCGGCAGCGCCTAAATCGTCGTGAATATTGAAAATGAAAACAGCATCAACACCGTATTCTTTGTATTTCTTAATCGTTTCGATAAGCGCATCCGATTGCGCTTGTTCGTCGCTTTTTCCATTCTTGCCTACAATGTGCATTTGAGACGGGGGCTTTGTGTCGTATCCAAATTCTCCTATCCAAAGCGGCAATCCTTTGCTTTTGAAAATAGAGGCCATCTCTTTTGCGCTCACAAAGTTTTTATCTTCCGATGGCGGGCAACCGCCGCTATTCTCCCAGTCCTGCGGGAACTGTCTTTCCTTTTGCTTACGATTGCTGTAATGATGAAGTTGGGCAATTTTGCAGGGCCATTTTTTATCCTTGCGGTTTTTGACAAACCAATCATCCATCAAAGCAACCGTTTCAAAATCAAAATCCTCCAATCCTGGCATTACTACTATCATGTTCGGGTCTGCTGTCAATATCCCAACGCCCGGCCCCATTGTTCCTTCGTGACCGTCGTAACACGCCGACATCATTGCTGCAAGTGTTTCCGGCTCTATGTAGGCTTCCGTTCCTTTTAGCCAAAACTTCCGTTCGTTCCAAACTTCCATGTACTTCAAAAGATTCAAGCCGGATTTCTTTTCCGTTAAATCGCCATTCCAACGGCTTTCCGGGTCTGTTTGCAAAACAGAATCAGGATATTTTACAGAGCCATAGCGGGCGGCTATCTGGAAAAGGTAAGAAGCATAATCTTTAAACGATTTCGGGTCGTCTCGTTTTGCGCCCGCCGGGATGGGCGCAAAATCATTATTGCCATCCGTCCTGCCGGTGTTCCGATACCATTCCGGACATTGATGGTTGCACCAAAGAACAGTTTTCCCCGCGTCTTTTGCTTTTTGTAGGTAGTCATCCATTCCCCACGCTTCCGGGGTAGATGCCTGATAAAGGGGTTGAATGTGTAGTCCTTTGGACCTCCATGCCCACCCCGAAGCAAAATAGCACCGTATCCAGTTTAACCCCGCGCCTGTAAATAGGCGCATAGGCGACCACGGAAACCCATTTGCGCCTACTTTAAATCCGGAATCTATCGGTGGCGCAGGTGGATCAACGGGCGGGTCTGTTGGTGGATTCACCCCGCCAATATCTATTTCAACCTCAAAGGTTTGCGCCGGTATGGTTATGGTTATGGTCTTTTTCATTCTTGAAATTTAAAAAGCCCCTCCCCGAACAAGTCAGGAAGGGGCTTTGTTTTTCACTTTCCCTACTCAACAGGTGTGAGCAGTTCGTTGATTTTGTTCGCCGCCAGGTCGAGGTCAAGCGCGGCGGCAAAGAGCGCCTCACCTGCTGTTTCTTGTTCGGGTGTGGTGGAAGAGTAAACAGCGTTGAACGCTTCCTTCACGAACGCGATTTTGTCAGGGTTTGCGACCGCCGCAAAAGCGTCTGCGAGATTCAGCGCACCGTCTGCGGCTGCGTCGCCCGAACCTTCGGGAAATACATCGTCGTACTGTTCACCGGCGGTTGCCAGGTCGGCGGATGCTGTTGCCAGATTTTCGACCGCTTCCAGAACTTCTGCGTTTGCGAAGTCAATGCGGCCAAGTATGAGGGACTTGATTTTTTCAGATACCATTGTGTGTGATTGTTTTATTTTAAAAATGGATTACGCGGCCAATTTCGCTGCCTGCCGGTCTTTTATCCATCGGATCAGCGTATTGCCCACTGTGAGTGCCAGGATAGAAACAAGCCCCATCCAATCGCGCACTTTTACCGCGCCAACGATCTGCTCAACCGTTCCATCGGGAAGCGAAAAGTTGGCCGTTTGCAGCGCGGAAAGAATAGCGCCGCCCAAAGCGATCCAGGTAGAACTTTTCCCGAACACGCCCGCCAATGTGAGGGAGCCGCCGCCTTTGAAATAGTTGTAAATCGGGAACGCAACAGAGGTAAGCACTACGCCAAAAATGGCGTAAATGCCCCCGGCGCTTAACGAGGTGGTGATCTCCATACCAAGCACATCCACCGTTTTAGGAAACGATACGCCCGATACCGCGAAGACGGTCAAAACGGCTACAATGCTGGAGTAAAGGAATCCGGGCGACTTGGTATCAAACTTTTTTGTTGTTACGGCTTTCATTGTATTGAATCCTTTTTTATGTATTGTGATTTACCCAGGGCGTTGATAACCTCGATTGTTTGAGGGTCTTTCATCGCCTTGTATTTTGAAATACTGTTCTTTACTTGTGCGTTTTTGACTTCGACCAAAATCAAATCATTGTGTTGCTCGATTGACCTGCAAAGGAGTTCGGCGCTATCGCTGCGGTTCATGTTGTGTATGTCGTTCACAATGTCATAAACGCCCGAACCGGCATTTTTCACCGGAACGACAAAAGCCGCCACAATCAGGCAAAGCGGGAAAAAGAGTAGCAATAACCTCATTTTCTTTTTCTTTTTTCGTTCAGCCTCCCGATCATTGACCGGGTGGAATCCTGCTCCGAACGGAACTTGATGAGCATTTTTATATACTCGTCCTTTTGTTGCCCGATAATTAGGGCCGCTTCCTCTTTGCATACAATCAACTGTGTTTGTTGTCGGTCAATTTTATTGGCTTGAATCATAATCACCCTGCACAGCACAGCGATAACTGTAAGCAGAAACCCCAGAAAAACAAGTGCAACAGGTGAACGCATTATTTGCTTAATAGTCCACTCTGTATTTACCATTTTATGAGAAGATAGGCACGACGGACGTAATAGGTGCAGTTTGTTTGCCTTCGTATTTCAGAATTATCTGAATGGTTTGTTTTTCGGTTCGCGCCCCCGGAATTATCCGCCCCGTGTAGGTTAAGTCCATTAAATACCCGGAGTTTCCGCCATGTAGTTGACCATCTGCAATAAGCCAAACCCGGCGACGCTTTGTAGTCCCTTGCTCTGTTGCGAGCAAGGCGGCGTTTGTTGCGCCCGTATCATCCACCGCCAATGGGATAGTATTTTTTGGGTTCGTGAAGGCCACGCGCCCGGCGCTCACCTCTGTTTCAGTTAGCTCTGGAAGAGGCCATTCGCCTTGAACATAGTGGTAGCGAATAGGTGCCGGAGTTCCGGATGCCGTAAGGGCATCGCTATTGCTGATCCGATCCGCCCATTCTGCCGCATCGCTTGCAAGCGTCATTGCGTCGGTCGCCTCTGATCTGGTATACAGAACGGCATCGATTCTACCAAAGTGAAGTTCAAAATTACATAAATCCGCACCGGCGGCGGGCATGGTGGTTACGCAAATAGCCATAGTGTTTGTTTACTTGTTTGTTTCAAAATTAGGGCCTAAAACCCTCGCTATCCGTTAATTTTAGGCATTTTTAGCAACAGGCCGTCTTTGCCAGAAATTCGGCACTGAATGTAAATTTGATTTTGGCCTCACAGGCATTTATCCAGTCAACCCCGACTTCTACGTCTCTGCAAATAATCACATCATTGCCGACGAAAGTAAGTGAGACGTTTGCGAACATCTGAATAGCCGTCAAGGCATCTGCCATGTATTCGGGAGCGGTTATGTAAAACTCCCAACGCTTGTCAAGTCTCTTGAAAGTGTACAGGGTGCCGCCGTCCCCGTCATCCAAGGGATCGGGCTTGTATAGGTAATTTGGCTGCGCTAAATCGGCAGGAATAAACACCTCAAAAGACGGCCCGTCATTGTAAAAAGTATTACTGATAATACACCCCGAATTTGAGTAACTGATTTTTAGCCAGCCCTCCGATCCGCAGGATTCAGGGAAGGAACTGTTCTCAGTGCTTTCGTCGGCAAACCAAAAAGTCTCACTATACCACACATTTGCCCCGTCTTCCACAGTTAAATAAAACTCTTTTTCCGGGATGGAATCGAGCGCGGAATCTATCGGGGTTCCACTGAAAGTTATTGCCCACCACTCCACGTCTTCCGAATCCAAACCCAAAGACGCTACGCTAAAATAGGACGTGTTCAAAGAGACGTTCGTTACCCCATCGACCGACCGCAAAAAGAAGTCCGTTACCCCGCTGGATTCATAATTCATTTTCAGGTCAAAACGCGGAAATTGAAATTGCGGATCATCGAAGTCGCCTACTATGGTCAGCCTCCACGTAGTACCCCCGGAACACTGGCTTAAATTCCTGCTTTGATATCTTCTATCCCCCGAAGTCAGTTCCCGGTAAAATGCCAGGGGTTGCGGGATATACGCTGGGCCGTACTTGCTCATTTAGTCGTAGTTTAATTGTAGGGTTAACTTGTCTTTTTTGATGTTCTCCACGGAGTTCATAATCCTTCCTTGCCCTAATCTTGTGGTTATGTATTTGGTAGCGTCAAAGTCTTCATCACAGCATAAGCCAACTTCAAATTCAGGCTGTTTTTGCATCTTTTGAGTAGATAAAAAAGTCGTTGCCTCATCATTCATTGTTCCCGAAATGAAGGGCCGGTAGTGCATGAATAAATTGGCGTGTATGTTGTACCACCTCAAGGGGTAGTTTTTGTCAATTATAATATACTCCCCTTCAATGATCTTGTTGCAGATCAAAACAAATTGATCGTCTGAAACCTTGTCCTGATTCAACGGATCGACAATAAAAGGCACGTCAAAATTGAATAGTTTCATCCTTCGCTCCTTGTCCCCGTTTCCGCAATTATAAGTTATCGGGAACCCCGCAAACAATGGGGAAACGTCCGGGTCGCAAAATTTAAACAACTCTCTTTTAGGTGTTTCGGCATCGTATTCAAGCGCCAATTTCATCGGGGTTGCAGTATAGTCGGCCCCGGCGCTTGAGTCAAAATAGGAGATGTGCTCTAAAATTAAATCAGTCCCGTCGATCTTGTAAAAAAGTTGCAAGTTCTGAAGGTCGTCAAGAACGTCCTTTAGTTTCATCTTCCAAACCTGTGACAAAGACGGGTTTGTGCTGTCGGGTCTTTTTACGTCCGACTTTTGATGTATCGTTATGTCCTGGTAATTTTCTGTCGCGTAGTCATAAGCAAGATTATCCGGCGGGGCTGCGTGCGTTGCGTTGATGCCAAAGAAGTGAGAGCGAAGGGTTAACCCGCAGCCGGTTTGGGCCAAAATATATTCCAACGTGTCATCAAATCTTCGACCGTTCCCCAAAACTCCAATTTGTATTTTTTCATCATCGGGGCATTTCCACCAATCGTTTCCCGAAAGGTGCGTCCATCCGGTATCGTAAGGCGGTGGTTCTGTTGGTGTCCCGACCCCAATAACCCTGTGGTAAGAAAATGTTGCCCTGTAACCCCCGGCGCAAAGCGGGTCTGCTGCAATGTTTTGATACTCTAAACACGCTTCGCCAGACACTACCAAATCATCACACGGATCGGGGTCTAAGGTATCCGTACAAAAAGTGCAACTACCCAAAATTTCATAAGTGCCTGCGGTGGATTTTACAGAAATCACAGCCGATGCGGAATGAAAGTTTATTTCGTCATCCCATTCCAATTGTAGGCACGTATAAGCGTTTTCCGGTTTGATCTTCGCGGTTAAAAGGCACTGCGGTACTTTGATGCCCCCAAAGTCTCTTTGTGTATCGAATTTAGTAAACGATCCCCTCCAATACTCATTCCAGTCTTCGCCGCATAGTCTTTCGACAATCACCAAAACCTTCTCACAGGGATTTTCCAGATCATTTATTAAAGCAAAATCATCTCCGGTTAAGGTCAGGTCGTCTTTTAATTCATGCTCATAATAAACCCGATCCCGGACAATTGACCGGGTAAACTCACCTAACCAAATAGGGGAGATTTCTGTTTCGTCGATTGAATCAGATGATATTTTTACGCGGGTTCGGCTCATCCTTTTTTCATCTTAAATTCCTTGTTCTTTCCTTTTACAAGAACATAACTACCCATGTCGATGTATTTCAACTCATCTTCCTTCATTTCGACCATCTTCTTTTGAAGTCGGTTATTTTCTGTCAATAGCCGGTGCGTTTCTTTGTCGCTCGTTCCCACGCCTGCGGATTGACTGCCGTCCGTGGCCCTTGAAATGCCCCCTGTGAGTTTTTCCACATACCGAAGCATAGAAGGCCGATCATCCCGGTTGATTGCCTGCAAAAGATCGAAGTGCGTTTTTGTTGCTGACTTTTTTACAACGGAAATTCGTTTCCCGTCTTGGTAAACAAACTCACCGCCCTCAACCTCCAAAGGAACGCCTCCGTTATCGTGCGACGGCCCGGCCACAATACCCTTTTCTCCAATTTCGCCCGTAATACCGTGCTTTGCTTGTGCCGCTATTGCTCTTGATTTCGCTTTAATCCCTCCAAAAAGAGCAATGATACTCGCCGCCTGTGCGAACGCCGCCAATAAGCCAAGTCCGAAAGGAAGGGTTGACCACGACTTAATAAGATTGGAAACAGATACGGCAATATTGGAAGCCTGTGCGGTGGCATCCGAAACCAATTGAAGTTTTTGCGCCTTCTTTTGTTCCGCCAAAGCCTTTTCTCTTTGGGCTTTTGCAAGTGCTTCCTGCGCTTCCGCTTGTGCAAGTTGCTGGTTTCGCAAATCAACATCCGAAGCAAAGCCTAATTGGGCAATTTCTATTTCCCGGTCAAGTGCTTCCTGTGCTTTATCGACCTTTCTTTCTGCTGCGTCAATTTCATCGTCTGCCGCTTTTACTGCCGCCTGTGCTGCTTCTACCCTTGCATCCGTCAGGCGATTCAACCCCTCCTCTAATTGGCTAATCGACTTATTAAACAGGTCTTTAAATTCGTCGTCAATCCCGAACAGGTCAGCCAGGGTTTGCGCTGATTTCTTTTTGGGCGTTTCTTTTGCCGCCGGGCCAATACTCAACCCATCCAATTGCGCCTTTAGTTTGGCGATTTGGTTTTTTATTAACTCTGTTTGATTTGCGTCGCCGTCTCCGATCAATGCTAAAAGCCCTTCCTGAAATTCTATTTCAGTTTGGAGCCTTTTTTCTTTTATGATGTTATCGAAGTTGAATTGCGCCTCTTCGATTTTGGCCTTGTCGGTTCCGTTGGCCTCTAAAATAGAAATGAAGTTTTTGAAATTCTCTTCCGTAATATCTATTTCAGAATCCTGTAATTTCTTGACGTTCTCAATGCTTTTTTTAGCCGCCTCAAAATCCTTTTTTCGGATATCCTCTTTTGCTTTGGCCTGCGCTGCTTCGATCTCAATGTCTTTGTCTGCGAACTTTACCAAAACATCACTGAGCGCCTCTAATCTTCTTTCCTCTAACTTTTGAGCCAGGTCAACAAATTCCTGCCTTTCCGCCTGCTCTTTGGAAGTCAGCCCTCTTCTTTTTTCGATCTCGTTTAATTTCGCAACCCCGTCAATCGTGAGTTTTTGCAGGTCGTTAAACTTCTTTTCTACCGCTGCGAGTTCCTGGTCTATGCCTTCGGGTTGTGTTTCAACCCTTAATTTCTCCAGGTCTTTGCGTAGTTTTTCCAGCGCGTCAGATTCGTCTTTCAATGCTTTGGCGGACTTTTCGCGTTGCGCTATTTGTAGTTCGCGCCCCTTCTTTTCATTCTCAAAAATTATATTGTTGTTTTCATTTATAGCATTCTGAAAATCAATTTCTGCCTGTGCCAATGCATCTCTATTTGCTGCCGTGTTTGAATCCAAGGCAAACTTTCCCTCTGCTATTTTCTTCGCTTCCAGCGCTCTGTCCACGCCTTCACTTGCAATCTTTTGCTCTATTTTTGCTGCCGCAAGCCTCGCGGCATTTCTTTTCTGAATACTTTGAGTATCGTCGTCGGCAATTCGCTTTAGTGCGTCCAACTGAACGCGAAGCCTGGCATTTTCTGCCGATGCTGTGCGGGCTGCATTATTCAAATCCTGAAATCTTTTCTCAAGGCTATATGCAGCGGTTGCGGCATTGACTAATTCGGAGCCAAGCCCCGAAACGGCGCTACTCATGTCCTGCGCCGCTGCCGAAAAATTGAGGGTTATTATATTATAAATGGCGGAGCCTAATTTCAGAAATCTGTCAACCAGAACGGTCACGACTGCTTTCCCTGATTCCATTACCCTGTTTACTAAATCTATTCCATCTTGAAATCTTTTAAAATAGACAATCAGGCTGCCGACAACACCAAGGAGTAGTCCAATGCCCGATATTTTTATTGCCAATCCGATGCCCCTCATTGCGCCGGATAGTATGCCCGATCCTTGTGCGGCCTGAACAAGTTTACTATAAGCGCCCCCTAATTGCTGTCCCCACTCGCTTACCGATTTACCGGCAATTTGAGTGTCTTTTATGTATGCCTTTATTTTAGATGCAAGTCCACCGACGGCTGTTTCTTGTTTTTTCATGTCGGCGTTTACTTCTTCCTGCGCTGCCTGCATATCCTTCATTGCAGCGGTAGCCTCTTCGATGTCCTGCGACATTGTGCTGTAAACCTCATCGCTTTTCTTACCCAACCTTGACAGTTCGTCAAGAAAGGATTTAACGCCGTCTTTTATGTCGGAAAAATCAAACTCAATTTTTTCGGCCATTAGTATTCGATTTTAACCGTCTCACAGTCGTCGGCAGTTTCAATTTCGGAAAAGTCGTACACGTTATGAGCAAAAGGGCCAGGCTCTTCACCATGCGCCGCAATTCGATATTCACCCACACTGACAGGCAAAGACCACGATTCGCCCGGATCCAGGGTTTTGAGAAACAAGGTTCCGTTTGTAGTCAACCACGGCCCGCCATTGTTCGGAAAAATAGACACATCCAATTTTACATCCATGCTGTTACGAACATGGAAACTTCCTTTCCCGTCTTCGATGCAGGTATTTTGCATCGGTTCTTTGTGGCAGGAAAAAAGAACACAAAAAGAGAGTAGGATGAATATTTTTCTCATACAAATAGCGAGTTTGCCCACGTTTGAAGATTCGTTTTTACAATCTGGATTTCCTGCGCCGAAGGTTTGATGATCGGCACTTTTTCTTTTTCGGAGTTCCACGTTATTTTACTTTCACTATCCTGATTCTTTCCGCCGATGGTGAGGGTTGCCCCGTTCGGCGTTCTTTCTATTTTTGTCACCCCAAAACCCCTCCACATACTTCCGGTAAACTCGAAATTTTTAGGCGATTCGTTCAAATTATTCAACCCCCGAAATTCTTTGTATGAAATCTTCTCTTTGTCCTTTGCTTTCTTCCTGACCGCTGCCTCACCCGATGCGTTGCGACTTTTATTGAAGTAGAAAAAAGCGGGTATTTCGGTATCGGAATAGGGCGAAAAACTGTCCCCGTTGGCGTTCTTTCCTTCCTGAATTACCCGATTGGCAACAAGCGCCACAAGATCGGCCCCGGCTTTGGAAACCTGCGCTTCCAATTCAGAATCCAGCCTTTGCAGCCCCCTTGTTAATCGGTTTGTCAGTTCGTCAATGGTCACGTCAGTACAGGTTTTACAATCATCCCATGCGGGTCTTTGCAGGTCAGGCAGTCGATATTTTGAAGCGAAGCGGATTGTGTGATGTAGTCAATCATCTTGTTATACCGGCCCGTCATTTCCCCTCTGCGCTCTTTGTAGTATTCCCGGTTGATTGTATTGGAGCGGGTCAAGTCTGTGGAGCCTAACAGTTTTTGAAGCATGATTGAATCCGCTTTGTACCTGATTGCGTGGGCAATCGACATTGCAAAAGGATCTGTTTCAAAATCCAAAGTTCCATTGCAAAGAACCTGCCCTATATCGCACCCTAATTCGATTTGAAGCGCAAGCCCGTTCATTATCGTACCGTCATTGCCGGTTGCCTGGTCGAAGTCCGTAAGCGTGTTCCCCGTCCATCCTCCGCACATCATCCAACCGGCCCACGCCCTCCCGCCTGAATGCTGATTTCTCCACATCGGATTTGAAAGATCGTACCACGGCACAAAGCCCCCGCATCCGCAGTTGATCTTGTTCAGTTTGGGTTTATTGGATGGGTTGTAAGTGTAGGTCAAAAAGTATTCATGCGTGTTTGAGAACTCTACAAAAGTCGGCAGGGTGATCGCGGTTTCCAGCGTGTTCAATGTCCAACCGTTTGAGATCGTTACGTCTCCCGTCCAAACTTGCACGTTCAGGGCGTTATGAATCTTCAGCGTCAAAGTGCCGGCCCCGGAAAACAGGGTGCCGATTTTGGTTATTTTAATCCGGCCTCCGCGCATAGGATTAAAAGCCAATCGGATACCCGCGTAAGTGTTGGAGGTTTCGAGTGTTTCCCTTCCGACCGCTTCGCCAATTTGGCCTTTAAAGTTCTCCCTGCGAGACGAAAAGGTATTCATAAGCATTGCGTTGGTATCCGCAACGAATATCTTAACCGCTTCTTCTCTCGACTTTTCCAGCATATCCCACACGGAACCTACGCCGCACTCTTCCAGTCCTTCCAGGTTGTCCAGCGGGGTTAGGTCGGTCATGTAAAGCCCTGATAAGGACGTGTCGAAACCTTCGCCGGGCGCGGTGTCTATGCACGGACAATCGGCACGGGATAAACCTATGATGTTATCGTAACAAGCCATGTGATAGAAATAAAACAGCCGGGACAGTTGCCCCGCCCCGGCTGTTAGCCTTTTTTGTTTACCTGTTCAGTTCTTCTTCTTCCACAAAGTCCAGATTTTGTATGAACTGGACTGCGTCCCGGTGCCCTTAATTCTTAGCCGGTACTTTGCCCCGGTTGCGTCTGTACTTCGCATAATTGCCGGTGTGGCGGTAGTTGCTGATGTGCTGTCTATCGTAAACCAGTCCGTTGCGGTGCCTGTCGTGGTAGTCAACGATCTGTCAAGATAGACTTTCACGTTGTGCGTACCGGAAATGCTCGTTCGGAGAACCGCAATATCGTAGGTGTACAGCGACATAAAATTTACCGGACTGGCAACAATGTTGTTAGAGTTGGGCTTTCCCAGCGGAATTGTGTCCAGTTCTGTGTTTGTGATTGTGTCCAGACGAAAGTTGTACTGAACGTTCCCGCCTACAACCGCGTAATCATCTTCGCTTTGGGCGGCACCCTGCGCGTTATGGCTGTCGAAGGCCGATCCGACTGCAAAAAGGCCAATCAGGCCGAAAATAAGGAAAAGAATATTTTTCATGTTGTTATACTACGTTTGCAGGTGTTTGAACGACTTTCACGATGCCGGTTGTTCCTGCTACGCAGCCCAACGGATTTTGAAATACGTCGTATTTTGATTTCATTTTGTAATGCTCGTATGTGTGGCCGCCGGAGCATTGCGTTGTTTTTTGCACGTCGATGATCTGAGGCGGAAAAAACGGATTCGCAATAGAGAATCGGGTGTGTGCATCGCGGCCACCGATTTCTTCCGGGCGGGTATCGTAATAGCCTTTGGATGCGAAGGCAACAGCGCCTTTCGAGATCATATAAGCCACGTAATCCGGATCGTTCACTTCGTCGATGTTGAACAGGTCGAAGTAGGTGCGCATCGTATTGATACGGTTCGCGTCACCCTTCCCGTCACTGTTTGCCTGTGAGGTGCGGTACATGAAAAATTCCTGATCCAGCAACTCGCCCGAAAGCAGGTACGGCATCAGCAATTTGTTTTTTGTCGCCATGCGAAGCAGCCCGCCGAAAAGACTTGAGTTCCAGTATTGGGCCGGAATTTCCAGGTCTGTGCCGTTGATCGTCCATTGCCCCCGGTTGTCATACAGCGGCGTTCCTGCGTAGGCGTTCAGGCGACCTACCGCGTACTGTGCGGCCTGTTCTGCAAAGCCTACAAAGGAGGCCATCATAAGGCGCGCGGTGGCGTCCGTGGCCTCAAATTCGTTGGCGTACCAGCCGTCAATGTCCACCTTGAACTCATCCTGTTTGCACACGCCCAAAGCGTATGTTTTGGAATCGGTGGCCGCTTCCGTACCGGCGAATGTGCAGGAATCCACGCAATCGACCGGCGTAGGAGGGCAGGCTTTCACCCACGTAACCTTAACATCCCGGTCTTTTTCGTTTGAAATGATCGTGTCAATACGCGAAGTTTGATTTTCGTAAATCGCGTTGAGGGTTTCGACATTTGCCAGTAAATCGGCGTTGTTTTGATTGTCGGGCCAAACGCCGCCAATTCTCTCCAAAAGGAGCGGTAAAACGGATGCTGTGATAGCCATAGTGTTTGTTTGTTGTTTCGCCTCCGCCTTACCGCCCTTCCTTATTTCAGGTTAGAGCCGTAATACTCTTCGGCCATTTTGCTCTTTACTTCGCGGTCGGTTTCTTTGAAGTAGGCATCCTCAAATTCTGTTTTGCTTGCCCACTTTCCGACCGGCGCTGTTCGTTGTTGTCCGGGTTGATTTTGGTTACCGCCGTTTCCTTTCGGTTCTTGAACCGGAAACTCAAACCGCTTCCGCGCCTTTTCCCTTGCGAGCGCGTCGAAGTCTACCGCGTGAAATTGTTCGTTTTCTACTCTTTTCCCCCCCTGAATAGGAATAAATACATCCTTTTCAGGCTCTTCAATATCGTAGGCGTCAAACTCCCTTAAGTAGTCCTCTTTTCTCACTCTTGCAATTTCCGGGTCTTTTGGCATGATCGGGGTCATCCCCTCTACTATGCTCCATGCCCGTTCTTTTGCGCGGTTTCTGGCCTCTTGCGCTTTCTGCTGACTTTTGAAATCTTCCAGCGCATTCACGCCTTCCGCTTTCAGGTCTTCCGCAAGTTTGAGAAGTTCCTTTTCTCTCGAAATAAACAGGGGGTGCAGTTTAACCTTATCGTCTTCCAGTTTTGGTTTAGCGACCTTTTCAAGCCCTGCCAAAAGAAGTTCTTCGCCCTTTAAATCATTGTCGTCAACGCCGGTCTTTTCACGGATCATCTTTTCGTATTTCTCCGAAATTTCGACCTGTGCTTTTTTGTATCCGTTGTCAAAGAATGTTTTTGTGTCGGGCTTGATCTTCGTAATGCGCTCTTTGTCGAGGGATTTTAAAGCCTCTAAAGCGCCTTCCTGGATTTCGTCGGTTTGTGTGCCGTCATCGGATTTTTTATACAGCGATTCCGCAATGCTGTCAGGTGAGAGGTTTAACGTAACCCCTAAATACGCAAGTAACAGTTCTCTATCTGTCATAGCAAAAATGATGCTTTTTCGTGCCGTAGCACATGAATTTTAGGCAATGTTTGTTTTGGATTTCAGGCTTTCCGAAACCTCTTTTGGAACAACCGGCGCTTCAATCAATTGGAAGTTGGCTTTGAAGTCGCCGTTTTTGATTCGCTCCCAACGTTCGGGGGTTACTTCGGAAATGTCTCCGGTGGGCAGGTACTTAATTTTTAGTTTTGTCATGTTTTTTGTATTCGCGTTTGAGTTGTTTTTCTTTCAGGTCTTTCACAACCTCTTCGGGTGGATCAACAGAATCCAAAGACCAACCGGCCTTATCTTTCCCCATCGCATCCCATTGCTTTTGGGTGAACGCGCCAGTTCTCCCGTCGGCGTTCGTCGCTTTTAGTTTTGTCATTGAATATTCGTTTTTGGTTTAGGTATTCATCGAGCATTTTGTAATAGGTTCTCACGGCGGAGTTTAGCGCAAAATCCTCGATTCCAAATTCCGTTTCAAACTTCCTGAGCGCGTCCGGTATTTTCATGTCAGGGCTGCACGAAAGCACACCCCGAACGAACGCAAACATCATTTGTGTAGATGCGTTTCGTCGGATGATTTCATGTAAGAAAAGGACGTGCTGTTGATGCTTCATTGCTTTACTTTCTTCGCGGCATTCGCTTTGTTCAAAATCATCTGTGTACGCGCTTGGATTTGCTGAAATTCCTGCGCCGCTTTTTCTCCTTCGGAAATTAATCCGTCCAACACTTTTTGTAAATCTGATTCGCTTTTCAGTAACACCGAAGTAACAATGTTCTGTTGCCGTGGGCTGCCCTGTACCGGATTTTCAATTAATTCAGTCAGAAAAATACTATCCGGTTTCAATCGCTCAACTATGTACGTGACCTGCGAAAAACAGGGTGCGGATAATAGAAACAGTAAAAAGGTTTTGGCTGTTTTTTTCATACGATTGTGAATGTTGCGGTTGGGTTTGCGGTTTCCAGGTACGACTTCGCGGCCTTTTCCAACTCCCTACGAAAAATGGTATTTGGATTTGTGACCGATTCGGAACCCATTGTTATATCGGTTGGCCCGTATTCGGGGCCGCGATCGTTTTGCGTCGTCTGTAATGCCCGTTACGATTGGGCCGTCTGCTACTGTTATCATTGTCCTATCATTTGAAAGTTTACCCAATATGTGCCAGGCGCGAGCGTGCCGCTGTATCTAACAGTCATTTTTCCGGTAGCGTTATCGTAAAATCCATAGAACCCGGTTGCTGAGTTTGGAAGACTGCCGGACACCACAGGATCTGCGTCTGTAAATTTGTATGCTGCGCCTATTGTCATTGTAAAAACATCCGCATTTGCTACTGGGCTTGTGCCAACAGTGAATCTACACTTCCCGCCGTTGCCCCTCCACCTGGTATTTGCCGCGTCAATAGACCCGCCAGTTCCGGCCCCTGTTCCGATTGCAAATGTGGCGGTAGCGGTATTCTGCGTCTTTATAACATCGCCCCTGATATTCCCACCGACATCCATTACCTCAACGGCCACGGTTTTATTTATGCCCACCTTTGTCGTGACGCCGGTCTGAATCCTCACGCCCTCACCTCCAACAGATCCGCTTGATGGATTCGCCTGGTTTAGTATGCGAAATGCATCGCCATCGCTGTTATCTATACCGACAACCCATTGATTAAGCCCGTTTACCGTGTAGCGCGTGTAGGGGTCTCCGGCATTCGCGCCGCCAACCTGCGCCTCAAAAACAGACGATCCGGCTCCTGATACGTTCCTGTCGTTTCGGAGTATACCCAAAACCTCCGCCACATTGCCGACAAACCGGAACATTTCATCATTTGTACCAGATGTGACCCTTGCCTCGTAGTGCGCGGTTGGTGTTACTGCCGACCCGGTTGTGTTTAACTGGATTCTGCCATTGGTCACGTCAACCAAGTATGCGGCACTACCTGCAACCGTATTCGTTCCAGTCCAGTACGTCCCCTGCCCCGCCGCGCCCGATCCTGTCACAGCGGTAATTGTCCCCCATTCCAGCGCCGTACCGCCCGAATTGACCCGCAAATACTGGTTCGCTGCCGTTCCGGTTATCGCGGCCATGTTGCCGGTAGAGTTTGCCGATCTGCCCAACACGGAAAGCCCGGCAAGTGTCTGCATTTTTGCGACCGTGACCGCGTTGTTGGCAATGGTTGTTGTGATCGCTGTTGTACCCGATCCGGTTACATCGCCGCTTAGTGTGATGGTCTGGTTGCCGGTCAGGAAAGAAGGCGTGAAGTATTCCAGTGCCGTTGCGCCTGAATTAACCCGGAGTAGTTGATTTGCAGTACCAAGTGCAGACAAATTGGTGCCGCCGTTCGCAATAGGCAGAATGCCGGAAACCTCCGATGTGAGCGAGGTATTACCCGTCGTGAATCCTGAACCATTGCCGCGCAAAGGGCCGTTCAGGGTAGTTGTGACGGCGATTGTTCCCGATGTTGTGACTGGTGAAGAGCCAACCGAAAAACCGGAAGGCATGGTAAGCCCTACACTTGTCACGGTACCCGAACCCGTTGCAGGGCTTGAATTTGTGATTGTGATAGTACCTGCCGACTGTGCTACGGTTATACCTGTACCGGCTGCGATTGTCGCCGTGCCACCGCCCGCGCCGCCCGCCGTTGAAAGCGTTAGAATGCCGGACGTGGTACCGGACGTAGATAATGTTTGCGCCTCGTTCGTCACCGATCCGTCTACTTCAGTGCCGGTAATGGTAAAGTTAGGGTAAGTGCCGGTCACTGCGTTGATGCCCGCACCTGTGATGCTGACTGTTTGATCGGGCGCGCTGTTTGCCAGGGTAATAACGTTGCCCGTTTCGCTGATCGTAAGGCCGCTGCCTGCCGTTATGGTTACGCCGGTAGAGCCTGACGTGTTGCTGTTGATGATAGAGGTCGTGCCGCTACCTGCACCGACTGTGAGCGAACCCTCGTTGCTGATACTTCCGTCTACTTCCGTCCCCGTTATCGTGATTGTTGTGCCTGCCGTACCTACCGTATTGATGCCGCCGCCCGCAATGGTCATGGAGCCGCCCGAATTCGAAAGAGTAGTCGTGTTTGTTGAAACAGACAGGGTTTGCAGTTCGTTTGTGGTCGATCCGTCGACTTCGGTAGATGTGATCGTGAAATTCGGATAGGTGCCCGTTACGTTTGTAATGCCCGCGCCGGTCAGCGATACGGTCACGTCCGGCAGGGTGTTGGTGATTGTCATGTTTGACGAAGTGCCGGTCA